>Ga0210040_10005383_pt1 | contig 16323 bp, 11 predicted proteins | sample CryGeyCG12114_NA_FD_185462 | JGI IMG/M metagenome (GOLD analysis project Ga0210040, IMG submission 185462) | Groundwater microbial communities from aquifer - Crystal Geyser CG19_WC_8/21/14_NA (SPAdes) (version 2) | ecosystem: Environmental > Aquatic > Deep subsurface > Groundwater | place: USA... | reverse complement strand
CAGCATGCCGCCGTTGGTGTCGCAGAGCGTCGCGACCTCGGCCCCGGCCTCGAACGCCGTCCGGACGGCCGCCACGGCGTAGGTCGGGTCGAAGCGGTACCCGTCGAAGAAGTGCTCGGCGTCGAGCACGACGCGGCGGCCCTCGGCGACCAGGAACGCGACGGTGTCGGCGATCATCGCGAGGTTCTCCGCGCCGGTGGTGCGCAGCGCCCGCTCGACGTGCCGGATGTCGCTCTTCGCGACGAGGGTCACGACCGGCGCCTCCGCGTCGAGCAGCGCCCGCACCTGCGGGTCCGACGACGCCGACCGCCCGGCCTTGCGGGTGGCCCCGAACGCGGCCAGCTGCGCGTTGCGCAGGTCGAGCTCCTTGGCCGCGCGGGCGAAGAACTCGGTGTCCTTGGGGATGGCCCCGGGCCATCCACCCTCGATGAAGCCGACCCCGAGCTCGTCGAGCAGCGGGGCGATCGCCAGCTTGTCCGCGACCGAGAGGTTCATGCCCTCCTGCTGCGCGCCGTCGCGCAGCGTCGTGTCGTAGACGTGGAACGACGTGGGCGCGCTGGGGGTGGTCACGATGGCATCTCCGGGGACGACTGGTGGGCCGGTGCCGGCCGGGGCCCGGGCGGGTGTGGTGCCCGTGGGAGCGGTCGACGTGCTGCGGGCGGGGGTGGTGCCCGCAACAAAAAGACCCCCCGGGGTGCGGAGGGTCTGCGCGTCCGGCTGGTGGCCGGACGCGCTACACGATGAGGAGGTGGTGCTGCGTCACGTCCGTCATCATGGCACACCGTCCGGCAGGTGAGAACCGTGTCCACGTTCCGGTACGCCGCGTCCCGCACCCCGACCCACCCCCGCCGGCGCCGGCGCCGGGGCCGTCGCGGGCGCGGGCACCGGCACCGGCACCGGCGAGCCGCGGGTCAGAGCAGTCGGTGCATCCAGCCGTGCGGGTCCGCCGCGCGCCCGTACTGGATGTCGGTGAGCTGCGTGCGGATGCGCGTGGTGACCGGGCCGGAGCCGCCGTCGCCCACCGTCAGGTCGAAGCCCTCACCGGCGAGGCGGCCGATGGGTGTCACGACGGCGGCGGTCCCGCACGCGAAGACCTCCGCGACCTGCCCGTCGGCCAGGCCCGCCTGCACCTCGGCCAGGGTGATCCGCCGCTCGGCGACCTCGTGGCCGGCCTCGGACAGCAGGCGCAGGATGGAGGAGCGGGTGACGCCCTCGAGGATGGAGCCGGTCAGCTCCGGCGTCGACACGCGACCGCTCGCCTCCACCACGAAGACGTTCATCCCGCCGAGCTCCTCCAGCGTGGTGTTCGTCGCGGCGTCGAGGAAGCACACCTGGTCGAAGCCCTTCGCGTGGGCGACCTGCTGCGGCAGCAGGCTCCCGGCGTAGTTGCCGCCGAACTTGGCGGCGCCCGTCCCGCCCGCACCGGCACGGTGGTAGTCCTGCGCGACCCAGATGGACACGGGGTGCACGCCGCCGGCGAAGTACGGACCCACCGGCGAGGCGATGACGATGAACTCCGCCTCGAGCGACGGCCGCACGCCGAGGAACCGCTCGGAGGCGTACATGAACGGCCGCAGGTACAGGCTCATCTCCTCACCCGACGGCACCCATGCCCGGTCCTCCCGGACGACCGCCGTGATGGCGCCGAGGAAGTCCTCCTCGGGCAGCACGGGCAGCGCGATCCGCTGCGCGGATGCCGTGAACCGGGCGGCGTTGGCCCACGGGCGGAACGTCCAGACCGACCCGTCCTCGTGCCGGTAGGCCTTGAGGCCCTCGAAGATCTCCTGCGCGTAGTGCAGGACGGCGGCGGCCGGGTCGAGCAGCAGCGGGCCGTAGGGCTCGACGCGGCGGTCGTGCCACCCGTCGCCGGCCGTCCAGGTCACCCGGGCCATGTGGTCGGTGAACACCGTGCCGAACCGCGGGGCGGCGAGGGCGGCGGCACGCTCGGCCTCGGGCAGCGGCGCGGCGGTGCGGCGGATCGTGAAGGCGTCGGCGACGGCGGGCGTCGCGCGCTCGGACTCGGACTCGGAGAGGGTCATGTCGGGCCTTTCACCTGGTGGTCTGTGCTGACGGTACCGGTGAGGACGGCCGAGGTCGGGGGCAGGGAGCCCGGGCGACGCTGCTCAGCCTGCGACGCGCGCGGCCAGCTCGGTGCCCACCTCGGCCGTCGACCGTACTCGCCGGCCCCGCTCGAGCAGGTCGGCCGCGACCGCGGCCTCGACCCGCCGGGCGGCGTCGGTCAGGCCCAGGTGCTCGAGCATCATCGCGACGGACAGCACGGTGGCCGTGGGGTCCGCCTTGCCCTGGCCGGCGATGTCCGGAGCCGAGCCGTGCACGGGCTCGAACATCGACGGCGCGACGTGGGCGCCGGACGCGTCGGTGTCGGGGTTGATGTTCGCGGACGCCGCCAGCCCGATCCCGCCCGTGATCGCCGCGGCGAGGTCGGTGAGGATGTCGCCGAACAGGTTGTCGGTGACGATCACGTCGAACCTCGACGGGTTGGTCACCATGAAGATCGTCGCGGCGTCCACGTGCAGGTAGTCGACCGTGACGTCGGGGAAGTCCGCGTTGACGGACTCGACGGTGCGGCGCCACAGGTGGCCGGCGTGGACGAGGACGTTGTGCTTGTGGACCAGCGTCAGCTGCTTGCGCGGGCGCGCCGCCGCCCGCGCGAACGCGTCCCGGACGACGCGCTCGACGCCGAACGCCGTGTTGACGCTGACCTCGTTCGCGATCTCCTGCGCGGTGCCGAGCCGCAGCGCTCCGCCGTTGCCGACGTACGGGCCCTCGGTGCCCTCCCGCACGACGACGAAGTCGACCTCGCCCGGCGCCGCCAGCGGTGACGTCACGCCGGCGTAGAGCCGGCCGGGGCGCAGGTTCACGTAGTGGTCGAGGGCGAACCGCAGCCGGAGCAGCAGCCCACGCTCGAGGACCCCGGACGGCACCTGCGGGTCGCCGATCGCGCCGAGCAGGATCGCGTCGTGCGTGCGGATGGTCGCCAGGTCGCCGTCGGTCAGGGTCTCCCCCGTCGCGTGCCAGCGACGCGCACCGAGGTCGAGCTCCGTGGTGGTCACCACGGCGTCGGTGCCGGCCAGCGCCGCATCGAGGACGGCGAGGCCCTGCTCCACGACCTCCGTGCCGATGCCGTCGCCCGCGATCACTGCGAGCCCGATGGTGCGCGTCATGCGGCCGACCCTAGTGGCGCGTCCCACCACGCGGGACGACCGTCTCGCATGACGGGCGCGCCGGACACGTGCGCCCCCTCCGCTGGAGGCAGTCGTCAGGCACGGGCGCCCGCCCGGCGGGCCGGGAACCGGACCTCGAACCGCTCGAGGACCATGGGGGTCTCCGGGCCGAGCCCTTCACCCGTGGCGGCACCGGGCTGGGTGTACCGCTCGTACCGCGCGGTCCACCCGGCCAGTGAGCGGTCGCCCTCGCCCTCGAGCGCGGCGTGCTCGGCGTCCACGTCCGCGAACCGGACCACGCGCACCGCCGTCGTGCGGATGAGCGCTCTGGGGTGCCCGCGCCCGTCCAGGACGATGGACAGGTCCCCACGCTCGGGCAGCCGCTCGCCGCTCTCGGTCAGCTCCCACAGCGCCGTCGTCGTGGCCGTCTTCGTCCCGGCCAGCACCAGGCCCAGCAGCCTGTCGGCGACCCCCGGCGAGTCGCCGAACGCCCATGCCGGTGGCGGCACGCTGGCCCGGACGCCGGGACCGATGAGGACGGCGAGCCGCCCGAGGCCGGCCCTGCCACGCGCGACGTGCCAGAAGCGGGCGATCTCCTCGCCGTCGGGCACCGGGACCGCGTCCTGCTCGACGGCGTCGGCGTCACCGGTGCCCTCACCGTGCGGGTGCGTCATGCACCCATCCTGCCCTCCGGCGGCGCGTCCTTCCCGGCCGGACCGTGCGTCCTGGACGACGCCCGGCACACTGGGACCCCACGGGAGGTGAGCCGATGCAGGACGACCGCGACGAGGTCGCGCATCCCGGCGCGCACGCCGACTCCCCGACCCGGATCCCGGCACGGGGCTGGCGTCAGATCGTGCTGCGCGCCCTGCGCCGCGCGTTCGTGGACCGCGTGACGCTCGTCGCCGCGGGCGTGGCGTTCTTCGGCTTCATCGCGCTGTTCCCGTCGCTCATCGCGGTCGTCCTGCTCTACGGCGTCGTGAGCACCTCGGCGGACCTGGCCGAGCACGTGCGGGCGCTGTCCGGCACCCTCCCGCCCGAGGCGTCCGATCTCGTGGCCGCGCAGATGGAGTCGCTCGTGCGGGCCGACGGGCAGCGGCTGGGGGTGGCGGCCGTCGCGTCGGTCCTCATCGCGCTCTGGTCGGCCTTCGTCGGCATGGACCACCTGCTCATCTCCGTCAACCTCGTCTACGAGGAGACGGAGCGGTCCGGATTCCTGCGCCGGCGCGGCCTGGCGCTGGCGTTCACGCTGGGCGCCGTCGTGGTGTTCCTCGTCCTGGTGGCCCTGGTGGCGGTGTTCCCGGCGGTGGTCGACGGCGGGTTCCTCCTGGGCCTGGGCCGCTGGCTGATCGTGCTGAGCGTCTTCGCGCTCTCGCTCGGGGCGATCTACCGCTACGGGACCGACCGCCGGAAGCCGCGGGTCGCCTGGGTGACTGTCGGGGCGCTCGTCGCGACCGGGTTCTGGCTCGTGGCCTCGGCCGTCTTCTCGCTGTACGTCACCGAGTTCGACCGGTACTCCCGGACGTACGGGACCCTCGCCGGCGTGGTCGTGCTGCTCGTGTGGATGTGGCTGTCGTGCGTGGCGATCCTGCTCGGCGCCGAGATCAACGCGGAGGCGGAGCACCAGACCGACGCGGACTCCACCGTCGGGCCCGACCTCCCCCGGGGCGAGCGCGAGGCCGTCAAGGCCGACGACGCCGTCGGGCGCCCCCTGGACGAGGCCGGCTGACCCCTCGTCCGTCCAGGCGCACGGTCGGCGCGCCGCCGCCCCGGACGACCGGGTGCGACGGCCCGCACCGTCCGCGCGGGCGGGAGGGTGCGGGACGTCGCACTCGGCCGAGCGGACGCGGGGCGCGAGCGCCCCCAGCCACGCATGGCCGCAGATCAGCGACCGGCGCTGCCCTCGACGTAGTCGGAGTCGGACGGCTTGACCCAGGCGAACATCCTGCGCAGCTCACGCCCGGTGGTCTCGATCGGGTGCGCCTCACCCTTGGCGCGCAGCTCCTTGAACTCCACCGCCCCGTTGTCCTGGTCCGTGATGAAGCGCTCCGCGAACGCGCCGGACTGGATGTCGGCCAGCACGGCCTTCATGTTGTCCTTCACGTGCGGGTCGATGACGCGCGGGCCCGAGACGTAGTCCCCGTACTCGGCCGTGTCCGAGACGCTCCAGCGCTGCTTGGCGATGCCGCCCTCCACCATGAGGTCGACGATCAGCTTGAGCTCGTGCAGCACCTCGAAGTACGCGACCTCGGGCTGGTAGCCGGCCTCCGTCAGCGTCTCGAAGCCGTACTGGACGAGCTGCGAGGCACCACCGCACAGGACGGCCTGCTCGCCGAACAGGTCCGTCTCCGTCTCCTCGGTGAACGTCGTCTTGATGCCAGCGGCACGCAGGCCGCCGATCGCCTTGGCGTAGGACAGCGCGAGCGGCCACGCCTCGCCGGACGCGTCCTGCTCGACGGCGACGATGACCGGGACGCCCCTGCCGTCGACGAACTCGCGGCGCACGAGGTGGCCCGGGCCCTTGGGGGCGACCATGACGACGTCGACGCCCTCGGGCGCGGTGATGTAGCCGAAGCGGATGTTGAAGCCGTGGCCGAAGACCAGGGCGGCGCCGTCGGCCAGGTTGGGGGCGATCTCGTCACGGTAGACGTGCCGCTGCACCTGGTCGGGGGCGAGCACGACGACGACGTCGGCCTCCTTGGTCGCCTCCGCGACGGTGAGCACCCGCAGGCCCTCGTTCTCCGCCTTGGTGCGCGAGGGGCTGCCCTCACGCAGGCCGACCCGGACGTCGACACCCGAGTCGCGCAGGTTCAGCGCGTGGGCGTGGCCCTGGCTGCCGTACCCGATCACGGCGACCTTGCGCCCGGCGATGATGGACAGGTCGGCGTCGTCGTCGTAGAACAGCTCTGCCACGGTGGATCTCCTCGAGTGTCGTACTGCGGTGTGGGTACTGGGACTGGGGGTCAGGCGGAGCGGGTGACGCGCTCGAGCGCCCGGTCGGTGATCGAGCGTGAGCCGCGCCCGATCGCGACGGTGCCGGACTGGACGATCTCCCGGACGCCGAACGGGTCGAGGGCCGCGAGCAGCGCGGCGAGCTTGTCCGGGCTGCCCGTGGCCTCGATGGTCACGGCGTCGGGGACGACGTCGACGACGCGGGCCCGGAACAGCTCGACGACCTCCAGGACGTGGCTGCGCTGGGCGAGGTCGGCGCGGACCTTGACGAGCAGCAGCTCACGCTGCACGGAGGCGTTCTGCTCGAGCTCGACGATCTTCAGGACGTGGATCAGCTTGTTCAGCTGCTTGGTCACCTGCTCGAGCGGGAGCTCGTCCACGTCCACCACCACGGTGATCCGCGAGATGTCCGCGTGCTCGGTCGGGCCGACCGCCAGGGAGTGGATGTTGAACGAGCGGCGCGCGAACAGGCCCGCCACGCGCGTCAGCACGCCCGGCTTGTTCTCGACCAGGACCGACAGCGTGTGCCTGCTCATGCTGCACCTCTTTCGGAGGGGATCTGTGACTGCGACTGCGTGGCCGCCTCGAGGAGGGCGTGGACATGCAGGGCCGTGCTGTCGAGCACGGGCACCGGGACGTCGTCCGGCCCGAGGATCATGGCGAGCTCCGTGCACCCCAGGACCACGGCCTCGGCCCCCGCGTCGACCAGGCGGTCGACGACCGCGCACAGCGCGTCGCGGGACCCGTCGCGCACGACCCCGTGCACGAGCTCGTCGTAGATGATGCGGTGCGTCTCGGCCGCGTCGGGTCCCGTCGGAGCCTGCACCGTCAGGCCGCGTGCGCGCAGCCGGTCGGGGTAGAGGTCGGACTCCATCGTGTACCGGGTGCCGAGCAGCGCGAGCCGCGTGACCCCGAGCTCCACGGCGGCACGGCCCACCGCGTCCACGACGTGCACCACCGTGGCGCCCGCGCCGCCCCGCACGACGTCGTCGTGCACGAGGTGCATGGTGTTGGCGAGGATGCCGATGACCTCGGCGCCCGCGGCCCGCAGACCGGCCGCCTCGGTGGCGTACCGCGTGCCGAGCGCCGGCCAGTCGCCCGCGGACTGCAGCGCCTCGATCTCGGCGAAGTCGACGGAGCGCAGCACGAGGTCGGCGGAGTGGAAACCGCCCAGCCGCTGCGCCACGCCCTGGTTGAGCTGGGCGTAGTAGTGCGCGGTGGACTCCCAGGAGGTGCCGCCGATCAGGCCGATCCGGCGCACTACTCCTCCCGGTCCCACGCCGGGCTGATGCCGCGGGCGTACTGGATCTCGTCGTTGCTGACGCCGGCGGCGACCATGGGCCAGACCATCGCGTCCCGCGAGACGGTGAAGTCCACGACCACGGGACGGTCGTCGATCTCCATGGCGCGCTTGATCGTCGCGTCGACGTCGGCTTTGGTCTCGCAGCGCAGACCGACGCAGCCGTAGGCGTCGGCGAGCTTGACGAAGTCCGGGATCCGCACGGTCCCGTGACCCGTGTGCAGGTCGGTGTTGGAGTAGCGGGACTCGTAGAACAGCGTCTGCCACTGGCGCACCATGCCGAGGGACGAGTTGTTCACGACGGCGACCTTGATCGGGATGTCGTTGATGGTGCAGGTCGCGAGCTCCTGGTTGGTCATCTGGAAGCAGCCGTCGCCGTCGATGGCCCACACGATGCGGTCGGGCTGGCCGACCTTGGCGCCCATGGCGGCCGGGACGGAGTAGCCCATGGTCCCCAGGCCCCCGGAGTTCAGCCAGGAGTTCGGCCGCTCGTACCGGATGAACTGGGCGGCCCACATCTGGTGCTGGCCGACCCCCGAGACGAAGATCGACTCCGGGCCGGAGATCTCGCCGATGCGCTGGATGACGTGCTGCGGTGCGAGGTGGCCGTCGGCCGGCTCGTCGTAGCCGAGCGGGAAGGTCTCCCGCCAGTCGTCGATCTGGCGCCACCAGCCCTCGAGGTCCGGCTTGCCGTGCTGGGCGTGCTCCCGCTCGAGCTCCGGCAGCAGGTCCGCGATGACCTCGCGCAGGTCGCCGACGATCGGCACGTCCACGGCCCGGTTCTTGCCGATCTCGGCCGGGTCGACGTCGGCGTGCACGATGGCCGCGTTCGGGGCGAAGCTCGACAGCTTGCCGGTGACCCGGTCGTCGAATCGGGCACCGAGGGCGACGATCAGGTCCGCCTTCTGCAGCGCGGCGACGGCGGCGACGGTCCCGTGCATGCCGGGCATGCCGAGATTCTGCGGGTGAGAGTCCGGGAGCGCCCCGCGCGCCATCAGCGTCGTGACGGCCGGGGCGCCGGACAGGTCCACGAGCCGGCGCAGCTCCGCGGCTGCGCCGGAGCGGATGGCGCCGCCACCGACGTAGAGCACCGGGCGGCGCGACGTCGCGAGCAGCCGGGCCGCCTCGCGGATCTGCTTGGCGTGCGGCTTGGTCACCGGGTGGTAGCCGGGCAGGCGCAGGTCCTGCGGCCAGGAGAACGTCGTGCGGGACTGCATCGCGGACTTCGCGATGTCCACCAGCACCGGGCCGGGCCGACCCGTCGAGGCGATGTGGAACGCCTCGGCGATCGTGCGCGGGATGTCGTCCGGGTCGGTGACGAGGAAGTTGTGCTTCGTGATCGGCAGCGTGATGCCGACGATGTCGGCCTCCTGGAACGCGTCCGTCCCGATCATCGCGGCGCCGACCTGGCCGGTGATCGCGACCATGGGGATCGAGTCCATGTTGGCGTCGGCGATCGGGGTGACGAGGTTCGTGGCGCCGGGGCCGGACGTCGCCATGCAGACGCCGACGCGGCCCGTCGCGTGGGCGTAGCCCGACGCGGCGTGCCCGGCACCCTGCTCGTGGCGCACGAGGATGTGCCGCAGCCGCTCGGAGTGCATGAGCGGGTCGTAGGTCGGCAGGATCGCGCCGCCCGGGATGCCGAAGACGACCTCGACACCGGCCTCCTCGAGCGACCGCACGATCGACTCGGCGCCCGTCACGTCCTGCGGCGGGGTGACCGTCGCCGGCGGCGCCACGGCGGACAGCCGTCCGCCGGGCGCCCCGGGGGCGGCGTGCGTGCGGCGACGCCGGACGGCGTGCTGGTGGCGCCGCTGGTGCGCGGCGGCGCCGGGTGCTGGCCCTGGACCATCGGTCTCCTCTGGCTGCTGGAGCGGTACTGCGGGGTTCCCGGCCGCCCGCGGGCGGGCCCGGCTGTGGCACAAAAAAACCCCTCGTCGCCCGCATGCGGGCCGGTCGAGGGGTAGCGCGCAGACTGTCGACCGCGAAGGGGTCAGCCGGCGCGCTCGGAGAGTACGACGAGGATCATCTGCACACCCAGGACAGTACGCCGGGTCCGGACGGGTGTCATCCCGCGCCCCGGTCGTCTCGGATGGTGGTTCACGTGTTCGGGAAATGGACGACACGGAACCCGCGCCGGGGGCGGGGCCGCGGCCGCTCACCGGACCCGACGCCATCGCCCTCGTCTCGCCTCGCCGTGGTGCACCGCCCGTCGGCGCGCGCGCGCAGACGAACCGACCGAGACTGACGGCCACACAGACGACGAGGGGACAACACATGCACAGGGGTGCTATCGCTCTCGCCCTGGCCGGCGTCATGGCGCTCGCCGGCTGCGCAGCGGACCCGGACGTGGAGCCGACGCAGGACCGTTCCGGTCCCGCCACGTTGGCCCCCGACGACCAGGGGGACGACGTCGTCGACCTGCCCACGGTGCAGGACGGCATCGACGACCTCCGCGACGGGCTGGCCGACGCCGACGAGGACGCCCGCAGCGGGGCCGAGGCAGCGCTCGACCAGGCGCAGACCGCCCTGGACGAGGCCACGCCCGCGCGGGCGGCACGCAGGAGGAGAGGGACGTCGCCGTCCGCAGTCTGGAGGGCGCCGTCGACGCGCTCGAGGGGGCGCGTGAGGACTCCGCGGACGCCTTCGGCCGCGCGCTGGACGTGCTCAGCGGACAGCTCCGGCGGCTCGCCGAGGAGCTCCGGCAGGCGCCGGCGTGACCGGGTCCGGCCGGCCGGCCGGACCACCACCAGTCTTCACACAGGAGTGTCGATGACCCACGCGCCGCACGAGCACGTCCGCAGCCTCGACGCCGCTCGTGCGGTCGCCGAGCTGACGCTCGAGGAGAAGGCGTCGCTGCTCGACGGGTCCGACCGGTGGCACACCGAGCCGGTGGACCGGCTCGGCATCCCGGCGATCATGCTCGCCGACGGGCCGCACGGGCTGCGCAAGCAGACGCCCGAGGCGGCGCGGACGGACACCCGCGGCAGCTACCCCGCGACGTGCTTCCCGCCCGCGGTCGCGCTGTCCTCGAGCTGGGACGCCGACCTCGTGCACCGGGTGGGCACCGCGCTCGCGGACGAGGCGCGCGCGGCCGAGGTCGCGGTGCTGCTCGGGCCGGGGGTCAACATGAAGCGCTCGCCGCTGTGCGGCCGGAACTTCGAGTACTTCTCCGAGGACCCGTACCTGACGGGCGAGCTGGCGGCGTCCTTCGTGGAGGGCGTGCAGAGCCGCGGGGTCGGCACGTCGCTCAAGCACTTCGCCGCCAACAACCAGGAGACCGACCGCCGCTACGTCTCGGCGGAGGTGGACGAGCGGACGCTCCGCGAAATCTACCTCGCCGCGTTCGAGCGGGTGGTGACGCGCGCCCGGCCGTGGACCGTCATGTGCTCCTACAACCGGATCAACGGCGTGTACTCGGCCGAGAACCGCTGGCTGCTGACCGAGGTGCTGCGCGAGGAGTGGGGCTTCGACGGCCTGGTGATGTCCGACTGGGATGCCGTCAACCTGCGGGAGGCGGGCGTCCGCGCCGGCCTGGACCTGGAGATGCCGACGTCGAGCGGCGTCGGGCGCCGGCGCGTCCTCGACGCGGTCGCCGCCGGGACGCTGACCGAGGCCGACGTCGACCTCGCCGCGAGCCGCGTGCTCGGGCTCGTCGACCGGTGCCTGCCCGCGCTCGCCCCCGGGCAGACCGTCGACCACGACGCCCACCACCGCCTGGCCCGTGAGGCGGCGACGCGCTCCGCGGTGCTGCTGAAGAACGACGGCGGTCTGCTCCCGCTCGCGGCGACGGGGGGCACGGTGGCGGTGGTCGGCGAGTTCGCGCGGACGCCGCGCTACCAGGGCGCCGGCAGCTCGCTCGTCGTGCCCACGCACGTCGACGACGCGCTCAGCGCCCTGCGCGACGCGTTCGCCGGGTCGCGCGACGTCACGTTCGCGCCCGGGTTCAGGATCGAGAGCGAGACCCCCGACGCCGGTCTGGTGGCCGAGGCGGTCGAGCACGCGCGGGCCGCCGACGTCGTCGTGGTGTTCCTCGGGCTGCCGCCGTCGTACGAGTCGGAGGGGTACGACCGCGAGCACATGCACCTGCCCGCGGCCCAGCTGACACTGCTCGACGCCCTCGCCGAGGCGAACCCGGACGTCGTCGTGGTGCTGTCCAACGGCTCGGCCGTGCTCGTCGACCCGTGGCAGGACCGTGCGCGCGCGCTGGTCGAGGGGTGGCTGCTGGGACAGGCGGGCGGCGGAGCCCTCGCGGACCTGCTGACCGGCGCCGCGGACCCGTCCGGACGGCTGAGCGAGACACTGCCGCTGCGCTACCACGACACCCCGTCCTTCGGAGCGTTCCCGGGCGAGCACGGCACCGTGCGCTACGGGGAGGGCCTGCTCATCGGCTACCGGTGGTACGACACCCGTCGCCTCGACGTGGCGTACCCGTTCGGTCACGGGCTCTCGTACACGACCTTCGCGTACACGCACCTCACGACCACCGTCCACGACGCCGGCGCGGACACGGTCGTCAGCGTGTCGCTCGACGTGACCAACACCGGCGGGCGGGCCGGCCGCGACGTGGTGCAGGTGTACGTCCACGACCCCGAGAGCACCGTCATGCGACCGGATCAGGAGCTCAAGGGGTTCGCGCCGGTCCTGCTCGAGCCCGGCGAGACCCGGACGGTCACGCTCGCCCTGGACGCGCGCGCGTTCTCGTGGTGGCACGTGGGACTCGGACGCTGGGTGCTGGAGGGCGGGGCGTTCGAGCTGCGCGTGGGCAGGTCGTCGCGGGACATCCTCCTCTCCGCCGTCGTGGAGCTGACCGGCGAGCGGATCGACGAGCCGCTGTCGCCCGACGTGCCGCTGTCCATCTGGCTGGACCACCCGGTGGCCGGCCCACGGCTGCGCGAGCGGATGACGGCGGGCGGGCACTACGACGACCACCGGATCCGGCGGATGCGGGAGAACCCGGTCGCCCGGGTGGCCCGCATGCCTGGCTTCCCGGTGGCCGAGGAGGACCTCGGCGGGTTCGCGCGGGAGCTGACCGCCGACGTGCCGGACACGTCCACCGGCAGCTGACCGTGCCGACCGGCCCCCCGGTCGGTGGTGGGTCGAACGGGCTGAGTCGGTCGACGGACCGCCGGGTGCCGGCGCGCGTCCAGCACGAGGCGTTCGGGGAAGAGCGAGGAGCCCTGGACCCCCACCGCTGCGTGGGTGCGACCGCTCAGCCGTGTGCCGGAGCACGACTCCACCTCAGCCCGCGGGTGGCGGGCACGCAGCTCGTCCGGGCCGCGCGCTGCACAGGTGGTGCGGCCGGGTGCGCACCGGAGCGCGAGCACGTCCGTGCTCGGCGCGCGGCGACCCGACGACCGATGCCCCGCCCCGGGGGGCGGGGCAGGCACCGGGCACGGTCGCCGGCCGTCGCGGCGCACCTCGTCAGATCAGCACGGCGCCCTTCGACGCCGACTGGACGAGCTTGGCGTACTTGGCCAGCACGCCGCGGGTGTAGACGGGCTCGAGCGGCGCCCAGCCCTCGGCGCGGGCGGCGAGCTCGGCCGGCTCGACGAGCAGGTCGAGGGTCGAGCTGGCGACGTCGAGGCGGATCCGGTCGCCGTCGCGCACGAAGGCGATCGGTCCCGCGTCGACCGCCTCGGGCGCGACGTGCCCGACGCACAGGCCGGTGGTCCCGCCGGAGAACCGGCCGTCGGTGAGCAGCAGGACGTCCTTGCCGAGGCCGGCGCCCTTGATGGCGCCGGTGATCGCGAGCATCTCGCGCATCCCGGGCCCGCCCTTGGGGCCCTCGTAGCGGATCACGACGACGTCGCCGGCTTGGATGGTGCCGTCCTCGAGCGCGTCCATCGCGGCGCGCTCGCGCTCGAACACCCGGGCGGTGCCCTCGAACACGTCCGAGTCGAAGCCGGCCGACTTGACCACGGCCCCCTCGGGCGCCAGGGAGCCGCCGAGGATCGTGATGCCGCCCGTGCGGTGGATCGGGTTGTCCAGCGCGCGCAGGATCTTGCCGTCCGGGTCCGGCGGCGCGATGTCGGCGAGGTTCTCCGCGACGGTCCTGCCCGTGACGGTGAGGCAGTCGCCGTGGATCAGGCCCGCGTCCAGCAGCGCCTTCATGACGACCGGCACGCCGCCGACGCGGTCCACGTCGGCCATGACGTAGCGGCCGAACGGCTTGAGGTCGCCCAGGTGCGGCACCCGCGCGCCGATGCGCGTGAAGTCGTCGAGCGTGAGGTCGACCTCGGCCTCGTGGGCGATCGCGAGCAGGTGCAGCACCGCGTTCGTCGACCCGCCGAAGGCCATGACGACGGCGATGGCGTTCTCGAAGGCCTCCTTCGTCATGATCTGGCGCGCGGTGATCCCCTTGCGCAGGAGCTCGACGACCGCCTCGCCGGACTTGGCGGCGAAGTTGTCGCGGCGGCGGTCCGCCGACGGCGGCGCGGCCGAGCCGGGCAGCGACATGCCCATCGCCTCGGCGACCGACGCCATCGTGTTCGCGGTGTACATCCCGCCGCACGCGCCCTCGCCGGGACAGATCGCGCGCTCGATGCGGCCGAGGTCCTCGGTGCTCATGAGCCCGCGCGAGCACGCCCCGACGGCCTCGAAGGCGTCGATGAGCGTGACGTCCTTCTCGGTGCCGTCGGAGAGCTTGACCCAGCCCGGGGCGATGGTGCCCGCGTAGAGGAACACCGCGGCAAGGTCGAGGCGGGCGGCAGCCATGAGCATGCCGGGCAGCGACTTGTCGCAGCCCGCGAGGAGCACGGAGCCGTCCAGGCGCTCGGCCATCATCACCGCCTCGACGCTGTCCGCGATGATGTCGCGCGAGACCAGCGAGTAGTGCATGCCCTCGTGGCCCATCGAGATGCCGTCGGAGACGGAGATCGTGCCGAACTCGAGGGGGAAACCGCCGCCGGCGTGCACGCCGTTCTTCGCCGCCGCGGCCAGCCGCTGCAGCGAGAGGTTGCAGGGCGTGATCTCGTTCCACGAGCTCGCGATGCCGATCTGCGGCTTGACCCAGTCGTCGTCGCCCATGCCCACGGCGCGGAGCATGCCGCGGGAGGCGGTGGCCTCGATGCCGTCGGTGACCTGACGGCTGCGGGGCTTGATGTCGATGGCGGGTCCGTCGGTCGTGCCGGCGCTGGTGGTGTCGGTCGCGCTGCTCATGCCGGTGAGTGTAGGTCGCCGCGCGGCACGCCCCGTGGCCTGCTCGCGCCTCGGACGGGCGCGCCGCCGAGCGCGTCCGACCCACCCCGGACCGACGGTGTTCCGGTCACCCGCCGGGCGACTCCTCGCGTCCCCGCCACGTGCACACGCACACCTCGTTGCCCTCGGCGTCGGCGAGCACGCGGAACGCCGGCGCCCGGTCGTCGGAGACCAGCCGTCCGCCCGCCGCGAGCGCGGCCTCCACCCGCGCGTCCGCGGCGTCGTGCGGGACCGAGACGTCGAGGTGGATGCGGTTGCGGTCCGGCCGCGGCGCGTCCATCTGCTGGAACCAGACCGCCGGGCCGATGCCGTCGGGGTCCACCAGCGCGGGCGACGCGTCCGGCGCGGCCGGCCGCTCGTCGCGGTAGCCGAGCACCGCGCGCCAGAACGGGACGATCGCGGCGATGTCGAGCGCGTCGATCGCGATCTCCAGCCCCTGCGGCCGGCCCGGCTCGCCCGGCACACCCAGCCCGTCGGCGATCGCGGTGATCGCCGCGGCCAGGTCCACGTCGCGCTGGGTCAGCGCCTCCACGTCGTGGCTGCTGAGCGAGACGTGCACCCGCGCGTACCGCAGGTCGACGTCGGGGTGGTGGCCCGCGGCGTCGGCCGCTGCGGCGATGCGCTCGACCAGCTCCACGCCGCGCGCGAACGACCCGGTCCGGAACGTCGCCCGGACCGTCGCGAGCACGACCCGCCAGTGGCGGGGGTCGACGGCGGCCTGCACGGCCGAGGGCGGGAGAGTCGTGGTCATGCCTCACTGTGGCACCGGCGTCCGACACCCCGGCGTGCGCGTGCGGCGACACCCCGGCGGCCCGACGACCTCCCCCGCTAGACCCCCTTGCAGTTGACGTAACGTCAACACCTAGCGTCTCTCGCGACGGCGGACGGACCGCCGTCGGAGCGCACCATGGACCACGGCGCAGGCACGCGAAGACAGGACGGAGGGCGGACGGTGGCGGTCGACAGCAGCGTCGCGGCACCCGGCTCGTCCGGCACCGGGCCGGACGGCCGGAGCCGGGCGTGGACGATCGGCGAGGTCGCCCGGCTCGCGGGTGTGACGACCCGCACGCTGCGGCACTACGACGCCGTCGGGCTGCTCCGGCCGAGCGGGACCGCCGCGGGGGGACGCCGGCTCTACGGGCACGACGAGCTGCTGCAGCTGCAGGGGATCCTCGTGCTCCGCGAGCTCGGCGTCGACCTCGCGACGGTCGGCGAGATCCTCTCGCACGACGCCCGGGGCGCCGGGGACGGCGTCCGGCTCGAGCGGCTGCGCGAGCACCACGGCCGGCTCCTGGCGGAACGGGACCGGTTCGACCGGCTCGCCCGCACGGTCCAGGCGACGCTCGACTCACTGGAGGGAGAGACCGAGATGGCAGCGAAGAACCTGTACGCGGGCTTCGACAACAGCCAGTACGACACCGAGGCGCGCGAGCGCTGGGGTGACGAGGCGGTGGACCGCAGCCACGCCTCGTGGGAGAGCCTCGGCGAGGAGGGGCGGGCGGCGTTCGGCGCGGAGACCACGGCGATCGGCCGGGGCCTGGCCGAGCTCCTGGCGGAGGGCGCCGACGTCGCGGACCAGCGGGTGCAGGGGCTCGTCGAGCGGCACCACCGGCAGATCGCCACGTTCTGGACGCCCACACGCGAGGCGTACATCGGCCTGGGTCAGATGTACGTCGACGACGAGCG
>Ga0210040_10005382_pt1 | contig 16325 bp, 16 predicted proteins | sample CryGeyCG12114_NA_FD_185462 | JGI IMG/M metagenome (GOLD analysis project Ga0210040, IMG submission 185462) | Groundwater microbial communities from aquifer - Crystal Geyser CG19_WC_8/21/14_NA (SPAdes) (version 2) | ecosystem: Environmental > Aquatic > Deep subsurface > Groundwater | place: USA... | reverse complement strand
AACTTAATTGTCAATTATCTCGTTAATCACGCGGTATACGGCTTAGACCCCCGAAGTAAGGGCACTCCGCGCACATGTCAGGAATTTTTTAAAATTATTTTGAGGCAAATCGGTTCATAAATGCGGTCGCTATCCTTTCTGAACCGCGAAATCAAGACCGTCATTATATAGATAGATTGAACGCAATAATTTCAATCATTCACTGCAATTACGTAACTATGAGCTTTGATTTGACATTTTCTGTTATCATTGCAGCTAACTGATCCGATTATAAACATTGTAGATCCGGGTTCAAGTAACGTGTCAGATGAACTAACAAAAACTAAAAAAGAGTTCCCATAACTTTATTCTATTCATATTCTTTGAAGCCATCAGATTCTTAAATATCATTTGAGATCACAGCTTCACGAAAAAATGACAACTCGCCCTCCCGTAAGCTAATTACGAAAATGATAAAATGCCGCGCAGTGTTTTATTAAATATTTTCAAAGCAAGGCAGTGTATTCGCATTTAATAGAAAAATCTACTTCAGAACTCTAAGATATAGAGCTCCGATGATTTCGCAAGATTGTTATTGTTTATTTATTAAGAATACTAAGAGATTGGTTTGAATAAGTAGTGAGCAACTTTAGCACTTAGCAAAATTACCTTATTTACTATGACATAAAAACGCCATTATGATCGTAATAAACCACAGTAAGTGGACATAATCAGAGGCCGTTAGGCTTTGTTTTCCTGTAATAGTGTTTTAATAGCATATAATATTGTTGAAAATTCAGTATATAATTGGTTTCCCGTGAATTGAAATAAAAAGTGTAAAATATTTTAAAATAATGCATATGTTAGGTCGAGAATAAAAAAATTTCACGTTATGTTAACTTCACCTTTTTAGATGCGCCGTTTTAAATTTAGTACTTTAAGTCTAATAGTTGGATATTTATTTATCAAATGAACTTGAAATCAATCCACGTTAACTTCCTTCTTTTTTTCCATCTTTTAGGAGTGCCATTTCATATTTACCACTTTAAGTCTATATATTGATTTATGAAAGGAGAATAAAATTATTCCACGTGAAACTTTCCTCATTTTTTCACTTCTAACAACCATCATAATATTTCCATCACTTCATAATTTTCCGCACCTTTAAAGTGTGCGTTTCATAAGAACATTGCATTGAATGACTTACGCACCACTCAACAATTCAATTGTCAAAGGCCCATAATGTACACTTAAATCACTTTGAACGACTTGCACACCGCTGATCGCCAAACACCCATAATGTACAAAAATCTTACATTGAACGACTTGCACATCACTTTGCAATTGTGGAAAACATAGCACATAATTTTGTATTCATTATAATGAGAATATGAAAAACTTTAATTAAATGAGCAAAAATTAACTAAATGCTAAAAGCGGCCTTTTAACGATGCAGTCTTTATCAAGAAATATATGTTGAAAATTTCAAGCGAATCCATTCAGTAGTTTTGCCAAAACCGTGAACACAAAATTTCATTTTTAAAGCACCAAGGGGTTTTCAGACAGGTCACGTGACCCAAAAATAAAACATTTTTTCTAAAATCAGTGATGCATTTTTGTGTTTTAAAATTTTTTATGTAGGGAAAACTCGAGCAGCTTAACATTCCCAAAAATTTTGAGTTTGTTTGGTTCTGTAGTTTCCGCGTAAAAAAATAATCTTCAGTTTTTGACTTTTTGGGACCCCGTTTGTAGTATATTTTTATGAGAGGTCTCACGCCCTCTAATAAACGAAATTCCGTGCTATTTCTACAAAATAGATATCATCCAATGTTAGCTAGCCCCAAAGCCCCGCTCCTCTGATCTAATACATGTAGAATCTGTGTAGCCACTATGAGTAGTGAATTTGCTACGCCCTCTACAAGGGAATTTTGTCGGATACGAATACAACGGAAGATCTGAGAAGAGAGCATAGTTTTTTGGTCTCTTCTAGAGGGCGCATTTGCACGGGCCAAATTTAAATTTCAATGAAAGCCTTCTATTTTATACTGGTGAGATCGGAACGGGACAGATAATTGTACTTCCCAGTCTCAGAACGACATTTACGGAAGCTACGATTGTCACACTTCTCTACAGATTACTGGTAAACATAATTTAATTTAACTATTTTAATTTAATTAGTAATTTAACAATTACTATGCTATTTTTAGCAGCACGCCATAATCTTCAAAGTATGATCTCATTAGGTATCAAGACTACTATTATTCATCCGGCGACACAGAACCATATTGAAAATTATTTGTCTCATTCAATTCGGCTTATTGAAGAAACTCCAGAGCTGTACAAGAACAAAACGCTACCTCACTCGAAAGCTACTAGATTCAACATACAGATTGGTAAAAAATTGATAATTTTCCTTGTCCCTTCCCGTATCAAGTAGTCTTTGTAACTTTTTGTTTGAATTGCGGCGTGTGGGAAGACCAGAAAATTTTCTATTTCAAATCACATATTTTCTCACAGTATTTGATATGATATGTGTTTCCAGTGGGTGTACAACATCTTGAACCACGAGAAGGAATCAAGGCGTATCGTCTTTGAAAACAAAGATCCACAAACTGGCTTTGTTTTTTTACCTGACTTGAAGTGGGACGGCAACACTTCGGAGAATTTATATCTGGTCAGAAACTCCAGAGCTGTACAAGAACAAAACGCTACCTCACTTGAAAGCTACTAGATTCAACATACAGATTGGTAAAAAATTGATGATTTTCCTTGTCCCTTCCCGTATCAAGTAGTCTTTGTAACTTTTTGTTTGAATTGCGGCGTGTGGGAAGACCAGAAAATTTTCTATTTCAAATCACATATTTTCTCACAGTATTTGATATGATATGTATTTCCAGTGGGTGTACAACATCTTGAACCACGAGAAGGAATCAAGGCGTATCGTCTTTGAAAACAAAGATCCACAAACTGGCTTTGTTCTTTTACCTGACTTGAAGTGGGACGGCAACACTTCGGAGAATTTATATCTGGTCGCTATTGTTCACCCTAAAGGAATAAAATCCATCAGAGATTTTACCGCGGAGCATATTCCTCTGTTGGAGAACATTTTACTGAAAGGATTGGTTAGTTGGTAGTTTGTTAGTTTAAGCAATTGCTTTCAGGTTAATTTAAGCTCATGGCTTTGGATACAATTTTATTTGTAAATTCTATTGCTTTGTTTCAGGAAGCTATATAACAAAAGTACGGACTTTCCCAAAGCCAGCTACGCATATACTGGAGACACAGAAGTAATAATTTCTTTCAAAAATTTCTTAGAGACAACTGAAATATATATAAGATTGAAGTAAATATCTTTTTTTCAGTTGCCGAATCTGCCTAAGATGCCACCAAAAAGCAATAAAGGAGTGTCTGATAGGTAGTTTTTTTCATGCTTAATCAATGTGTTTATTTTCTTTCAGGTTTTCTATTTCCTAGATTGTGGGAGCAAAGGCTCTGATCTAATAAAAAAAAAATTTTACCATTTGTTCACGGGTCACGCTCGAAATTTTTTTTTTCATGTATCTAGCACGTTCAACAGCGAACCCCCCCCTCCCATCTTCCTATGCAACTGACTAAGCCAAGATAGGGAATTTGACCCGAGGTTTTTCTACAACATTGTTGTCAATGCTGCAAGTCCCCACGGTCAATTGTTGTCATTCAAATTCATTGTTATTGTTAGCTAGTGATGAGGTGTAACATCCTTGCTAATCACAAAATCACTGCCAAGTTTGAACAACAATAGTGATTTAACAAGGGATTTTGGCTAATAAGCAAACAATAGAGATTTACCATGGGATTTTGGTAAATAAGCAAACAATAAAGATTTAACATGGGATTTTGGCAAATAAGCAAACAATAGATATTTAACAAGGGATTTTGGCAAATAAGCAACCAATAGAGATTTAACATGGGACTTTGGTAAATAAGCAAACAATAAAGATTTAACATGGGATTTTGGCAAATAAGCAAACAATAGATATTTAACAAGGGATTTTGGCAAATAAGCAAACAATAGAGATTTAACATGGGACTTTGGGAAATAAGCAAACAATAGAGATTTAACATGGGACTTTGGGAAATAAGCAAACAATAAAGATTTAACATGGGATTTTGGCTAATCCGCAACATATAGAGATTTAACATGAAATTTTGGCAAATAAGCAAACAATAGATATTTAACAAGAGATTTTGGCAAATAAGCAAACAATAGAGATTTAACATGGGACTTTGGGAAATAAGCAAACAATAAAGATTTAACATGGGATTTTGGCTAATCCGCAACATATAGGGATTTAACATAGGATTTTCAGTACAGATGATTCGAACATCATTAAGCAAAGTGGCTCTGTACCAAGGCAACGTTTATTGAAATGGTTGCCCAGTACGATGGAAACCGAGCATTGAAATAAGCAAAACACTATTAAGCACATGTCATCTAAAACCACACTTTATTTTAATTATTGTGTTGTCTAAGGATTTGTTAGCTATTTAACCACTTGAAATACATGTCAGCTGAAATAAATAACTCCCTATATGTTTTAATTGTTTCAGAAAATTGACTCTTTCCTATCTGCAAAGATGCTGTGTTGTGCCTAGTTGTACTATCGAGGATCGAGAAAGCAGTTGCTTTACTTCTCATAGGTACTCAAACGACAAAATTCGCATAAGATGACACCAAAGTTTATTTATCATCATTGATTGTTCAAATTCAGATTTCCTGACACATTGAATCCTTCAACTTTGGCGCAATGGGTGACAATCGTGCGAAACTTAAAGTTTGATCACACATGGAACCCATCTCCAGCCTCACGTGTATGCTCCCGTCACTTCGCCTCAGAAGATTATTTTAGGAAAGGAAAAACTCTCATGTTAAAATCTACAGCCATACCGAGACGTTTCTTACGATTGCCCAAAAAACGACCAACAGAGAAAACATCGAAAATAACTCCTTCTAAATCAATTGAACCTAATCAGCAAGTCTTAGCAACTCAGTCTCCAGCAAAAAACAGTTGCCATGCATCGCTGGTTTGGCTTGCAAAAATTGGGCTATCTTTTTTGCTGGCATCTGCCCAAAACAGATATAAAACTGGTAATTTGCTGCATTTAAGACTTGGAATTGAAGATACTGAAAATGATATAATTGCTAAAGAAAGTAAGTTCTTTTCCGGAGGTACTAAAAACTTGTATTTCACTCAATAAGTTCACAAGTCTGTATGCTATGCATATTATTGCAGATCCCGTAAAAGTTACTGTGTCCCGCAATAAAAGACAGGCTGAGGACATTGAGCAAGCCAAGAAAAAAGTGAAGCTGGACCACTGCTACAGCAAAAGGCTGTCATATGAAAAAACCATCCAAAATCTGAACTATACATTGCGTTTAAAACAGAAAAAAATTAAAACTCTTCAAGCCAACGCAAGACGAAAGAAATCACAAATAAAATCGCTTTGGGACCGCATGGAATCAAAAAATTTAATGAAACCTGAGGATGATTTTTTTTGTAGAATAGATCCGACATTGAAAGCACTTCTTCTCTCTCACAAAAATTGTTTGTCGAAATCCAAAAGTGCGGTACGATATACGGACCAAGTAAAGCAATTCGCGGTCACAATGCATTTTCACTCTCCTAAAGCCTACCGATTTTTAAGATCACATATTGCTTTGCCGCATGAATCCACCTTGACTGCATGGATGCGTAACTCCAATTGTGATCCTGGGGTATGTCGTGACATAATTGCGAGATTGGGAAAGGTGAGATCAGATGATTGTTCTAACTCGCTGACGGACATAGTTCTGCAGTTGGATGAGATGTCTATTCGCAAAGACACGCCTTATGATTTTTCTGAACACCGTTTCATGGGACATGTAGATTATGGACTAGGAGATGTGGCCGACAATTCCCCGTTAGCAACAAACGCTTTAGTTTGCCTGGCAGTAGGTATATCAGGGGGCTGGAAAATTCCTGTTGGCTATATATTTACAAATAAGGTTGACAGTGAGATAATGTTCAACTTTGTGAATCGGGTCTTGGAATCTCTAGCTATGGAAAAATTCATAGTTCATGCCATTGTGAGTGATGGGTTCAGTGCCAATGTGCAAATGTTCTCAAAGCTGGGAGTTTCAGAAAGTAAATACCATCGTTCGGAGGTTGTTCCCACCCATCAAGATGTGAACTATAAGTTCAGTTATAAGGGTCAAGTAGAAAACATTCATGCGGTATATGATGTGGTTCATATGCTGAAACTTTTGCGAAATATGCTAGCCTCATACAAAGTGATTGAGTGGGTTGATGGCTCTATTGAATGGAAATATATCGAATCGTTACAAAATTTGCAGGAAAACGAAGGCATAAAAGCTGCCAATAAATTGAGTAAAAATCATGTACACTTCGAAATGCACAAGATGAAGGTTAAATTGGCTGCACAAATTTTTAGCAGTTCTGTTGCAGATGCAATTGATTTTTGCCGTGATGACCTCGAACTAGCCGAATTTAAGGGATCCGAAGGCACCTGCAAATTTCTGAGGATGGTTGACGGAATGTTTGATTGCCTTAACTCCAAAAATCCTAAGCAAAAATCGTTTAAAGCGCCTATGACGACACGAAATTTTGAATCCAAATCTTCATTTTTGGAGTCTGTTATGCGTAGACTGATAACTTTGAAGTATAACAACAAGTTGATCATGTATGGGCAAAGAAAAAGAGCTATTGTTGGACTTATATGCTCGATAAAATCCATTTTAGCAGTGAGCAGATATCTGTTGTACCGATCAAACTCTCCATTCTGTTATGTTTTGACCTATCGGTTTTCTCAGGACTTGTTAGAGCTTCTCTTTAATAAAATCCGAGGAAAGCTTGGCTGTAATAACAATCCAAATGTAGTCGAGTTCAAAAACATTATGAAGCGTTTGTGGCATCAGAATAGTTTAAAATCCAATAGTACAGGAAACTGCATTGTTAGAACTGAAGAAGTTTTTGTCCCAGGAGCACTCTTTCCCTTGATCAGAAAACCTAAGCGAAAAATGCCGTCATTCGATATTAAAGATACCGTCCCGGTTGACTATTTGGAGTGCTCTAAGTTTTACACTAGCTGCATGGCTTATATGGCAGGCAACGTTGTCAGGAGTATAAGAGAAAAATTACAGTGCTCTGTGTGTTTTGACAGTTTGCACGAAAGTCCTGACGATAGGCTCTCTCCGGAACTGAGGTTGTTGATTGATAGGAAGAACAATGGTGGCCTCATATATCCGAGTAACAGCGTTTATCAAATTATCGCAATTACGGATTCGGTGATAAAAATGTTTGTTAATAAACAGTTATCAACTCCTCCTTCGATCAAATATTTGGACCTCAAAATTTCATCAACAGTAATTAAGGCATTGCTGTCCCGTCCAGAAATATTTCGTTCATTGCATGATCATGCAGTTGACTACGATCCTTTCAATGGAGAAAGTCATTTATCATCAACAATAAAAATGATCATACATGGGTACATGAAAATTCAGCTCTATGATATTGGAAAAATGAGTCATAAAACTATATCAGAACGACATAAACGCTCGAAATGTATTCTTTTTCGGAACGAATAGTTTTGTTGATTGTATAGTCACATTGTGTGATGAAATTGTGTAATGTATTTGTGATGTATGTCAGTGATGATTGGATTTTTGTTGATACATGTACGTTCTTCGTTATAAAGTAATAATTTAATGGTTAGTGGCGGTGTGATTAAAATTATATATGGTAATATGATTGTTTCTGTAAATAATTCAATAATGACACTGGGAGATATTTTAGAAAATAAGCTTTTGGAATATAAAATATGTGAATTTAAATAGGTTTGTGATTATTCTGTGAAGGTATGAATGTTTCATGTGTTTTTTCATGGTTTTTGACATCTTACGGTATAAATATATTTGGAAATTAATTCATTGTTTTTTAATAAATCGGATGCGTTTGGTTTCCCTAACTGTTCACCTTTTTCGATTTTTTTTAATGTACCTGAATAAATTATGCCTTATAGAATTGGAAAGATAAATATATTGAAGTGTACTCGATGCGTGTTCCCAAATCAGCAAAGCAATAATTTCGAAGCTCTCATTTTATTATCAAATTCATGAAAATACTTAATTTTAATAAAATTTGTTTTTTTTTCAGACGGAAGATAAAACATCGGATTATCAAAACGCAAATGATGCAAAACAAATTCTATGAGGAGGTTTTAAAGAACATGCCGAAGTCGTCATTTCCTTCTGTAAGAATCAAATATATTATTTTTGTATTAATAAAAAAATAGTGTCTAAATATATCATGTGTTCTTTTTAGGTGACGAAAGAAGAAATTTTAGCGGTTTCAATTCCTCATAAATCCGACAAACGTCTTCAAAAGGAAAAAAAAGACAGCAGACGGCAAAGAAAATCTTCCAAAACTCCAGCTATGGCAGCCTCAAAATTTATTCAAGAAAGACGAGTGCATCAGGCAAAAATTTTTCACTCATTGAAAGATAATCGCTTGAAAAAAAAAGTTCGTCCAACTCAGCTTGTTCCACTGCCTTATAAAAAGAATCGAATACAAAATCAAAATAAATAACCGTACGGCTGTAAAAATAAAAATGCAAACTTCAATGTGAATTTCATTATAATTTTTTTGCGAATCATCACGAATAGTCATAGGCTAATTTTTTAAAACAAGAACGGGACAGATATTCGACTACAAAACGAACGCAAAGTAACGTGCTCGCTAAACGGTGAATCTGCGCTGAATAAATTGTCAAACCAGTGTGGTAGTCACATGCATCAGCCCTTCGCGGGCTATTTCATAATTCATAGAGCGCAGATCATAAAAAAAGTGGCTACAGAAATCTGAGCAAGTGAGCCTTCTAGTCTAGTGTTATATAGTAATCTACTTCTATGGCTAGCCCTAAAAGTATTCAAAGTTCACAAAATTATGTTGGCGCATCTTTTATTCCCATGAAGCACATGTTCATGGAAGGTTATTTACTATGGTTGGATAATTCGTGAGAACTAAACCTAAACAAGTTGCAAAAACTAAAAGACATGTGTGCATGAGATATGAGATCACACGTGTGTAATTTACACACAGTTGCAATCCCCAGATGCTAACATGAATGAAATGATTGCAAAATACAGACTATCATTTCAAGACCAAATATTTGGTCTTGAGCGAAACTCTTTATCATTTATGATATCATAAATGGTAAAGAGTTTCGATAAAAATTCCATAACGCAAATCAGAGGTAGAATATTGATTTTTTATCTTCTCATTGCTCAAGCAAAATGCAACACTCAAACACCTATTCAACAAAGTTATATCTTAAACATTTTGTGAATTATCTCTAACCATATCCACTGTCCTCAAAAATTCAAATTCTTTTTCAACAGATTTGAAAAAATTCTGCAAATCTTCCTCATCCATAATGTCACCACGAGCACTCATAACAAACTTCCAATCATCGTCATAAGTAAATGATGCGATGAGAAACGTGATGTCCCCATGTCCGAGCAAAGCTTGCGCAGACACGTCTTCCACTTTGGCCCCTTTAAAGAAAACGGCTTTAGGTCCCGGCATATTTGAAATCACTCCTGTGATATTTTTAGGGGCGATCATGCCTTTTACAATGGGTACAAAAAGAGAGCCTAAAAAAGGAGCAGCGAAAAATGTAGATAGTGGGATTGTGGAATACTTGACATCTTGATAGTGCTTTTCTATTTGCTTCAATCTTTTTATCGGATCTGGCTCTCCAACTGGGTACCACAAACATGTACTCGCCCTGCAAATTAATATGTACCATGAATGACAAGTATGAATGATTCAATAAAATGTAAGTCCTATTATTGTATTACATGTGATTCCTCAATTTTTCAGGATGACCGGGGAATGGTAACGGGTACATGCAATGTACACTGGGCGGAACCTTCATTCCCTTTGAAACCATAGTTTCTCTAATGGCGGCAGTAAACCCTGCATTTAAAACAGCCCCGAAACAGACGCCATATTTCGCGCGAATTTCTTTAATAATTCGTACAGGAATTTTGTTAGAATTAAGGCAGACTACTGAACGATTCGATTTGTTTGAGTCCGTTAATTTCTTGTGCAATTCATTTTCATCCCATATTGCCAAAAACTTGGCAATATCGTATGGGATTCGAATTAGAGTAGTCAGTTTTCTCCAAAATGAAATTTTAGGATAATTTGGCACACTCAGAGACTTCATGTCCATGTCAGCAACTTTACTAAATATTTTTATCAACGAATATCCGTCACCCAGGGTATGATGGCATTTGAATACCACTACGGATTTTAATTCTTCACAATTTTCTTCTTTGTAATTCCATATTAGTTTTATTTCCCAAAGACAGCCATCTTGCTTAAAAGGCTCCAGTATCATTTTGTGTTGAATCGACTTCAGATTTTCTTCAGTTGTAATTTCTTCTGGATCATGTAGAGAAATGTAATCTTCAAGTTTAAAGTATTTGTTGTTCTTCCAAAATCTGAATCCCAACCAAGTTGTAAGACATTGTTGAAACTCTGGGTACTGCATTTCTCCAGTGAGAGTTCGGGCTGCTAAAATTTTTGCATTAGCTATTTCAAAAACTGTGTCTAAAGTAGGAAATTTGTTGGTGTTAACGACCAAAGAGGCTACTGCCATGTTTTTTGGATCTTTATATACATCCTCGGCTGCAAAAAATGAACTACGAGCTGTAACCATTTTCCCGAGGTCAGGTCGCATAAAAGGAGCCACATGGAAAACTATCCATCGGAAGATATATATGGGAAGACATAGTAGCAAACCAAATGGGATTCCAATACACAGTAGTAGAGCAACAAAAACGTTACGGATGAAACTAAATGACTGAGAGAAACAATTTCCAATTCCCATCATGATTTTAGATTCACACACACGATCGGGCTACCGGATTGTCATTTATTTTAATAACACTTTTTGGGCCATATATTTTCTGTTGTACTTTATGACTAGACAAGTGAACAAAGACTTCCGACACTTACTAACTAACTAATAGTTTTGCAACATATTTAGCACGGGATATAATGCTCACTCAAGATAAGGCGCTGAGAATTTCTAACCAACTAAAGCAGTAAAATACATCTAAATCATCGGATGGAGATCTCTCAACGTTTCTAATCCATTTTCTTGTACCCTCTACACATCCACATTCTAGATTCAAGATACTTGCAATTATAGTTCTCATGAGAGCTCATTCGTATTTTTTATTACTCCTAATTGGTTAGCAAAAGCAAAGTATATTCATGCATTGAAGGAAGGTAACAATATTTAAAAAAGTAAATGTCTATAGACTACCTACTATAGAGCTGTGCAAAATATGCTACGATTCTGCTGGAGGAATTTATCGTGAAATTCCCACGGTATTAAATCACAAAAAAACATAGTTAATTTTATCGCGACAGCAATGATTCGTTCATATTTTTATTGAGCAACATCAATTAAAACAAGCAATGAACATTAAGTTTAGATTATTACAAACCCATACAAACCGCTGTCGTCAAAATGTATTATAGAAACACAAATACGTTTAGTTCACACTATCACACAGTAAGCTCATCTCTATTCCAAAAAGGAGTATCAAACAAGACCAAAAATTCGTTTTCCACACACTCAACCAATTTTTGAAGCAACTCCTTATCCGAAAATATTGCTGTGTCGACTGCTACTGTCACAATCACGTCGTTCACATAGCTCAGAATTCCGAATCCGACACCTGCCAAAGACAATAAAAGTGAGCTAAACGTTGAATTATGTAGAAAATTGCCATTTACAAATTGCATAGTAGTTTTACTAGTGACGCCCGGTAATGTTCCAAATGCAAACGACAACTCTGTAATGACATGCCCACTTAAAGCCCTAATTTTAGCTGGACCCGGAAAGTTGGAGATGCCAACTGTGCCCAATAGAACTCTGAAAAACGCTTTGATCATCCAATGGAATAATCCACCAGCAATTCCGTAAATGATGAAAACTGCTAATGGCTGGGTAGACTTTTTCAAATCATTTAGTTTTCCCTCCAAAAAATGAAGCCGCTCAATTGGACTATCCAATTGGATAGGAAGTGATACAAGTGTTCCCGTCCTGCATAAAATGAGAATAAATTTGATTATCAGCATCAAAATAAAACTGTTTAACTCAAATGATATCCCAAAATTAGCATATTATTACATGAAATTTCGTAGCTTTTCTTCAGGATGCCCCAACATAGGCAATACTAGTGCAGCATGGAATCTTCTAGGAATTTTTGTTTCCTGTTCCTTCATAAATTTTCTGATGCCGCCACCAATGGCTGCTAGAACTACTGAGGAGAAACTTACCCCATGTTTGTTTTTTATCGACTTTACTAGAGATAGTTGCAATTTAGATCCTTTTTTAGTAATCCATTTCTTATTCAAGTCAGATTCATTGAATCTCCATTCATTGGAGTCTAAGGATCTCAGAACTAAATGCAACAATTCATAAGGCATGGCAAGCAGCTTGATAATGTTTAACAAAGTTGTAGAAACCTTTTTACACAGATTATCATTTTTACTGTCACGATTCAATTTTTTCACTAATTTTGGCTGTAAAGTTTATGCATTTCTTAACTAGAAGGACACACACTACCCCCTCCACATATTGTACGCATGCTATGCCAATTATTTATATAAAATTACATTGAAAATTAATTTATTGTGAAAAATAATCGTTGTCGCTTTTTAAATTATTCACTCCGCAGGTATATTGGTACATAAAATTCAAAATTCAAGCAATTGAAAAAATTATTTCAAAGCGAGCGAATCCAAATGTGTGCATAGAGCTGCACTCTCAGGCCCTCTAGTTAAGAAATGCAGAAACACTCAGCTTGTCCAACTCGTCCACTGGCTCACATAAACTGTACACGATGCTCATTATAGAATGACCATCAGCCAAGGAGTGATGAATCCTGAAGAACAAAGTAGTTTCATCAGTTTGCACACGATTTTTTAATACAATTAGCTCCCAAGGGCTTTTCCCAAATTCAAACGGTTTGGCCAACAACTCATCTCTCAGATCACTCTCACTTTGCAACCCATTGTTAATTTTTACGTGATTTTCCACACAAAAATTTTCTTCCCACACCCAAAACAAGAAACCATACCATTTGTCAGGATATTGACGAAGTTCCGGATATTTTAACTGGCCTTCAGGTTTCAAACAATTTACAGCTTTGGACATGACACTTTCTCGCAAAGTGTCAATATGAATACACCCTTTAACTTTGACTGTTACCAGCTCGGTAGACTTTGGACCAGTCCATATATCATCTGCAGCCATTAGTGAGCTTCGAGTTGTCAGCATTTTGCCCATTCCTGGGCGAAAACATGAAGAAAAGGTTGCGAGGAATCCACGGAATAAGTAAATAGGTAGAGCCAAGATGAGCGCAAATGGTGAGATAATAGTAACACCCATAGTAATCAATACTGCAGTAAATTTTATGCATAAAGATGACAATTTTGGAGCACTGGGATACATTTTGGGATATTTTGTTGCGAATGAATAGGACAAGGTTAGATCAAGGTTTGAACTATGTCTATTTTATGTGCAAAATCCGTCTCGAATTTATTAAAGAATAATTCGTGTGAACTGTGATTATTTAGCAGAATAATGGTCCATTTATTCAAATTGCACAATCAATAATGTCCGTCCAGTAATATAATAACATTTTTGTCTATGGTAGAGTGCTAGAAAAAATGGAAATGCTTTAAGTATTCAATACAAACATTGTTTTTATCTCCGGTCCGACTCGACTATGTATCCCACGCAATAATTTGAACATAGAACACCAAATTCGTCTTTCTGAATTTAAGGGAAATAGCTTAAAACTAGTAAAAATCAAAGTAAGCATTCATTTTTTCCGCTCTAGGATTTGGTATAATGAATACAGATTAATCGCTTTGCAGTTATAATCCAAACTAATTCTAAGCCATCTCGATTTGCTGATACTTTTCATTAGCATATAATTACTAAAGATATCAAAATTCTTGGTCAACTGAACAAGTGAACTTTGCAAGATTTCTTTCATCCTGGATAAAACTAGGGAACGCAACACCATATTACCTAACCTATGAAACTATTATGCAACTTAAAGCGCCTAGCGCCTAGCTTATACCGACAGCGTTATCGCCAGTGCCTATAACGATAAGTACTAACAATTTATCCACTTTTAACTTTAATCAACCCAAATATAACAATAGGAATCTTTTCGACGTTTCAGAGTAAACAATTTCCTATTGCATGGATTTCCAAAATAAAACTTATGCCACTCATGGCTAGTGCACTTGCACCCTACGCTAAACATCTTTTGGAAAAGCTTGAAAAAGAAAAGGATGAGCACCGTAAAAAAACACCTCAGCTTGAATATGGTGTAGCATCAAGGTGGTAGAATATAGTACTATATTCTACCATCTTGGTGCAGCATAACTTTTCGTGAGTCGCAGCCGACTAAACAAACGTAATGCAGTACTTTTATGCAAAGGATTGAGCATTGGTAATTGCCCGATTTCGCACTTTTATGTAAACGAATGAATTAATTGCAAACAAGAATGATTGGTTGCATGTAGTACACTTGCGTGGATCAAGCAATATTTATTTCTTTAAAAATGATTCTGTTAGTTTAAAAGGAACAGAAAATACACAAATGTTATCATTCGATCCATTATTCCATGCTTTGTACACGCAAGTATATAGAAGTAAAACTAGTTTTGACTTTAGTATCGTTTAGTCAATATTAGTTTAGTTAAAATTCATAGAGATGTCTACGTTTATAGAAAGGATAGCATTTTCTAGTAGAGTGACCATGGGTCGCCAATGTGACAATTAATGTGGAAGTAATTTGTTGTTCCATGGTCATCTACATCTCTGCCCAATAGTTCGCATTCGGATTTGTATTGGTTCAGGAAAATTCATTCATCCACGCATTGGGGTCGTTTCAATCCTATTCGTGTAGAATAAATCCATCATGTCCAAGCCTATATAAAATCGTTAAATCTTGGTTACTTTGTCATATTTCTTTGTCTCTGGGCTCTTTACTTCTTTCTATATTCATTGCGAACGCCATTTGACATATTGAATTGAAATAATTAGAAATGCGCGCTTTTTGAAAAAACTAATATGGACGCCATTTGACTTCAAAACATGCAAGTGTATAGCGCCCTCGCTACAAGTGAGGTAAGTTTGTACTCCGCAAGTATACATTCTTAGCAGTGAATAGGGCTGCCTACAGCTACACAGCATTAAAATACTTCAATGCAATGCAACCTGCTTACGAAACTTACGTTGACGGCTAGAACGCCATTCAGTAAATAAATTATAGTTTTAGTCCCAAAAAGGTGGAGAACATGCCAAAGTGCCAAAGTACTTGTGATGTAAACTAGACTGCAACATAAACTAACCGACAATCCTGCAGTACTTTCCATACCGGCGAGTCATTGTAGTCACCAGCTCTTTTTAGTTTCAAATTAAATTATTTATTAAATAATTATTAAATCAAATTAAATACAAGAAGCCGACATTCAAATTTTCCAGTGAACTTTGAAAACTATCCTTTTGCCCATTGCCAACCTGTTGGCCATACAATAACAATTTATCATACATTGTTTGTACAAGAGAATTTCTTTCATTCTCTTTGACCGGATTATTCAAAAAATGCAAGGCTGGTTTCATAACTTGTGCTCCTGCTCCAACTTGTTTATTCAAGTGCTTCAGTTATCAGTATCCAAGTTCGTGCTTTAACTACTAACCAATGCTCGACACTCAATTTTGACTCCATACTTTTCAAAAGTTGCAAACTCTGGATCCCATTACCATCTTTGTTTTTAATAAGATTCATCTCAGTTTCAGCTTTCATGAGCGCATGTTTGTAAGTGTTTTGAATTGCGGAGAATTTGCTGGTGAACTTGCAAGAATCACATTCCCATTTCTTTGCTGGGGAGTAATAGTTAAATCCTAAGCTGTTCTTCTGGGGATCAGGAGCCTCTACCCACGGACCGAAGGATCCAATACAGATTGGCTGACTTCTGTACCTAACGTCGTTTATGAATCTACATTTGAGTGCCACGCTTGTGTCAATTTGGCCTACTCGACAACTGCATCGGGAATTGGTGCAAAATGTTCCCGTTTCTCTTAAGAGTCGGATTGCTGCCTTGAAGTTACCACCGTCAAAATTGGTTAGTCGATTTACACTTATTTTAGCATTGGGGGGAACTGAGGTTACGGTCTTGACTAGGAGTTCGAAATCGGCTGCA
>Ga0210040_10005381_pt1 | contig 16328 bp, 18 predicted proteins | sample CryGeyCG12114_NA_FD_185462 | JGI IMG/M metagenome (GOLD analysis project Ga0210040, IMG submission 185462) | Groundwater microbial communities from aquifer - Crystal Geyser CG19_WC_8/21/14_NA (SPAdes) (version 2) | ecosystem: Environmental > Aquatic > Deep subsurface > Groundwater | place: USA... | reverse complement strand
CGGTACCAGTCTCGCCAAGTAGAGCTTCAACGTCGACTTGAGAGACTTTCGGCGTGTACAAATGCATCAGATGATCCGGTGGCTTCGGTGGTGGTTCAGCCCTCATGTCCAGGACACCTGGGTGATCTCTCTTGTTGTAGACAACCTTGCCAGCCGCATGAAACATGTCCAGCGTCGTTTCGCGCTGACTGATCAGCTGTAGCGCTTGCTTCTCCATCTCTGTCAAAGGTATGGCATCTTTGGCACGCTTTTTCGTCTTTGCCGCAACGGTGCCTGACCAGTCCGAATTCTGATCACTACGAGCGCAGAGGAACTCCAAAGAATTGACAGCACTTCGAATGTCGCCAACTTCAGCTAGCTTCTGTAGGACAGCAGGGCCAGGCGTACGCCGGCGTTTCGAGTCTCTGGCCTCCTTATTGATGACAAGGTCAAGAGCTTTGGCAACAAAAGTTGGAGCTACAGAATTGAAATCTATCGACGTGACGAGTGGATGGTTGACGATTTCCGGCCCTAGTAGCCGATGAGCGGTGAAGCTATCACTAAGTGCCGTGGACGATGACAAGAGCGTCTCGGAGATAATCATGACCACAGGTGGATGATCATCGTTGGAATGTTTGCTACCGTACAGAGCGGTTTGTGACTGCGAGCAAGATGCGAGATATGTTACAATCACGGATCGGAAGGATTCGAGGGCATTTGACGACCGGGCCATAATTGTGGGAAACTCCTCCACAAGCATAACTCTGCGCTTGTTGGATGACAGTATGCCACTGCCGAATTGCAAGCTGCCAAGTTGGCCACTCCTGTTCAGGAAGTCATCGAATTGAGAAGCAACTGAGGTAGTGACCCCAATCTCAGAGACCGTGGGATTGTACCACGGCATTAAGTCAAGGTTTAAGGCTTGGCACAGCAAAGACACGGCCGTTGTCTTGCCACTTCCAGCTGGGCCCTTTAGAATCAGTAGACGCTGTCAGCTATATTAGCGTTGTGCTCATACTACTCGACTTTCACAAACCTGTCTAACACGCCCGTTGAGAGCGCTGTCCAACCATCCCTGAACATCTGCCACTTTCTTCTTATGTACAGCAAGCTCGTCGAGGTTGACTGGGCCGTAACGATCTGACCATGGTCGATGTGAGCCGTTGTCTTTGTCCTGTAACTGCTGCGCCTCTATCTCTCTGTCGGGAAGTGCTGGCTTGACGAATCGGGGTGCGGAAGATGGTGGAGGCGTCTCTGATTCAATACCTCTTTTCTCGGAGTGCGCAAGTTTGCCCTCTCGCTGAACAAGGATCCTATTATCGGCTAGCTTGTTCAAGGCCTCGTCCATAGAATCGTCGTCTATGATTACGTCGACGAGGTCGTCATCGCCGAGGTCTCCCTCTGGTGTGGTGGCTTTCCTCTGCCATCTCTGCTCTTCTGTAGCCTTGTTGAAGAAGCTGTGTAATGATCTGGACTTCTCAGGCTCGTTTCTTTGTCTAGTTTTGACGGGCGAGGTCTTTGGTGATGCTTTGATCGTGGACTTCTTTGTTGACACTTTCGTGGCATGTGCTGTCGTGCTGGAGGTCACTGGCCTAGTGAATGGAGTAGTGGGGTTGGTCCTAGAAGGATTCCTGGTCGCCTCGGTGGTCTCATCGTTATCTGAGGTCGCAGTGGTAGACCGGCGCTGCCTTTTGGCAGGTCTCGAAGCCATTGGCTGGCATTTCGAGTGGTCCCTGATGTCTAGCCCGTCTCCAGCATCATACAGGATGCGCCCATACGTCGGTCTGAACGGACATTGAAAATAGAATGAAACGGAGTTGCCAGTGCTTGCTGTACTTTTGTTCAGGCACGACCTGATGCCAAGGCGCATGCAAGGCAGCAGCTCTCCAGGTGGGCCCCTGCCTAGGTACCATCGAGTTCGAGTTCCACGCTAACTTAGACGACGACATCATTGCTACCATCGTGGCACTGTACTACCTACCTCCGGTAGGTATCACCTTTCCATCAACCAGAGCTTCGCTCGCATCAGTCTTTCTCTACAGCGAACCAAAACTTCCCGCAGAATTGCTGGTATTGGTTGTGCACACGGTTGGTGGTCTTGTTCGTGCCCTGAAAGACAGCATTGTAGAAGGGCAGCCTGCAGCAACACTTCTTCTCGATCCAAAGTCCAAAGCCGACCTTGACCTTACAGATTGTGATTTCGACCAAGTACTACAACGTTTCAGTTCTCCTTGTGCCGCATACCATCTTCAAAATGTTCTCATCGTTCTTTCCGCTTTCCATTCCTAAGTTCGGTTTTGGCAGAACCGTTGGGTCCGGCAGTCCAATCAACATACCTCCAGTGGAAGTCCACGACGTCGAGACATCTACTGACAAGCGAGGGCGACGTCTCAAGCACTTACTAAAATTGAACCATGCCCAATTCTCGATACTACACAATCAAAACCGATTTCACAATCACACACCTCATGTATGTGTCATAAAGGGGTCGTAGGACCCTAAGGAGTAGCGGCGCTTGCTCTGAACTGACACATCTCTAGATACTTGGATCAGTGTATCTCCTGGGAGGTAGCGCTGATCACCTCAACGACGTTTATGAACATGAAGCAGCGAACCACGAACATTGGCATGATTCGCCAGCCGAAATAGCTCTACATGACTATCGTGATTTTCTTGGTCGACGAGAGTATCAACGAGCTTGGGTGGACTTTTTCGAAGATCAACTGGTCGAACATGGCTACGATTGGCGTGCCGAAGTTGAAAGATTCCTCTTTGAACGTGGTTCCAAGAATGCATCCAATCCGGTGCCGATGTTCAATTGCTTGACTGCCGGTCTAGGTCATCCTCTAATACATCTGGGCTACGCTTATGAGCTCAATAGTCGGGAAGTTGCCATGGAAGCTTTGGGTCTTGCAGCAACTTGCTATGACCCAACACTGGCAGCACACCTCGAACCAGCCGCGGCAAACACTGCCACCAGCGACCCCTCGACATACTCAACTTCAAACATTTTCGAAGTACTAGACCATTGTGCTTCAGATCCGCGGCTGAGAGGGGTCTTCACCCATCCTGGAGGAGACAATCTATCAAACCTACTATCCAATCCGAACCTTTTATCCATATTGTTGGAGCACTGGTCGGCATGGAAAATTGTCGATCCCACTAAACAATTCGCAGATTCCCAACAGATGGTAACTGCTCTTCTGCTAGCCAGCGCTCCAAGTGTCGGCGGTCACGGTTTTGATTTCTTCCTAGTTCATCTACTAACCACTTCACATGCCGTGCGGGTTTTGCTACCTTTTCTGCCTACACAATATCACGTCTCTTTGGTACGAGAGTGGTGGCTGATCACGCTGGCTCTCTACATTGCGCAAACCCGGCCTCCAGTCAAGCTGGACTATCTTCGGGAGATCGTCCTAGAAGGCCGAGACTGGAAGTGGGTGGATACACAAGCTCTGGAAGGGAAGTGGAACTACGACGAGCACTTCGTCAAAGCCTTGCGGGCAATGAAAGAAGCTGCCGCTGTATGGGGTGACGAAGAGTCCTTGTATTTGAAGGGTGCTGTCAAACTTGCAGCAGAGTTCCAGGGTTGGGGCGGCTTCGGCGTAGGAGAAACTAGTGAGCCGGGCGAGTGAAAAGAGAGCCGGAAGCTCATTGTAGTCTTTTGATCACGAAGGAGATAGCTCGACGCTACAGTCCCTTAGTTGCTTTTGATCTCTCATGTACGGTTCAAGTTGGACTCGCGTACCAGAGTGGCATTCAAGTTTCTATACGCACCGCCTCGTCCTCCTCCCATGGTGAAGTTGTCGGTGTGATGACATCATCGTATTGTTCGATTCATCCCGTCTGTCCAACCTGGAAGTTCACTCGCGCTTCCATCAATACTGCATACTGTCACACCGTCATCGGCTCGGAAGGAAAAGTATCTGGAAGCTTTTAATAAAGAGTAAATGGTCTTGACATCTCGCATACATCGTGCCAGAGACGCACATCCTTTGTCTACTTAAGTACTTAGGTACCTGGTACTTCCTACCTACCTACTTAACTTAGGTAGGTAGGTACTTAGGTACGGAGTAGATAGCTATCACTCCAGACACGAGCATCTTCCTGCCGCGCATGGTCCTACATCGCGTTCGATATCAAGTTTGGTCCAATGCGCTACGGCATCGTTTGCTTCCTGACCTATGCCTCGGGTGGAGGTGGCAATTAGGAAGTCTTCTTCGTAGCTGACGAGAGCCATCTCGACGTCCTCAAGCATGGATCCCTGGAATAGGGTTGCCATATATCGCTCGACTTTGGCGGACGGAGTCCATTGCTCGATTCCGACCGCAGCTGGAGCATTTACGTTGAAGAATTCCAGCTCTTTCAGCCAATCGGCCATGAGGCCTTCGCCTACCATCTTGATGTAGGCTTCTTTAAGAGCCCAATAGGCGTAAAAGCGCCGGAGCTTCTGTGCGACGGTTTCAGAGATTTCTTGGGGTCTCATCTGGGACCGAAGGACTGGTGGCCGTGTCTTCATGTCGGAGCGCTCGCGGTCGGAGAACATTTCACTGAAGATATCAACCCAATCGTCGAATTTCGCCTGCGAGGTTATGTCGGAAGGTGTTCGACGATCCTCATTCACGCATGCTATGTCGATACCGAGACGAATTTGTGAGCAAGAGTCAGACAAGGTGGTACTGGAGGGGTCGAGTACACCGTCCGGAGAAACGTGTTGAGGTGGTGATGAGTCGGGTGTCCGACAGCCTAGAAGGGCGACCATGCCGGCTTGGTGGCTAACATTGAATTCCAGACCGCCTTGTTTGGTCCAGGTCGACGGAGGCTCCCAATATGGGCGAAGATGAGGCTTCGGTGTCCGTGAAACGTGGACTTCGGACCATGGGATCCGAACTGTGCGGTGGATGAAGAGTCGCTTTAGAAGTGCGCTGGCAAGAGACATCAGACGGTCTGGAGACCGCATGTATCTGTTTATCTTCTCTTGATCCTCTGCACTCAAGGATGAAAGCAGTGGCAGATTGGGTTTTATCTTTGGGTCAGACGGGACCAAAGGGCGGACATCAATGTAATAGCGTGTCAGCCTTTGGTTTTCATCGGCTGAAACCATGCTGCTACTCATCGAGTGCTCGTGAGACGAATGTCAAGGCAGCCCCTTGTTCGCTGCCTCACTCAAAGTGCCTCGCAGACACGTCAAAATCGTCTGTCGTAAACGGGATTAAGCTATGTTCGGCCGCAACCAAGATCTACTGATCCCAGAAATCGGTGTTCAACGAAGAATACGTAAGTAGCTTTTGTCGTACTAGCATGTACAGATGAAGTATTTTACAAGAAGCAGTTGACTACCGCCAACGCTGGGTAGAAAATGCCTGGAGTTTCCACCCAAGTACGCATATCATCATGTCCGACCAACAAAAGGTATAAGTAAGTAAGTAAAGTATGTATTGTGATGGACAGACGAGTCATATCCGTCCGCGAGTGGAGACAAGGCTCTGCCATTGTGGGGCTTTCACTCTAGTATCTCAGTGGCTGCTAATAATACTTGTGGAGGTCCCATCGTACTTAGGTACTCCAGAGCCACCACGAGGCCTATTCCTCCTCCATTTGACACCACTTTCGAGAGATTCTGTGCATGTAGTTGAGCTTGCCGGTGTCCTGGGGTAGTTACGTAACTGCTTATGTTCCCAATCGAGAAAGCAAATCGAACCTAGTAGCAGCGCGAGATGGCCTTTAATCCAGACAAAGATATACCTGACCTTTCTGGGAAGGTGATCCTGGTAACGGGCGGTGAGTCTCCGTCACGGTAGAACCAGAGGGCTTGGTTGCTCATTCGAACATAGGTAATATTGGTCTCGGTAGAGAAACCATTCATCAGCTTTCCAAGCACAACCCATCTCATATCTACCTTGGCGCAAGGAATAAGGCGAAAGCCGACGCAACAATATCAGAGCTCAAAAGCCTTGTGCCGAATGCCCATATCAGCTTGCTAGAGCTTGATCTAACATCCTTCGAGTCGATCAAACGAGCCGCCCACACCTTCAATCAGACGTCGAGCAAACTTGATGTACTCTTCAATAATGCAGGAATTATGGCAACCCCCCCAGGTCAGACAAGGGAAGGCTACGAATTGCAATTTGGTACAAATCATGTTGGTCACGCTCTTCTCACGAAGCTTCTGTTACCGAAGCTCAAGGAGACCGCCTTCAAACCAGGCTCGGACGTGCGTATCATCAATTTGTCGTCATCTGCGCATCACTGGGCGCCGAAGGAAGGCTACTTGCTCGATCAAGTGAAGACGGACATGAAGGCAACAAGTACATGGGCTCGCTACGGTCAAAGCAAGCTTGCCAACATTCATTAGTATATTACTCCCCCATACATTCGCTCAGTTTGGGCACTCACTTCGAATAGTAACCGGGAGCTTGCAAGGCAAAATCCAGACATCAAATGCGTGGCGGTTCACCCTGGAAGCGTAGCCACGAACCTCACCTCCGGACCCATGGCAAGCTACCCCATGCTGGCTTGGGGTATCAAAGTTTTCAGCAGACTACGGCAGGTCTCTGTCCAGGAAGGCGCCTTGAATCAGCTATGGGCTGCGACAAGCAATGATGCTAAAAGTGGGGTATTTTACTATCCCGTTGCTCTCGAAGATCGAGATTCAGCACTAGCACGAGATGAGGGCCTGTGTCAAACGCTGTGGGATTGGACCGAGAAGGAACTGGAAGGACATGCATGATCGGCTCTGTCGTTAGCAAGCTCCAGTTTCGTCGCCTGAAAGCATACGAGCTCTTTGAATTCAGCATTGGAAAAAGTCTTTGATCAGTAATTCGTATATCCACACTTGTGCTTTGGGCAGATATGCTCAAGCTAGAAAGTTGAAGGGCAGTCAGAATGCCATGACCGATGGACTCCGTGGTAGCTTGCGCACCGCACTATCAACCAAAAGCGTTGCTAGTCAGCAATCCAGCCGTGCAAAACTTTGTGAGAAAATGTGCCACTATAGCGGGCAGTACCTAGAGACAGAAGTCGTGCTCACTAGCGCAGCAACAGGGCACAAAGAACAGAATCGGATATGAACTTTAAGCGCAAGAACGGTGCGCCTGGCTTTCTATTATGGCAGACGTATCTGGCGACAACATGGTGGTAGCGAGAGCACAGAGAGGTCGGGAAATGCAGGCATGTGTATTGCTAGGCTCAGGGAAGGTCAACACGTAAAGAGTGATCGCGTGGCTGGCCATAGCACAGGGCTCTGCTTCCAAACACCATGAAGTATCGTCTAATCTCGTATGAGGTGACGAGCTCGCAGAGCCTGGCTAGGTAGTCGTTGTTTATAACCCCCAGTGTAAGGGCTGAAGCGCTGTCTCCAAGTGTGCTGCCACCCCATCCAGCTACTGACTTCCAAGGTTATTGTGTGGTTTTCTGTGTTGGTCGAGGCCGAAACATCGTAGCGTTACGTCACAAACACGGGACATTTACCAGAACTTGGAGACACCCAGTCTTCAGTGCGGAGATTTAGGTTAGGATGGATGAGCCTTGTACTTCTCAAATAATGTCACAGCACAGGTCAGAACAGCAGATCGAGCCACTAACTTATAAGACTGAGCTCACGGCAACATTCTGTCTGCTCCTGAGTGTTGGTGCCACAGCAAGTCCTATGGTATAGATCAATCACCGTCCACACCTACACCCCCCGTTGACCACCATGCCTCCCCAAATGACTACCATCTCGGGCCACCCTTTCCATATACTACATGAGGGACCCTCCTCCGCACCTCTCGTCGTCCTCACCCACGCCCTAATGGCGAACCTTCATATGTGGGACTCAACGGTGCAAGCACTTCATTCCGCCGGGTACAGCACCCTGCGCTACGACCATGTCGGCCATGGCCTCACTCCAGTCCCGACACAGGCCTACCACTTCGACGACTTCACACGTCACATTCACGAGATGACCCAAAAGCTGGCCTTCGGAAGTAAGTGATCTGTACATCCTTGACTTGGTTTGTTTTGTGATTCTGGTTTCAGCAATTCTGGATGACGCTGCTATATGACTGTCGGCTCCGAAACAATCTTCCGTATACATTACATCTGTTTCAAGGTCATTAAAGCCCACTACCAAGCTGTCTGGGATTCAATTTTAGTAATCCTTGAGGACGGGCCTTCAGACACTATCGATTATTATTGTTTCAGTCTCTATGTCTGGATCTGAAGCTAACGTATACGTGTTATTTCTGATTAGGGAAGCCTTACGCCATAATTGGCTGCAGCATGGGGGGCGTGCTCGCGTTGCGTTACGCGCTCATGTATCCAGGGGAGGTGAGTAAAGTCGTGGCATGCGATATGCCAGGGATGACAAGCTTGGAAGCCAGTAAGCCACTATGGCGGGACCGGATTGCCATGTTCCGCGAGGACGGTGTTGATGAGCTGGCGCAGAAGACGGTCAAGCGCTGGTTTCCAGATCCCTGTCCCCAGGGTGTGAGGGAGGAGGCGCTCAAGCAGACGCAAAGTTGTACGCTCCAGGGTTACGAAGTGTGTGCCGAAGGAATCATGGGTTTTGATTATACGGAAGAGCTGGCAAAGATTGACAAGGAGGAGGTATTGGTAATAAGAGGGGAGAATGATGAGGCTGTGGGTCCGAAGGAAGTGCTGGAGGATGTCAGTAAGAGGATCAAGGGCAGCCAGTTCCTAGAGATGAAGGGCGTCGGCCATCTACCGCCAATGCATGGAGCGGAAGACTTTGAGAGAATCATGCTGGGGTTCTTAGGGACCTTAGAGAAGCAGGCGTGATAAAAACACGACCTTGTTTGGAATGCGATTTATCCGAGAGGATGGACCAAGAAAATAGAGACTGGCCATATTTTGACGATGTCCCAGCCCCCTTACTAAGACAGGTCCAGGTATACGCACAGCAAAACACCTCTCCACATCCTGTGAGCAGGCAAATTGTTCGAGACTCTGCAGCCATTTCTTTTGAAGAATTCCCTTTTAGTGCGCTAGTATGTACACTTCGTGATCCGGCACCCAGCGTAGAAGTTGGACATGAAGTTATAGCTCGCCGTCTTTCCTCAGCTTGTTCTCATTCCATGGCTCCTCGAGCAAAGTTGTTTGCCCCGCCGCCGGCTCACAAGTCATACGCTGCTTACCATTCCTTGGCTGTGGGCCAGGGCGAGGTATTTTGCTCACGTCGTACCCTGAGATTGTTGCAGAATCCTTAAGAGCCTTCAACAGGTTCACGATCGTCTCTGGAGTCAAGTCTTCATAGTAGTCGTCATTGATTTGTACCATGGGGGCATTGGCACATGCGCCCAAGCATTCTACCTCTAGCAAGCTAAACAGCTTATCGTCCGTCATGCCACCGCTGTGGATGCCCAGATGATCTTCAACGGCTTTCATGATCTTGTCACTGCCGCACCCACCGAGCATACAAGGTGTAGTGGTGCACACCTGCACAAAGTACTTGCCCACAGGGTCACGGTTGTACATGGTGTAGAATGTAGCGACCTCGTAGACTCTCATAGGTGGCATCTCGAGAATTCGAGCGACTTCGTTCATGACGCTGATTGAGCAGAACCCGAGTTGACGCTGGCCTAGATCAAGGAGAGGCATGACCGCAGCCTTCTTGTATTGTGGTGGATATCGTTTGAGGATCTCATCGATCAATCGGTTGTTCAAGTCGGTGAATTTAAAGGGAATGGACGGGTTGTTCTCTGGGGTGTTTCGATGCTAAGAACATCAGTCTCCTCCTTGAACGTATGGTAGTAGCACATACAACTGAAAGGGATTCGTCGCTGCGTAATCGTTGCGACAAAGAGAATGGCCGTGCTATGAGTTGTCTTCGGGAAGCTCTTGGAGCAGCGCGACATGCCTGCCTTACGGCGAAGGGCACGAACTTGGACGCCATGGTGGAGGGTGGCACTCTCACAGTCGTCGCAATCACCTCCGAGACCTGCAGTTGTTCGAGTTGAAGATGGAGCTTGCGGGAATCAGCTACCCGTCATTGGCTGCCGCAATTCAATGGTACAAACAGAGCAAATCTTGGCATATGGGAAGCGCAGCGCAGGCCGATAATGCTTCGCTGGCTTGATGAAGCATAGCAGACTCGTGGCCGGCCATTGTCTGCAACTACAGCATGAGGCTCACAATCATAAGCACTCTGTCGGCGCTGCTCTTGGGTGTTTCGGCAGTAGGCTCCAACATATCTACCTCGCCTACAACACAGCGGATCTTACAGGACGATTTCAAGCCTCCGCAAGTATTTGAGAACACAAATCTCGTCCGAAACACCAACCTCGAGAAAGGCTATGTCCGGGAAACCATCAACATTGTCGTGACAAACAAGGACAACAAGCCTCAGTCGGAGTATTATGTGCCCTTTGAGTATGATGTGATCGGAAAGGTCGGTGGTTTCGAGGTCCGTGATAAGAAGAATGCAGAGAAGGGCAGATTCGCGGTTACCACCACCACTCTGTCTGCAGTATCGGGGCATGACGGAAGCACCACAAAGTAAGGCAGATCCTTTTCACTTCCCGAGGCTTTGCTGATGTCCTGCAGACCTACACAATATTTTATTGTCCATTTCCCAGAAGCACTTCAACCAAAGGCACAACTAACCCTGTCCATGTCCTACCATGTCCTCGGTGCTTTGAGACCAGTGCCTGCTTCGATTAAGCAAGACGAGAAGCAATACCTTACGTACCCGTTCTCCGCTTATTATGCGTCCGCATACACGACTCTGAAGCAGAAGACAAAGCTCAAGTTCCCTTCTGCAGATGTCCCAGAATACACCACGACCACTGGGTTGACCTCCTCGACCGACCCAGAAAGGCAAGGCGCAACTTTTACATACGGTCCCTACGACACGGCGAAGATACCCGCCGGCACCGTTCACCCCGTGACAGTCCGGTACGAGTTCACCAAGCCCCTACTCGCATGCTCGTCCTTAGAACGCGACGTGGAAGTCTCCCACTGGGGCGGCAATCTTGCCACAGAGGAACGCTACATGCTCCGCAACGATGGTGCGACTCTCAAGAACCACTTCTCCCGCGTGACCTGGGCCACTCAAAACTTCTATGGTGGTGCTGCGACTCCCGCGCTCAAGGAACTGAAAGTGCCTCTCAGGCAGGGAAGTCTTGACCCCTACTTCATTGACGACGTCGGCAACGTTTCGACCTCACGCTACCGTCCAGGCGTTAATCGCGAAGCCCTCCTTGAACTTAAGCCCCGCTATCCCGTCTTCGGCGGCTGGAAATACACCTTTCGTATTGGTTGGAACAACGCGCTCAGCACCGCAGTCCGCAAGTTGAAGACGCCATCCGATACCTATGTCCTGCGAGTCCCGCTCATCGAGGGCCCAAAGATGCCCGAGGGCGTCCAATACGAGACTCTAATTCTCCGTGTCGTCCTGCCCGAGGGCGCCACGAACGTCAAATGGGAGACATACGGCGGCACAGGCCCGCCTGAGTTCTCCGCCGAACAGTCCCTGCACAAGACGTTTATGGACACGCTGGGCAGGACGATGTTGAAGCTGACTGCGCTCAACGTGGTTGACGAAGCGAGAGACGTCGAACTGCTCGTTACTTACGAGTATCCCTTCCTCGCGGCCTTCAGAAAGCCGCTATCCATTGTCGCGGGCGTCTCCGCCGTGTTCATTGTGGTGTGGTTCGTGGGCAGGATAGATACGAGCATCGGGAAGAAGGATGTAAGATAAGAATAGAATAGAATTAGGGGATTCATCTCGTGAATGGAAAAGCATTTGATCGTCACCAAAGACCAATGATTCCTGATGGACTTGCTACAAGCTAATGCGATGCACTGCGCGTGAATTTCGATTGATTCCGCCTCGGGCGCTCGATAGTCATGCTCTTCCTCCCTCCTGTCTTCAACACGTGGTCAGACAGCTTATCAGTGTCAAGCACGATATGTCATGCAGAGGCAGGAATCAAGCAAAGCGATGGAAAGAAAAAAGCAAATGGCAACAATCAACAAGAGGTTATTACGTAAAACTCTATTACGATTCAATTCGATGAGGGTCTGGTCCAGACAAGTGAAAACTCGGTATACAAGACAAATGCTCGTCTTGGCTGATCAGGCCCAGGTTCACTAACATCATTACACGAACCCCCCAGCTCGATTTTTCCCGCTTGCTAGTCCAACATGACAATAAAACGATCATATCTATAACGAGAACGGGTTTATGCCGCGTGCTTCTCCTTGCTCGCGTCCTCGGCCGCGACGGCGTGACGGTCACCTTGGGTAGGCATGCCACCGTGGTGTCCATCAGAGCCGGAGCTAGAGTCGCCATGATGCTTGATCATGTCCTGGTGCTCTTGGATGCCGTGTCGGTGTTCTTGGGCCATCTCGGGATCCACACCGTTGCCGTCGCCTCGTCCGGGAGTCCACGCGAGGTAATCTCTTCGGACCTCGACGTAGTCATAGGCGAACTCGCCGAGTTGATCGTCGTCCATACCGAGGAGTTCGGCTTCGTCCGAGGCGCGGAGGTGCAGGCCCGGGATGTAGTTGACGGCGTATGCGAGAATGGCGGACACGACAAATGCGTACGCGCAGCAGGCAACGATGTAGGCGACCTGGATGTAGAGTTGGCGGTAGTTGCCAATAGGCCAACCGCCGTAGCCCATGCCAGTGTTGACACCGTCCAGACCGACAACGTAGTCGACGCCCAAGAGTGCGTTGAAAATCAAGCCGATTATGCCAGCGATGCCGTGCTCAGCGAACACATCCATGCTGTCGTCGATGCGAATCCAGTACTTGACTGTAGGTGGTGTTAATTTGAGACAAAACGTCAAGAACAGAACGACTTACTCTTAGTGCCGAAATTGCAGCACACGCCAGTAGTGATGCCGAGCGCGATGCTACCCCATGTAGTAAGGTAACCGGAAGCCGGAGTAGCAGCAACAAGACCAGAAATGGTTCCCGAACACCAACCGACCATAGACCATTTTCGAGCCAGTCTGAAATCGAGCAAAACCCAAGTAATTGCAGCCATTGTGGCGGTCAAGTTGCTGTTCCAGCAAGCCATGGTGGCACGCAAGTTGGCACCGAAAGAGGAACCACCGTTGAATCCGAGCCATCCGAACCATAGCAAAATGGTTCCGAGTAGAATGAAGGAAACGTTGTGAGGGCGGAAGTTAAGCATCATCTTCTCCTGTCGCTTGCCGAGAACCATGGAGTAAGCAAGAGCCGACAGGCCTGAACCGATTTCGACGGGCCCGCCGCCGGCATAGTCCATGACGCCGTATGCATATCCCCACCCGTTCGCATTCCATGCCCAGCATGCAAGTGGGCAGTAGACGAGAGTAGCCCAGAGGAAGATCCAGACCAGGAATGGCATCAGACGACCTCGTTCGGCGACGGCGCCTGCAATAATTGCTGCCGTAACGGCACAAAATTGCATCTTCGCAAAAAGTCAGAACGAGCGGCAGAACAGGGGTGTTGCACGAACCTGGTAAAAAGAATAAAGCAAGGCAGGAATCAAAGGTGAACCAGGACTGGGTTGTCCGAGTACTCCCATCAAGCCGAAGTTTTGCAAATTGCCAATAAAACCGTTGCCGCTTGGCGCGAACGTGAGGGAATATCCCCAGAAATACCATTGAAAGTTGATGATGGAGCCGGCGGCCATGCATGCCCACATCATGGAAAGAGCGGATTTCCGTCGTGCAAGTCCCGAGTATAGGAAGCCAAGGCCTGGTACCATGATCACACTGTTTACGTCGTACAGTCAGCTGTCAAGTTCGTGAAACAAAACACGACATATAAGGACGGGGGGCCTTACACCATGGCAGATGCCACAATAATGTATGCCTGATCACCAGACTGGTACCATTTGTTCAGATTTTCCACGTCTGTGATTCCGTCAGTAAATGTCCACATTGGGCGACAAGGAGGCCATACTTGAGTCACCACCAAGTGAATTGGTAGCGAGGTTGGTGTCCGAGGGAGGACCGGTCCAATTGTATGATGCATACTTTGGCGCGAAGTCTACGACTCCGGCGTAGTCGGTCGACATTGTACTGTTCAGGTGCTTGTGCACGCAAGATGTCGGGGTAAAGAATAGCGGATAGGGTGCTCGACCCTATGTTGCCAGAAGGGCTCGTTGTATGTAACGTCCCAGTCGTGTTGCAGGCCTGATTTCGCAGGCGATCAACGGATGGGTAGCAGCGTCGGGAGGAGCTTGGATGTCAGAACCACACAATGTCTGTGTCGGGTACGGTTCGTGCTGGGGAGAACCGCAGGGGTGGGCGTGGCTCAAGAGATATAAGAATAAACTCTCAGGTGGCCAAGGAACTCGAAGTCATGTCAACAACCGAAAGACAGATAGGGTGGGAATAGGGAATAAGGAGCAGGGAACAGGGAATAGATGAATAAGAAAAGTCGAAGGGAGGACTCGGACCGTCCGGTGCTTTTGGTCACAGACGTACACGAGAGTTTCGATAACAGTCTGGGCAACGAAGATCACAAGCGAAGTGGCATTGGCGTCATAGCGAGGGTGCGGTGGATGCGGTGGGCGCAATGGTGGATGGTGGGCAGTAGTGCGGATCAGTGGAACCAGTAGACGATTGCTATCAACCAGTCAAGATGTTGACGACGTGCTCTGTGCAGTGCGATCCGGGTATTCCTGGCGAGTTGACCCTGCCTCATACGTGTAACTAAGTTATCAAACACGTCGGAAAGAACCACTACGAGTACTGACAAGTTGAAGTCGCCGCCGCGCCACCCCGATCCATCATCCAACATCGATGTTTTTGTGGGTTGGCCTCCTCTCAGTCGTCTGAGTCGTCTGCGTGTCAAGCCAGAAGGACTGACAGTCTGACACAAACCCATACCTGCCAAGCACGTCCCGTCTCACATCCGCTTCTCAGTGGCCGCATTTAAAGCCCTATCAAGATTGTTCCCAATGTGCTGTATACCATGTCCAGATAACAGCCTGGGCACACGCACACCACTCTGGAGTCGGCATGGAACCCAGACCCTGGAGCTGGGACCGACATTCACGCGACAGGCATGGACGATCGTTGACGGGGCGGCTACCGAGCCAAGCATCGTTAGCTACGAGGTTGGCGTATGCTTGCTAAGGCTCAAGCTCTTGCTCACAGCTAGGAGCACCCTACATCTGCCGAAAGCCTTTCAAGTTCTCACGTCCAGCGTCGTTGCGTTGGGATTCTCAAAAGCCCTCAGAACAGACCAGAGCGAAATCGGCGCAACATGTTTCGCATACCTCTTCTGCTTGCTTTGTTCGAGATTGGGCCGTGTCATGCCAAGTGGTTCGGGCGTGTCGGTTGTCTTTGAGCGTGTGCTCATATCAGTGACATCGAGCTCATCGCCATGACACATTTCGAGGTTGAGGTCAGACTGGCCAATAGCAGCGCTGGTCCTTATCTCGACGTCGCTACCAATAACGGCCAAGGTCCAAGGGTGATGCAAGTGGAGAACGCACTACTGATAACTGGGCCCCCTAAATTGATACGGAAGTGGAGCCTTGGTGGCAAAGTAGGAATGCAGGAGCAACATGTTTCCCGGGGATTTGAAGTGTTGACTGGCTATGCTACCGTGGCCACTCGTCTATAACAACTCACACTCCGTGTCCTTATCACTCCGGAGGCAGATAGCACTCAAGGTCGTCCGAACATGTTGCAGGGATGCGAGTGACAGTGGCCATTAGGCTCTCTTAGCGTGCGATCTTACTCCGATCCACTCCTCCGTGCCGGTATGCCATCAAATATCGGAGCGCATGAGCTGATACCCCATCGGTATCATTATTGCCGACGTGATGGTGGAGAGCGCGTGGGTTGATCGGACTCAAAGAACCTGACACCATCTCAATCTATCCCGAGCCCCAGCAAATGCATTGCGTGGGCACGCGTTGCCAGGTGAGAAGCGAGCACAGCATCATAATCACATAGAACGTCCCAATGTGACGAGAGAAATGATCAAGTGCCCCGGACCCCCTCTTCGGATTGTAGAAAGGTGTACAGCCTCATCTGGCATGATTTGACGAGCAAACAATCAGGAGCATCTGACAATACTTGCACATGGAAATGGGTTTCAGCAACCGGAATCCTGCTTTGCATACTTGGCTCTCCGCGCCGCAAAGTAATTCCGCGATCCACCCCAGTCTTTAAATGTTTCCTTGGGAGTTTGACATGCTTGGTAGGATAAGGATAGTAGTACTGGTCAATAATCGAAGGACGATCGGCGGTGCAACTTGCGGATAACCTTAGTCCTACCAAGCGTCTGGGGTCCTTTACGTAGAGGCTCGTGCTTGCTGTCTCCGCTGAAGCTCTCCAGGAGGGGTCCTTGTGGCTACTGTGGTAATGATGTTCACATGGCTCGGAATCCTT
>Ga0210040_10005380_pt1 | contig 16333 bp, 21 predicted proteins | sample CryGeyCG12114_NA_FD_185462 | JGI IMG/M metagenome (GOLD analysis project Ga0210040, IMG submission 185462) | Groundwater microbial communities from aquifer - Crystal Geyser CG19_WC_8/21/14_NA (SPAdes) (version 2) | ecosystem: Environmental > Aquatic > Deep subsurface > Groundwater | place: USA... | reverse complement strand
TCGCAGTTCTCGTTTTGAATGGAATCACAGGTCTCACATGCCGCGTGATTGTGGGCGCTGCGCGCCCACCGCGGCACGTTCGCCTTCCTGCGGTTTTGTTTTCACCTATTTATTGAATGCAGAATATAATTCTTAATAATTATTTTACGGTTTGGAAGTGGCGGTGGTGGTGGTGGCGGCTGAGGTGGCGGTGGTGGTGGCGGTGGTGGTGGTGGTGATTTCAACATCTCCCCAAATAGTAAAATCCCTCCGTTGCGGCTGCCCATTTCCCTTTTGTCCACAACTTAGACAGCCGCATTGCGGATTGTAGATTATTAGCTACACTTAACCTCACCCCTTTTCAAAAATTTCCATAAATAAGAAGGGTCAGATAACTGACTTTACGTACTTGAGTGATAGTGATAAGTGTGTAGTGTATCCCTTTGGTCCCCATATACTACCCGTTATTTATCTCTTGCTGGAAATCCATGTGTGAACAACTATAAGAAGGACCATCGTCTTCTATGAATTGTACACCGGTTGTTAATATTATTTTTTACTGGGATGGACTAAAGCTGTAATTTGGCTGGCTTCAGTCTCAGTCGAGCGATCCAACTTCATTCGATTCAACCGAACTTTATTTGCTGACGTTTAGTTGCTATTGACATTACGAATTTGACAGTCCATTTTCGAAATAAAATTCTCGGTTTGGGTATTTCTTGCACTTCGACGCGGTGTTGGCACATTTCGGCATGAAGTATAATTTTTTTTTCGGGTGACGTCGATTTGATTTATCCTGGACCCGGATTATAAAAAAATAATAATAAATAATGCGATAACATTTGAGCGTAGTAGAGCTTTTTAATTTGTATCTTATATATTTTGCATTGCAGGTTGCCTGAAAATTTGTGAACGTGTACTTGAAAACTGATGATCATCCATCATGGTAAATTATCCTTGGTTTTTTTCATAATAATTGCTTTTACTTCTTGTCTTTCATTTGCTTGTACGTAATGCGTTTTTTAAGTTCGAAAACAATGCTAATTTTCTCTCTTTATTTATATTTTGTCTAGTTATTAGTATCACTGTGAGCTTGAACAGTTACAAGTCGCATTTGCGATGGCGATTGTATGGAAACGCTCTCTGCATTATACTCTGACTCTGATAACTCTCATTCAATATTTCAAAAGCTAGTTTGAATATGGGGCACGGAAGTAGTATCCCTGCGTCTAAAAAAAATAGAGCAGCCAATGTCAATACATCGACGATTCCGCATCTTTTAAAGAACGTAATGACCAAAAAAATATACCAATAGTAGTCAAATGTACAAACAGTAATTTATTTTTATTCGTCATCATTTCGTCTTGTGATTTTGATTTTTTTTCACTATGGAGTAAAGTAAAATTGAATCAGGGCTAACTCATTCGCTGAAGATTAGTAATGCTGTCACGCTGCGCATGAATTCGATGCACGCTTGCTCGGTGACTTGGTTTTAAACTAAAATTTGCTTTTGTTAGCTAAAAATTGTGTCTTCTCTTATCGAAAAAGATAATTTCTCCATCATTAATTTTGTAGTTTGTCTGAACACTCAACACTGAACACTGTTATTTTGCCGACTAATGGATTTTGTAACTATTTCATTATTGCAGCCTCTTAAGCTAGAAATCAAAAGAAAACTTACTGCTCGATCTGATAGAGTAAAATCTGTTGATTTACACCCATCGGAACCATGGATGCTGGTGTCTCTATACAATGGAAACGTCCATATCTGGAATCAGGAAAATCAACAGCTTATTAAAACCTTTGAGGTATAATCCATGGATTTTGTATTTTCATTTTCCACTACATGTAAAGAGTGCACAACAAAAAATTGACTGATTGTCTTTTTTAAACACTATTTATAGGTATGTGATTTGCCCGTGAGAGCTGCGAAATTTGTTGCCCGAAAAAACTGGGTGCTAACTGGATCCGATGACGTTCAGCTCCGTGTTTTTAATTACAACACACTGGAAAGAGTCCACTCTTTTGAGGCTCATTCTGATTACATTCGAAGCATTGCTGTTCACCCTATGCAGCCATATGTATTGACAAGCAGTGGTATGTTTCTTTTCAAACTACTTTTCTTATGCTTTGGTTAGTTATATTTTAATTCACTTCTCCGTTTGCTTAGATGATATGACCATTAAACTTTGGAACTGGGAAAAATCATGGACATGCCAACAAGTTTTTGAAGGGCATACTCATTATGTTATGCAAATTGTGTTCAATCCCAAGGATAATAACACATTTGCCTCCGCTTCTTTGGACAGGACAGTCAAAGTAAGTGATACCGTGTCAAAAACTTCAACTTTAACTAAAATTTAAAAAACGACTGAAAAAAAATTTAAAATAACATCTTGAATTTTAAAACTTCCTCAGGTTTGGCAGTTAGGTTCGGCAACACCTAATTTTACCTTGGATGGCCACGAGAAGGGCGTCAACTGCGTAGACTATTACCATGGAGGGGATAAGCCTTATTTAATATCTGGAGCTGATGATAGAGTTGCTAAGATTTGGGACTATCAAAACAAAACCTGTGTTCAAACGTTAGAAGGTCATGCCTCGAACATTTCGGCAGTAGCTTTTCATCCGGAGCTTCCAGTGATTTTGACTGGCTCCGAAGATGGGACTGTTCGCGTATGGCATGCTAGTACCTACCGTTTAGAAAATACATTAAACTATGGTTTGGAGCGTGTGTGGACAATGTCTTGCTTGAAAGGCTCAAATGATGTTGCAGTCGGATATGATGAAGGCAGTATTCTTTTCAAAGTACGTTGAAAAAAAACTAATTTATTACTTCCGGCAGTCACGAATTTTTTATTTTGGATCTGGGTCAATTCATACTATTACGTTATTTTAGGCCGGACGTGAAGAGCCTGCTATGTCAATGGACAGCAGTGGCAAAATTATATGGGCTAAACATTCGGAAGTACAGCAGGCAAATCTGAAAGCCTTGACCGATGACACTGAAACAAAAGATGGAGAAAGATTACCCCTTTCCGTCAAAGATATGGGCAGTTGCGAAATTTATCCTCAAACTTTGCTCCACAATCCCAACGGAAGGTAAATTATCTCAATTATTTATTTCTTCCCAACTCATTGAACCAAATCTGGATTGAAATTACATGGCTGATGATTTTTGTTTATAGATTCGTAGTAGTATGTGGTGATGGGGAATATATCATCTACACGGCTATGGCACTGCGGAATAAAGCCTTTGGGCCTGCTCAAGAGTTCGTATGGGCTCAAGACTCTTCCGAATATGCTATAAGGGAGAACTCATCTTCCGTAAAATTGTTCAAAAACTTCAAGGAGAAGAAGGTCTTTAAGCCAGAGTACGGTGCTGAAGGTAGGAGTGTTAAATCTTAAGGATGGCTTAAAATCCAACGTATGGTATATGCGACTTACGTAACGTAAACTAAAGTTACATAAAACTGGGATCTTTTTAGGAATCTTTGGTGGTTATCTTTTGGGAGTCAAATCTGTGTCTGGTCTGGCATTTTATGACTGGGAGAATCAAGAACTTATCCGTAGAATTGAAATTACGCCAAAAGCGGTGTACTGGTCTGAAAATGGAGAACTGGTGTCCATCGCCACTGAAGATAGTTACTACGTACTTCGATTTAATGAATCGGCTTATGGTGCTGCAAAAGAGAAAGAAACCAAAGAAGGCTTTACAGAAGACGGATTTGAGGATGCTTTTGATGTAAATTTATTTTTCATTCCATTGATATTGGAGCAATACTTGCTCTTGTATTTTACTAATGAATTGACAATAAGCATTTTTTTATAAAAGGTTCTCGGAGAAAATCAAGAAATTGTCAAAACTGGCATCTGGGTGGGAGACTGTTTTATTTATACCAACAGCATGAACCGTCTGAATTACTATGTGGGAGGAGAAATAGTCACAATTTCTCATTTAGATAGGTAATGCATTGCAAATTGCTGGGATTTTTTTCAACAATGAAAGCAAAACATTATTAATATTTTTCTAATTTTCTAATCCAGTAATTTATTCAATTTTGTCATTTTTTAGAGTCATGTACTTACTTGGCTACATTCCAAAAGACAATCGTTTATACTTGGGAGATAAAGACCATAATGTAGTTTCTTACTCTTTACTACTTTCTGTGCTGGAATACCAAACTGCTGTCATGCGACAGGATTTTGATTCTGCTGATAAAATTTTACCCACAATCTCCAGTGACCAAAGGACAAGAGTTGCCCACTTCTTGGAGAAGCAGGTATAATTATAAGACAAAACCAAATTCAGTATTCTGTAGGTATCTTTTGTGTGAGTTTTTTTCAATTCTATGGTTCTTTAAATTTACTTAGGGATTTAAACAACAAGCATTGGCCGTATCTACTGATCCCGAGCATCGATTTGACCTCGCTTTGAGTCTCGGAGATTTGAAAGTTGCAAACTCAATTGCACAAGAGTCTGAAAGTGAAATGAAATGGAAGCAATTGGCCGAGCTTGCGATTAAAAAATGTCAATTTGAATTAGCGCAGGAAGCACTGCATAAGGCTCAGGACATGGGAGGTCTGCTTCTTCTTGCAACATCAGCAGGTAAATTTTGAAGTGTATGTTAATTACAGCTGTGAATTTTATTAGTTTCAGCCAAGTTCTCACGTTAAATTTTGTTGTTGCAGGAAATGCTGGTATGGTTGAAAAACTAGCGACTACTGCAGAAGCTCACGGAAAGTACAACATTGCTTTTACTTCATTTTTTATGCTCGGAAAGTTGCAAAAGTGCTTGGAAATTCTTGTCAACTCTGATAGGATCCCAGAAGCTGCTTTCTTTGCTAGGTACTTCATTTACCGTAAATTTTCTACACCATTGAATTCACTGATGCTCATTTCCTTATTGCGATTTTGCTGTTTTCCAGAACTTATTTACCGAGCCAAGTTCCCAAAATGGTATCATTATGGAGAGACTCTCTCGGTAAATTCAATGAAAAAGCGGCTCAAAGTCTTGCTGATCCGGTGCAATATGAGAATTTATTTCCCGACTATAGCGACTCCTTGAAAGCTGAGCAATTTTTGGCCAGCAAAAAAAGTAGTGGTCTTCCTGCAAATTCATATGCCACAAATGTTGTAAGTTTTACTGTTGAAAGGGCGATTCTAATCTCACATTTGCCACTTTAACTGATTTGTTATACTATTGCTAATTTTTGTAGAAATTGAGCGAGAGAAATCCCGTGAGCGAAACCAAAACGGCAGAAAGTCAAGGAAAATTTCAGTACGATAAAGGGGATTCAATTAACATGATTCATATGAATGGAGAAGAAGTCAAGGAAAAAGAAAAACCTATGTTTGCTGCTCCGCCAACAATGCAACCTAAATCAATGCCTGACCCTTATCACATTCCAAAGGCAGCTCCAGCACCTGCACAAGCCCCGTTGATTCCTGTACCCGCTGCAGCTCCTACCCAAGCACCAGTACTACCTCAGGGTGTCAATCTAAATGATGAATTTTTAGATCCAGAGTTAGATTTGGATTTGGAAGGCATGAACTTCGACGGAGATATAGGGGTAAGCATTTCAGCACAAATTTTGATTTGAATGACTATCTAAAAGTTTAAAAATTCTAGCAAAGTGTCTATAGCCGTAATTTTCTTCTTTGTGCACAGGAGCTTGATGAAGATTTATTGGGAGATGATTAGTAACTTTGCTGTTGTAAGTATTAAGTTTGTGTCCTACATTTTTTGCATGTTTTTTGTGTAGATTTGATTGTGTGTGAGCGAGTATAATTTGTATGAAAATCTGTATTGTATTATTTCCAAATCGAACGAAAATATTATAAATAAAATAATTATTTATGGGAATATCATCTCTCCTTGTGACGGAATTTCTTTTATATGTGCATTGCATAGCATTAATAACATGGAAATTTGAAGAGAGATTTATTCGACTTTTCTTCCAACTTATTCATTATCATATCTAGCCCGAACCGAATTAAATGTATTAGAGTATTAGAAACTCCATGAGGCCTATGCAGGGAGGCTCATTTCTAATTATTAGAAGTGGGTCAATGCAGCGAATGCAGCCTAAGTTTCTAATGCAAAAATCATAATACAGCTGAAAATTGAATTATATTATTGACTTCAAGAGAGACTGCAAAAACATAATATATTTCACTGTTTGAGTTTGAATCGCTTATGGCATGGTAGTGACGAGCTGCTTCATTGTTAGCAGTAAAAATTTATAAGAATAAAAATAACACGATACCAGCATCTTCCCATACGTGTGTCTAAATTAAAAGTATAACCTAACAATATGGTGTCCTACACTAGTGGTAAGATTCATCACTATGATCCGGATCGGAGGAATCATTTTTCCCCATATTGACAACTTCACATGAGCTCCCAGAATTAAATCCATTATTAGAGTCTATTGAAGGGTGTTTTCTTATAGGACCTGGAACACTGACTGCATCTTCCCCTAATAAAATATTACTCTCATCATCATGCTCCAGTTGATCCTTCTTGGCTCTATCTGATTTACTTTTCCGTCGTCGACTAGATCCATCGTCTGACTTGTTCCCATCTACAGACAAATCTACCATTTGCCATGATGGGATCCCACTGCTCCCACTTGTGGACATGGGGAATTGATTTCGATTGAGCAATAACCCTTTGATTGCCTTTAATTCATTCTTTATTTCCATAAACTCATTAGATGAGCGGGACGCTGGTGACTGCATAGCCCGCATCAAATCCTTTAGCTCCATCACGGACTCATTCAATTTTACAATGGAATTTATAAGTTTCTCGTACTTTTCTTCTAATCTAGAGCGCGTTCCGAATATTCTTGGTGCCAAGTAGTTCTGTAAAAAAATGAGTGATTGATTTGCTTGGGCGTCTTATGAAAATGAAGTGTATATCGACAAGATTACACGGAATATTCTAACGCCGATCGTACAACATTTCCGTTTGATAAGAATGTTACCTTCCAAAATGAGTACAAACTGTAGGAGCCAATAGAAATCAAGGCAACCATGTTGGCTACATCTTTAGCTTTGATCCAAAATGACGGCTTGCAATATGGGGTTCTTAGAACTCCTCGGTGGTTAACATCTTCGTAAATTCCTGCTTGCTGACAAGCAAGATCAATCTCTTCATCTGTCAGTCCTTTTTTTGCTAAAAATGTTTGCTTGTGAGCAAGGGTTGTGTGTCTAACTTTAGGGTTTAATAGGAATTTTACTGCAGTGGCCACCTAAACAGTGATCAAGAGATGTTTCCTTTTTTAGCTTAAAAACTACTTAACTCATCTATCCATTGTTTGTAGCAGTTAAATGATCAACAATGCGAATAATACGGGTGTATACCAATTTATCTCTAGGAGATGGGGCGTCGTCTAATAAATCAGGCGCTTCGACATCGTCTTTTGCCATACTTAAAAAAAACTGATGGCGTTTACTTTCTTAGGAATTTTGGTTTGACAAAATTATATACCTACAGTTATAGTAGTACATTAAACATTTTTGGAAAATTTCACTTTCCTACTAATCCACTTGACTTGGAGTGAGTGTGACCTGTTTTCACAATATCACAATCTTCTCTTTGTAAAGTGGTATGTGTTATAATGGTTCCTTTATATTTAAGTGGTCAAAAAAAACAAAAGTTAATTTTTTTATTTGTCAGCTGCTGTACCGGGAACACGCTGAAGCCATCTATGAAGAAATGTTGAACAGTTTTGCTCGACAATTTTCTAGATTACCATCTGACGTTTGATGCTGATACTATTTTTGAGCACTATTTGGAGGCGGCTTAATTCAATTTTTTGATTTCATGTCTGTTTCATGAAAGGTTTTAAAAAGGTTGTTTACCGGCCCAAGGATTGTTTAATTATTGTACGTTTTAAAAACTAAATTAGGTAAGTAAACGAACTAAATGTTGATTGTATTATTAAATGACAATACCATAAATTGCTTGACTATTAATTAACTGAAATAGTTTGTCTGCCGAACTATTTTATATTACGGGATAGAAACAGTTAAAGTTTTAATCAGAGAATCCTCGTCCACGTATTATTACTGACATAAATATAAGTTGGGTTTGCTGTCTCAAAATGTCGCTGAATATCTAATATTCTAACTATTATTTTTTACTTTATATTTGCAGGTTAAAATGGGTAAGATTATGAAACCCGGAAAGGTAGTGCTCATTTTGAATGGGCGCTACGCTGGAAGAAAAGCTATCGTCCTAAAAAATAATGATGATGGATCAGCAGATAGGCCATACGGACATGCTGTTGTAGCTGGCATTGACAGGTATCCCCGCAAAATCGTTAAAAGGATGAGCAAAGAGACCATGAAAAAAAGAATGAAAATCAAGCCATTCGTCAAGGTAGCGATTTTAGGTTTTTTTTGGTTTAGACATTATATGCATGATTCTTTTTCATTGAAGTTGTATCTTTTTTGCAAAATTTAATTTTGTAGGTCGTAAACTATAATCACATGATGCCCACAAGGTACACAGTTGACATCCCATTCGGTAAACAAGAACACAATGTGAAAAGTTTGAGAGACCCCATGAAGAGGAAGAAAGTGCGCTACCAAGTTAAAATGAAGTTCGAAGAAAGATACAAGTCTGGAAAAAATAGATGGTTCTTCCAAAAGCTTCGATTCTAATTGTTTTTATTTGGTAGTGTAAGTTGGATTTGGAAATTAAATCTATTCATTTTCCACAAGGTGACTGAAATGAGTATCGCATTATTGATCTTTATTAGCAGTCTTAGTTTCATGGTTTCAGGTTTATTTTTCGAGTTATCTGGCTATTATGAAATTTTTGCGCTACATTATCCCACTTTCTTGTCTCGAGAACACTTAAGATTGGATTACATTTGTATCGTCCTTCTGAGCGCAGTGTTAGTTTCATAGGCTGTTGTAATGTTTGATCACCAACTCCGGGAATCTATTAGTTTTCATATTATTGCAGGACACTTTTGTAGATATGTTTTTCGTAGAAAAAGGGATTTATATTTTTATTCTAATTCTGACTAAATAGTATCAGGTTTTTTACCAAACAAAGTGGAACAATCGCTTCTCCTAGAAAGTCATTTTTGCTCAAGTAATCGTAGTCACGAACCGTAAAAACAATTACGGAATTTGGATTCAGGCATTCAGTTTTCTTTACGTTCCAAGAAAACTTTTCTCCGTATACAGGGTCTAATGACTTCCATTTCACTTCTGTCGTATATTTTTTAATCTGACCACATTTGAAACACACATGAAAGTTGGATCTCACTAACAACTAAATGTTGCCAAATATTTTGTGTAGGGTACCTCTGACTCGAAGTTCTCTATCGGTCTTAACTTGAGTTTGACATAAGGGTCACTACTGGGTGTAATTTTTTTGCATAAACTCCAAATAGAGATGTCGTCATCAGCAAACAGATTAGAGGCCGAAATGATTTCTGCATGTAATTTATTTTGTAGGTAGAAAGTGCGGACAGTCAGGGTTCCATATTTACTTTTCATAAATTTCATCTGGACGGAAATATGGACAAAAATATAGTTATTTGTGACGTTCATTCGTTCAAGTCAAGAACGTTGACAGATTCATCGTTTATGATAATATTTTACCTGCCGCTCTCCATGCTGCCCGTAATACTCACTTATAAGCCATTTTGTGGACTTTGTAAAATAGCTGATGTACGCCACCGTATTTTTATAATCTTTGGAATATATCTCTTCTTTAGTGAGTCCAGCACACCCTCCTTCAAAGTAAGTTTCCCAGAATGGGAACATTTGTAGCACCCGTCGAAAAAACGCACTCTGCTCTTCTGTACTATTCACAGCAAATTTTGAAGCCTCACTCGCTATCTCTTCACAAAGAAGATTCCACAGCATATGGAGGGCTCGTAAAAAATTATTGTTTTTCAAACTATTTTTCAATGTTACTATATTGTTATCCAAATAGTCCAAAATAGGCTGCGCGGACTCATCAAGCTGATCAGCTTCCAAATCATAAAGCGCTTCATAATATTTCACCACACGTTCATGCAACTTCACATACAAAATATAATAAATTGTCTGGCTCAGTCATGCAAATCACAGGAATCCTATAATTCATAACTAGATATCTACTAACAGTCTATACCTCAGGTCTAATTCTATTAGACACATCAGCCAAAATGATCCTTAAATGATACTCTACAGTCTCAATCGTGCTTGTCAAAATCCTGGTAATCTCATTTCTGCTTTGTGTAGCTTCCACATCCCCACAACATTTCTCCAAATTGGCAAAAACCTCTTCCAGCTTTATATGCTCTGGCATACTGTACAAATGTTCCTAAAAAGCAATTAGAAACCAATATTTTCATAATAACTCCCTGTTTGCCTGCAGTTGGAATGCCCCGAGAACAAACATGCTTTTACCAAAACATGCTCAATGTTGTTCAATGCCACACACAATCGTTCCGATATATCAAATTGATCTTCGGTATCAAAATAGCCTTGGGCTTTGAGCTTGTCATGTTTGAGTCGAGCATAGTACCCAGTGTAGTAGCACATGACTTGAATAAGGAAATGAATGATGATGTACGACTCTGGGGCATCAGGCCACTGAAGGCGTTTCCAGAACTCGACCAATTGATGAAACACTGTGGCTGTATCCAGGGCAGAGCTACTAGTGTACACTGAACAATCCTCCCGTACCACATTATCTACATTGATTGACTTGCTAATTATAGTGGAACCTCGGGTGACTACAAAACCCAACCATAGTACCAGGATGGGACGAAACCATCGGTCATACCCTTTCAAGTGAGAATGGTGGCATCCTTTCTCAAAGTCTAAATTGAAAAATAATGCATGAAAATATGCAAGAATGGTTTTAAGTTGAGCAATCTAGTCTCATGATGCATGTTATAAAAGCCATGGTAGGTAACTATAAGATAATCATATCTGAGAATATATAGTGGAGTTAGATTTTATGATTCCTGTACCAGGTGGACAATTGTTGACAAAGATTTGCGTCTGGACGTATAGACTAAAGAATGCTTGGGAAAGTGCGTGATCCTCATTGGAATTAGCTTTGAGCATGCCATGAAGTTTGCGATTATCATCTAAACAACGGAATATGCTCCAGCACCAAGTCTCGACATCATGAACCATCATTTTTTGCAGTTCTTCGTACATGATTGGCATATAGTGCACTTGAGCATCTAACCAGAATAGAATACCCCATTTGTTCTGTCCGAGTTTCACGATTTTGTTTATTTCAATCAGTACCTTAAAATAACAAAACCGTGCAGCAATAACCCATGCACATATTGATGCAAAATGTATACATTTTACAACAAACAGGCGCGTTTTGAGGATTCTTTCAAGTCGTAAATTCCTTTTAAAAAACTTACTTCTACTAGGAGTGAAATTCTCTGAGCCGGTTTTATACTTTTATCGTACGCATTGCTCATCATATAGTGGTTGTATGTCTCTTGGTACCATTCCAATACAGACATTCGTAATGCTGCTTTTAGCAACCATAGGTTTCTTTTAAGACCAATGCAATTTGGATCCAATTGCTCTAAAACAGTTTGACAATGACGATATGTCTTGACAGCTTGATGTACTTGATCCTCAGGAACTTTCAAGTGCTTCCGGATAATGGGACACACTTGATCTGTCATTATAGTCACCATAGACAGTTCTACGTCATTTTGCGAGTCTTTTAGCTTGTCAGTAAAGCTCAATCTATGGGCTTTTGCGCCTTCAGTATCCATTGGCTTTATAGACGATCGCTTCATTATGTTCCCAAGGTCTTGGAGTCGATTTTCAATTGCATTTAGGCTCAGATTGTGCTTACAATAGGCATTCCATCGAATGATCGCCTACAATTTGGCAACAAGAGTACATTTCTGAGATATTATCATTATTTAAAATTTTCGGGGGACACAAATGTCCCCCTTTCCAGAGAAATTAAAAGAGCAAAGATGAGCTTGCGCTCACTTAACCCAATGAATCAACCTATTTTTAGGGTGATTTGGGTGAAGTAAAGGCCCATATGACCTGTGGGTTTGACAAGCAAACTTTTGGTATATAACTAATACTATTATCAATTCTATTTTTATTTTTCAGCAAGTAGTTACATAAAGTTTCTGATTTTGTATAAAATGCAAAGAAATTGTGGTGACTAGATTAGTGCTTTTAGATACACACACATTATAACGACTTGCATACACAAAGCCTCATGCATTACATGAAAAGAATTTTGACAACAAAAAATAGTGCTAAGTTGTGTACCTAGTGCCTAGTACCTACATGAAACAAACATACTTTGCTTTTCAAACATGTTTCAAATTACTTACTGTGCATCTGTGAAGCAGACTATTTCTTTAATTTATGTAACATTTACCATTTACCTAATCACCTAACCAAATGCCCAAAAATGTTATACTACAGATATAACACCCATCAGAAACAAAAAATGAATCCAATCTTAAGCCTCTTTGGGCATTTTGGAGCAATTATTAATAGATCACAAAAAGAAAGGAAAATTCCCCAATCAATTCACCTCAGTTGCGAAAAATACTTTTAAAATGTACCTGTAAAACTCACATGTGTCTCCTCACTGATTCCATTTTGAAGACCGAATTGAAAAAGGAAGGATGTTGCTTCATTTGGAATGCTTCCATCCCACTCCTCACCACTACTTCTCTTAAGTTTCTCAACATTCAAAACCCAGTCCCAAAAATTGGACAACATTTCTTTTGGTTCAGCCACTTCTTCCTTGTACGAGAAAAAAACACACTAACTTACTACACTACATCAAATTTCCCCTCCCATGTTCCCCCTTCTATGCAATTTACACCATCTTACAAAATGTTTTCCATGTCTGAGTGCATGGACAAGCCAAATATGTAATTTCAATGACCCATGTTGCTCCCGATCATCTCTCTTGGAAAGTTCAAACCAAGACTCAATTCCTTCGACTGGAATCTATTTATAAAAACCCATATACTATTCCATACCCCATAAACCAATAAATTATGCCTAGTTACACTGCCTGACTGACTATAGTTCTTACTTCTGACACTCGGTAAGTAACTTTGCCTAAAAAGTTGTCCTTGACTTTCCGCTCCACATCTTTATACGCTGTCCACAGAGCCAAGCCTACGTCTACATTTTCCCCAGGATTTACTTCATTTATGGCTTTCAGTAAAGCCTCATCATCATAGTAGTCCCAAACCTAGCGTCCACAGCGAAAACAAACCTTCTATTATCAAGTTGATCATGATTGGCAGTGAAATATATATGATCATCCTCTCGTCTCTCAGCTAATTCCATGTCACTCACTTGTTTACTTGGATTAAATGTAGTTGTATAGTATGCATATATTTTAGCAACTGATAGTTAGTTAGTTGGTTAGAAATTCGTTCTTGTTTGTCGCTACTAACTTACTTCGACAGTGAAAATGTCGGCACCCGGTCGTAAAGAAAGACACTGGTAGCACTGTTCCCACACAGGACTTTTGGCATGTCTCTGAACACTGGTCTTGATGTTGTTGTTTACATGCTCATAAATCTGGTTGAATCGTTCTTCTGCCACTGGGCGTTCTTTTTGCATTCTCTGGTCCCGTTTCTTTCCCTTTCGGATTGCACTGGTCGTGGAAAACTTGTCCCATTCTTTTCTACCCAGCTGGAAAACCTGGGCCTTGATTTTACAGTTGGTTACCATTTGTGTAAATACGGTTTTTAATTCTTAGTTAGTTGACAATTCAATTAATTTTTGGGCATAAGGATTCCATGGTTCTATAGCTATCTACATACCGACTCTTCGGTCTCCATTGAAATCATACAATATGGATTCAAATGGTCCCTACTCCCTCTCAACTGATTGGCTTTCCGGATTTTGCTATTTACAATAGTCAAGGGATAAGGCTCACTTAGTACATGGTCAATCACAGCCTTCTGTTCCTGAAGGCAGAAAAATATACGAGAGGGTGTGATAAGACGACTAGTTCGTTAGTTAGTTAGTTATAGGAATCTTCTTTTCATTATGCTAAGGATAGGAAAGAGTGCACACAAGTTGCATTACGGAGGCTCGTAAATAAATCATTATCCTAGTCACTGTATTATGCATGTTGTTTTGCACTGGCCAAAGTGAAAGCCTGTGTACGAGTGTACGCCTGGGTTTTATAGTAGTGCTATAGCATTATTATTACCGAGCTGCTCTCACTAAAAGTTTCATGAACGTAGAGACAGAGTTGCTCCTTTGAAGTCGGGAAATGACGACTTGGTTTGCCCAACATGTGCACAGCTGTGTAGAAAGCCTCTTTGTACAGCTCATGGCGACTGATATGGGTGACATGATTAAAGTCTCGTCCAGACCGGTCCTCCTCACCATGATGAGTAGGAGGACTACTGATTGATCCACTTGGTCCTTTCACTACTGAGACTAAATCCGTTTCCGACTTGGATTGATGTAAATGGACTTTCACTTGGGTCCCACTGTCCGTGCCGATGTGAACTATTTTCTCTAACATGGACTCGTTGTCCCCCTCATCGTTTCTATTATTTAGTTGGTGTGTACGAGGCGGAACGCCTTTGTTCAAAGTGGCCCGCTTTGAGGACGGATGAGATCGAGCTCGGGGTTTTGAAATCCGCTGTTGCATTTCTAATGTCGATCGTCTTGGGTTTGGGTGATCCATTATGTTGTTTGTCAACGGGGATGTGTTGACTTGTGAGTCAGACGGGGGTTTTTGGACGACAGTTGAGTTATGCATGACAAGTCCATTATCACCTTCTTGTTGGTCTCCCATTTTCCAGTGTAGTTAAATAAAGGATTCAGTGGGGGTTGTTAAAGAATGGATGCAACTGGGTAAGTGGTTGCGATTTAATGGGTTTGGTGAAAGGGTGATGTGGGATTTTTTAAGTATTTATGGCTTGAGCCGATTGTGGATTGACATGGAGACAATGATTTTAATGAACCAAGAAAATCATGGGGAGAGGGTTGAATAGTAAGTTTTTGGAGTCGGTGGATTTTCATTATGATTTGAAGTAATATGCAAAGAAGTTATGCAGGGTTGAAAGATAATAATATATTCGGTTCATATCTAGATTTTTATTAGTTAGTCAGTGCATTCATTTAGTCAACACTCTCATCAAACAATTTGCGCACTTTACTAAAAATTTTGTCTACAAAGCCAACTTATAGTGAACCATATTTTCACGTTTTTCAAATACATGTAATCAATTAACTAGAAGGTGAGTTAATAGTAATCTATTCAGAAACGATAAACATTAACATAGACTTAACGAAATAACTCAATTATACATACGTTAGTTGAGATTCACCGCTCATATGAGAAGCAAAAGCAACTAATGAAATGTGAGTGGAGTACTAAACTAATGCAAGCTGGATACAGGTTAAGTATTGTTTATTATGCTGTTAGTATTCTCGAGTCACTTTCCTCTAAACAATTTTTCAAAATTTTAAAATCAAATTCCAATAGTAATCTCGTCACTAAATTACCTATACACTATTTAATTGTACATGTAGTAAGTATTCAGATATCCTATATCTTTCTCGGATGCAAGTTGCAATATAAAAAATAACTATATAATAATATATTCTTCATTGATTCACGGTTATAATATTTGCTTTCTGTAATAATAATATTATCAACCTCCTATATAGTAATATTCGCAAAAAAAAAGTTGTTAACCACCTGCATAGTAGTTTATGCGAAATGAAAATTTCCTCACTCTGTTTTTTCTCGGTCTCCATCTCCATACTAATATAATGGGAAAACACATTAGCACATTGAAAGCCAAATTTTTTGCATTTTAAAACAACATGCCCAAAAAAGCGGGTTTCAGCTTTCCAACCAATTACAGCACAAACAAATTTACCACTTCGTTTACCTCACTTCACAGTCAGTCTGATTATCTAAACTTTCCTTTGATCGATGTAAAAACAATACATAACTTCCCTTACTCACAAGAATTTACCATAATGAGTTAGAAATTAACATGTTTATTTATCTGTGTAACTCACTAACTAACTAAATATTATTACGTCACACACTGAAAGGAAATTGTAGCACGCACATAAAACGGGCAAACTCACTCGCCCAACTAAACTATAGCTAGTAAACTACATATTGCAAAGATTAGTGCACCAAAATCTACGGTATCTTCATTCAAGATGATGATTATCAATTCGTATGCTTCTCTAGTTAGTTAGTTAGACTCTTTTCCTTGTAATTAATATCTACTCTGGCATTCATCATTCCTAATCTAGGGAAAGACTTCTATGATGCACAATCCAAAACAGAACACGCACACAACACATAACATCTACATA
>Ga0210040_10005379_pt1 | contig 16341 bp, 10 predicted proteins | sample CryGeyCG12114_NA_FD_185462 | JGI IMG/M metagenome (GOLD analysis project Ga0210040, IMG submission 185462) | Groundwater microbial communities from aquifer - Crystal Geyser CG19_WC_8/21/14_NA (SPAdes) (version 2) | ecosystem: Environmental > Aquatic > Deep subsurface > Groundwater | place: USA... | reverse complement strand
GATTGCAGCATTTGGGGAAATGTTAAAATCGCCGGTCTAAATGGAATCACTCAAATGCTGCTTTTTTGCAGGCGGAATTCTTAATAATTTTTTTACGGTTGGGAGGTGGCGGTGGTGGAGGCGGCGAGTTAAACATCCCCCCAAATACTGCAATCCCTCCATTAAATATTCCCCCTTGGGGCCTGGGGTAAAAAAAATCAGGAGCCTGATACTGTAAAAAAAATAGTGGGAAACAAAACATGCAACTGGCGGAATAATTCGATAAACCCGTGTTTACTAGAATCAGTCTGCTTAAAAGCTACGTACCATAAAGTTTTCCGTCAATATAGTTTCCAACCTTTATGATTATTTCCACACGATCAAAGTGAAAAGCGCAGAAAGTCAAATAGCGATACTTGAAACACAACATAACAGTTAAGGATTTGGTCAATATGTTTTCACTCGTATGTTGGATCAAATCAAAAAGTCTGTTGGAAAAGTTTGCTATTTGAATTGAGCTGTAGATTGACTACTATTCCCAGAACACTCGTTTATAGGAAAGTTATTGTGTGTATTGCAAAAGTCAAGAGACTTTAGCTTTGTCGTTGTATTTTGTATTGACACTATGCTGAAACTTGATTTGCAATTTCCTAATAATGAAGTCCGCCAAATGAGTTGTGGGCGCCAATTATTTGAACAGTTACCACTTAACAAATACTGCACTTTTAACGCTCAAATGCTGTAAATTATTTTTATTGTTGAATTTATTCAAGAGTTTTTAAAATCCACGATTCCTTATAATTTTTTTTTGTTTTTTAGTGCCTCCAGAAAAGCCTGTGATATATGACGGGAATGGGCAGCCCGTATTAGCACAGATTGGACCTCTTAATGAAGGCAGTGATTTAATTCTTCACTGTGAAGTCACTGGCGGTAAGTACTATTACTTTCTTAAATCATAAACAACATTCCATGCAAATTAAATATACAAGTTTAGAAAACTGCGTACTAACTAACTAATGCCAACTCATAAAACTTCATTCCGATCCAAAAACGTTATCTATCTACACAGCTTGCAAAACTGTATAGCCCCGAAAGTTATGAGCAGTGTAATTGCCCCAACAATGGAGTAGCGTGTAAACAAATCAAAGTGAGACCCATTTGTTTCGCTGAATTCATTTAGGGTCACCCAATTAGCGCTCTTCGATCATCATTCAAGTCACATCGGTCTTGTCAAAACTAACTTTTTCCACAGTAACTTGTGCGAAAAAAGGAAACGACATTGAAGTGAAAGCAAAAGATTTGTGAGCCGTGGTAGAGCTAACTAACCTTACTAACCAAGTATTTTTTGGAAAAAGATAGTGAATACATGCTGCACAAGTATATGATCCGTGGTATGCCACATGGGCTGGAGACCTAAACTTTTAAATCAATCTTGTCCAATCTCTTATGTCAATCCACATATAGTTACTTCATCATTTTTACACGGGTCAAATTGATAATTTGTCACTAAAAATTGCGTAAATGAACAAGCAATAGACTATTGTGGGCTGTAAGAAAGAAATCGCTAAAATGTTCAGGTTTCCCAAAAAGAGCTTAAACCTTAACTCGACTATATAATCCAAAATGACCAATACATTATACAGCCAGTGAGTCAGTTAAGGTCTCGCTCTATTTCCCTCTGTCACATTTTTTGCTCCTACCTTTCTCTTTGCCTCAACTAACTTCAAGATGGCAAAAGAATGACACGGTTCATTTACTTCACGCAAGGTATAAAACTCAAAGATACATTCAGTGAGTGTACAACACATAGCCATTTAAGAATAAATCGATACTGGTCATGGAATGCTAACCAAATAAAAGAATGTAACAAAGGAGGAGAATGTTGTAGTTGATACCCAGAGGACTCATTCGATTGTTTTCTTTTCAGTGCCAAGACTTTCCCAGCTCTACGAGTATAGCCATATCGTATAAGTGTTCCCATTTGTTTTCTCTTTTTATTTTTCTTAGATCTGTTTCACTCCTTTGCATATCAATCACAATAATTGAATTTTATGATTATTACAGTTAGTGCATTCCCTACGAAATGGGTTTCTCATTTGTCCAAATTTAAACAGTTATATATTCTAGAAGATTGATTACTAGCAAAGCCAGACTATTGCTTAGTTAATATTTTACGTTAGCTGATAACGGTTGAAACTTTATTGACACTCAATCTTTGGTATTTTTTGTGTCATTTTTTTCATGCTTTAAAGCTACAGTCTAAATAAGAAGTAATCTAATTTATCGACTAGCGGTAGTAAGCACGACAAAAATCTTTTTTGCAATCTTATTCCCTCTTTTGTATGAATTCTTTATTGCTAGGTTATGTATACTTGAATGAAAGAGATTTTTTTCTTTTACAGGTCGGCCAAAACCGCACGTAAGCTGGTGGCTCGAAAATGAAATGATAGATGACAGATGGGTGGACCGAAATGATGGTGTGTTGGTCAATCGTCTCTTCTTCAGCCCATTACGTCGTCACCATCTGAACGCAAAATTTGTGTGCTCAGCGTCCAATACTAATGAGTCTTTACCGCAGACCGCATCAGCTTATCTAAATTTGAACCGTGAGTTCATTATGTTGATTAATATAGTCTCATCAAAATGCGATCAGATAGATTTCAGTCACAGCTATATAGTCCTCCAGGAAAGGGAAAGTCGTATTGAAACTTTATGTAATAAATGAGGGGCATTCCATAACCTAGGGAATTCAATGCTTACTTTGTTAGCTACAGAAGTTGAATTAGTTGGCTACTATGACTTTTCCTTTTCTGATATTATTAACACACAGTCTTGACATTGTTTTGAAAAATCTGTGGAACCCAAGCAAAGGGAAGAAAAATTATTGTTCTTTTCAGTAGTAACAGCAGCTAGTAAAGGTCACCAGTACATAGAGTATAGAAAATCTAGCGCAATAAACCAAAAGTTGTAGTGTGAAAATAAAGCAGCTCTTCTACTAGTGTTGTGAATAGGACATAAATCTGAAAATTACTGCTATTTCATAGGGCACAGGCCCATCAAACAATGGGCCTGGAACTATATGAATGTAGGAAAGGCTCTTTTGTCATCATGACTTATGACCACGAGTCACATTAAGTGGTCCATTATTTCCAAAGGCAACAGTCTGTCTAATGTCTCATAATAACAGCTATACTCTTTTTAGTGAAAGAGTAAATCATTCGAATAGCCCTTGGGTTGTTTATACATGCTCGTTCCTACTCAATACATGGGTTGGCTCAATACACAGTGCAAACTCGTATTGCCAGAAATGAACACAGTATTATATTGCATCAACGCAAATCATTTGTTACTAACTTGTTAGCAGCATAATATAGAATTGTAGCAATTTTACCATGTGTCATTCTATCAACACCCTTATGTGCTAAAACATAACGCATTTAAAAAGGAAACCAGAATTCTTTGTGAGTAAATCAAGCGGTTTTCCTATTTTGTTCAATCTGTGTTCCAATTAATCCACTTAATTCCCCAATGACCTACTAGCATGAGGATTTTGCAAGCTTGAACCCACCTTAGGGAACAAATAGCAGTGGTAATACTAAAATGTGTGGACTTTTGCGATTGTAGTTCGACCATTGTCTGTGTCAATTGTGACGAAAGATGTGACACTGCTGGAGGGAGAACGATATGATGTTGAATGTGTGTCCACAGGATCTAAGCCCCCTCCAACGATTTCATGGTGGAAGAACAATAGACAGATCAAAAAGCTGCCCGTCATTGTAAGTCCTTCAACTTGTAAATACTATTGTGACAATATAGCACAAAAATTAATGCTGACTAGGCTGTATCTTACTTTCGTTTGTGAGTAAGTAGTTACCCTCATGGCACTTATAGTTAGTTAGCACTTTCTTTCAACTTGATGCATATAAATCTAGGGTGATGATCATGTATTTTAGTGCATTTGACTAAAGCTTTGATGAAATAACTCCATGAGGTTTTAAAACAATGTTTTTTTATTTTTTTGTACACTACAGCCCCATTCTGAGGACAAAAATGTGACCCGAAGCATTCTTACTTTGATTCCAACAGTGGAGGATGATGGCAGGATTCTAACATGCCGAACCGAAAATCACTGGATCCCGGGTAGTGCATTAGAAGACCATTGGAGGTTCAATGTGAATTGTAAGTGAAAATTTTTAGCCTGTGTGGTGTTTATAATTAAGTACAAGGGGGAGTCTAAAGGTTGGAATGTTAAAGTTCATTTAAAAAATTGACAAAGAGTAATATTCTAGTTTCTTGGAGCTTGTTCATTTATTTCCGTATCTTCCGTATGGATGCGGATGTTTTGTTTGACCAAAGGCAAAAGGGAATTTTCTATTTGGTGTTCAAGATTTGTTGGACCATGAAACGAAACGAGATTACTCCAAACCTGAGAGAAAGGGAACGAAATTGTGTTTGCTTTATTTTAGTGTGGCATTAATGCCAAAGTAGGAAATTCAAACATCTTCTTGTTGCATCATTCATGGTCTCCTTTTATTAGCTCTATGTATGAGAATGGGAAATATAGAGGTGGTGAATAAACAGTTGTACATTCTGTGAGAGAGCTTTTGAAGCGCCGAGAAAAATCTGGCCCAGAGTTGTCCTTTTACCGCTTACAGAAACTAACTAAGCTAAGCTAAAACGTATAAATTTAGAATGCTTTTGTTAGTAACTTAAAATATAACATGAAAATTTAAAATGTATCTTAAAATGACATTTATCTGAACCTCAGTGTGCATGGAAATGTTTTTTGACACCCCTCAATTGTTTTCTAACTACCATATTTTGCGTGAACACTCATGGTGCATGAAAATATTTGGTGGGCAGGTTTGTACTATTCCTCCTGTGTAAATAACACGCACATAACATTAGTAGGAATGAGAACCCTGGGGCACCACTCAATTTCTTGTGTGTTGTATTTGTATTCCCACTTGCTGTAGTCATTGTTACGACAGAAAATATAATGATAGCAACATCATTATTTCCCTGCAATAAAGATGGGTTTAACTTGTGGAAATAGTGCTTATAACTTTCCTTATAGGTTTGTGTATACGAATATATAGCATATGTAGCTGGGTGTCTATAAATAATTTGCAAAGAAAGCACAATTTCACAGAATTGAAAAAAAAAACTTTTTCCTGAGAGCTAAATAGAACGATTCTTACCTCTACTTTGTGACCTACATTACCTGTCAATCGTAACTTGCCCGATTGTTAAATTGCTAGTATGCGTTCACATGAGATTTCAGTTTGCAAAACTTCTGGGAAAACAGCATTAACTTTTCCATTGTGCAAAATAAATAAATGGGAAACTAACTACGCAGCAGTTGTTTGCAGGTTTGGCGGAAAAAAGGTGCGAAACTAATACAAAATGAAAAGGTATAAACTAGAAAACTGCTCAAACTACATTTATTGAGATGTTCCATATTCGGCATGTGAGTAAATTTCCCTTTCTTAGGGCAAAATTGACAAGGAAATAGAAAAAGGGGTACAATAAAGAGAAGGAAATGCTGATTGCCTTTGTAGACAGAAGTGGTCGTAATTCTATGCTGTTAGTACTTACATACGCACTTACTTACTTAGCTTCATTACGAGAGGGAGAAATTCGAATTTCTTTCACTATACGAGCAACCAGGAGTGCAGGAAATTAGTAGGTGCACACATAACACGAGAATGCCAATAAGCACCAAATTACTTCATAAAATGTACCAAGTCGTGGGTAACTTGGGATGAGAAAAATTCTTTTATGACCTTCACAAACTAAGAGGAGCTATAAAGTATTTACCGTTGAGTGTAAATTAAAATTCCACTCAAAATTCTGCATTAACATTTTTTCCAAAATCCATTCCGCAACCATATTAACCAAAAACATTCAATTTCTAGTGTTACAAAGTGTATAGCATATCATATAAAATCGCTCATTAGACTCGCAATACTAATATCATTTATTTTGTTCATAAATACCCTTCCTTTATAAACGAATTCAACCCATTTTTATGACCAGTGGTGAAGCAAGTAATGTGAATGAGCGAAACCCTGATTTTACTTACAAATCAAAGCTACAGGAACTTGAACTGATAATTTTTTGTGTTCACAGATCCTCCTAGAGTGTCATTACAATTGGGAGCCAACCTAGCATCCGATGAAATCAAAGAAGGCGGGGATGTATATTTTGAATGCTCTGTGCAATCAAATCCAGCACACACAAGACTCTCATGGTTTCACGAGGTATTGAACATAATAACTTTTTATTGATACGTTGACTGCATTAAACTTTAATTTTAATCCTGTCCTCACTACGTGAGCTTGTTGACTTTCCCTGAAGCTTTCCCTTTTCCCAGCTAATTAGATCCTCGTTCGTTTGAAAGCCAGTTTCTATTGTTTTTCCTAGTTGTTTAACTTGAGTCAGTCCTGTGTACTTAACCGGGAAACGAGCGATATTAACTTTCAGGTTGAGAAAAATTGTTTACTACAGAGAATTTAAGTGTGCTCGATTTTTTATTTCATAAGTGGTAAGGAATCGTTCATGATAGATATTATGTAACACGAATGATGCTTTGTTTAGTTTGAATTTGCTAAATTCTCAACATCATCTGCATATCATACTTGGGAGAAACAAGGACAAACTTGATTGTCTGGCGTGATCAAACGAACTTGTCTTTTGTTATTTGAGAGAGTACACATCAAATATTCACGGCATGCTTTCATTCTATTATTGCATTAGGCTATTGCAACTACCAGAATTTGTCACGGTACATGGAATTTCATAGGGATGGGAGTACAAAGCAACACAGAGGCTTTTTGATTCCACTGGTAGTAAATTTTCACTTGTCCTCTTATTCATAACCCACTGATGCATGATGCATGTGCAGCTGAGGCGAGATGAAAGTTAAAATTCACAAAAGAATTCTCTGTCTTGCAAACAACTAGGAATAAAATCTTGGCTGTGTCACAAAAAAAAATGTGAAACCTTTCAAACTTTCGTGTCCAATAGACCCAACTCACTAACTTACTTCCTCTCATATATGGCATTACAGTTTGTTGCAATTTTTGAAAGGAACACTTCTGCACTCATGTAAAATTTTGCATATGGTGAATCTGATAGTTGGCACAGGTAGCTAGCAACACATGGAACCGACTAAAAACTTTTATTTTTCTCATCCTACTATTTTATACGTAACACTTGATGCATACATATGTGAATTCCCATTTCCAGCTGACATTCCTTTTTAACTGGAATGATTTCTCCTCTGACATGGGCAATAAATTCGATGAATTTTTTTCAAAGAACAAAGTTGGCGTGAAATGATTTTATTCTCTATGCACCGAATAAGGCGAAGAGTATTTGCATTGATAAACCATAAGTGTACTACTACTATTACTAACTATACTATCTACAAGATTGCAAACAATGTGACAAGGAATCCCTGAGATTATTTATTCCTGAAACTTATACTACCGTCTATGCAGGTGTAAAAATGTCAGAGGCTTACAAATCTTTTCGCAGTCTGTATTTTCTTGCCAAAAAAACGTGACACAAGGTGAATTCCCTGGGCTTAAACTTTGAATTAAACTCCCAACTATTTCCCATTTCATCAAACATCGACTCTATGCACAGCAACCAATTCCTGCCATGCATAAATCCCCAGCTAATTTCCTCACCCCTAATGACTATCAATTTCTCCAACTGTTCCAATTTTCTGAATAACGACAATCCCGTCTGTAGCCATGCATGCATCCCACTACAGTGACAAAGTCTGGTGTGCAAAAAGTCACACACAGGGCAAACTTGATGCCAAGGAATGAAACAAATTGGAAAAGTTTGTGGTTCAAGCTCATTACGCAAATGGCAGTTTCCTTTATTCCTTCTCTTTTCCATGCCTTTTAATGGGGGAGGATGTGTCTTGTTTCCCAAACGATGTGGTCCGCTCATAGCTTTACCTATAGTGAGTATCTCTCTGTAGATTTATGAGAAACATACCAACACCAATCTTAGTCACTCACAAGTTTCCTCTGCTTTACACTACTATTTGAAGGTGGCTTTCACAAATCCATGTAAACTATAGGATTTCTGTATGGACTTGTCGTAAGAAATCCTGTAGTCAGTCACTTTGAGGTATGCTCTGTGTGAACGGATTGTGGTGCCACCATTTTCTATTATATTTGTCTATGTGTCCAGAAATAAAGTCTGTCACAGAACAAATATAACTTTTGGCCCATTATTTTTTGGTTTTGGGTAGTGGTTTGCCTTCAGTAATGAAAATTTTGATGGCAACGTTTTCTTGTGTGCTTTGGTCCATGCTGTATACTAATTTTGCATTTCTATTGTGTCTATAGGGCCGGGAACTACGTCATAATGCTACCCAAAGAGTGATAATGAGTAACACGCGATTAGTGTTGCAGAGTATTACAAGACATGCAAAAGGAAACTACACATGTTCAGCTGTCAACTCAGAAGGGTCAGCCCAAAGCAATGTTGTGTCTCTGCGTGTCAAGTGTAAGTCAACTTTTTTTTTCCTCCAGGCTGACACTCATGATTTTTTTTCTGGGAAAAGTTCCAACAAGCTTGTCTACTTTCTTTACTTTTGGTGCACATGAGTAACTTTTTTTTGACTTGACAGTTAATGCTTTGTGAACTCGGCATTGTTTTAATGTACTTAATTTTAATTTGATTCGGGACAAAAAAAGGGTTAAATTAGTTTTTGCTTGTTCAGTTAAAATAGAATGTATGTTAGTTTGCATGGGTTTAAATTGTAACAATAATTAATTGAACATGTTTTTATTTTTTGATGATGTGAGTTAGTTTAGTTTTGTTGTAAGAAACAAGTGCTCTTATGTAAGATGAGTGTGTCCAATTTGTCGTAAAATAAAACTATTCAATTAAATTAATTGAAATTGTTTGTTAGTGCGTGGGATGGGAAATGAGTTGAAAGAAGGAAGAATTTGCATGCTAAAATATCGAATTAAGTCAATTGCTTTGTTCAATTGTCTTCGTTTAGACAGGATGCATATTTCAGCTTTTTTATCCCTAACTTTGTTTTGTTTTGGATATGCTTTTAGAATTTAATGAGATAGAACTCATTCAGCTTTTTTCTTTTTTATAAAAGGTTAATTAAAGATTTAGAAATTTATTTTTATCCTTGAAAATACTTTTTCGAATCCCTTGGTGCATTTTTTGGACATGTAAGAAGCTCAAAAAACTTACTAAATTTATAGTTAGGTAGTAATGACCTAAAACCTCATTCCAAATAACTAATGAGAATAGGTGACATTTTGCAAAAAATGACATCCACATCATAAATGGATTAGTATAGAAAAAATGCTCCGTTCAAACTTGATGTACTGTAAGAGAGATACTAAAAGTTGGATCGTGTGACGCAATAACAGTTTTAAACACATTTTTCAAACTAACTCTTTCCCTCAATACACAATGGCACAGAATATGCTTTCAATCAATCTTACTTCTAACATAGTAAGCCGAGTAAGCCCAGTTTCATAATCAAAAATTTTTTTAATTCAGGCAAACTAAAACCTTTAAATTCAAACTAAATGATTGCATCCCCACTCGGATCATAAAAACAAAAACAAAAACACACACGTCCCACTGGAAAAACTTTCCACTTTCATTAAATTTACCTTATAGCTCTTTACTCACTATAACCTTATATGGCTTGAAAAGACAAACCTAATTCACTTATCTGGTGTCAAAATTTCATCCTCTAAACGTATTTTTGCTTGCTCAACCTAACTAACTGGACAACTTTCTCTATAGTAACACCCATTTCTCAACTAACTATATACGAGACCTGGTAGCCCCTGTGTGTCTACGTTAGACGTAATCCTTTTCCGCATCATTACACATGCTATATACTATCTTTATCTGCTTTCACCCTACATCTGTACTAACTAACTAACCAACCAACTTATATATGGCATAGCCACACGTAATAAGACAGTTAGTCTGCCTCACTGTCATAAATAAAGTGAGCTTCCCCTCCTTGGGAGAAATCCTCATATCGATCTTAAGACACCAATACAAAAATGACTTTTTCCTATCTCACCTATCTGCAGCACTAATTCTAACTCTTTAGCTTTAATGGTTGACTTTGTTTCATATCTTTCAAAGTAAAAAATTCACTAGTTTACAAAATTTGTGCATTTACTTGATACCACAATCTTTACACACCGTTTGCATCATTATTAGGATAGAGAAACAGACTTTCCCTCAAGTCTTTTCCCAAGGCAGTAATGAAGCCCCAACTAATAAAATTATGTTGTTGGACTATATACAGATGTGCCAACATGCAAGACGCACAGCGAGGAGCTAATCGGTGCCATGAAACATGAGACGGTGACAGTCCGTTGTGAGATGGCTTCTGACCCTCCCAATGTCCAGTTCCACTGGACATTTAATAACTCAGGGATTGAGGTGACCCGTGTTGAGCAGCGCCACTACAACTCCAAAGGTACAGTCAGCTGGCTCAATTATACCCCAATGACTGACTTGGACTACGGCACATTAGCTTGCTGGGGCTCCAATGCTATCGGCAAGGGGAGAGAGGGTCCATGCTATTTCCAAATCGTGTCCGCTGGGCGGCCATTTCCTACCCGAAATTGCTCCGTGTTTAATCAAACTGCAGACTCACTAGCTGTGAAATGCATGGAGGGCTTTGATGGCGGCTTGCCACAATTTTTTATTCTAGAAGTGTATGATGTGGAGGCGAAAACTATCATTTTGAATGATTCTTCCAAGGTAAGTTCATTGCGTGGGTAGGCTTTTTTTGACAATTTTGTTTGGTTTGAAATTAAACTTTTGTATGCAAGGTAGAAGGATAGAATCAAAGTTTTATTTTCCTAAAAAGCATTGCGTATCTAAAGTATGATGCAAAGTTATTCATTCCAATCCAAATAGTCTTAGGATCGTGTGCAGTTAAAATTCATCTATTTTAGTAGATTTGGATCGTCAAGTTTCAATTTTAATCGTAATTGTAAGTATTAGCATAAAAATGTTGCCGTCGTTGACGTTTTACGTTAGCTGTTGACAAGGGGGAGTGCAAAACATTTTGCTAACGGGTTCCTCCTACATGTTTTTTTTTTTATTTGTGATACAGGTGCCATCCTTTTGGATAGAAGGGATGGAACCTGGTGTGCTGTACAAGTTCCTTATTTTTGCTGCAAATTCCAAAGGTCGTTCCGAACCTTTCATTTTAGATGGGATAACATTTCGAGGTGTTGCCAAATACACAGGTACATGATGTTTAATTTTTTTAAATCGTGTATTTCCTTTTAGCAATAACATGCATTTGTTTTGCATGTGTTGAATCCCTTATTCAAATGCGATGCATGGAATAAGTTTTAACCAGCAAATGTGAAATCAATACGTACATATTATGTATCAAAGTTGAGATGCATAAAAAACTGATGGTATTAGCAACACTAACACAGAAATAATAAGTTTGCCGTTACAGAGGAAACAGCTTGTCTCCACTGATCAAACTTATCGTCTATAGCAATTTCTCATCACACATTTACCCATGTATCCATTTCACTAACTATAGAAAAAAATTGAATCCTTTGCCAAATTCTTGTGTGACAGAGCTCAATTTTCTGACAATTTTTTTCCTTTTCTCTCTACATGAATCTTTGCAGGGATAACGACGGAGGGTGACTTTGAGATAACACCACTGTTCGCAATCCTCTTAACTTGTGCTATAGTTCTCCTAATATTCCTCATCATCACAATCATAGCTATCTGGAAGCGCTCGAAGCGAAGAAAGCCTCCCGTCATTGTCAAGGCTACGGCCAACAAAAGGGACAGTTTAGATACTCATGACTCTGATGAACCACATATCACTAAATTCGAGCCTACTGATGATATGGGCAATCCTGATGTCGTTCCTAATAAGCCAGGCAAGTTTTTAAAGTTAACTCATGGTATACATCAAAACCAAAAAGACTATATTTAGTAGATTTTTGCTATCCCAATGGAGAAAAAAGTAACGTAAAAATAAGTATTTTGGGGGTAACCGTGCTAAAAAAATTCAGCCAACTAATGACCATTTAACTAACTTGAAGAAGTTTTAGGAAACTTAAAGGCTTCAATACTTAGTACGTCACGTATTATAATAATGTTGTTATTCGTAAAATTTAGATCGTTCTGGGGGTCTACGGGGATTCATAAGGATTCATAAAACACCTCCAGCCCGCAGAAGGAAGAAGAATATGGAAGTAAAGAATAATGGAGAGACTGTTGCTCTAGCTCTTTCAGATTCCCCTGTAAGTTGAAATGAAAGCCTACTTGCTAAATAACTATTGATAAGAAGCTGTTAATCAGCTACTACTTTTGATTTCAAGATCTGCCACGGTTGATTAATTATGTTTGCGAGAGGCTTTGATCACAACTGACATGATAAATTAACTGGAAGCGATAATTTGATTATCTTCAGTCAATGGGGAGGCTTCATTAAAATAGAGAATTAGCTCTGTTAGAGGCTAGAGGGGATTTTTGTCTTTAGTTTGGGAACAAGGTTGAAGCTCAGGATCGAGCGAATAGTGAGTTTGATAAAGTTATGCCTATTAATACCCACGCATTTCTAAGCTGGTGAAATCTAAACTTTGACTCGCTGCATTTGTGTACAGAACTTCATCTGCAGGTTTAAGTGGGATTTTAAGATCGTAGCCAAAAATTTGTGTGTGGCGTTTATTTTATTCATAGTGGGACGAAAACTTTGTTTGCGTTTGTTACCTGGCGTGTAAAACTAGCGAATAGTCGGGTTTATCTTTTACCATACACAGCGCATGAAAAAAGTGAATTAACCATCCTTATGAGGGGGAGGGCTGAACCAAAGTGTCAGTTATTTAATTAGTGAGCCATTGATAATTGAAGTGGGTGTAATATACGAGTTTTCCATAGGAATGTACTAGGAAAGCAAAAAATATCACCCATCACGTGATGAATAAATCTTTTTAAGCACAGTGTTTTCAATGTGCTTTCGAAATTAGCAACAGATCATACGCATTGGTATTGTATGCAGAGAAATTTTAATATTTCACTACATGGCTTCCATTACACGAACAGAAGAACCAAAAATGACGGAACTAACTACAGCATGCAGATATAAATATGCAGAATGGCAAAATTAAGACTCTTTTTGTTTGACTAATACGTTTTGCTCTGTTTTTGCAACAATACACGCGTTACATAATAATTTGTAATCCGATAGCATATAAAATCCACTGGGTTCTTAAAACATCTACACAGAAAACTATGTACTTTATTCAGTTTACAATACTTCGATGATGATGGATTAACACACGCTAGGAAGCTTGAAAGCCATTCCTGATCCTTTTTTGTTATGTCAAATTCGGAATTTAATGCAAAAATAGGAATTTAGAGCCCCTAGAATTCCCTGTGAGACTGTGTCTCATAATTTAATTACTGGAGTTAATGCTTTTTGCATAAATTTTCCTGGATCGTGAATATCCTGTTTTTTTTTGCAGCTCGATTCAGAACTACATTTGCAGCCAAATCATCGTGAGGCAACATCAATACTCACATCGGGCAATGCCATGGGATTGTCTAGAGAAAGTCGTATATGATGTGATGATTGTGAACCGAGTTTTGAATGAATTCCTACTCAAGAGTATTGTTTTCTGAATTTTGAAAACCGTTCAAGTGGACTGATTGCTAAGCCAGTAAACTAATCTATAGATATTATGAGAGTAAAACTCTGCTAGTTTTGTAATCATGAGTACTTTTCTATTGACTCGTTTTGTGTTCAACCTAATCCTTAATTTCCCTGTAGTTAGTTTGCAAAATTAATATGTGCGTGTGTTTTTCTATCTATTTAATTTTCACCATAATGATGTTCACCATTGTTTCTCATATGTGGAGTGCGTGTACTTTCATATCAGTTTAAATACAAACTCTCAGTACAAGGTGTGTTTAAACACAGGGGTAAAAAATTTTAATATCACTCTCACCATGTCAGATTTTCATCAGGAATGCTCCCGGTGTTACCTACTACCAAATTGAATCAACTGTGTTTTCTTAATCAAGTAGTTATACATAACAAAAGAGATTGTATAAATATATATTGTGTGGAATAAAATATGTGTGTTCACCACTGTTTTTTCGGATATGTATAGTATACTGACTTTGGCACACACTGTTGTTTTCATCCCATCAATTTATGTATTCTATGTTTAATTCATTTGGGATAAACACTTGCGCACGATAAGTTAGTTACTTATGAAAAGAGCGTTTCAGATACTGCACACAAATTTTGTGAGCACTCGAGTTAGTTATATTATCATCACAGGTACTGTGGAGTAAGTAATTTCTTTTCCATGTACTTTTTTTCCTGCCCTCAGGATTCTAACTAGACGGTAGTAGTAGATCACATCTGTGTGAGTTGGTTCAACACAGGGAAAAAAAAGAAATCATGTATGTGATAGGAAACAAAGAGAGAGATGATGCTGGAAAGGGAAATCCCAGTGGACTTCTCCACAAGACCCATCGGAATCCCTGAAGACTGGAAAATTCTGCTTCATTCTTGTAAGAAAAAGGTAAAAACTACTTGCCGTCCTGGAACATTAGTATACTAGATTTTCTCAAAGCAAGTCTTGAATCTCACTTGGTCCATTCACTCACTCACTATACATCCACATTATGCTACTCACAGTTAGTCATTGTATCCATATGAATAAATGCAATTCGGATAGGCTCTGTTTACTTACTGTAGGATGAAAGTGGGGAACAAAAGCCTGAAAAAATTCACTATTATTCCAGTTGATTGAATGCAAACATTCATAATATACAGATATCAAATTTTCATTAAAAATTTGCCAAAGCATTTGTTTTCTTTTCATATTCCTAGTAGCATATTCCTGATTTTTTTAAATTTTCTTGATCAAGTGAAAATGAATAGATTAGACATGCTTTTAAAGTATTAACGGGATGGAGTCTTGCAAAAAAAGGTGGTACACATCCATGCACTAGAGACCCAGAAACGGGCAAGAAAAGGAGTCGTTACCTATTTGCTTTTCGCATCTTTTAGCTGAAAGGGAAATTGAAGACGATGAGTCTACTTAACTTGCCTTCCCACTTTTCAGCTCACCCTTGTTCAAGTTGTGGTTTGCAAATTTTCGGGAGCTCAAATCCGGAAAGGGGAAACCAGGCAGGAAAGAACAATAAACGAATTTATGACAAAAGAGTACTACTAGTATGCTGCTGTGTGACTTGGTCATAAAATGTAAATGCCAACACCAATTGTCCAATATGCATATGCATATTAAAGTTAAAAAGGAATTTGCACATGGGAAAATGTCGAGTTATCCAATTTGACAGCTTTTATGATGAATACAATGCTGGAGGAACAATATCGTAACAGGCAATAAAAGAAATGTGCGTGTGATCGTACACATGAATAATTCGCAGCACTGGAAGATTTTAAAAGTGAAACTTTATGCTTTCTTTAGAACCCTGGAAATTACCAAGTTCTTGTGCACAAACTTTTGTATTATACTTTATGACCTAAATATTTCCTTTGTCTCTGGTTAATGTAGGAAAAAATTTTTGTGCACCGTTTTCAGACGCAAGAATGCTTTCAATCTAACAAACTAATCTTTCCTTTAAAGAAATTTCATGAATACTTTTTTTTGCTACAGACATTTTTAAGTAACTAACTAACTACACAGAATTACACCCACTATATAAATATAACAATCCAATTAAGGAATTGCATGGGAACAACTTTTAGGTTAATACACATTGATGATATATATAAATAATATGCACCGCTTAATACATACTACACATTCATACTTATACACAATATAAAGAACAAAAATAAATCCTTTCATCTCTTGTTTTTGTCAGCCTGATTTGCAACCTAAGCAATCTGAAAACCAATAATGATGAGTTCCGCAGTACAAAAAATCTTGTGTGTTCCACTATAAGATGCAGCCATTAAAAAATAATAGCTCTTATAACTTGATAATCTATTGCTGAAGTGAACCAATACCTTTGTCAAGGTAAAATGAGAAAACCAAACTAACAGAAAAAAGGAGACAAAAGCGCAAAGTGAACTCTCTCTATTGGTAGTTTACTTTACTGACTTTGTAACTCTCCGTGTGCACATCTGTGAACTTCTTTTTTCTATCTTATTCCTTTCTATTTACTTGGTCGGCCAAATAACTTTTCCCTAGCCACCGTTTTTGTAACAAAGACAGCAAATCTGTGTCTCTGCCAATATCGTCTCTCAGGCAGAAACCGAATTCCTATACCCTCTGCCCTCAACTGGTCTTTAGAAACAATAGAAATAAT
>Ga0210040_10005378_pt1 | contig 16341 bp, 10 predicted proteins | sample CryGeyCG12114_NA_FD_185462 | JGI IMG/M metagenome (GOLD analysis project Ga0210040, IMG submission 185462) | Groundwater microbial communities from aquifer - Crystal Geyser CG19_WC_8/21/14_NA (SPAdes) (version 2) | ecosystem: Environmental > Aquatic > Deep subsurface > Groundwater | place: USA... | reverse complement strand
CCTTTGGCAGACACCCCTGGTTCCCTTTGGCAGACACCCCTGGTTCCCTTTTGCTGCAACCCCTGGTTCCCTTTTGCTGCAACCCCTGGTTCTCTTTGGCAGACACCCCTGGTTTCCTTTGGCAGACACCCCTGGTTTCCTTTGGCAGACACCCCTGGTCTCCTTTGGCAGACACCCCTGGTTTCCTTTGGCAGACACCCCTGGTTTCCTTTGGCAGACACCCCAGGTTTCCTTTGGCAGACACCCCTGGTTTCCTTTGGCAGACACCCCTGGTTTCCTTTGGCAGACACCCCTGGTTCCCTTTTGCTGCAACCACTGGTCCCTTTTGGCAGACACCCCAGGTTTCCTTTGGCTGCAACCCCTAATTCCCTTTAGCTGCAACCCCTGGTTCCTTTTGGCTGCAACTCCTGGCTGCAATCCCCTGGCTGCAACCCCTGGCTGAAACCCCTGGCTGCAAGCTCTGGCTGAAACCCCTGGCTGCAATCCCCTGGCTGCAACCCCTTGGCTGCAACCCGAGTCAGGGTTATTGAGTGTTAGGGTTATTGATAAAAAAAATTACTTCAGAATAATTAATTGTGATTAAAAGGTAATTGCGATTAGGATCAAAATTCGATAACCGCAAACGCAGCCTTCTCATGGGTTTAAATGAGTAAATAAGTATATCTGCGAGATAACCTTTAATGTTTTCAGGTCTTTTATGTTTTTTTACCTTAATGAATTTTACACGTTATGCTAAAGTTTCGCCGGACTCATCGCCTTTTTTTACTTTCTCAAACTTGGCAGGTCAGTTGAGTAATTACAAATAGTTAACTATGTTCTGTAAATACCAAAAGGCACTGAACCGTGTTAATTGACGACCCATAAAAAAAGTTAATTTTGCAAAAATTCAAAATTGCGACCTCCAGCGGTGAGCAAATGTTTGCAAAAATTTCCGATGTTAAATTCCCTATCTCGGCTTAGTCAATTATATAGGGTGATCTCTAATCAACTCAATGTCTCCTGGAATTCAGTTTTTGTCATTTCTTTCATTTCTTCCATTTCCACTAGTTGAATTTGCAATTTAAAAAAATAAACTGAAATAAATGGACCTTAGCCAGAGGGCCCGTCGAGTTGCAAAACGTCGGTGTTGCAAATCCAGGGCCAGAGCAATAATCTTCTGACTGAATTTTTGATATAAAAAAAAGCAGTGGTGCGAGTACTACACTGCAAATTTCCCCCAAAAATCTTCAAACAATAATTTTACAGCCAATTATGCCCTAATTTGAATAAAATTTGAAATCTGAGTTAAAATTGACCTTTAAAATCTAAAAACGGTGCCTGAAAAATCATAATAATCAATTGTTTTAAGAATAAATAGTAGAAAAGTTTTCGACCAAGCATTGCAGCAATAAAAAAAATTGAGTATAAAAGGTTTTCTCTCTAATACATCGTGATTTCAGCAAGAGAAAGACTGTCATGAGAATTTGGTGGCCGGTGAAAACATCGTCACCAATAACAACTTGGGTAAAAACTAGTCTGGGTACGATGTCGAGTTGCTAATCGTCGGATGTCGCCTCAACATCGCATGGTACAGAATCTCCGGCTGCCTACTCCTAATGAGTGATAACAGGATATGCACTGCACCAAAAATCCAAAAATCTTCAAACGTTGATTTTTCAGCCAATTATGCATGGATTTGAATGAAATTTGAAATCTGTGTTGAAATCGACTCTTCTAAATCTAAAAATAATAGTTTAAAAATCCTGAGGTCAGACCTTGACCTAGTTTGTACATAAGGGTCAGCCCAATTTTTTTGGAATTTTTCACCACAAATTTGAAAATAAGGGTTTAAAAACATTCTAAGAATGACGGTGAAAACCCCGAATTTTTTAATTGACCTTTTGACCTACTTCTTAGGGTAAGGTCTGCAAGTTTGGTTCAAAGCCGAAAAATTTTAGTCGATAAGCAATGAAAAACGTAAAACTTCGTTCATGATTGAAAAATCAGTATAATGATCTTTGACTTTTGAAAAAAAAATTAATGGTCAAAGGCTAAACATTTGATTTATTGCATAAAACATCATTTTTTGGGGCAGTCAACCCTATCAATTAATTTTACGACTGTGAAATATCTCTCTGATTGAAAGTTTTTCTTGAAAAAACCTTCGAATCATTAAATATCAATGTTTTAAAATTTTGAAGAAAAAATTCAAAAACTCTATTGCAAAGCAGTTGATTATTTTCAAGCAATAGTTCTGATTAGTTGTCTGCATCCAACGCAAAAACTTGAGGAAACAAACAAGCAAAATTAAGGAAAAAATGTTTTATTTGGGACTTATTAATATTAATCACATTGATAACGTATACATTTTTTGGACAAAAAAATTAATGCTTGAATTCTTTAAACTTTAAATTTGATTTATTTATTTTTACGTGTGTCTAAATCAATAAAAACCGCTCTTACACGAACAATAAACTCCTCGAGTATAATAGAACTAAATTTTCTAAAGTTAATATGGATTAACAATGAAAATTTCAAACAATATAATTACAGCGTCAATGATTTATTATCCCGTTGAAGTTTGAAAGAAATACTTCTACAGATAAACTGATATCACGTAAAGAAGTAGGTGAGCTGTTCCACAATTTTGCAACTGTGTAGGGTAGCCATTGCTCACGTATTCTGCACTTGTGTAATCGCAATAGCTGCGATTGTCTTCTATTTTTGGTGCTAAAATTATAGAAATCATTAAATTAATCCACAACCGACCCTAACTTCAGTGTTCTCAACACCAAAAAATAACGTCTGACATATGTACATTTCGGAAATCGTGAAATTTATAGATTTTTGAATTTGGTGATTGTCATTTTGAGATTGGCAAATTTGTTTGTTTCCGTGAGGTGTTATAAAGTTTTTCGGGTATTTTACGAGTGAAATGATCTTATTCTCCTCAATTCTAAAAAATGAGAGTCATTGCTTGTAAAATTTTTGGTAGCATTATTCGGGGCAGTATTTTTTAGGGTGGGTTACAGTATCCATGTTAACTGGATTATATGATTTATTTATGGCATTTGTAACTCCGTCTATGGTAATGTGTTGAGATTTCCAAGACAAATTTATATTTATGTCAGTGTTTTTTGCTTCTGCTCTCATTCTTCGTAGAGTGGCATGAGCTTCGTTGGTTGGTTTGAGATGATCGGCATTTGCATTGACTTAATTATGTAAGTTCTTGCGGTTTCGAAATTCTATATCCCTGCTTTAAAAATATTTAAAGCACAAATTCACTAGTTTGTGTGCCATGCCTTCCTCCATATTAGATACTACGTTTAGAAGTTTTGTGTCCAACGCACTCAAAGTTTCATTTTCTGGAAAGTCTGGTATTCTTTGGTGGATAAGATTAAGTTTGCCAAGCTGCTCATCAGGTTTTTCATTTTTGAATGTAAATCTATTTAATTCATCATGAACATTCATGACTTCGATGGTATTTTTTTCTACTTGCTTTTAATTAAGTTTTAACACTTTTTCATCAAATGTATTAAAGCGTTGTTTAGAGTTATCAATTTTATTTTTTTATTTTTGTTTATTTTTTTATTTCACTTAGAATTTGTTTCAAATCACTGTTTATTTTTGGTATCACTGTTTTCACTTGTTACAGAACTGTCTAGTATTCTTTTGAGTATGTGATGAATATAAGGAACCACCAGCACCCCCCTGTGTGGGTCCTGGTGGTTCCTTAATAATATTATATCATATAACTAGCAAAGACAGTCGCGCTACGCGCGACTGTTTGCTAGTTGTGCGATGCACGCAAAGTTCAACAATGCGCTGCAGTAAACCTGGTTATGCGCTGCAGTAAACCTTGTTATGCGCTGCAGTAAACCTGGTTATGCGCTGCAGTAAACCTGGTTATGCGCTGCAGTAAACCTGGTTATGCGCTGCAGTAAACCTGGTTATGCGCTGCAGTAAACCTGGTTATGCGCTGCAGTAAACCTGGTTATGCGCTGCAGTAAACCTGGTTATGCGCTGCAGTAAACCTGGTTATGCGCTGCAGTAAACCTGGTTATGCGCTGCAGTAAACTTGGTTATGCGCTGCAGTAAACTTTCATGCGAAAATTCCATGTCAAATCCCAATAAGCTGCATCTCTATTAAATCCCAATTAGCTGCATCCCTATTTCCCTATTAAAGCCCCATTGGTTGCATCTCTGTTAAAATTAATGTTAAATCTTTATTGGTTGCATCCCTGCCAAAATCTCATGTTAAATCCCAATCGGTTGCATCCCTACCAAAATCCCATGTTAAATCTCAATCGGCTGCATCCCTGCCGAAATCCCATGTAAATCCCTATTGGTTGTATACCTTTCAAAATTCAACGCTAAATCTCTATTGGTTGCACATCACTATCAAAATGTCATGTTAAATCTTTAATGATTCCATCCCTGTTAAAATCCCGTTTCCAATCCCTATTGGTTGCATCTCTGTTATAATACATGTTAAATCTTAATTGGTTGCATCCCTGCCAAAATCCGATTCTAAATCCCAATCGGTTGCATCCCTACCAAAATTCCATGTAAATCACTATTGGTTTTATACCTTTCGAAAACCCACGGTAAATCTCTATTGGTTGCATCACTATCAAAATGTCATGTTAAATCTTTAATGATTCCATCCCTGTCAAAATCCCATTTCTAATCCCTATTGGTTGCATCTCTGTTATAATACATGTTAAATCTTTATTGGTTGTATCCCTGCCAAAATCCCAAGTTAAATCCCAATCGGTTGCATCCCTGCCAAAATCCCATGTAAATCCCAATCAGTTGTATTCCTACCAAAATTCCATGTAAATCACTATTGGTTTTAAACCTTTCAAAAACCCACGCTAAATCTCTATTGGTTGCATCACTTTCAAAATTCCACTTTCTCACTACTTTCTCAATTTTCACAGCACAATTAGGCAATTACAATTAGTTAATTATTCTTTGTGATTAACAAAAGGCACTACACTGGACTACGAACTAAAAATTAGAATGGGTTTAGATGACAACAATGGACCGTGGCGATCTCTAGCTGTGAAATAAATTTTTTTTAAAATCCTCATGTTAATTTCTAATGCTTACAATGAGATGCTAAAATCGGGTGGCCGAGTTGTACATTGTAGTATAACTCAAATGAAGCTTGAGTACTTCAATAAGAACCCCAAAAAATAGTAGATCCCCATACGGCCAATAACTCTCACAGGATCAAAAAGTGTATTTTTTTACATGCATCTAAATACACGTATCGCCAAAATCGAAAAACCGGAAGGAATAGGGAAGTAATATTTTAAGTGATTGTTGTAGGCACTCTCCAAATCATTTTAAGCTATTTCTCATTTCCCAACTCCGCCACACATAAACGCCACTGATAGATATTAAAAATGCGTTTACTTAACAAATCGTAACTTCCCTACTATGTGCAAAGCAATAATATACGTGCAGGACCTGCACGTCGCAATCGCTCACACAATTAGCATTCCTTTATAGCTTTTGTTTGATTTGTTTGTATTTGTAGTCAGATGACTTTCATTTTCAGAATTCAAAACTGCAAATTTTAAATCTTTAATTGTAATGGTTGGAGTTGAATAAATGAAATTTAAATAGTCCTATCTTATTCTACACATAAAAAACAACTTATATAAAGATTTTTACTTCTTGGAAAATGTGTAGTTTTTTGCACAAATCGTGCACTAAATGGAAATTTTTACATGTTGAAAAAAAATGGCGCGAAACAAAAATACATGCAAAACCTTAGCTCCATATTATATAAGATGTAGAGATAATTGTACGGCAACAGAAGTAAGTTTTTAGACTGGATATCATTATTCAACATTGATGCATACGTATGGGTACTGTATGGATACATAATATATATATATATATATAGGATTATGTAGGATTGTGGCTGTACAATTATGCTGGGTTAGAGATGATGATGATGATTCTTAGTCAACATAATTGCTGCAGTAGAATTGAATTAAGCATGAGTAAATGTGATTACAAAGTATAAGTCCATGCGAACAAGAACGCTGTAGTAGTACTACATAATAAAGTATGAAAAATTTTGAAGACAAATTATTGTGCATGATGATAATAAAATGAATACAAAGTTTGCTAGAACGAGAGTTTTATTACCACATACACGTTTTAATTGCATACTCAAGATTATTAACATCAACAAAGAACGAAAAAAACATGTTTATAGAGAATTACTTAAACTTTATTGTGCTTCATTGCTAAATGATTTTGTTAACACTACAATTCACTGATTCATGAATGCACTAAACTAACTAAAGAAGCTTATAATGTCCATAGGATAAAGTGTTAATCCCATCCTCTAAAATATATCTTTTAGAGTCAAAGCAATGAAGTACAGACTTTCTAATATCTATTGAAAACAAGTTATGATCTATTGATCTTATAAAATTCATATCCAAGTATAATTTTTTGTTAGAGTAAAAAACCTGCTTGTAAACAGAATGATGGAGCTGTGATTTGATCACAGACTTTTTCACCCCTTTTGCAGTTCTTTTATACATATTCTCAGCCTCAATTGAATACATTTTTGGTGATAAACCTATAAAATGAACAATTGGAGTTCCATTGCACTCGTCTTTCATTTTTCCCAACCGTTTACGGTTAAAATCAGCATATAAAAAATGATCACGACTAAAATCGCTAGTATCAAATTCAGTAATATGGTTATCCATTGTTTCATACACGTCATCATCCAATACTTTATACGGTAAAGAATCTGTGTCAGTGAATTATAACTGTGCATTCTCAAACCATAATTTTACACTACCATAATGAAAGTCATACATAGCAATTTTACTGAATTCTAATACAGAAAAGCCTGTGTAAATAGGTTAACAAAGTTCAACTCTTACATAAGTTAATGTGAATGCAGCTAAATTAGGCCGGAGAATCTTGAAACTTTCCAAATTCGTTTTACGAGCATATTTTTTTGCCATTGCAAGTGAGCTTATCAGCTTAACTGTTTTTCGTTTGCGTAAATTTTCGCAACTTTTCCCAAAAACTGCATTTACCATTAATTTGAAAAAATCTTTCTCGAAACTATTTTCGGCTTTTGCTCTGCATGATGTGTTAAAATGAATGTATGATTTTAACCATGCTTCTTGTTCAAACTGTATGACATTATGAACATTAGTTAAAACTAATCCGTTTTTCAAATAGTACTGTAAATTATTGATGTGAACTACATAATTCAACCTATCACCAAGGTGAGGAACTAACTTCTTAATTTTCTCATTATATGCAATATTGTTTTTTTTTAATAAAAAGTTTTGAAAAGGAGATAAGTTTGACTTTAAAATTTCAATTTTCTCAGGTGCTAGTGGGAAGTCATTATGTTTGTTGTGCAGTTCTACAGGGTAATTCGACCATCCACGTTATGATTTAATATGTAAGCTAAATCCATTTTTTTACATTTTGCTTTTGTAAGCCAAGAGAAATTGCGTACAGGTAATTTCTTACACATCGAAGAACCATAAAGATTATTTTTATCCCAATAAATGATTGTTTTGTCTCTCTCAGTATTTTCATATTCTGACATATAAGGATTGTTAGCAAGACTTTCACGCTTACAAATCATGCGAACACCCCACGTAAACTAGCTTCAATCATATTGTACATCTCCATGTCAACAATTTGATCAAGCTTAATTTTTGATTTCAATAATGCGGCATCCCAAGCTAATCCTGGCAAACTAAAATAATGTACGGGATCCAAAGAATAAAATTCGAGACGTAACTTGACCCTTGCGTAAAAAAAACTTTGCCTTTTCAATTCCAAAAGCTTGTATAAGTGGGGAAAAATTGCTCAACCAATTGTCTTTGTTTTCAGCTAAGTTTTGTATAAGGGTAGAGGAAGAGGCTGAAAGAAACATCATACTGTCTAAAAAAACAAAATCGTCGCAAATAATGCTCAAAAATTTTTCTGAATTGGTTTGAATCACTCTAATTTCTCCTCCATATCTTTCGAATCCTTCAACAAGCAAATGGGAATCATATCCGCGGAAATTGTGAAATAATATAGGAATTCTGGTAACCCTTTGAAATTCTAGATTACAATTCAAATGAGCAGCACCTCGAAACTCCCCAGTGGAATGATCATGATCTTTAACTTTTATGGTTGAAATTGTGAATGGGTTTTTACAAATGTGACAAATTTTTGAAAATTTAAATTCAAGCTCTTGAGTCACAGTGAGAGGTTTCATTTTCACAATATGTTGTAGTCGAGCTTTTAAATCTGCTGTGATAAGCTGTATATCTTCGAAAAATCTATAAATACAGTCGGGATTACGATATGTCTTTTTTAGGATTATTGTTTTCTGTTTATCTATCACGACGAATGAAAACCCAGATGGGGTATGCTTTTTTTCGTAACTAATAGACGGAGAATTTGCTTCTTTTTTTTCTGATAAGATAAATTTTCCAAAATTGCTTCTAGATCCGCAAAAATTACAAAGTCACATTTTAACATAAATGCCAAGTTTTTAAACGAAATTGTAGGAACACTCCCGTCAGCAAGCAAATTAGGCATTATAACTGACTGGGGCTTAAAATTTTTGCAAAATTTTTGATGAACTACAAGCAACTTTTTTTGGCCAAAGAGTGTTAAACAGTTGTAGCAAATTTCTTTTTTGTGTTGATTTCTCTTCCCGATTAGCCTGGAAAAATTAAAAATACAACAGAAATGTCCTGGCTCCGAAAAATTTTTTTGATAATAAAGGAGGAATGTGAGGTCTGTGAATGCGTTTACATTTTTGGTCATTTTTTTTGGAAAGTCTCAAAACTGAAACACAACTATCTTCTTCATCCACTCCGAAAACATTAATAGCTATATTCTTATTCTGTTTTTTGAAAGTGGCGAAATCTCGCATGCTAGCAGGAAATGAAATATTAGCAAATGAATATTTTGAGACAAATCGCAAATAATGAGAAATTCTATTCAAATTTTTTCCTCTCACATTTTTATGGTGCAAGGCACAAAGCAACGCCCACTTTAGACATTCCTTGTTTCCACTCTTAATGTTAATAACACACCCCTTATTTTTAATCCATTGGGGTAATTCCCTTCCCTTCATGAACCCTTGAATGGATCATATTCAGCAACTCGTAAATCAGAACCTAACACACGATTAAGCTTCCAATTAGACCCATTTGATTCAAAAATATTCACTAAATGAGCAATAGTAGATTCATTCTCTGCAATAGCGTCTAAAATAAAATGTTTGCTGAATACAATAGACATAAAACCGTTAATATAGTGCACACAAATTTCATCTGCTGATTTCTCAAAGGAATCAGTTTCAGAAACACTTGAATAATCAGTATTTTCACTGCTATCACTTTTCTGCTCACAGCGAATGAACTCACAAACTACGGAAAGCTGGAGTTCAAATGAACCTACTTCCTTAAAAATATATTTGAAAACATGTAAAATTTCATTTTTGAATTTTTCGAAATACCCTTCAACGGATTTGACAGCTAGGTTTTCAGGTAATCTGTGGCGGAAGGATCTTAGAAACCCACGAAATGCTTCAATTTCCGTAAATTCTGATATTTCTGAATCCTCTTCAGACTCCTCAGAATTAAACGATTGTTGTTGGAGTATTTTAAGAGCTTTCTGCAACAAATGTGACTGTCGACATCTAGGTTCCTCTTGGTGATTTTTTTTCAAATGTGAATGCAATCGCGAGGATTTGCGATATCCTTTGCCACACTTCAGACACTTGAAACGCGGCATCTGGAAAACCAAAAAACTGTCAATCAAACAAAATCATATTAGAGTCTACATAACTTAAAATTTGCATATGCACAAATACTTTTTGTTTGTTAAGAGTCAAAATTCACTAAAGAGCAAGAATCATACCGTAATTTTACGAAACAGTAATCCCAGGTCAAAAACTGATTATAAATCCGATCAACAGGTGATCCAAATCTTGAAATCTACTCTGGACAAAATAAATCATGCGTGAGCGACTTGTCGTGTATTAAAGTTTTTGATCACTTAATGTATTCTTCAAATCAACTGAAAAATAACGGTAATAATTTACACTAAATTAAGATTGTCTTACGGTTAGTGGTTATTTCCAGGAATTTTTCAACTCAGTTTCCGTTCAGAAAACGAATTGTAGTGAATTTGTTTTTTCAACGAACTAAACTTCCCCAGTTCTTTGTCTTTATTGCTTTACTTAACTTTGTTTCTCGTGAAAATCCCACAAAAGACTAGAATTATAGATAAATGTAGTGAATATAATATACAAAGTCAACATAGTTCAATAAAGGGTGATTCATAAGTTTTGTGGATTTCTGAACATCACATTCACTGCAGAAAAGAGCATTCATTTATTTGTACAATGTAAAAGCAAACATAGTTTATGAATCGACCAGTGCTATATTAGTAATGCAGAATAAATGAGGGAAGTTACTTTTTACATTAAAATCATTGCAGATCGTAAAAATTCTTATAGCATGATAGTAAACACCGCAGTTAGGATTATTCATAAAAGACAAGAAAGCTACAGACAAAGATTTGTTTGCATAATTGTCTTTAGCCTTGTTTTTAGTGTTTAGCATTTGCAATAGCGAAATAGTTGGGTGACATTTGATAGCTTTCTCACATTTAGAAGTACAATATGTATTCATGCATTGTACCTAACAAAGTTTCTTCTTCTACTCTTCTCAGTATGATAAAGTAATCAAGCTTTGAGAACTGAAGGTTTAACAATATGAAGCACACAAATCACTCTACTAAAAATATTTCGCAATTTTTGTTCCTTTTCATATACTTTTACAATGTAATCACACAAATAATATTTTGATTGTCCAACAATACGGAAGAAAATGTGGAACTCAACACATAAAAATCAGTGCTCATAAAAAAATCGTCATAGCGTGATAAACTGAAATGCAAAACTGTATCATTAGCAGATTTTGTTAGCTATGCAGAAAAATTGTCCAAAAATCGTCGTACACATTTGTTTGCAGTGTACTGTCTTGCAATAGCACTATATGCATAAGTTACAGTTTTTTTTGCAGCCACAGCAATTAATTGCATGAAAATCATTGTTGATGTCGAAGTTTGTTATTACATGACATCATTTTTGTTCACTGTATTTTATGCGGTTTTAGCAACCTACATGCATTGAATTTTTCGAATCTTTAAGCTTCATGATGATGTGTCCAACAATTAAAATAGCGATATAGTCCATGCAGAGTTTTTTTTCGTTCAACAAATTTTTTCAGTACACAGTGCTATGCACGATAAAGTGCGATTTCTTGCAATACTATTCCTCGTATGATAAATAGCAACAGTTTGCAAATGTTTCTATTAAGTATGTGACATGAACACACAAGCCCAAGGTAGGAATTAAACGTCATTTTCGTGCGAAGCTTAGAAAGTTGGTTTTCTAAACCACTAAAGTATGATCATGAGTATCAAAGCTTGATTAAAAAAAGTTAATTTGATTGTATATTGAATGATATAAAATATTTCTAAATTGCATTCAAATAAATTTGCAAAATTAGTGCTGTGGATGAATGAAGTAACGTGAGTTCCAATTTTTTTTAGAAAAAAATAAATTTTGCTATGCAAGCTAAACTCGAATTCCCTCCCCAAATACTTTTCGGAATTTTTATTTTCTCTTATTTGATACTTCGGTGCAAATTTTATCAAATTGCAATTTTAGTCTCTTGTTCGGGCTACATTCAATTCATTTAACTTGTTGTGGATCATCTTGACTTCATCATCTGTACTGTAATTTATTGACTTAGTTTGTAGTTCTAATTTGTGCCACATTTATTGCTGTAGTTTTCAATTTTTTAGTTCACATCTTTATTACATTTGTTGCAAGCTATTCAAAATATGGCAGTTAGTTTAGTGTGTGTTTTGGAAGTTCGTATAAGTTAGTACATGGATTTAGTCACAACAGCAAACGGTATAAAACGTGTACTTTTTAGCAAGATTATTCAGTTCTTTGGTTACTAGAAGTGTAAGTGTTCATTCTCCGCAAAAACAAAAAATTCGAGTTTTACACACTAAAAATAGATTTGGTCAAAGCAGCTAAAACGTATATTAATGCTCCTACACGAAGTCAACGGTGGAAAGAGGCGGCCAAAATAATAGCTGAATACGACTCTGATCCGAAGCCTGGACCATCGAGAAAAAAAGCAATGAAAAAAACTGCGAACACAGGTTAAAATCTATTAATACAAAATTTGTAAATTTAAAACTGTGTGTTAAACACAAAAGAAGTTAAACAAATGTGAAAAAGTTCATTGTCTTACTGTTTTTGCAGGGAATTTAAGCGATGATGATGTCAAAAAAGTTAAAAATTTTAAACGGAAGCTGACAAAGCAAAATGATTCAGGTATGTTGATTTTTTTGTTGAGTTCTTGAGTTGAGTTTGAATTTGAAGTTAATGCTTATTTTTTGAAGTGAGTAAACCTTAGTAAAATTGATGTGGTTTGACAATTGGACCGAATCTAGACCCAAAAAGAAAGGTCGTCTGGTCCCTTTAGGAATCGAGTTAATAGCCCATTATAATAATTATCTTTTCAAATGTAGATTCTTCAGACGATGAGTCGAAAGAAAAGCGTCTCAAAAAACAGAAAAAAAAGAACAAAAACGAGACAGGTAATTTTTTCAATTCATTAACATCACTGTAAACCTATGATTTAAGTTTATTTACAATTTTTAGTATTTTTCCAGATGACAGTGACACTGATCGAGATTTCAAATTCAAAGGTGAAGGAAAGAAGACGAAACCAATGGATACAGACACTGGTGAGTTATAGTTCTCCAATGGGGTAAAATTCTATCCGTTGCAATATGTTCTATTTTTCACTGTGTTAATTTAGTTCCAGGGTTTGATACATAAAATTATTTTTCGAGATTCTTCACATGCTGACACCGCTGACGAGGCGATTAAAAAGCGAAAGAGAACAAAAAAACCTGTGACTCGGATATATGCCTAGTCTAAATACTTCAATGACGAAGACAATAAAAATCATTTTACAGGAATGATCGGAGAAGGGATTACTCTCAAACTGAATACTTTTATTCCGACAGGTGTAAAGTACATTTGCATTCGGAAATATACAGCTAATTCGCCAGGATCGGGTGCTAACGTGCCGTTCAGCTGCACGAAGGCTTTGAAGAGCTGCATTGATGAAATTTATGCAAAACGGAAAGATTGGTGTAAGTTTTTCATCACTTCCCAAATTTTTACTAGTATTTTGGTTCGATTTCAAAAAAATTTATGATATGATATGAAATATTTTTTGTTGATGGTTTTTTTCAGAATCGTCCAAACAACATGCAGCCAAATGCTGATGTAATGCATGCTATTTACTATCAACTTTTCTTTACTTACTTATTTTACTAACTAAACTTACTTACTTACTTTTATTCCCAAAACTTGTTTCAGCCCAATTTAATTTTTAAATGTCATCAAAAATTGTTTGTTAGTTTTTAGATTTTGTTTATTTCAATGATTTTCAACGCAAAAAAAATAAAATATTCACATGTGAATAACATTTGATTTGACTTAGTAACCAGAAGAGCCGAATCCGCTGTAGTTTCTTTGTGTGTAGTCTAGCTCCTAGAAAAAAAGCAAGTGGTTTTATACAACTATTAGGTAATTTTTGGAGATCATAGAAACAAGAGCTACGAAAAGATCATCAAAGTTCCACTACTCACCTGGACAAGAGCTAGAACGGGATATTTGATTTTTTTGCATATTAACTGAGCAATTCTATCACCTTTTTTGATCTCTAAATCTTCATCCGAATGATTGTAAGAACAACTTTGACTTCTCCTCTGTAGTCAGCATCGATAACTCCCGCTGTGTAAAATAAATCATGAATATATATGGTTCACAAAACAAAAATAAGTAAATGCAACATATTAAGTGAGAGATTATACTGAATTATTACCACCAACATCAATGGAATGTTTAGTTGCTAACCCTGATCTAGGCGCAATTCTTCCATATGTTCCAGCTGGGACTTGAACTGCAAGACCAGTAGGAATGATGTTTGTGCTCCGTTTTTTCAACTGTATTGTCACTGCACTAAAATCAAACATCACATTTTAGCCAAAATGAGTAAAGAAAAGATGACTTAATGCAAATCATATAATCACCTTGCTATGTCAAACCCAGCTGCAGTTTCAGAAGATTTATTCATTTCAGAAGCATTTTGGTTTAGTTTCATGTATTTGAGCATTCTGAGAAATGATTCAATTCAAAAAATTTAACAAACGGGAAACGCCTTCGCAATGAAAAAAATGCTTTAAAATTAACCGGGAAAAACTTGATGTGTAAATATAATCAGCTCCGTGAGAATATAACTGAACAAAGCCACTTTCATGCAGAACTATTTTATCATTTAGTTAATGCATTAGTTGGATATTATTCATTGAAAACAACATAAAACAAAGAAAGCTCAATTTTACAAACAATTTTACGTTCATCAAACGTTCTTGAAAAATAAAAATTCGGGATTTTCAAGAGATTCAATTCATTATAGCTGCAAAAACTATACAACATGGTTAGAGAAATTTCAGTCGATGATATTCACAACGCCTTGAAATCAAAAGTGGAGAAAAATAGTGGTTATTTAGTACAGCGAGGAGGTGGATTAGGAGGTGTACTTGGACTGGTGAGAAAATATTTATTACCAGTTGTAAAAACATACGTTTTACCAGAAGTGAAACATGCGGTTTTAAAAACTGAAACTGACGTTTCATCAGGGGAAAATTTCAAAACTAGTGTTAAACGCAACGCAACAAAACTGTTAAAACGAGCAGGAACAAACTTTGTTCAGGATCAGTTCCAACCAAAGAAATTGAAATTGACAAAAAAGAAAAAGAGAAGCAAAGCAGACATTTTATCGTCTTAAGGTTAGTAAAGATTAGATAATTTTGAATATAAAAATTATATTCAAATAGCTGTTTTAATTTTTCAAATTAGTATGGATTTTGTCGCGGCTATTCGATCAGAAGCAGACAATTTCTCATCTCCTCACAGTGTTGCTACAGTGGAATCAAGTTTTTACGCGGAATACAAACCAATAGTTAGCATCGGAGACTCAGATTCCAAAGTGGAGTTTCAAATAATCGGAAGCCCAAACCATTATTTAGATCTAAGTGACTCGTTCTTGTATATTAGGCTACAGTTAATTGCTGATGGGAAAAAAATTGCAGCAAATGAAGACGTGAGCTCGGTTAACAATCTTTTGCATTCGCTTTTTTCCAAAGTGGACGTTTACTTTAACAATCAAATAGTTGGAAGCTCCGGCAATAACTATGCGTACAAAGCTTATTTGGAAAGTTTACTGTCATTCGAAAAAAATTATATCAATTCTCAAGGTCAATGCCCATTGTTCTGTATTGACACGGATGGAAACAAATTAACAATAGATAACGAGGATCATGAATATCGAAAATCTCTTCTCGCTAAATCCGCTCAGTTGGAATTCATTGACAAGTTGAGAGTAGATATTTTCAATCAACCAAAATATCTAATCAATGATGTAGATGTCAACGTCAGTCTAACAAGAAGCATAAACGAATTCGTAGTGAAGTACAAACCGGATCCTTTAAAGACCGATATTTCACCCGTTATAAAACTTATGGTCGCAAGTTTATTCGTGAGAAAACAAGTTTTGTATCCTAGCCTTATTCATTCTCATCAAAAATTGCTGGAAAATGGACAAAGGGCTAGATATGCAACTAAGAAAACTGAGGTCAAGTTTTTCACCGTACCTCAAGGAAATACTTCTTTTATTGAAGAAAATGTGTTCCTCGGCACCATTCCAAATCGCATGGTGATTGGATTTGTAGAAAGCAGTTCGTTTAATGGAAGTTATGCAGAAAATCTGTTCAGATTCAATCATTTTGGGGCTTGTTATCTTTCAGTTTGTGTGAATGAGATTCCAACAACAATCAAGCCTTTAAATTCAGACTTCGAAAAAAAAATGTATCTTCAAGCATACTATATGCTATTTACATCACTTGGATTAAACTCCAAAAATCATGGGCTGCTTATCGACCGTGAGTCATTCAAGAACGGTAGCACATTATTTGCCTATGACTTAACTGCGATGGATAAAGCTGATTCGAACTTATGGATTTCCAAAAAAGTGGTTCAGTTAAAATTGAGTGTCATTTTTAAAAAGCTTTAAGCAAAGCTGTTAATCTTATTGTGTATTTTGAATGTGATGAAATGGTTGAAATTGACAAGCTAAGACAAGTTTACAAATCATAACAATGAATTCATTAGAAATCCGATTTATTTTG
>Ga0210040_10005377_pt1 | contig 16342 bp, 19 predicted proteins | sample CryGeyCG12114_NA_FD_185462 | JGI IMG/M metagenome (GOLD analysis project Ga0210040, IMG submission 185462) | Groundwater microbial communities from aquifer - Crystal Geyser CG19_WC_8/21/14_NA (SPAdes) (version 2) | ecosystem: Environmental > Aquatic > Deep subsurface > Groundwater | place: USA... | reverse complement strand
AGGAGCGCCGCCATGCACCGCAAGCGATCAGCTCTCAGGGCTCGCCGCGGCACCGAGTGAACCGTCAGCCCTCGTGCTGCGCGGTGGCGGTCGTGTAGAGGCAGACGGCGGCGGCGGTGGCGAGGTTAAGACTCTCGGCGGCGCCGTACAGCGGGACGCGGACGACCCGGTCGGCGAGCGCGAGGTCCTCGGGAGGCATGCCCCAGGCCTCGTTCCCCATGAGCCACAGGGTGGGCTGGGCGAGCTCGCCCGTGCGGGACAACGCAGACAGCTCGACGTCGCCCGACCCGTCCGCGGCCAGGACCTGCAGGCCCGCGGCGTGGGCCGCGTCGACGACCGCGGCCAGGTCGGCCCCGACCGTGACCGGCAGGTGGAAGAGGCTTCCGACGCTGGCCCGGACCGTCTTGGGGTTGGTGAGCTCGACCGAACCTGTCGTGAGCACGACGCCGTCAGCCCCGAAGGCGTCGGCGCAGCGGACGACGGTTCCGGCGTTGCCGGGGTCGCGCACCTGGACGCAGCAGACGAGAAGGGTGGCCCCGGGTCGGACGACGTCGGCCAGGCCGACGTCGACCCGGCGGCAGACGGCGACGATCCCTTGCGGGGTGACGGTGTCGGTCAGGGACCCGAGGTCGCGGGTGTCGAGCTCACGCGGCACGATCCCGAGGTTGAACGCCTCGTCGACGAGCGCGGTGAGCCGGTCCTGCGCTGAGGGATCGACGTAGAGATCGGTGACGACCCCCGCGCGCAGGGCCTCGCGGACGGCCTGCGGACCCTCGGCGAGGAACAACCCGGCCGCCTCACGGTCCTTGCGGCGCCGGAGACGGTCGGGTTGCGTACGTGCTGGAGGCAGGATGTGCCTCAGGCCGCGGTGGTGGCGGCCGGCTCCTCGGCGGGCGCTGCCGCCTTGGCGACGGCGACCAGCGTGGCGAACGCCGGGGCGTCCGACACGGCGAGCTCCGCGAGGATCTTGCGGTCGACCTCGACACCCGCGGTCTTCAGACCGGAGATGAAGCGGTTGTAGGTCATGCCCTCCGCGCGAGCCGCAGCGTTGATGCGCTGGATCCAGAGCTTGCGGAAGTCACCCTTCCGGGCGCGGCGGTCGCGGTACGCGTAGACGAGGGAGTGGGTGACCTGCTCCTTCGCCTTGCGGTACAGACGCGAGCGCTGCCCGCGGTAGCCGGACGCCTGCTCGAGGATCTCACGACGCTTCTTGTGCGCGTTGACTGCGCGCTTGACGCGTGCCATCGATGTTCCTTACTTGAGATGAGGACCGGACCTGAGGAGCTCAGGTCCCGGCGGGGAAGGGTGGAGAGGAGGCGTCAGCCGCGGGTGCCGAGCATCTTGCGGACCTTGGCCGCGTCGCCGGGCTGCAGCGCGGCGTCGCCGGTGAGCCGACGCTTCTGCGAGCTGGGCATGTGCTCGTTGAGGTGCATCTTGCCGGCCTTGCGGTGCATGATCTTGCCGGTGCCGGTGAACCGGAACCGCTTCTTGGCACCGGAGTGCGTCTTCATCTTCGGCATCTGCCGCTCCATCTCTTTCCCCACCCACACGGTCGTAGGCGTGTCACGTCCCGCCGGGGGGCTGCCCCCGGCGGGTCCTGCTGGTGCTGCTGTCCTGCGGTCGTGCTGGCTGTGAACCCGACTCAGAGGTCGATGTCGGGATCCATGTTGTCGGCCGGACCGCGACGACGCGGGACCACCGGCTGAGCCGCGTGCTGGGCGCGCTGCTCGGCAGCAGCCTGCTCGTCGGCCGCGATGTTCTCGGCGCGGGCGGCCATGCGGGCCTCGCGCTCGGCCGCGATGTCGACCTTGGCCTCGGTCTTCTTCTTGTGCGGGCCGAGGACCATGATCATGTTGCGCCCGTCCTGCTTGGGCGAGGACTCCACGAAGCCGAACTCGTCGACGTCGGCGGAGAGCTTCTTGAGCAGGTTGTAGCCCAGCTCGGGACGCGACTGCTCACGGCCGCGGAACATGATCGTGATCTTGACCTTGTCGCCACCCTTGAGGAACCGCACGACGTGACCCTTCTTGGTCTCGTAGTCGTGCACGTCGATCTTGGGGCGGAGCTTCATCTCTTTGATGATCGTGTTCGTCTGGTTACGACGGCTGTCCCGCGCCTTCTGCGCGTTCTCGTACTTGAACTTGCCGTAGTCCATGAGCTTGGCGACCGGCGGCCGAGCCATCGGAGCGACCTCGACCAGGTCGAGCTCGGAGTCCGTCGCCAGCTGCAGCGCGGTCTCGATCTTCACGATCCCGACCTGCTCACCCGCAGGCCCGACGAGGCGGACCTCGGGGACGCGGATGCGGTCGTTGATTCGCGGTTCGGTGCTGATATGTCCTCCAGTTGTGGTGGTGCTCTGGTCTCGTGCTGTCGTACGTCTGAGGGGCTCGCGTGCCGAGCCGGCCTCGGACGGATCCGCCCCGGGACGAGAAGAGGGTCCTCGCCCGTGAGCGAAGACCCTGAACACCACGACCACCGGCGACGTACGCCGGTGGCGATGGACCGACCCGACACTGCCTCGCGGGGTGAGCCGCAGGAGTCGTACGGGTGGGAGATCAGGTCTCCGCTTGCGGATCCGGCGCGGACGCCAGATCGGTCGGCACCGATGCTATCACCGGTGACGGCGACCGGGCATGCTCGCACCGGACCTCCGACGCTCGTGCAACGCCGGTCGGCCGAGGGGCTATTCCTCGTCGGCCCCGTGCGCGGTCAGACCGACGGGTCGGCGACCTGCACGGCCCAGCCGAACTCCCCCGGCTCCACCTCGACGAGGCGGTGGCCGAGGGCGAGCGCGTCCAGGACCTCGCCCTCGACGACGAGCGGGTGCGGTCCGGCGACGTCCACGAGCACCGTGTCCACACCCTCGGAACGCGCGGTCTTCGCGGCCAGGTCCAGGGTGACGGGCACCGGCCGGGCGTCGGCGCGCCACGCCTTGAGCGCGTCGAGCCCGGTGAAGCCGAGCAGCGCGCGCCGGCCGTCCGGCGCCTCGAGCATGACGACCGACATGTCGGCCTCCTTGTCGGAGGCGAGCCCGCCGGAGGTCGTCCCGACCCGGGTCGCCGTCGCGACGACCGGCACCAGGACGCGAGTGGTGCACAGCGACGCCACCGCCCGCAGGTAGGTCTTCGTGCCGGGCTCGCGGACCGCGGCGGCCAGCGCACGCCGGGTGGTTGGGTCGGCGAGACCGTCGTCGCCCGGGAAGGGCGACGGCGCCAGCGTGCGCTCGAGGTGCGGCGGGTGCTGGGCGTCAGGCATGCGGGCCACCGTACGTCGGCTCAGGGGTCGAGCGGGTGCTCTCCCCGATGCTTCGGCGAGGTTCCGGTGGCACGCTGGGACGATGCCCGCCGCGCAAGAAGTCCTCCTGCCCCTCTGCATCGGCCTGAGCCTGGTCGGGCTGGTGATCACCGTGATCGCCTTCACCCGCGGCCATCGTGGGCGCGCCGTCCAGGGGCTCGCGCTGGCTCTCGCGCCCGTCGGGCTCTACCTCACCGGTCTGCTGCTCCTGGTCTGGGACGCCGTCGTCGCGGTCGTCCGTTGGGCGACCGGGAACGTCTTCGACCTCAAGGCGTGGATCGGCTTCGGCGTCCTGGCGCTGTGCATCGTCCTCTGGCTGGTTGGCCGCGTGCTGGCTCGCCGCGGACGCCGTCGTGCAAAGGTCGTCGCTGCCGAGACCAAGGGGCAGGGCCAGGTGGCCGCCGGCAAGGCACCTGCGGGTCAGCCGGCCGGCCGCACCACGGGGAAGGCGCCCGCGCAGCAGCCCGCCCCTCAGGACGACGACATGGCCGAGATCGAGGCCCTGCTCAAGTCGCGCGGGATCCAGTAGCGCGCGCAGCAGCCAGCCGGCGGCGCAGCTCGCCCACCGCCTGCTTCGCGTACGCCCCGTCCCCGGCCTGGACGCCGACGAGGAAGCGACGCTGCGTGTCCATGTCGGCGGTGAACGGTTCGTCGAGGTCTTCCTCGGGCCGCACCAGCGCGAACGCCCACGCGTCACCGGGCCTCATCACGATCTGGTGGACCCGCGGCCACGGGACGTGGTGCACCCGGAGCCCGTTGCGGACGCGCAGCCCGTCGGCGTCCGCCCGCACGGAGCTGGCGGCGACGCCCAGCACGACGAGCACCAGCACGCCCAGGCATCCGAGCAGGGTCAGCAGCTGCGAGAACGAGAAGAGGACGCGGATGTCCGCCGGCAGCGCGAACCACCCGTAGAAGGTCAGAGCCACCAGCGCCACAGCGACCGCGATGCCGACGACCCGCAGGCGTCGCGGCACGAAGACCACGGGGTCCACCGGAGACGGGACGGGCGGCTCGACCTCGGCAGGCACGAAAGTCAGAACCGGCAGGCGGCGATGTCGGTGACCAGGATGGCGCGGGCGCCGAGACCCCAGAGGTCGTCCATCACCTGCTGCGCCTCCCGGCGGGGCACCAGGGCACGTACGGCCTTCCAGCCGTCCCGGGTCAGCGGCGAGACGGTCGGGCCCTCGAAGCCGGGGGTGATCGCGCATGCCTCGTCGATCACGGTGTCGGCGACGTCGTAGTCCATCATCACGTAGTTCCGGGCGATGAGGACGCCGTTGAGGCGGCGCTCGAGACCCTCGAGACCGGCGGGCACGGCGACGTCACGCCGGCGGATGAGCACGGCCTCGCTGAGCAGCAGCGGGTCCCCGAACAGCTCCAGACCGGCCTGGCGCAGGGTCGTCCCGGTCTCCACGACGTCAGCGACGACGTCGGCCACCCCGAGCCGGATGGCGGTCTCCACCGCCCCGTCGAGCGAGATCAGCCGGGCAGTGACCCCCCGCTCGGCCAGGTAGCCACCGACCAGGCCGGCGTACGAGGTGGCGATGCGAAGTCCCTGCAGGGACGGCACGTCGAGGCCGCTGCCCGCGGGTGCGGCGAACCGGAACCGGCTGTGGCCGAAGCCCAGCGGCAGGACCTCGGTGACCTGCGCGCCCGAGTCGAGCAGCATGTCGCGTCCGGTGATGCCGACGTCGAGGGTGCCCTCCCCCACGTAGACGGCGATGTCGCGGGGCCGCAGGTAGAAGAACTCGACGCCGTTCGCCTCGTCCAGCAGGACGAGCTCCTTGGTGTCGGTGCGCTGGCGGTAGCCGGCCTCGCGCAGCATCGCGGACGCGGACTCGGACAACGCGCCCTTGTTGGGCACGGCCACGCGGACGAGCCGCCGTGCTGCGTCGACGCCCCCGTCGGCCCCTCGGTCGATGCTGCCCAGGCTCGTCACGGCCGTCATCCTAGGTGCGCCCGGCTCCGGTCAGGTCCTCGTTCACGAGGACGAGGAGGCGGTGCGGCCGGCTGGCAGCCCGAGCAGGTAGGGCGAGATCAGCCCTGACGGACGAGGACGAGCCGGTCGGCGAGGCGGATCGTCAGAGCAAGCGCCGTCTGGGTGGGGTTGGCGTGGCCTGCGGTGGGGAACACCGACGTGCCCGCGCAGTGCAGACCTGCCACTCCGTGCACCGCACCGTCAGGGTCCACGACGCCCTGGCATGGATCGGTCGACATCCGCGTCGTGCCCATCGGGTGCGCGACGTCGGGGAGGTAGAAGGGAAGGCTGGAGTCGGTGATCATCGGCAGCAGGACCGGGCGGGGCAGACCGACGCGCTGCAGCTCGTTGGCGACGACCACCGCCATCCGACGTGTCGTCCGAGCCTCGGCTTCCCCGAGCCGCCAGTCGATCCGGGCGCGGCGTACACCGAGGGCGTCTCTCGTGTCGGACAAGGTGACGCGACTGTCAGGGTCGGGCACCTGTTCGACCATGGTCGTCAGCTGGAGACCGTCGAGGACGCGCACAGGGCTCCGGTGCCTGAGCACCCGGATGCTGCCCCGGACCAGGCCGAGGCTCCCCCGCGCGACGTCCACCCCGGAGTGCACCCGGTCCTCTGACCGAGCAAGGCGACCGAGTGCGCGGAGCGGGTCGCGTTCGGAGACGGTGCCCTCGATCCAGGCGGAGCAGCTGAGCAGCTGTTCGCGCTCCTGGATCGAGCGCGACAGGGCGACCCCTCTCGTGATCGTCCTCGACGAGCCGTCGAGCCGCACGCGGTACGAGCTGAACGCGCGCTGGGCGGAGTCCATGTCCGGTCGGGCGAACGCTCCGACCTTTCCCCGCGGGTGGTCCATGAGGTAGCGCCCCACCCGGTCGTGGCTGTTGCCCACCCCACCGCGGACCGTACGGTCGGACGCGAGCAGAATCCGAGCATTTTCGATCCCGCCGGCGCACAGGACGGTGTCGCGAGCGTGCACCGTCCGCACCAGTCCGTCAGGACCGACGACCTCCAGGCCCGTCACCTCTGTGCCCTCGGCGTTCGTGTCGACGTGCGTGACGGTGGCGTTCAAGAACGTTCTCGCACCCGGGATGCCGGCGGCGAGGGCTCTGGGGCCGAAGCGCATGAAGTCCTTCGACCGCGTCGAGTCGTTGCTGTAGGACCAGACGTAGTCCTCGAGCAGGGCGGGGTCGAAGCTGTGGGCGTCGCGCCCGAGGACGTGGTCGCGCAGGTCCACATCGGTGTTGTCCGCGACGGCCACGCCGAGGTAGGACCTGGTCCGGTCGAGGAACCGCACCAGCTCCGAGCGCGGGATCGGCCAGCCGGAGCCCGGCACCCAGGCACGCGACGCGAAGTCCGTCTCGTCGAAGGCCGCGACCCTGCCCGACCAGGTGCTCGACGACCCACCCAGGACGCGGTTGCGGGAGAGCGTCGGGTCCATGACACGGGCAGCGCCGGCGTTCTCGAAGGTGTTCAGGCTGTCGGCCCAGGGGTCGGGATCGAGCCCGCCGCTCTCGACCAGGACCACGTCGACGTTCGCCCGGGACAGCTCGGCCGCGAGGGTCAGACCGACAGGACCCGCACCGACGATGCAGACCTCGGTCCGGACCTGCTCCCCCTCCGCGAGCACGCGGACGTCCTGAACCCGCATGCAGCACCTCCGGTCGAGATCGTCGTCTTGCCCAGATCCGGCCGAGAACGGGAAGCAACATTAATTCTAACGCGCGGGGTCGACCCGCGCAGGAACGCTGGAGTTACGGGCACCGTAGCAACAACGAGCCGGCGACCGCCGCGACCTACAGGTGGGAGTAGACGTCCTCGAGCGAGAGGTCGAGGGCCAGCATCATCACCTGCAGGTGGTAGAGCAGCTGGCTGATCTCCGTGGCCGCGTCGTCGCGCGACTCGTGCTCCGCCGCCATCCAGACCTCGGCGGCCTCCTCCACGATCTTCTTGCCGATCTCGTGCACGCCGGCGTCCAGCCGGGCCACGGTCGACGACCCGGGCTCGCGCGCGGCCGCCTTGGCGGCCAGCTCGGCGTACAGGGTCTCGAACGTCTTGCTCACGGTCGGCAACCCTAGTGCCGACGGCCCGCCGCCCGAACGTCTGACGCGAGAACCACACCACCGGTGGTTCCCGCGTCAGAATCGCCAGAGGTTCAGCCGACGGTCTCGACGACCGGGTCGGCGATGCCCGCCCCGGGGGCCTCGCGGCCGGCCCGCTCCAGGCGGAGCCAGGACACGAAGCCGACGATGCAGAAGGCGCCGTAGACGACGTACATGATCGCGGACGGGTAGTAGCCGGCTACGAGGAGCAACGGCACGCCGACCACGTCGACGGCGACCCAGACCAACCAGAACTCGACCCAGCCGCGGGCCATCCCGTACGTGGCGAGGACCGAGCCGGTGAGGATCCAGGCGTCCGCCGGGGCGTTGTAGGAGTGCAACGCGCCGAGGATGAAGTAGAAGGCCACCCACAGCACGACCGCGCCGACGAGCAGCTCCAGCCGGCCGCGTCTCCCGGCCCACCTCGGGCTGACCCCGGCTCCCCCAACCCCGCCCTGCCGACGGAACTGCGACCAGCGGATCCAGCCGTAGACGCTGACGATCACGAAGAAGACCTGGCGACCGGCCTGGCCCCAGAGGTCCTCCTTGCCGGCCTCGTCGAAGACCCCGCCCAGCGCGCCACCGACGAACACGGTGAACAGCAGCACGTTGCCGACGATCCCCACCGGCCAGGCTGCGACGCGGCGCCGCATGCCGAAGAGGGCGCTCGCGAGGCCGAAGACGTTCCCGACGATCTCGCGCCAGTAGACGCCGGGTCCCCAGTCGAGCTTGGCTTCCAGCAACCGGTTCAGCAGGTCCATGTTCGTGCTCCGCTCGGTACGCCGCAGGCGTCCGGGGTGCGCAGAGAGGCCCACGCAGGCGCTCGGCTCCGAGCACGCGCGTGGACAGACTGCGGCGTGATCCTCCCATCCGGACTCTCACCGTCGGTCGTGGAGTTTCACCACATCAACCGCACGCGGCTCCTTGCGGGGCTGCGTTCGGGTCGCGGACTGTCACCGCCGGCTCGGACTTTCACCGACCCCGGAACACGCGCGAGCTTGTTCAACTCGTTGTGCACCAGCGTACGAGGTCACCGGGAACTTCTCGCCCTCTGACCACCTGTCAGGTGGTCGGAGGGCGAGAAGCTCGGGCGGGACGCCTACAGCGACACGCCGAGCAGGGCCTCCACGGTCTGCGCGACGAGTGGCGGGGCGTAGCTGTCGTCGTCGTCGATCGCCAGCGAGGCGTCGGCCCACGCGTCGACCGCGGCCAGCGCGCGCGGTGCGTCGAGGTCGTCCGCCAGCGCGGCCCGGACCTCGGCCAGGACACCGTCGGCGTTCAGCCCGCTGTCGAGCCGGACCGCCTCGCGCCAGGTGGCGAGCCGGTCCTGCGCGGCCACCAGCAGGTCGGGGGTCCACATCCAGTCGGTGCGGTAGTGCCGCGAGAGCAGCGCGAGCCGGATCGCCATCGGGTCGACGCCCTCACGACGCAGGGCCGAGACGAAGACGAGGTTGCCGCGGGACTTGCTCATCTTCTCGCCGTCGAGCCCGACCATGCCGCTGTGCAGGTACGCCCGCGCGAACACCTCGTCGGTCGTCGCCTGCCCGTCGGTCGCGCACATCTCGTGGTGGGGGAAGACGAGGTCGCTCCCCCCGGCCTGCACGTCGAACGCCGGGCCCAGCCGGTCGAGAGCGATCGCCGTGCACTCCACGTGCCAGCCGGGGCGGCCGCGACCGAACGGGGAGTCCCACGCCGGCTCGCCCGGCCGCTCGAGGCGCCACACGAGAGCGTCGAGCGGGTCGCGCTTGCCGAGCCGGTCGGGGTCTCCGCCCCGCTCCGCGAAGACGGGCCGCGCCTGCTCCGGCGTCAGGTGGGACAGCGACAGGAACGTGGGGTCCGCCGCCTGATCGAAGTAGAGATCGGGGTGCTCGGGGTCGGCCGGGTCGTCGACCGCGTAGACGATGCCCTCGCGCTGGTGGCGTTCGATCAGCTCGACGATGAGCGGGATCGCCTCGACCGCACCGACGTAGCTGGCGGGCGCCAGCACGTTCAGCGCCTCCATGTCCTCGCGGAACAGGGCGATCTGGGAGTCGGCGAGCTCACGCCAGCTCACCCCGTCGCGGTCGGCGCGCTCGATCAGCGGGTCGTCGACGTCGGTGACGTTCTGCACGTAGTTCACGAGCAGGCCCGCGTCGCGCCAGGCGCGGTTCAGCAGGTCGAAGGCGACGTAGGTGTTCGCGTGCCCAAGATGGGTGGCGTCGTACGGGGTGATGCCGCAGACGTACATCCGCGCGGTCCCGTCGCTCGGCCCGACGTCGACGACCGCCTGCGCCTTCGAGTCGAAGGCTCGTACGGGACCCGGTCGCGGACCACCTCGTACCGCGGTCGGGAGCTCGGGAACGGGTCGAGAACGCCAGGCCTGCACCGCTGCACCCTACCGGCGCAGCACGTCGGCGCCCCGCGACGACGACGGGTGATCGCGGGCCGGCCCTGAACGGCACCACGAGGGCCGGAGCTGTGGGCGTCGTTCGCCTCTACCGCCTGGATCGCGGTTCGTGAAGCACGCTCACTCGCCCACCGCGGAAGCGTCGCTTCACGAACCGCGAGTCAGGCGGGAGAGTTCAGCGGACGGCGTCCAGAGCGACAGATCAGAACGGCGGCCATGGGATCGAGGGCCACTGGCCCCGAGGCGGTCGCGGGAGGCGGTTGCGGCTGAGCAGGCGGTCGGCACGGCGGGTGAAGATGTCCACCTCCTCGTCGTCCAGCAGCCCCACCAGCGCAGCCGGGGCCTCGTCGCGGGCGCGCTCGACCAGCGTGCGCTCGTCGTCGGTCAGCTCCGTGCCGCCCCAGCCCCACAGCAGCGTGCGCAGCTTGTTCTCCACGTTGAACGTCACGCCGTGGTCGATGCCGAAGAGATGGCCCTCGCTGAAGAGGATGTGACCGCCCTTGCGGTCGGCGTTGTTCACCAGCACGTCGAACACGGCCAGCCGACGCAGCGCCGGGTCGTCCGCGTGGATCACCGCGACCGCCGAGTCGTCGGCGTCGAGCCCCTCGACACACCGGAACCATCCGTGCTCCGGGACCTTCCTGCTCGGCACGAGGTCGACCAGCCGCGCCACGGCGTCGTCCTCGGACTCCACCCACACCTGCAGCGAGCCGGGTCCGAGCGGGCCGTCGATGAAGACCGTCACCGGCACGCAGTCGAAGCCCGCGGCCCGCGACACCTCGTACGCCGCCACCTCCCGCCGGCCGAGCGTGTCGGTCGGGAAGTCCCACAGCGGCCGCTCGCCCTGGGTGGGCTTGTAGACGCACTGCAGGTCGAGGCCGTCGGTGCGCAGCTGCCCGAGGAAGGTCGCGTTCGACGCGCTCAGCAGGCGACCGGTGAGCACGAGCTCGTCCTGGTCGAGCCGACCGCTGCGCAGGGCTGCGGCCAGGGCGGGGTGGCGCAGCCCGGCGTCGTCGGGGTCGTCGTGCGGGTCGCGCGCAGCCTGGGTCATCGGGTCCGCCGTCTCGGGAGGGTGGCGCGGGGGCTCAGGAGAACAGCGCGCGCCGGTAGCCGTTGGACCGCGGGCAGATGTGACCCGTCGGCTCGATCGGCTGCAGGCAGAACGGGCACGGCGGTCGCCCGGCCGCGATCAGCGCCTGCGCCCGGGTCACGAACTCCCGTGCGTACGAGGCGGTGATCTTGACCACGAACACCTCGTCGGCCTCGACGTCGTCGTTCAGGTCCGCCGAGGTCCCCGTGGAGCGCTCCCCCACCTCGGGCTCGGGCTCCTCGGCGTCGCGGTCGATGTTCGAGAACAGCTCGATGACGATGCGGTCGATGCTCGGGTCCCAGGCGATCGTCATGGTGCCGACCCGGAACTCCTCCGCGATCGGCGCGTCCAGCGGGTCGACGTCACGCGCCTTGCCGGTCCCGACCGACGAGCCGGAGCCCGCCGCCCCGCGTCGCACGATCTCGTCGAGGACGCGGTCGAGGTGCTCGGCGAGCACGGACACCTGCTGCTTCTCGCAGGCGACGCTGGTGATGCGGTTGCCCTCCCGGGCCTGGAGGAAGAAGGTGCGCTCGCCGGGGGTGCCGACGGTGCCGGCGACGAACCGGTCCGGGGCGTCGTAGCGGTGCACGAGGATCGCCATGCTCCAAGCCTAGTGCGCTGCCGCCCGAGCTCCAGGTCGTCCCGGGACCGCGGCGTACGGGTGCGGGCTCGAGACGTTCGCGGAGCTGGTCCGTGGGCGGCGTCGTGCACGGCGCCAACCCCTTCGGGGCCTTCGACGGGCTCAGGGAGCGTTCGTCGGCGTGTCAACCCCTGCGGGGCCCTTCGAGAGGCTCAGGGGACGCGTGCCGACCTCGTCGACGAGGTCAGGCCGGGTCCTGCGCGTGCCCGCCGGCGCCGAGGCCGCCGCCCACCGCTGCGTCGTCCGCCGAGGCGTCGCTCTCGCCCGTCTTCTTGGGCGGCGGCGCGAGCAGCTTGGCCAGGTCCGCGTTCGTCGAGTTGGTCGTCACGACGTAGGGGCGCGTGGACGTGTAGCGGATCACCGAGAGCGACGCGGGATCGACCATGATGCGCTGGAAGCTGTCGAGGTGCAGGCCCAGCGCGTCGGCCAGGATCGCCTTGATCGGGTCGCCGTGCGACACCGCGGCCCAGACCGCGTCGTCGCCGTGCTCCGCGGCGATCTTCGCGTCCCACCGGCGCACCGTCTGCACGACCCGGGACGACATCTCGGTCATCGACTCCCCGCCGGGGAAGCGCACGGCGGACGGCTGGGTCTGCACCGTCTTCCAGAGGTCTTCCTTGGCGAGCTCGCGCAGCGACTTGCCGGTCCAGTCGCCGTAGCCGCACTCGGTGAGGCCCTGCTCGACGGTCAGGTCGAGCCCGTCCGTGCGGGCACCGAGCAGCGCCTGGCTGGTCTGGCGGCAGCGGCGCAGCGGCGAGCTGACCAGGGCCACGAGCGGGACACCGGCGATGCGCTCGCCGAGCGCCTGAACCTGCTGGTGGCCGAGGTCGTCGAGCTCCACGCCGGAGGAGCGGCCGGCGAGAACGCCGGCGGTGTTGGCGGACGTACGTCCGTGCCGGATCAGCAGGACAGTCGTCACGGCGCCCAGGCTAGTGGGCACCCTGAGGGGTCACTCCGGACGGATCGCGCGGTAGCGACCGCGGGCGTGGGCCAGCAGCCCGTCCGCCGGCACGTCGAACAGCTCGACGTGCTCCACCGTGGCGCGGACGAGGAGGCCCCATCCGGCGTGGGCGGGCGGTTCTGCGCTGAGCCGCGCGCCGATCCACCCGGCCGAGCCCAGGAGCACCGGACCCCAGGCCGACTCCGTCCACTCCCCCAGCCGGAACACCCCGCCCGGGGCCGGCGCCTGACCCGCGAAGGCGTCGGCGAGACCGCGCTGGGCCCAGGTGAGCAGGTTGACGACGACGGCGGGCTCGGCCTCGGGATGGAGGAGGAGCTCGCCCAGGTCGCTGTCCTCGTCGACGACGCCGACGACCTCCCCGGGCTCGCCGTCCGCGACCAGGAAAGACGACACCGTCCAGCCCGCCTTGCGCCCCTCGCCGAGTGCGGTCCAGACGCTGACCGGGGACACCGTCCGCCCCCGGAAACGGCGGAGCGGGCTGCGGTCGCCCGCGGCGTCGGCGAAGGGGTGCTCGCTGTGGATCGTCACGTCGTCATGTCTAGCGCCTCGGCCGCAACGGTGAGCGCGTGCCTGCGCTCCTCGAGGGTCGACCCGTACGCGACGACCGCGCAGGTCGTGACTCCTGCGGCACCGAGCCGGGCGAGCCCGTCGGCGACCCGGGACCGGTCCCCCAGCAGCGACGTGCGGTCGACGAGCTCGTACGGGACCGCGGCCTCGGCCTCGCGCGGACGGCCCGACAGGTAGAGGTCCTGGACCGTCACGGCCGCCTCGGCGAAGCCCATCCGGACGGCGTGGGAGGTGTAGAAGTTCTGCTCGCGGCTGCCCATGCCGCCGACGTAGAGGGCGACGTACGCCCGGACCGGGTCCGCACAGACCCGCGGGTCGGGCCCGACGGACAGGGGCACGGTCGCCACGACGTCGAAGCCGTCGAGGTCGAGCCCGACGAGCGCGCGCCCGACGCGGACGTGGCCCAGCTGCTCGGCCGCGGTCCCGGGATCGAGGAGCACGGCCAGCCAGCCGTCGGCGACCTCGCCCGCCAGCTCGAGGTTCTTGGGTCCGACGGCGGCCAGGTAGAGCGGCACGTGGTCCCGCAGCGGACGCAGGCCGAGGCGCAGCGCCTTGCCGGGTCCGTCGGGAAGCGGCAGCGGGTGGTGCGGCCCGGCGTGCCGGACGGTCTCCCGGGCCAACGCCGAGCGGACGACCTCGACGTACGCGCGGGTGCGGGCGAGCGGACGGGCGAACCGGACCCCGTGCCAGCCCTCCGACACCTGCGGCCCGGACACCCCGAGCCCGAGGGTGAACCGTCCGCCGCTCAGCAGGTCGAGCGTCGCGGCCGTCATCGCCGTCATCGCGGGGCTACGCCCGGGGATCTGCATCACCGCCGACCCGAGGTCGATCGTCGAGGTCTGCCCGGCGAGCCAGGCCAGCACGCTCGGGCTGTCGGACGAGTACGCCTCCGCGGCCCAGACCGAGGCGAAGCCGAGACGTTCCGCGTGCTGCACCAGCGCGAGGACCTCCGCCGGATCGGCCCGGCCCGCGAGGTAGCCGAGGTTGAGCGCCAGCCGCATGGCCCGACCGTATGCCGCGACCTCCTTCATGAGGGGGGACGACCCCCCACACCCCCCGCATACGTTCCACTCGCTGGCGCTCGCGAAACGTAGAGGCCCATGTCTGGCCATAGGGTCGGGGCCGTGGAGTCCAGACAGGTCGGGAGCAGCGGGCTGGTCGTCTCCCGGCTCGGGCTCGGCACCCTCACCTGGGGTCGCGACACCACCGAGGACGCCGCGCGCGGGCTGCTCGAGACGTTCTGCGAGGCCGGCGGGACGCTGATCGACACCGCGGCCGCCTACGGGGCCGGTGACGCGGAACGACTCGTCGGCCGGCTGGTCGACGAGGTCAGCCACCGCGACGACGTGGTGATCGCGAGCAAGGCCGGCTTCGTGGTCCGACGCGGGGAGCGGGTCGTCGACACCTCCCGGCGGGCCCTGCTGCGTGACCTCGACGCCTCGCTGGCCCGGCTCGGCACCGACCACCTCGACCTGTGGCAGGTGCACGCCTGGGGCGAGGCACCGCTGGAGGAGTCGCTCAGCGCCATCGACCAGGCCGTGAGCAGCGGGCGGGTCCGCTACGCCGGGGTGTCGAACTTCGTCGGCTGGCAGACCGCGCAGGCCGCGACCTGGCAGCGGGCGGTGCCCGGCCGCAGCCCGCTGGTCAGCGCGCAGGTCGAGTACTCCCTGCTGGCCCGGCGCGCCGAGGTGGAGGTGCTGCCGGCGTTGCACGCGTTCGGGATGGGCTGCTTCCCCTGGTCACCGCTGGGTCGGGGCGTGCTCACGGGTCAGTACCGGGTCGGCACCCCGCGCGGCTCCCGGGCGGCGTCGGACCACTTCGCGTGGTTCGTGGAGCCCTATCTCGAGCCGCGCAGCCGCGGCGTGGTCGAGGCCGTCAGCCGCGCTGCAGAGGGCCTGGACCTGACGCCGCTGCAGGTCGCGCTGCTCTGGGTGCGGGACGCGCCCGGCGTCACCGCTCCCCTGCTGGGCGCCCGGACCGCCGGCCAGCTGGCTCCCGCGCTGGCGACCGAGAGCCTAGCGCTGCCCCCGGAGATCGCCTCGGCGCTCGACGACGTCTCCGGCGGGCCGAACGCGCTGCGCCCGCCCGACGCGGCGTCGACCGGCTAGCTCCCTAGCCGCAGCCGAGGACCTCGGTCTCCCGAGGCCACACGTCGACCCGGTCCGGAGCGCCCACGTACGCCCGCTTCTCGTCGCGGGAGAACCACAGCCGTTCGCCGTCGTGGCGGTAGCCGCTGTCGACGGCGTCGGCCGGCAGGGGCACGGCCTGCTGGAACGGCTCTGACGTGTGCCCCGGGTAGGCCTCCGCGTGGGCCAGGTAGCGGCGCTCTCCGTTGCTCCCCACCTCGAGGATCCGGACCCCGCGCTCGAAGCAGTCGCCGTCGCTGGTGAAGGAGCTGATGGTCTGGCTGCTGATGCGCCGTCCGGCGACGTCGGTCCAGACCTCGGTACCACGGCTCTCGGCGAGCCGTTCGGGGTACTCGACGACGTCGCAGCGGGCCGACGACTCCACCCACCAGGCGATGCCGTCGGCACCGGCGCCCGTCCCGCGGGCGGCCGGGCCGCGGTGCACGACGGCCGCCTGCAGCGTCCGCCCGCCCGCCGCGTAGGTGAACAGCACGCGGTCGGGCTCCGCCCGCACCGCCTTCATCTCGCCGTCGAACCCGGACCACTGGCTGTCGTCGCGCCACGCCGGGAGACCGGAGGCAGGGGTCTCGCCGACCTCGCCGCCGGTGATGGGGTTCGTGCTGGACCAGCCCAGGACCGGTTGGTCGCAGGTCACCACGCGTCCCGCCGCCCCGGGGTCGTTCTCGAGGGTGAGGGCAGGGTCCGGCCCGACCCAGAGCGGGCCGTCGTACGGAGCCGGGGTCGGAGCGGTGGGCGCTCCAGCTCCGGTGCAGGCCGTCAGGGCGCCGAGGAGCAGACCGGCGACACCCACGGCCGACCGCCAGCATCGCGCGGGCTCCATCTGCGGATCATGCGCGTCAGCGCACGACCCGGCAAGGGACGGGACGGGATCGTGACCGCCCGCTCATCTCGGATCGACCGCCGCCGACGCCGCCTGCACACACGCATACCTGCGGACGAGCCGCACAGGTCGCTACCTGTGCGGCTGGTCCTGCGCTGTGCGGCTGCGTACGGAAGTCTGCGGCTGTGTGTGCGGCTGGGTGCACGCCGACCTCTTCGAGGCCCTTCGACGAGCTCAGGGGACGTGCTTGGCCTTCGACGAGCTCAGGGCTTTCTTGGCCTTCGACGAGCTCAGCGGGCGTCCGCTGCCGCCGTCGTCAGACGGTCAGGCGCGCCCGGATGATCTTGCGGCGCACCCAG
>Ga0210040_10005376_pt1 | contig 16346 bp, 12 predicted proteins | sample CryGeyCG12114_NA_FD_185462 | JGI IMG/M metagenome (GOLD analysis project Ga0210040, IMG submission 185462) | Groundwater microbial communities from aquifer - Crystal Geyser CG19_WC_8/21/14_NA (SPAdes) (version 2) | ecosystem: Environmental > Aquatic > Deep subsurface > Groundwater | place: USA... | reverse complement strand
AGGGCATGGAGGTGCTGGGCATCTCGCTGGTGACCAACCTGGCCGCGGGGGTGACCGGCGCGCCGCTGGACCACCGGGAGGTGCTCGAGGCCGGCGCGGCGTCCGCGGTGCGGGTCGGCGACCTCCTGGCGCAGGTGGTGACGCAGCTGTGACGGGTTCCGACCGGGACGCTGCGGGGAGCCCCGCGGCGGCGAGCCCGGCGCGGGCAGACGCGGCGACGCCCGGCCCGCTGGCGGACACCGTGCGGGCCTGGATCGCCGGCGACCCGGACCCTGCCACCCGCGCCGAGCTGCAGGCGCTGCTCGACGCCGGGGACCGCGCGGAGCTGGAGGACCGCTTCTCGGCGTCGCTGCAGTTCGGCACCGCCGGGCTGCGCGCCCCCGTGCGCGCCGGGCTCCACGGCCTCAACCGCGCCGTCGTGCGCCGTACCGCCGCCGGTCTCGCGGCGCACCTCGGCCGCGGCAGCACGGTGGTCGTCGGGCGCGACGCGCGGCACGGCTCGGAGCAGTTCTGCGCCGACGCCGCCGCCGTGCTCGCCGGAGCCGGCGTACGGGCGCTCGTGCTGCCGCGGCCGCTGCCGACCCCGGTCCTGGCGTACGCCGTCCTGCACGAGGGCGCGACCGCCGGCGTCATGATCACTGCGAGCCACAACCCGCCCGCCGACAACGGGATCAAGGTCTTCCTCGCCGACGGCGCGCAGCTGCCCTCGCCCGACGACGTCCGGCTCGAGGCGGCGATCGACGCCGTCGGCGCGGCCGCCGACCTGCCGCTCGGCGAGCCCGAGCCGCTCGGGCAGCAGCTCGTCGAGGACTACCTCGCGGCGCTGGCGGCCGTACCGCGCACGACGCACCGCGACGTGCGGGTCGCGTACACCCCGATGCACGGCGTCGGGCTCGAGACGCTGCAGGCCGCGTTCGCCCGCAGCGGCTTCCCGGCGCCCGCGGTCGTCCAGGAGCAGGCGCAGCCCGACCCGGACTTCCCGACCGTCGCGTTCCCCAACCCGGAGGAGCCCGGGGCCCTGGACCTGCTGCTCGCGCTCGCGGCGCGCACCGGCGCCGACGTCGGCATCGCCTCCGACCCCGACGCCGACCGGACCGCGGTGACCGTGGGGGACCGGGTGCTGCGCGGCGACGAGATCGGCGTGCTCGTCGCGGACCACCTGCTCTCGCACGGGGTGCGCGGCCGGGTGGCGACCACGGTCGTGAGCTCCAGCATGCTGGGCCGCATCGCGCACGCGTACGGCGTCCCGTTCTCCTCGACCCTCACCGGCTTCAAGCACCTCGCCCGGGCCGGCGACGACCTCGTGTACGCGTACGAGGAGGCGCTCGGGCTGTGCGTCGCCCCCGCCCTGGTGCGCGACAAGGACGGCATGAGCGCGGCCCTGCTCGTGGCCGAGCTCGCCGCGCAGGAGCGCGCCCGCGGCCGCACGCTGCTCGACCGGCTGGCCGACCTCGAGGCCCGGTACGGCCGGCACGAGACGCGCCAGCTGTCCTACCGCGTGCAGGACCTGGCCCGCATCAGGGCCGTCGTCGAGGACGTGCGGGCCGACCCGCCCTCGGCCTACGGCGACCTCGCGGTCACCCAGGTCGAGCTGCCCGCCCCCGACGTCCTGGTGCACCGGCTCGACGGCGGCCGCGTCATCGTGCGGCCGAGCGGCACCGAGCCCAAGCTCAAGGCCTATCTCGAGCTCGTCGACCCGGCGCCGGGAGCGATGGACGCGCTCGCGGCCGCGGTGAGCGCCCGCCTCGGGCTCAGCTGACGCGCGGCACCTGCGCGACCTGCCCCGGGCTCCCTGTCCCCTGTCGACCTGCTCGCCGCCGATCATGGAGCTGTGGTCCGCGGACCACGCTCAGCCGCACGCTACAACTCCATGATCGGCGGGGGTCCGGCGGGGGTCCGGCGGGGGTTCGGCGGGGTACGGGCGGGGCGGGGGACCTCTAGCCTGCGGGGATGGACCGCACCGAGCTCGCCCGCACCGTCGACCACACCCTGCTCAAACCCGAGGCCACCGACGCGCAGGTGGCCGCCCTGGTGGCCGAGGCCGCGGAGCTCGGCGCGTTCTCGGTCTGCGTCTCGCCGTCCCGGCTGCCCCTGCAGGTGCCCGACGGCCTGGTCGTCTGCACCGTCGTCGGCTTCCCCTCCGGGGCGCACGCCCGCGCGGTGAAGGCGGCCGAGGCGGCGCAGGCGGTCGAGCAGGGCGCGACGGAGATCGACATGGTCATCGACCTGGGGCGCGCACTCGCGGGGGACTGGGCCGCCGTCGAGGCGGACGTCGCGGCGGTGGCCCGGGCGTGCGCCGGGGTGCTGCTCAAGGTCATCCTCGAGAGCGCGGCCCTGAGCACCGAGCAGCTCGTCGAGGCGTGCCGGGCCAGCGAGCGCGGCGGAGCGCAGTTCGTGAAGACCTCCACGGGGTTCCACCCGTCCGGAGGCGCCTCGCTCGAGGCCGTGCGCACGATGCGGGCGACCGTCGGGGACCGGCTGGGCGTCAAGGCCAGCGGCGGCATCCGCGACACCGCGACGGCGCTCGCGATGCTGGACGCCGGGGCCAGCCGGCTGGGGCTGTCCGGCACCCGCGCCGTCCTCGACGGGCTGCCACAGGCCTGAGAGCCCGCCCGGACCTCAGCCCGCCGACAGCTGCGCGAACCCCGGCGCGATCACCTCGTCGATGAGCTGCAGCCGCTCGTCGAACGGCAGGAACGCGCTCTTCGCGGCGTTCATCGTCAGCCAGCGCAGGTCCTCCCAGCCGTAGCCGAAGGCGTCGACGAGGGCCGACAGCTCCGAGCTGACGCTGACCCCGCTCATGAGGCGGTTGTCGGTGTTCACGGTGACCCGGAACTGCAGGCGGCGCAGCAGCCCGATCGGGTGCCCGGCCACCGACGAGGCGGCGCCGGTCTGCACGTTGCTCGTCGGGCAGAGCTCCAGCGGCACCCGGCAGTCGCGGACGTACTGCGCCAGCGACCCGAGCGTCGCCCGGCCGTCCGGGTCCACCGCGATGTCGTCCACGATCCGCGTGCCGTGCCCCAGCCGGTCGGCGTGGCACTCCTGCAGCGCCTCCCAGATGCTCGGCAGCCCGAAGCCCTCGCCGGCGTGGATCGTGTAGTGGCCGTTGGCCCGCTGCACGTGCTGGAACGCTGCCAGGTGCCGGCTCGGCGGGAAGCCGTCCTCGGCACCGGCGATGTCGAAGCCCGCGACCCCGGCCGGGCGGTAGCGGACGGCGAGCTCGGCGATCTCCAGCGAGCGGGCCGCGTGCCGCATCGCGGTGAGCAGCGCGACCACCCGGATCGGCCGGCCGGCGCAGCCCTGCCGGAAGCCCTCCAGCACCGCCTCCACCACCTCGGGCAGGGCCAGGCCGCCCTCCAGGTGCAGCTCCGGCGCGAAGCGCACCTCGGCGTGCACGACCCCGTCGTCGGCGAGGTCCTCGGCGCACTCGCGCGCCACCCGTACGAGCGCCTCCCGGGTCTGCATGACCCCGACGGTGTGCCGGAACGTCTCCAGGTAGCGCTCCAGCGAGCCCGCGTCGGCGCTGTCCCGGAACCAGCGCCCGAGCGCCTCGGCGTCCTCGGTCGGCAGGTCGCGGTATCCGGTCTCGGCCGCGAGCTCGACCACCGTGGCCGGGCGCAGCCCGCCGTCGAGGTGGTCGTGCAGCAGCACCTTGGGCGCGCGCCGCACCTGCTCCGGCGTCGGCCCCACCTAGAACCCGCGCGCCGGCATCGCCGCCGGGCGCTGCAGCCAGTTGTCCTCGGGATACCGCGCCCCGGCCTCGACCAGGTGCAGCGAGTACGCGGCCCGCGAGCGGGGGCTGGTGTTGGGGCTGCTGCGGTGCGGCAGCAGCCCGTGCAGCAGCACCACGGTGCCGGCAGCGGCCTCGAGCGGCACCCAGCCCTGCGCCGGCACCTCGACCTCGGCGAGGTGCTCGAACGCCGTGCCGTCGGTGTCGCCACCGAGCCGGTGGAACCGCTCGGCCAGCGGCACTGTGCGGTGCCCGCCGGGCAGCGCCCACAGGCAGCCGTTGTCCACGGTGGCGTCCTCGAGCGCGACCCACAGGCCGGTGACCGTGACCGGGTCCGTCCACAGGAACGTCGCGTCCTGGTGGCTGTCGACCTCCCCGCCGGACAGGGCGGCCTTGCACAGGTACATCGACTGCAGCAGCAGCGGGTCCTGCATGCCGACGTCCGCCAGCAGCTCGGCGAACTCCGCGCGGCGCGAGAACGGCGCGAACACCGGGTCCAGGTCGTGCAGCGCGTGGCCGATCTTGGCCAGCGTGACGCCGTCGGGCTCGGTGAAGCAGGTGATGCGCGGGCCGCTGGACAGGAAGCGCTCGTCGGAGGTGCGCTCCTGGTCGTGCGTCGTGAAGACCGACTTCTCCTCGGGCGCCTGCGCGGCGATCTCGGCCGCCCGGGCGACGAGCGCCGCGCACTGCTCGCGGGGCACGACCCCGGGAACGGCGAGGAAGCCGTCCCGGTCGTACGTCGCGCGCTGCTCGGTCGTGAGCACTCAGTCCTCCCGGTTCACGGTCTCGGGGGCGAAGGCCGGCAGGCAGACCGCGACGTACTCGGCGCCGTCCGGGGTGGTGTAGCGGACGCGCTCGCCGGCGCGGGTCAGCACGGCCTGGCCGGCGCCGACCTCGAGGACCCCGCCGTCGTGCTCGACGTGCACGGCGCCGGACAGCACGAGCGTGACCTCGTCGAACTCCGGCCGCTGGCCGGGCTCCTCCCAGCCTGCGGGGGAGCGCATGTGCGCCACGCTCACCTGCTCGGTGCCGGTGCTCGCCCTGCCGACGTACTCGTCGATCAGCTTGCCCCCGGGCACCGGTACGCGGACCGGGCCCTCCACCAGCTGCGGCATGCCTAGCCCACCTTCTCCAGGACCAGCGGCGCCGTCGCCGCGGGTCGGTCTGCGATCTCGAACGCGTGCTCCAGCGCGGCCCGGCCCGCGGCCAGCCGCCCCGACGACGCGGCGTGCAGGGTGGCCACGGGCTGCCCGGCCGCGACCCGGTCCCCCAGCTGTGCCGACAGCACGACGCCGGCTGCCGGGTCGACCCCGTCCTCCTTGCGCTCCCGGCCCGCGCCGAGGCGCCACGCGGCCGTGCCGACGGCCAGCGCGTCGACGCCGGACAGGAAGCCGTCGCGCGCAGCGGGCACGGTCGCGGTGCACGCGGCCCGGGGGAGCGGGGCGGCAGGATCGCCGCCCTGCGCGGCGACCATCCGCCGCCACACCTGCAGCGCGCGCCCGTCCTGCAGCGCGGGCTCCGGGTCCTGCGGGGCGCCGGCGAGCGCCAGCATCTCGCCGGCCACGGCGAGGCAGACCTCGCGCAGGTCCGCGGGGCCGCCGCCGGACAGCACCTCGACCGCCTCGGCCACCTCGAGCGCGTTGCCGACCGCCCGTCCGAGCGGGGCCTGCATCGACGTCAGCAGGCAGACGGTGCGCACTCCGGCATCCGCGCCGAGCTGCACCATCGTGCGCGCCAGCTCACGCGCGGGGCCGAGCTCCTTCATGAACGCGCCCGCGCCGACCTTCACGTCGAGCAGCACCGCGTCGGCGCCGCCCGCGATCTTCTTGCTCATGATGCTGCTGGCGATCAGCGGGATCGACTCGACCGTGCCCGTGACGTCGCGCAGCGCGTAGAGCCGCTTGTCGGCGGGCGCGAGCTGCTCCCCGGCCGCGGCGATGACGGCGCCCACGTCCCGCAGCTGGGCCAGGAAGGCGTCGTGCGACAGCTCCCCGCGCCAGCCCGGGATGCTCTCCAGCTTGTCCAGGGTGCCGCCGGTGTGCCCGAGCCCGCGGCCCGACAGCTTCGGCACCGCGACCCCCAGCGCCGCGACCAGCGGCGCGACCACCAGGCTCACCTTGTCCCCGACGCCGCCGGAGGAGTGCTTGTCCACGACCGTACGTCCGGTCGGGGACAGGTCCATCCGCTCGCCGCTGGCGACCATCGCCGACGTCCAGGCCGACAGCTCGCGCGCCGACATCCCGCGCCACACCACGGCCATGAGCAGCGCGCTCATCTGCTCGGGCGCGACCTCGTCGCGCAGGTAGGCCTGCAGCAGCCAGGCGATGTCGTCGTCGCGCAGCTCGCCGCCGTCGCGCTTGGTCTGGATGAGCTCGACCGCGCTCGTCACGGAGCGGCCGGCAGGTCGTCCGGCCCGAACGCGTCCGGCAGCACGTCGCTCATGGGGAGCACGCCGCGCGGGGTGTCCACGAGCAGCTCCGCCCCGCCGTGCTCCCACAGCAGCTGCCGGCAGCGGCCGCACGGCATGAGCAGCTGGCCCTGCGACGACCGGCAGGCGAGCGTGGCCAGCCGGCCCCCGCCGGTGGCGTGCAGCAGCGACACCAGCCCGCACTCCGCGCACAGCCCGAGGCCGTAGGAGGCGTTCTCGACGTTGCACGCCTGCAGCAGGCGGCCGTCGGTGGTCCGGGCGGCGACGCCCACGTTGAGCAGGCTGTACGGCGCGTATGCGGAGCGGGCCGCCTCCTGCGCGGCGGCGCGCAGGGCGTCCCAGTCCTCGGGAGGAGCTGTCACGTCTGCTGCCCCCGGCGGTAGGGCTGCCCGTCGGCGGCGGGCGGGCGCAGCCGCTGCGAGGCGACGGCGAGGACCAGGAGCGTCACCAGGTGCGGCGTGAAGCCCACCAGCTGGCTGGGGACGGCGTCGACGGCCAGGTACCAGAGGAAGAAGGCGAGCGCGAGCACGACCCCGGCGACGGCGAGCGGAATGCGCCGCCGCAGCGCCTGGCGGACCGCGACGACGACGAGCAGCAGCGCGACGAACAGCAGCAGCGCGCGGACGGCGCTGCCCGCGCGCAGCTGGAGCGCGTCGGCGTACCCGAACAGCGCCGCTCCGGCTGCGAGGCCGCCGGGGCGCCAGTTGCCGAAGATGACGGCGGCCAGGCCGATGAACCCGCGGCCGGCGGTCTGCCCCTCGCGGTAGATGGAGCCGGTGACCAGGGCGGCGCCGCCCAGCCCGGCCAGGGCCCCGCTGATGACGACCGCGATGTACTTGAGCCGGTAGACCGGGACGCCGAGCGACTCCGCCGCGACCGGGTTCTCCCCGACCGAGCGCAGCCGCAGGCCGAAGGCGGTGTGCCACAGGACGGCGACGCTGATCGGCACGAGCAGCACCGCCAGCACCGTGATCAGGGAGACGTCGGCGGTGAGGCCGCGCAGCACGCCGGCGAGGTCGCCCAGCACGGGCAGGTGCGTGCGTTCCAGGCGGCCGAGCAGGTCGGGGCCGTCGGACAGCACCGGCAGGCTGACCAGCGGCACCGGGTCGACGAGCGCCGACTGGGTGGGCCCGGCGCCGGGGATCGAGCCGTCGCCGTACGCGACGGTCGACAGGTACTGCGCGGTGCCGGCGCCGAGCAGGTTGATGGCGACGCCCGAGACGACGTGGTCGACGCCGAACGTGACGGTCGCGAGCGCGTGCAGCAGGCCGCCGAGGGCCCCCGCGAGCACGCCTGCCGCGATCCCCACCCACGGGCCGTACTGGTAGCCGGCGTAGGCGCCGAACCAGGTCCCGAGGATGAGCATGCCCTCCAGGCCGATGTTGACGACGCCGCTGCGCTCGGCCCACAGGCCGCCCAGTCCGGCCAGCCCGATCGGCACGGCGAGGCGCAGCGCGGCGCCGACGGTGCCGCTGGAGGTGATGTCGTCCGCGCCGCTGACGATGCGCACGAGCGAGAGCAGCAGCAGCAGGCCGAGCGCGCCGAGCAGCAGCCGCTGACGGCCTCCGGGCAGCGACCTCCGGGCCCGTTCGCCGGTCGGCGCCTGCGGCGCCACCTGGGTGCTCATGCTGCCGGCCTGTCCGTCGCGGTGCGCACGGCGCGCTCGGCCTGGGCGACGCCGATGCGCCGCACCGCCTCGTACGCCACGACCACCGACAGCACGATCGACCCCTGCATGATCACGTAGATCTGGCGCGGCACGTCGATGAACTGCAGCGAGGACGAGGAGCGCTCCAGGAACGCGAACAGCAGGGCGGCGAGCGCGATCCCCACCGGGGAGTTGCGGCCGAGCAGCGCCACGCCGATGCCGGTCAGCCCCAGCCCGGCGGTGAAGCCCAGGCCGTACGAGTAGGCCGTGCCGAGCAGCTGCGGCATCCCGACCAGGCCGGCCAGGCCGCCCGACACCAGCATGGTGAGGAAGACGGTCCGCTTGACGTCGACCCCGGTCGCGACGGCCGCCGCGGGGTTGAGGCCGGTGGCCCGCAGCTCGAAGCCGAAGCGGCTGCGCGTGATGAAGACCCAGTAGGCGATGCCGACGGCGATTGCCACCAGCACGAAGCCGCCCAGGCTCGTGCCGCGGGGGACCTCGACGCCGAGGGCCCGCAGCAGCGGGTCCAGGCTCGGGAAGTGCGCGCTGGTCGGCAGCGGCGGGGTCGCGCTGTTGTTGCTGCCCGCGACGCGGGCCTGCAGGTGCTCGGCGAGCAGGTACGCGGCCACCCCCGCCGCGATGACGTTCAGCATGATCGTGGAGATGACCTCGCTGCCCCCGCGGGTCACCTTGAGCGCTCCGGCGACGCCCGCCCAGGCCGCCCCCACGCTCATGGCGACGAGCAGCACCAGGCCGACGTGCAGCACCGGCGGCAGGTGGACCGCGGCGCCGGCCGCGGCGGCCAGCAGCGCGGCGAGCTGGTACTGGCCCTCGACGCCGATGTTGAACAGCGCCGCCCGGAAGCCGATGGCCACGGCGACGCCGGCGAGGTACAGCGGCACGGCGTTGTTGACGGTGATGAGCAGCGAGCGGGTCTCGGTGCCGGAGTCGAGCATGGTCCGGTAGACCTCGACCGGGTCGCTGCCGCTGGCCAGCAGCACGAGCGAGCTGATGACGAGCGAGACGACCGCCGCCGCCAGGGGAGCGGCCACCGCCAGCAGGACCCGGCGCACCGGGAGCCGCGTCCCCCGCGTCGCGGGCGGCGGCCCGGCGGGGGCCGCGGGCGCGGTCTCGACCGCCGTGGTCATGCGGCCACCCCGGTCATGGCCTCGCCGAGCAGCTCGGGCGTGGTCGCTGCCGGGTCGAGCCGGGCGACGAGCCGGCCGCGCAGCATCACCAGCAGGACGTCGGACAGCCCGATCAGCTCCTCCAGGTCGGCCGAGACGAGCAGGACGGCCAGCCCTGCGGACCGGGCGCTGCGCAGGTGGTCCCACACGGCGGCCTGCGCGCCGACGTCCACGCCGCGCGTCGGGTGGCTGGCCACGAGCAGGGTGGGGTCGCCGCTCATCTCCCGCCCCACGACGAGCTTCTGCTGGTTGCCGCCCGACAGGGCGAAGGCCGGCACCTGCACCCCGGGGGTGCGCACGCCGTACTCGCGCACGATGCGCTCGGTGTCGGCGCGCGAGGCCCGGCCGTCGATCCACGGGCCGCGCCGCGCGGGCCGGCGTCCCTGGTGCCCGAGCACCCGGTTCTCCCACAGCGAGGCCGGCAGGAGCAGCCCCTGGCGGTGGCGGTCCTCCGGGACGTGGCCGATCCCGCCCTCGCGGCGGCGCTTGGTCGACCAGGCGCTGATGTCCTGCGCGCCCAGCCGCACGACGCCAGCGGCGGGGCGCAGCCCGAGCAGCGCCTCCACGAGCTCGGCCTGCCCGTTGCCCTCGACGCCGGCGATGCCGACCACCTCGCCGCGGTGCACCTCGAGGCTGACGTCCTCCACGACCGACCGGCCGTCCGGGCTGCGCACGGTCAGGTGCTCGACCGCGAGCTCGACCACGGTGGTGACGGTCGACTCGCGGGTCTCCGGGGTCGGCAGGTCCCTGCCGACCATCAGCTGGGCGAGCTCCCTGGGGGTCGTGGCGGCGGCCGGGAGCGTGGTCACCGTCGTCCCGGCCCGCAGCACGGTCACGGTGTCGGCGACCCGGAGCACCTCGTCGAGCTTGTGGCTGATGAACACGACGGCGACGCCCTGGGCGCGCAGGTCGGCCAGCGAGGCGAACAGCGCGTCGACCTCCTGGGGCACGAGGACGGCGGTCGGCTCGTCGAGCACGATGACGCGCGCGCCGCGGTAGAGCACCTTGAGGATCTCCACGCGCTGCCGGTCCCCGACGCCGAGGTGCTCGACGAGCGCGTCGGGGTCGACCCCGAGCCCGTAGCGCTGGGACAGCACCCGGATCGTCGTGCGCGCCGTCGCCCGGTCGAGCCGCCCGCGGCGGCTGGGCTCGTCGCCGAGCACCACGTTCTCCAGCACGGTGAGGTTGTCCGCGAGCATGAAGTGCTGGTGGACCATGCCGATGCCGGCGGCGATGGCGTCGCTCGGGCTCGAGAAGCGCACCGGCGTGCCGTCCACGCTGATCGTGCCCTCGTCCGGCCGCTGCATCCCGTACATGGTCTTCATGAGCGTGGACTTGCCGGCGCCGTTCTCCCCGACCACGGCGTGCACCTCGCCGGCGAGGATGCGCAGGGCCACGTCGCGGTTCGCGACCACGCCGGGGAAGCGCTTGGTGATGCCGGCGAGCTCGACCACCGGGACGGGGGAGGCGCCGGCGGACACCGGGGCGGGAGCAGCGGGGTCTGGCACGACGACCTCTCGGGAGACCGGGAGCTGCGCGAGAGGCCCCGGGGCGCGGTGCCCGGGGCCTCTCGCGCGGGCTGTCAGAGCGGGAGGAGCAGCGTCACGGGGTGCTCGGGACCGTGATGTCGCCGCTCTTGATCTGGTCGGCGAGCTTGTCCAGCTGGGGCTTGATGTCGTCGACGAACCCGCCGGAGGTGGCGTAGCCGACACCGTCGCTGGCCAGGTCGAACGTCGTCACGGCCGGGATGTCCTGCTTGGCGTTGAACTTCTGCAGGGCGCTGAAGACCGCGTTGTCGACGCGCTTGGTCATCGAGGTGAGGATCACCGGCTGCAGGCTCGCGTCGCCGACCGACTGGTACTGGTCGCTGTCCACGCCGATGGCCTTGGCGCCCTTGGCCTTGGCGGCCTGGAACACGCCCACGCCCGACCCGCCGGCTGCGGCGTACACCACGTCGGCGCCCGCGTCGTACATGCCGTTCGCGGTCTCGCGGCCCTTGTCGGGGCTGCCGAAGCCGGAGAAGTCCGGCGGCTGCGACAGGTACTTGACCTGCGTCTTGATGCCGGGCTTGGCCTTCTTGGCGCCCGCGACGAAGCCGGCCTCGAACTTCTCCAGCAGCGGGGTCTCGACACCGCCGACGAAGCCGACGTCTCCGGTCTTGCTCTTCAGCGCCGCCGCGGCGCCGACCAGGTAGGAGCCCTGCTCCTCGGCGAAGACCAGCGCCTTCACGTTGGGCTGCTCCACCGTCGCGTCGTCGATGATGAAGAAGGTGGTCTCGGGGAAGTCCTCGGCGACCTTGGGCAGGGTCTCGGCGTACGAGAAGCCGACGGCGATGATCGGGTTGAACCCGTTCTCGGCCAGCTTGCGCAGGTTGTCGCCGCGGTCGCTGCCGGAGGCGTTGGGGCTGAGCTCCTGCTTGGTGCCGCCGAACTCGGCGATGGCGCGGTCCAGGCCGGCCGCCGCGGAGTCGTTGAAGGACTTGTCGCCGCGGCCGCCGACGTCGTACGCCATCCCGATCTTGGCGTCGCTCTTGGGCGCGGCGCTGGTGGCGGCGGCCCCTGCCGACGACGGCGTGCCGCTGGTGCCGGTGTCGGTGTCGTTGGAGCCGCAGGCGACCAGGCTCAGGCCCGCGGTCGCCAGCACGGCCATCAGTCGGAGGCGGCCGCTGGAAGATCTGCGCAAGGGGAGCTCCTCGGTGCTCGTGGACGTCCCTGCTCGTGGACGTCGTGCGCACGCTAGCGCCCGGCGCAGGTGCCTCCCGTCTCCCACGCGGCGATGCGACGAAGCACACGCGGCCGGCGGGAACCGGTCGCGGCCGGGCGCGCCGGCTCAGGGCCGGGCGGCTCCCCACCCGCGGGGCACGGAGCCGGCGGCGACCGGCAGCGGACGGCGGCCCGCCGCGCCGCCGACGTGGACGAGGTCGGCGGCGCCGGGGCGCCCGAAGTGGAAGCCCTGCGCGATGTCGCAGTCCAGGTCGATGAGGCGCTCCACCTGGTCCTCGGTCTCCACGCCCTCGGCCACCGCGACCAGGCCCAGCCCGTGCGCCAGGCCGATGACGCCGCCGACGATCGCGGCTGCGCCGGGCTCGGTGCCCAGGCCGGCGACGAAGCTCTGGTCGACCTTCACGCCGTCCATGGGGAAGCGCTGCAGGTAGGTCAGCGAGGAGTAGCCGGTGCCGAAGTCGTCGACGTACAGCCGCACGCCGAGCCCCTTGAGCGCCGACAGCACCAGGGTGCTCGCGGCGACGTCGCTCATGAGGACGCTCTCGGTGATCTCCAGGGCGATGGTCGCCGGAGCGACGCCGTGGCGCGCCAGCGCGCCCTCCACCAGGCCGACGAGCCCGGGGTCGGTGAGCTGGCGGGCGGAGAGGTTGACGCTGATCGACGGGACCGCCCCCCCGGGCGAGGCGTCCTGCCACCGGCGCGCCTGCCGGCACGCCTGCTCGAGCACGAAGGCGCCGATCGGGACGATCAGTCCGGTCTCCTCCGCCAGCGGGACGAAGTCGCCGGGCTGCACGGTCCCGTGCTCCGGGCGGTCCCAGCGCACCAGTGCCTCGACCCCCTCGACGTCCCCGGTGGCCAGCCGTACGGTCGGTTGGTAGACGACCCGGAACTCCTCGCGCTCGATCGCGCGGTACAGGGCGCTCTGCGTGGCCAGGCGGTGGACCGCCCGGTCGCGCATGGCGCCGTCGAACAGCTCGAAGGAGTTGCCGCCCCGCTCCTTGGCGCGGTACATCGCGGCGTCGGCGTCCTCGACGAGCGTCTCCGGGGCGTGCTGGACGCCCTGCCCCAACGCGATGCCGATGCTGCTGGAGACGAACAGCTCGTCGGCTCCGAGGGCGAAGGGCGGCTCGAGCGCCGCCTGCACCCGCTGGACCAGGCGCAGCGCGTGCGCCTCGTCGACGATCCCCTCGCACAGCATCGTGAACTCGTCGCCCCCGAACCGCGCCACGGTGTCGCCCGGCCGCACCGCCGCGCGCAGCCGTCCGGCGACCTCGCAGAGCAGGGCGTCGCCGGCCCGGTGGCCGAGGCTGTCGTTCACGACCTTGAAGCGGTCCAGGTCGAGGAACAGCACCAGCACCTGGGTGCCGCCGCGCTCGGTCCCGTGCAGCGCGCGGGCGAGGCGGTCCAGGAAGACGGCGCGGTTGGGCAGGTCGGTGAGGGTGTCGTGCGCCGCCTGGTGCGCGAGGCGGTGCTGCACCAGGACGTGGTCGACGGCGAGGCCGCCGACGCGGGCCGCGCTCTCGGCGAGGGTGTCGTGCGCGGGCGACACCGGGCCCGAGGCCGAGCACAGCGCCAGCAGCCCCTTCGCCCCCGTCTCCGGCGAGCACGGCAGCTGCCAGGCACGCAGCCCGCGCACGCCGGCCGCCAGCAGCGTCTCGCGGTGGGGGTCGGCCGCCACCCCGGCGACGTCGAAGGTCCCCATGGGCTCGGCCGCGACGTCGCGCGCCCAGACCCCGTCCGAGCGCTGCGCCGAGGCCAGCACCGGCAGCAGCGCCTGCTCCAGCGCCGTGCGGGCCGGGGCGGGCAGGCCGGGCGCCGCGAGGGCTGCCGGCGCCTGCGGGGCCTCGACCAGGACGGCGCAGCGGGTGCCCGGGGTCTGCTCCTCGATGGCCACGGCGAGCAGGTCGAGCGTCTCGGGCAGGGGCGTGCCGAGGGCGACGTGCTCGAGGATGCTCGCGAGGGCACGCCAGCGGGCCTCGGAGGACTCGAGGGCCTCCCGCTCGGACTGCAGCAGCCCCACGAGCTCGCTGCGGCGCACGCTCTCGCCGAGCACGCTGGCCGCCGCCTCCAGCACCGCGAGCTCGGCGGACTCGAAGCCCTCCCAGCCCTCCCGGTCGTGGGTGCACAGCAGGCCGACGACGCGCCCCTCGGAGGACACCGGCGCCGCCAGGCAGGCGCGCCAGCCGGCGTGGGCGAGCAGCGCGAGCAGCTCGGGGTCGCCGTCCTGGGGCGACAGCCGCACGGGCGTGCCGCGCCGCAGCAGCTCGGCGACGAGGGGGGCGCTGCGCCCGGCGCCGCCGTCGTCGCCGGACGTCGCGCGGGTCCACCGTCCGCCGGGCTGCGGCTGCAGGTGCAGCTCGACGCCGCTGCACTCGAACGCCTGGCGCAGCTCGGCGAGGAAGCGGGGGGTGGCGGCGGACAGGTCGTCCGGGCCGGCCAGCGCGGCGCTGGCGCGCTGCAGGCCCACGAGGCGGAGCGACCCGGTGCGCTGGTGCGCCCAGCCGCGGGTGCCCAGGTGCACCACGACCAGCGCGATCGGGATGACCGGCCGGGTGGCCGGGGACTGCGCCCAGAGCACGGCGAACAGCAGTCCGAGAGCCAGGTTGACCAGGGCTCCGGCGGCCACCCCCCGGAGCAGCCCGCGGGCGCCGGGGCGCACGACGGCGGGGCCCCCGAACGCCCGCATCACCAGCACGACCGAGGTGTTGTTCACCAGAGCCACGAGCAGCAGCGCGGCGAGCAGGGCGGCCAGGTCGCGCGGCAGCGAGGTGCCCGCGCCGCGCAGGGCGACGAACAGCAGGCTCCCGGCTCCGGCGGCGCAGCCCCACTGCGCGAGGTTGTAGGCGGTCTTGACCGTCGGGACCCGGTACACGAGCAACGCGACGGCCTTGGCCAGCACGACGAGCACGAGCAGCCGCGGCCCCGACAGGGAGATCAGCGCGGTGGCGAGCGCGGCGTCGAACAGGTCGACGTGGTTGCCCTCCCCGTGCGTGCGGAACTCCACGCCGAGGAAGCCGGCCAGCGCGAGCAGCAGCAGCAGGGTCAGGCTCTCGACCGGGCCGGAGGCCGGCGCGGCGTCCAGGTGACCGGCCGCCGTCGCGAGCACGACTCCCGCGACGGCCAGCGCCGCGACGACGGCGCCGAGCCGGCGCCCGACCGGGAGCGCCTCGCGCCCGGAGGCCGGGTCCGCTGTTGTCAGGAGGTCCCCGCCCGCAGGGGCGGCGCTGCGCCAGCCCGCTGGCAGAGGCAGGGGCACGTCAGTCCCAGGCGCCGTACGACGCGGAGCCCTTGCCGGAGCGGCCGTACGAGCCGGACTCGTCGTGCTCCTCGTACCAGGAGGACCCCGTCCAGTTGCTGCCGGTCCAGTTGCTGCCGGTCCAGTTGCTGCCCGTCCAGTTGCTTCCGGTCCAGTTGCTTCCGGCGAAGTCGCCGTCCCAGCTCGCGGTGTTCCACCCCAGGGTGGCGTTGACGGACGTGTACCAGGTCGTGGGGGTCCAGGACCCGGAGGTGAAGCCCGCGGCGTCCCACAGCAGGATCTGCGCGGTCTGCCGGCCGGTCAGGACCGTGCCCAGCGGGTCGTCGGCCCGCAGGTCGAGCGATCCGCGGCTGCCGCCGAGGCTGCCGCGACCGTTCGCGTGCGCGAGCCCCCGGTTGGCGGCGCCGGCTGCTGGCGCCGACGCGACCTGGCCGGCGTCGACCAGCCCCGCGCCGACGGCGGACGGGTCCTGCGTGGCGACCGGCCGGGCGGAAGCGGTCAGGGCGTGCTTGAGCCGGTCCGGGCTCAGCGACGGGTGCGCCTGCAGGGCCAGGGCGGCGACCCCGGACACCAGCGCTGCGGACATCGAGGTCCCGCTGCCGCTGCGGTACGGGCTGTCCGCGTCGGCCGGCGGGAACTCGCGGTCCAGGGTGCTGCCGGGCGCGCGCAGCGAGAGCACGTGGCCGCCGGGGGCCACGACGTCGGGCTTGGCGACACCGTCGACCGTGGGGCCGCGTGAGGAGAAGTCGGGCAGCCGGTCGTCGCCGGTCCCGGGGGTGCCCTGGTCGTCGACGGCGCCGACCGTCACCACCCAGGGGTCGTCGCCGGGCTTGGCGATGGAGCCGGGGCCCGGGCCGCGGTTGGACGCGGCGACCACGACGAGGATGCCGGCGTCCCAGGCCCGCTCCACGGCGTAGTTCAGCGGGTCGTCCTCCCACGGCTGGCTGGAGTCGGTCCCGAGGGAGAGGTTGAGCACCTGGATGCCGTAGCGCTGGCGGAACGACACGACCCACTGGATGGCGGCGAGCACGGTGCTCACGTCGGCCGCCCCGTCGTCGCCCGCGACCTTCACCGACAGCAGCCGGGCGCCGGGGGCCGCGCCCGTCGGGGCGCCGCCGCGGGAGGCGCCGTCGCCGGCGATGAGCCCGGCCATGAAGGTGCCGTGCCCGTACGTGTCACGGCAGCTGTGCGCACCGGACAGGTCGTAGCAGGAGGAGGTCCGGCCGGTCACGTCGTCGCGCACCGGGACGATCCGCCCCGCCAGGTCCGGCGAGTCGGCCACGCCGGTGTCCACCAGCGCGACCGTCACGCCCTCGCCGGTGGCACCCGCGGACCAGGCGGTCGGGGCCTGCAGCACGCGGGGGCCGATCGCGG
>Ga0210040_10005375_pt1 | contig 16348 bp, 12 predicted proteins | sample CryGeyCG12114_NA_FD_185462 | JGI IMG/M metagenome (GOLD analysis project Ga0210040, IMG submission 185462) | Groundwater microbial communities from aquifer - Crystal Geyser CG19_WC_8/21/14_NA (SPAdes) (version 2) | ecosystem: Environmental > Aquatic > Deep subsurface > Groundwater | place: USA... | reverse complement strand
TGGGTGAAGCCCTTCTGGTTCTCGTCGAGGGACTTGCGGATGCGAGCCATCATGGCGTTGCTCTCCTTGTGAGTGTGGACTGGGTGCGGGCTTCGACCAGGTGGTGGTCTCCCGGGTACACCGGGCTCATCGGCGCCGCGGCAGCCGCGCTGAAGCTTTTCTGCGCCGAACCCGCGGTCATTCACCCGTCCGCGCGTCGGCACGGCTCGGGCCTCACTCGATGAGCGTGAAGATGTTGAAGATCGGCAGGTAGAGGGCGATGATCATGCCGCCGATGACGACGCCGAGGACGGCGATCATCAAGGGCTCGATCAACGAGGTCAGCTGTTCCGTGGTGGCCTGGACCTCTTGGTCGTAGAACTCGGAGATCTTGGCGAGCATGGTCTCCAGGGCGCCCGCGTCCTCACCCACGGCCATCATCTGCACGACCATGGGCGGGAAGACCGGGTGCTCGGCCAGCGGCCCGGACAGCGAGTTGCCGGTCCGGACACTTGTCTGGACCTGCTTGATGGCCTTCTCGATCGCCCAGTTGCCGCTGGTCTCCCCGACGATGTCGAGTGCCTGCAGGATCGGGACGCCGGCGCCCATCATCGTGCCGAAGTTGCGCGTGAACCGGGCGATCGCGACCTTGGTGAACAGCGGCCCGAAGACCGGCAGCTTCAGCATCAGCGGCTCGGCCTTGGAGCGGACGACATCGTCGTTCTTGTGCTTGCGCCACCACGAGGCGAAGACGATCGACCCGACGACCAGGAGCGGGGCCAGCCACTTCATCATCTGGCTCAGGTGCACGAGGATCTGCGTGGGCAGCGGCAGCTCACCGCCCATGCCCTCGAACATGTCTTTGAACACCGGGACGATGAACAGCAGCATGCCGATCACGGCGAGGATCGCCATGATGAACACCATGACGGGGTACGTCATCGCCGACTTGATGGTCGAGCGCAGCTTCACCTCGGACTCGTAGTTCGCCGCGACGGACACCAGCGACTGCTCGAGGAATCCGCCGGTCTCACCGGCCCGGATGATGTTGATCATCAGGGGCGGGAAGACGGTGCGGTGCTTGCTCATCGCCGCCGACAGCGACAGCCCGGTCTCCACGTCGTTGCGGACGTGGCCCAGCACCTCGGCCAGCGGCTTGCTCTCCGTCTGATCGGCGAGGATGGACAGCGCCCGCAGCAGCGACAGTCCTGCAGAGATCATGGTCGCCATCTGGCGGGACATGATCGCGAGGTCCTTGAGCCCGATCCGGTCCGGCATGCCAGGAAAGCGGATCTCGCGCTGCAGACCGGAGGTCGCGACCTCGCTGATGGAGATCGGGGCCACACCCATGGTCCGCAGCCGGTTGGCGACGGCCGCCTGGTTGCTGGCCTCGAGCCTCCCCTTGACGATCTTGCCGTTCTTGTTCCGGACGGCGTACTCGAACTGCTTGACGTCGGCCATCAGCGGGCCGCCGATCCGTGAGCGGAGCCGGGAGCGCCGAGCGGCGGCATCGCGCCGAACGGGTCGCCCATGCCGCCGCTCATGGCACCGAAGGACGATCCGCCACCGCTGCCGCCGGCGGAGCGACCGGCAAGACGGTTGTAGTCCTCGGTGTGGTGGCACTTCTCGAGGCCCTGCTCGTACGTGATCTTGCCCGCCTTGACGAGGTTCGCGAGATCCTGGTCCATCGTGTGCATCCCCTGCTGCGCGCCGGCCTGCATGGCCGAGTAGATCTGGTGGGTCTTCCCCTCACGGATGAGGTTGCGGATCGCCGGCGTCGCGACCATCACCTCGGTCGCCACCACCCGTCCGGGGCCGTTGGCGCGCTTGGACAGGTCCTGGCACACCACCCCCTGGATGGCGGCGGCGAGCTGGGTGCGCACCTGCGGCTGCTGGTGCGACGGGAACACGTCGACGACGCGGTCGATCGTCTGCGCCGCGTCCTGGGTGTGCAGCGTGGCGAAGACGAGGTGGCCGGTCTCCGCGGCGGTCAGCGCGACGGAGATCGTCTCGAGGTCGCGCATCTCGCCGACCAGGATGATGTCCGGGTCCTGACGCAGGACGTGCTTGAGCGCGTTGGCGAAGCTGTGCGTGTCCGAGCCCACCTCGCGCTGGTTGACCAGCGACTTCTTGTGCTGGTGCAGGAACTCGATCGGGTCCTCCACCGTCATGATGTGGTCGCTGCGGGTGCGGTTGGCAAGGTCCACGATGGCGGCCAGCGTGGTCGACTTGCCGGACCCGGTGGGGCCGGTGACCAGGACCAGCCCGCGGGCCAGGTTGGCGAAGTTCGCCACCACGGACGGCACGCCGAGCGACTCGAGCGGCTTGATCTCGGACGGGATGACCCGTAGCACTGCGCCGAGGGAGTCGCGCTGCTGGTACATGTTCACGCGGAACCGGGCGAGGCCACGGATCGCGTAGGCGAAGTCCAGCTCCAGGTTGCGCTCGAAGGTCTCGCGCTGCTTCTGGGTGAGGATCGCGTACAGAGTCCGCTGGATGGCCTCGGGGTGCAGCAGCGGCAAGCCGTCCAGCGGGACGAGGTTGCCGTCCTTGCGCACGGTGGGCGGCGCACCCGAGGCGACATGGAGGTCCGAGCCACCGACGTGCACCATGTGGCGCAGGGCTCCCTCGATGTCGAAGCCGATCTCGGCCGGAGGGCCGCCCACGCCGACCCGCCCGCCCGGTGCGGGCTGGCTGAACGGCCCCGCGGGCTGCGGCACCGTCGGGGTCGCCCCGATCTGACCGGGCGGGTCCGGCACGAAGCTGGGGACGGTGAGGGGCTCCACCGTCGTGGTCTGGCCCACCCGGGCGTCGTCGTCGTTCACAGGTCACCTCTCGGTCATGGGCGTCCGGTGACGGATACCCGCGCCCGACCTATCGACCTCCCGGCCCCCGCCTTGAGGGCCTGCGACGGCGACCTCGGGAGGGCGCCTCGTGGGGCCACCCCGGGGTCAGGAGACGACGCGCAGGATCTCTTCGATCGAGGTCTGCCCCATGGCGACCTTGCGCCAGCCGTCGTCACGGAGCGGCACCATGCCCTGTGCCCGGGCGACGGCGGCGATCTCGCTGCTGGCGGACCGCGTCACGGCGAGTCGCTCGATCTCCTCGGTCACGCGCATGACCTCGTGCACCGCGATCCGGCCGCGGTACCCCGTCTTGGAGCACGACCCGCACCCGACCGCCCGGTAGAGCACCGGCGGCTCGTCCCCCTCGGTCCACGGGTAGCGGGCGGCCCGGAGGTCCGCCGGCTCGGGCCGGTAAGTCGCCTTGCACTTCTCGCAGAGCTTGCGCGCGAGACGCTGCGCCACGACTGCGTCGAGCGCCGAGCCGACCAGGAAGGGCTCGATGCCCATCTCCACGAGGCGCGTGACCGCGGACGGCGCGTCGTTGGTGTGCAGCGTGGACAGCACGAGGTGGCCGGTCAGCGCCGCCTCGACCGCGATCTGAGCCGTCTCGTGGTCGCGGATCTCTCCCAGGAGCACGATGTCGGGGTCCGACCGGAGGATGGACCGGAGCGCCCCGGCGAAGGTCAGCCCGGCCTTGGCGTTGACCTGGACCTGGTTGATGCCCGGGAGGCGGTACTCGACCGGGTCCTCGACGGTGATGACGTTGACCTGCGGCCGCGACACCGCGTTCACCGTGGCGTACAGGGTGGTGGACTTGCCGGACCCCGTCGGACCGGTCACCAGGATCATCCCGTGCGGCTTGGTGTAGGCGTCCCGGTAGGTCGCCAGGTTGTCGTCCAGGAAGGAGAGCATGCGCAGGTCGAGGCTCGCGGTGGAGTTGTCCAGGATCCGCATGACGATCTTCTCGCCCCACACCGTCGGCAGGGTCGCGACCCGCAGGTCGATCTTGCGCCCCTCGTGGGTCACCGACATGCGTCCGTCCTGAGGCTTGCGCCGCTCGGCGATGTCGATGTCGGCCATGATCTTGACGCGTGAGATCACCGCTCCCTGGATCTGCTTGGGCGACCGCTGCGTCTCGTGCAGCACGCCGTCGATCCGGTAGCGCACCCGCACGTCCCGCTCGGTCGGCTCGATGTGGATGTCCGACGCGCGGTCGGTGATGGCCTGGGTGACGAGCAGGTTGACCAGGCGGACGATCGGTGCGTCGTCGTCGGCGAAGCTGTCGGCGCGCAACAGGTCGTCCTCGGTGACGGCCTGCTCCAGCTCGAAGGCCGAGGAGAGGTTCTCGATCTCGCCGTCGATGCGGCAGTACCGGTCGATCGCCCGCCCGAGGTCGTCGTGCGTGGTCACGACCGTCCGGACGAACATGCCGGACATGGTCCGGACGTCGTCGACCGCCACGACGTTGCCCGGCGTCGAGGTCGCGAGGACGAGCACGCCGTCCTGGGTGCTGATGGGCAGCACGTGGTGCCGCCGGCACAGGCTCGCGGGGACCCGGCTCACGGAGGCGCGGTCCACGGGGTAGTCGTCCAGGTCGATGAAGTCCATGCCGACCTGCGCCGCGAGGGCGGCCACGAGCTGCGCCTCGGTGATCACGCCGCTGTCGACGAGCGTCCGGCCGAGGGACTTGCCATGACCCCTGGCCTGCAGGTCGAGCGCTGCGCGGAGCTGGGGGTGCGTGATGGCGTTGGACTCGAGCAGGATCTCGCCGAGCTGCTTCACGGGCACTCCTCATGGGCTTGGTGCGGCGTGCCCTCGGACCGAGTCGTCCGGACGGGCGTCGGACCACCCATCGGCACGGGACCCGTGACCGATGAGTGGAATCGGTCGCCTCCGCCGCGACACCGGCACGGCCGGCCGCCGCCGGTGGTGGGAGTCAGCCGCCGAGGCGCTCCGCCAGCGCGCGGTCCATGGCGTCGAGAGGGGCCACCCGGTCGGTCATCAGCCGGACCTGCTCCGCCGCCTGGTGCAGCAGCATCCGCTCCCCGCCCACGGTGGCTCCCCCGGCGGCCTGCCACGCCGACGCGAGCGCCGTCGGCCGCGGGTCGTAGACCACGTCGAGCAGCAGCCCGCCGACCCGGCGCCCGGCGAGGGCCTGGGCCAGCCCGTCCGCCGCGTGCGCGGGCAGCGTGGAGATGACGACGTCGGCGTCCACGACCGCGTCCGCCGCCGCGTCCAGCGGCCCGTAGCGGGGCTCGACTCCCATCCGGTGCGCGGCCCGCATCAGCGGCCCCGCCCGGCCCACCGACCGCAGGTGCACCGACGGCGTCGTGCAACCGAGCTGGGCGAGGGCGGCGAGGCTCGACGCCGCGGTCGCGCCGGCGCCGAGCACGACCGCGGTCAACGCGTCGGAGCCGCCGACGAGCCGCTCCTGGAGGGCGACGACGAGGCCGTACACGTCCGTGTTCGCGCCGACCAGGACGGGCCGGCCCGGTCCGTGCTGGACCAGCACGGTGTTGACCGCACCGACGACCTCGGCGAGCGGCTCGACGTGGTCGAGCAGCGGCAGCACCGTCTGCTTGAGCGGCATCGTCAGGCTCAGGCCCGCCCATTGCGGACCCAGACCCGCGAGGAGCCCGGGCAGCGCCTCGGACGTCACGTCCACGGCGTCGTACGTCCACTCGTCCAGACCCAGCGCGGCGTACGCGGCCCGGTGCAGCACGGGCGACAGCGAGTGCTGGACCGGGTGCCCCAGGACGGCGGCGCGGGTCAGCTGTTCTCCGCGAGCCACGCCTGGTACTGCGCCTTCCCCGCGAGGAACTCGTCGTAGGACGACGTGAAGATGGTCTCGCCGGTGTTCAGGTCGACGGTGATGAAGTACACCCAGTCGCCCGGCTCGGGGTTGAGGGCCCCCGCGATCGACGCCTCGCCCGGGTTCGAGATGGGCGTCGGCGGCAGCCCGAGGTGCATGCGGGAGTTGTACGGGTTGTCGACCTCGAAGTCCGAGGCGACCAGCTCGATGGCCGGCTTGCCCAGGCCGTACGCGTTGATGGTGTCCATCCCGAGCGGGATCTCGCGCTCGAGGCGGTTCTGGATGACCCGCGCGACCTTCGCGTACTCGGCGGCGAACGCGACCTCCTTCTCCGCGACGGAGGCCATGGTGAGCACCTCCTGCCGGCGATCCGCCGGTACCCCGATGCCGTCCAGCACCGACAAGGTCTTCGCGACCATCTCGGCCAGGATCGTGGTCGCGGTCGATGCCGGTTCGAAGGAGTACGTGGCAGGGAACAGCCAGCCCTCGACGACTCCGCCCGCCTCGGCGGGCAGCCCGATCCCCGCGGCGTCCGCGGCGGCGCCCTGCAGCGCCTCGACCGGGATGCTCGTCACCGCGGAGATGCGCTCGAACGTCTGGGCGGCGGTCAGCCCTTCCGGGACGGTGACCTTGTACGAGATGCGCCGGCTCGGGTCGAGCAGCGCCGCCACCGCGTCGGACGCCTTCATCTCCAGCGGCAGCTCGTAGGTGCCCGGCTGGATGGAGGCCGCGTCGGGGTTCGCGGTGTAGGCCGTGGTGAAGGCGCCGACGCTGGCCACGACTCCCGCGGTCTGCAGCGTCTCGCCGATGGAGGCGCCCGTGTCCCCCTGGTTCACGACCACCTGGGTGGCCCCGTGCCCAGGCCCGGGGTGGTCGGCGACCTCCTGCGGCTGCCCCCCGCCCACACCGTCGAAGAGGGGTCGCAGGACGCCGACGACGGCGTACCCCGCACCCAGCAGCAGGGCGGCGGCCAGGACGACCGCCACCACGCCGCGGCGTCGGCGCTTCTTGCGCAGCTGCTCGCGGTCGTCCGTCCGGCGGCGTCCGCGCATGGGCAGCGGCGCCGGCTCGGCGGTGTCGGAGCCGAACAGCTCACCGACCGCGGTGGACCCGCCGTTGTCGACGGCCGGCCACTGCCAGGGGGCTGGCCGCTCTCCGGGTTGCTCGTTGTGCACTGTCTACCGTTCCGTCGTCTCGCCGTCGCCTGCCGCACCGCGCGGCGGTGGAACGGGGTCCGGTGGGACGCCCTCCCCCGCTCGCGACCCCCCGGCGCGCTCCGCCTCGAGGGCGGACTGCAGGATCACCACCGCGGCCGCCTGGTCGACGACCTGCCGGTGGCGACGCCCGGACCTCCCGGACGCGTGCAAAGCCTGGTGCGCGGACACCGTGCTCATCCGCTCGTCCACCAGCCGGACCGGGATGGGTACGACCGCGGACGCCAACGCCCCAGCGTAGACGCGGGCGGCCTCGGATGCCGAACCCTCCGACCCGGACAGGTGTCGGGGCAGGCCGACGTACACCACCGCGGCGAACCGGTCCGCCACCTCGGCCGCGATCCGCGCGACGTCCGCGGGCAGCGGGCCGGACCGGCTGCGGCCGAACCGGGTCCACCCCGCCGCGTCCCGCGGCACCGTCTCGACCGGGGTCGCGACGATGCCGTCGGGGTCGCTGGCCGCCAGCCCGATGCGGACCGAGCCGACGTCGACGCCGACCCGGGCGCCGCGCGGCAGGGCGGGTGTCACGTCGTCCGCCACGTCAGGCGGCCGACCCGACCTGCGCGCCGAGGCCTGCCAGCGCCGCGGGCAGCGCGGCGGCGTCCGTCCCGCCGCCCTGCGCCATGTCGTCCTTGCCGCCGCCACCACCGCCCAGCACCGCGGACGCCGCCTTGGCCAGCGCGCCGGCCCGGATACCGCGGGAGCGGGCCTCGGCGTTGGTCACCACCACGACGAGCGGCCGGTCCTCCCGCACCCCGCCGACGGCGACCACGGTGGGGGCCGCCTCGCCGAGCCGGCCGCGCACGTCGAGGGCCAGCGCGCGCAGGTCGTCCGCGGACGACACGGGACCGGCGTCGTGCGTGACGACGCGCGTCCCGTCGGGTGTGGTGGCCGCCCCCGCGGCGAGCGTCCCGGCCGCAGCCAGCAGGCGGCCCTGGCGCAGCGTGGCGAGCTCCTTCTCGGACTCGCGGAGCCGGCCGACGAGCGAGGAGATCCGCCTCGGCAGCTCGTCGGTGCGCACGTTGAGCAGACCGGTGAGCTGGCCGACCAGGGCGTGCTCCTTCGCGTGGAAGCCGTAGGCCCCGTCACCGACCAGCGCGTCGACGCGGCGCACCCCGGAGCCGATCGACGACTCGCCCAGCAGCGTGACCATGCCGAGCTGGCCGGACCGCTTGACGTGCGTGCCCGCGCACAGCTCGCGGGACCAGTCGCCGCCGATCGACACCACGCGGACCCGGTCGCCGTACTTCTCCCCGAACAGCGCCATCGCGCCCGACGCGCGGGCCTCGTCCAGGTTCATGACGGCGTCGGTGACCTCGAGGTCCTCGGCGAGCTGTGTGTTGACCCGCTCCTGGATCTCCCCCAGCGCGCCGGCCGGCAGGCCGGAGCCGTGGCGGAAGTCGAACCGGATGCGGTGCGGCGCGTTCTCCGAGCCGGCCTGGGTCGCGGTGTCGCCGAGCGCCTCGCGGACCGCCTTGTGCACCATGTGGGTGGCGGTGTGGGCGCGGCTGATCGCCCGTCGACGCTCGGTGTCGATCGTCGCGGTGCCGGGGTCGCCGAGGGCGATGGTCCCCTCGACGAGACGACCGCGGTGCACGGACATGCCCTTGATCGGTGCCTGCACGTCGTCCACCCGGACGACCGCGCCCGAGTCGAGCGCGATGGTGCCGTGGTCGGCGAGCTGGCCACCCGCCTCGGCGTAGAACGGCGTCCGGTCGAGCACGACCTCGACGTCCGCGGGCGCGGTCGCGATCGGCTCGGGCGCGCCGTCGACCAGCAGCGCCTCGACCCGCACGCGCGCCACGGTCTCGGTGTAGCCGAGGAACTGGACCGGCGCGTCGAGGGTCGCCCCCAGCGCCCGGTAGGCGTCGGCGCCCGCGGGGCCCGCCTTCTTCGCCATCGCGTCCGCGCGGGCACGCTGGCGCTGCGCCTGCATGAGCGCGCGGAACGCGGGCTCGTCCACCGAGACGCCCTGCTCCGCGGCCATCTCCAGCGTGAGGTCGATCGGGAACCCGTAGGTGTCGTGCAGCGTGAACGCCTGGTCACCGCTGAGGACGGGCGCGGCCGCGGCCGCGCCCGAGCCGGCCTGCCCCTTGAGCCCGGCGACGGCGGTGTCGAGGATGGCGGTCCCGGCGACGAGGGTGCGGCGGAACGCCTCCTCCTCCGCGACGACGACTCGGGAGATGCGCGCCCAGTCCGCCTCCACCTCGGGGTAGGAGTCCTTCATCGCGTCCCGGGACACGGTGAACAGCGTCGGGAACGTCGGGTCCTCGACGCCGAGCAGCCGCATGGCGCGCACGACCCGGCGCAGCAGGCGCCGCAGGACGTACCCGCGACCCTCGTTCGACGGCGTCACGCCGTCGCCGATGAGCATCAGCGCGGACCGGACGTGGTCGGCCACCACCCGCATGCGGACGTCGTCGTCGTGGTCGGCGCCGTAGCGGCGGCCCGAGAGCCGCTCGGCGGCCTGGATGACGGGGAAGACCTCGTCGATCTCGTACATGTTGTCGACGCCCTGCAGCAGGAGTGCGACGCGCTCCAGACCCATGCCGGTGTCGATGTTGCGCTGCTTGAGCTCCCCCCGGATGTGGAACTCCTCCTTGCTCTTCACCTCGTCGATCTCGTACTGCATGAAGACGAGGTTCCAGATCTCCAGGTACCGGTCCTCGTCGGCGACCGGTCCGCCCTCCGCGCCGAACTCGGGGCCGCGGTCGATGTAGATCTCCGAGCAGGGCCCGGCGGGTCCGGGCTGCCCCGTCGACCAGTAGTTGTCCTTCTTGCCGCGCCGCTGGATGCGCTCGGTCGGCATGCCGGCGACGGTCTGCCAGAGCCCGTACGCCTCGTCGTCGTCGTGGTAGACGGTGACCCAGATCGTCTCGGGGTCGAAGCCGTAGCCACCGGCGTCCTGTGGCGTGGTGATGAGCTCCCACGCCATCGCGATGGCCTCCTCCTTGAAGTAGTCGCCGAAGGAGAAGTTGCCGTTCATCTGGAAGAACGTGCCGTGCCGGGTGGTCTTGCCCACCTCCTCGATGTCGAGGGTGCGCACGCACTTCTGGACGCTGGTGGCCCGCGGCCACGGCGGGGTCCGCTCACCGACCATGTAGGGGATGAACGGCACCATCCCGGCGACCGTGAACAGCAGGGAGGGGTCCTCCGAGACCAGCGAGGCCGACGGCACGACGGCGTGACCGCGGCTGGAGAAGTAGTCGAGCCATCGCGTGCGGATCTCGGCGGTGCGCATGGTGTTCCCTAAGGTCGTGGGGCCGCGCGATGTTCCGCGGCGGCGACGCGGGCGCGTTCGCCCGCGCCGGAGGTCAGAAGAACGAGTAGCCCGCGGCCCCGTCGTCGGGGTCCTCGGCACGATGTGCGCCCGTGCCCCGTGCCGCGGCGGCGGACCCGGGACGGGCGGTGCCGGGGCGGGTGCCCGGCGCGGCGTCACCCCTCCGGTGCGGACCGTCGTCGCCGGCGACGACGCCGTCGTGGCCCGTGGCATCGGAGTCCCCGGCGCGCTGCGCCCGCCAGGCGTCGACGGCCTGCCGCGACCGGACGGGATCCGCGCCGGCCAGCAGGTCGGCCCGGAGCTCGGCCTCGCGTTGCGCCATCCCGGCGGAGAACTCGGTCCGCACGGTCTGCGCGAGGGAGGCGAGGCCGGACACCGCGCCCAGGGCGCTGCGGGCGCCCGCCGGGACGTGGGTCTCGGTCAGCTCGCGGGCCTTGCGCAGCGCCGCCACCGTGGTGGCGGCGCCCACGCCGACCCAGAACAGCCGCCTCATCGCGACGCCCGCCCTGGCAGGACGGCGCTCACCGCGCGGCGCACGCCGTAGGACAGGGCGGCGAGCTTGAGCATCGGCTCACCGACCGTGGCGGCGAACAGCGAGGTCAGCGCGGAGACGTTCTCCCCCACCTGCGCGGCCGAGGTGGTGATCGAGTCCACCTTGACCAGCTGGCTGTTGGTCGACGCGATGGTGGCCGCGGTCTCGTCCAGCACCGGGAGGGTGTGGTCGGTGATCTCCTTGACGGCGACGCGGGCCTCGTCCATGACGCGGCCCAGCTTCACCAGGGGCACCGCCAGCACGCCCACGAGCAGGACGAACGCGATCGCCGCGACCAACCCTGCGATGTCTCCGACAGACATGTCCCGCTCCCTCATCACCGCCGAGGCCGACGCCGGGCTCGGCGGCGGACCGCCCAGAACCCTACCGCCCGGACGACGGACGCCCCGCTCACTGCCGTGAGGCGCGAACGGGGCGTCCGGGGTGGCGGCGCGGGGCGCCGCCGAAGGATCGGGTGATCAGCGGGCGTAGTACTCGACGACCAGCTGGACCTCGCAGGTCACCGGGACCTCGGCGCGCTTGGGCCGGCGCGTCAGGACGGCGCTGAGCTTCTCGAGCTGGACCTCGAGGTAGCCCGGGACGGCCGGCAGGACGTCGCGGTGCGCGCCCGCGGCGGCGACCTGGAACGGCACGGTGGCCTGGCTCTTCGGCTTGACCTGGATCGTCTGGCCGGGCTTCACCCGGAACGACGGACGGTCGACGATCTTGCCGTCGACGAGCACGTGACGGTGCACGACGGCCTGCCGGGACTGCAGCACGGTGCGGGCGAAGCCGGCGCGCAGCACGAGGGCGTCCAGGCGCGTCTCGAGGATCTCGACCAGGGCCTCACCGGTCAGACCGGCGTCCTTGCGGGCCTCCTCGAAGGCACGGGCCATCTGCTTCTCGCGCAGGCCGTACTGGGCGCGCAGGCGCTGCTTCTCCCGCAGACGGACGGCGTAGTCGGACTCGGTGCGGCGACGGGCACGGCCGTGCTCACCGGGCGGGTAGGGCCGCTTCTCGAAGTGCTTGACGGCCTTGGGCGTGAGCGCGAGGCCCAGCGCACGGGACAGTCGCACCTGGCGGCGCGAACGGGTCACAGAGGACACGGTGGTTCTTCCTGTCGTTCGATGGTGACGTCACACCCGCAGGCGCCGGTGGTGGCGGCGGGCGTGGGGCCGACCTTGTGCGATCTCGCGCGGCTGAGGCCCCAGGGTGGTGGTCCGACGGTCGGCGCGCGGACGCGCCAGCCTGTGGACAACTTGACTACTCTACCGCACCACCCGACCGGGCCCCGGCACGGGCGGAGTGACCCGGGCCACGCGGCGCCGGCGTCGCCGGCCGTCGCAGCGTCGCCCGCGCGTCACCGGTCGTCGAGGATCGCCCGGATCCGCTCGAGCCGCTCCGCGACCGACCGCTCGTACCCGCGGTCGGTCGGCGTGTAGTACCGGGTGCCGACCAGCTCGTCGGGCAGGTACTGCTGCGGGGCCACCGCGTGCGGCTCGTCGTGCGCGTACCGGTATCCCTGCCCGTGCCCGATCGTGCCCGCGCCGGCGTAGTGCGCGTCGCGCAGGTGCGCCGGGACGGTCCCGATCCTGCCGGCCCGCACGTCCGCCAGTGCGGCGTCGATGCCGAGGTAGGCCTTGTTGGACTTCGGGGCGGTGGCCAGGTGCACCACGGCCTCGGCCAGCAGGATCCGGGCCTCGGGCATGCCGATCAGCGCGACGGCCTGCGCGGCGGCGACGGCGGTCTGCAACGCGCTGGGGTCGGCCATGCCGACGTCCTCCGCGGCGGCGATGACGATCCGCCGGGCGATGAAGCGGGGGTCCTCCCCCGCCGCGATCATCCGCGCGAGGTAGTGCAGGGCGGCGTCGACGTCGGACCCGCGCATCGACTTGATGAAGGCGCTGATGACGTCGTAGTGCTGGTCCCCGTCGCGGTCGTACCGGACCGCCGCGACGTCGATCGCGCGCTCCACGGTCTCCAGGTCGACGACGACCGGCGCCCCTGCGTCCCCCTCGACCTCGGACAGTGCCGCACCGGCGGCGGCCTCGAGCACGGTCAGCGCCTTGCGGGCGTCACCGCCGGCCAGCCGCAGCAGGTGGTCCTGCGCGTCCTGCTCGACGACGACCGACCCGGCCAGCCCGCGCTCGTCCGTCACCGCGCGGCGGACCAGCGTGCGGACGTCCTCGGTGTCCAGGGGGCGCAGGGTGAGCAGCAGCGAGCGGGACAGCAGCGGGGAGTTCACCGAGAAGCTCGGGTTCTCCGTGGTCGCGGCGACCAGCGTCACCCAGCGGTTCTCCACGCTGGGCAGCAGGGCGTCCTGCTGCGCCTTGGTGAACCGGTGCACCTCGTCGATGAACAGCACGGTCTCCCCCGCGCCCGTCGCCAGGCGGCGACGCGCCTCGTCGATGACCGCGCGCACGTCCTTGACGCCGGCGGTCACCGCCGAGAGCTCGACGAAGCGCCGCCCCGACGTGCCGGCGATGAGGTAGGCCAGCGTCGTCTTGCCCGTCCCGGGCGGGCCCCACAGCACCACGGACGTGGGCGCCGCCCGGCGCGAGGCGTCGTCGGCCGGCTCGACCAGGCGGCGCAGCGGCGACCCGGGGACCAGCAGGTGCGCCTGGCCGGCGACCTCGTCGAGGGACCGTGGCCGCATCCGCACGGCCAGCGGGGCGTTCGGCCCGGCCGCCGGCAGACCCTGCGAGGTCGAGGTGACGGCGTCGAACAGGTCCATGCGGCGAGCGTACGCACGCCCGCCCACGCCCCGGGACCACGGGCGCGCCCGTCCCGCTCCGGGTGCACGTCCTCGCGCGTCACCTGCGATGCTGACCGGCGTGTTCGAGACCCTCGGCCGCCGGGTCGCCCGGCGCCCCCTCATCTCCGTCGTCGTCTGGGCCGTCCTCACGGTCCTCGGTTTCGGCCTCGCCGTCGTCGGCGTCCACGGCGAGAACCTGTTCGAGCGGCTGACCAGCGGGGAGCCGTACGTGCCCGGCTCGGAGAGCCAGGTGGCCAACGACATCCTCGAGCGCTCGTCGGTCCAGGGTGCGTCCCTGAGCCTCCTGCTCGACGGCGTCGACCCGACCGCGCAGGGCCTCCTGGAGGCCATGGCGCCGGTGCACGAGGACCTCGCGGCGATCGACGGCGTCGCCACCGTCATCGATCCCCTGCTGCTGCCGCAGGGCGCCGCGAACCCCGCCGCCGCCCCGCTCATCGCCGCCGACGGGGACGGCTTCCTCGTGGTGGTCGAGCTGGACGGCGACCTGGGTGAGGACGCCGAGGAGGAGGCGCTGCTCGCCGTCGAGGACCGGCTCGACGCCGTGCCCGCGGACCTGGCGGACGTCGCGCCGGCCGCGACCGGGGTGGTGGGCGGCGAGTCCCTCATCGTCGAGGCGATCACCGACCAGGTCGAGGAGGACCTGACGACCGGGGAGGCCGTCGCGCTGCCCATCGCGCTGCTCGTCATGGTGCTCGTGTTCGGCGGACTGCTGGCCGCGAGCATGCCGATGGTAGGCGCCATCGCGTCGATCGCGGGCGGGCTCGGGATGCTGCTCGGCTTCTCCTACGTGCTCGACCTGGACTCCTCGGTCGTCAACGTCGTGACGCTGCTCGGCCTCGGCCTGTCGATCGACTACGGCCTGCTGATCGTGTCCCGCTTCCGCGAGGAGCTGCACGCCGCGATCGCGGCCGAGAGCGCGGGCGTGGGCCGGCGGCGTCGCGGCGACGCGGCGGTCACGACCGCCGTCGTGCGCACGATGGCCACGGCGGGCCGCACGGTCGCCTTCTCGGCGTTCACGGTGGCGATCTCGATCGCGGGCCTCATCCTGTTCCGCCCCGACATCCTGCGGGCGTTCGGCGCGGCGGGCGTCGCGGTGATCGTGATCGCCGTCGCGACGGCGCTGACCCTGGTGCCGGCGATGCTCACGCTCTTCGGCCGCAAGCTGGTCCGGCCGGGCCTGGTGAGCAAGGTGCCCGGGCTGCGTGCGGTGCTGGCGCGCACGGCGGACGTGCAGTCCGAGGAGGGCATGTTCTCCCGCCTGGCCGAGCGCGTGCAGCGCCGGCCGTGGGCCGTGCTCGGCGGGGTGCTGGTCGTGCTCGCCGTGCTGTCCCTGCCGCTGGCCCACCTGCAGCTGCGCAACTCCACGATCGAGCTGCTGCCCGCCGGCAGCGTGCAGCGTGACTACGTCCAGGCGCTCGCGGAGAACTATCCCGCCTCGACCGCGCCGACGGTCGTGGTCGTCGCCGAGACGACCCTCGACGAGGCCACCGACTGGTCGACGACGCTCACCGACCTCGAGGGCGTCGAGTCGGTCGACCCGCCGGTCGCGATGGGCTCCAACGTGATGATCGGCGTCCGGACCACCGGCGAGGACGCCGGCGGTGAGGAGGCGCAGGGCGTCGTGCAGGACGTCCGCGACCTGGACGCCGGGTTCCCCACCTGGGTGACCGGCCAGGCCGCCGGCCAGATCGACTTCGTCTCCGCGCTCGCCGACCGGGCGCCGTGGGCGGCGGGCCTCGTGGTGCTCGCGACGTTCGTGCTGCTGTTCCTCATGACCGGGTCCGTCGTCATCCCGGTCAAGGCGCTGCTGACCAACGTCATCTCGCTGGCCGCCTCGCTCGGGGTGCTCGTCTGGGTCTTCCAGGACGGCAACATGTCCGGCCTGCTCGACTTCGTGTCGACCGGCGGCATCGAGACGTACGTCGTCGCCCTGGTGATCGCCTTCGCGTTCGGGCTGGCGATGGACTACGAGGTGTTCCTGCTGTCCCGCATCAAGGAGCTGCACGACGCGGGGCACAGCAACGACGAGTCGGTCCGGCTCGGGCTGCAGCGCTCCGGCCGCATCATCACCTCCGCCGCGGCCATCATCGTCGTGGTGTTCGCCGGGTTCGTCTTCGGGGAGCTGCTGGTCATCAAGGAGGTCGGCTTCTCCCTCGCCGTGGCCGTGATCATCGACGCGACGCTGGTCCGCCTGCTGCTCGTCCCGGCGACGATGACGCTGCTCGGCCGGTGGAACTGGTGGGCGCCGGCCCCCATGCAGCGGCTGTACGCACGCCTGGCCATCACGCACTGATCACCGGGCCGCGGGCCGCCGGGACCCGCTCGTCGCAGGGGACGTCGGCCGAGGAATACCGCGCCCACGGCACGGGTTGGGGCGCATGTACATGCAGATGCATCGACTTTGACGAAGGACGCTATCACCATGCAGTTCGGGATCTTCACCGTCGGGGACGTCACCACCGACCCCACCACCGGTCGCACGCCGGACGACACCGAGCGCGTCCGGTCGATGCTCACCATCGCCCAGCACGCCGAGGAGGTCGGCCTCGACGTCTTCGCGACCGGCGAGCACCACAACCCGCCGTTCGTGCCCTCCTCACCCACGACCATGCTGGGCTACCTCGCCGCGAAGACCGAGCGGATCGTCCTCTCGACGTCCACGACGCTCATCACCACGAACGACCCGGTGAAGATCGCGGAGGACTACGCGATGCTGCAGGTCATCTCGGACGGCCGGATGGACCTCATGATGGGCCGCGGCAACACCGGTCCGGTCTACCCGTGGTTCGGCAAGGACATCCGCCAGGGCATCAACCTCGCCGTCGAGAGCTACGCGCTGCTGCGCCGCCTGTGGGACGAGGAGGTCGTGGACTGGCAGGGCAAGTTCCGCACCCCCCTGCAGGGGTTCA
>Ga0210040_10005374_pt1 | contig 16350 bp, 14 predicted proteins | sample CryGeyCG12114_NA_FD_185462 | JGI IMG/M metagenome (GOLD analysis project Ga0210040, IMG submission 185462) | Groundwater microbial communities from aquifer - Crystal Geyser CG19_WC_8/21/14_NA (SPAdes) (version 2) | ecosystem: Environmental > Aquatic > Deep subsurface > Groundwater | place: USA... | reverse complement strand
ACCGCTGCGCCGGCGCGTGAGCCGGCTCACGGGTGTGCGTCGAGGGCAGGCGGGTACGACGCCCCCATGTCGCAGACGCAGAACGTGCACGAGGCCGTGGCCACCGCCGTCCCCGGGACGGTCAGCACCGACGACGGGGTGCTGGAGGCGAGGACCCAGCTCGCCGGCGAGCAGCAGGACGGGGTCACCACCCCCGAGCACCTCATGGCCGCCGCCATCGCGGCCTGCCTCCAGCAGGCGATCGGCATCGCCGCCAGCAGCCAGGACGTCGACGCCTCGGGCGTGCAGGTGCAGGGGCGGGTGACGCTCAAGAGCGACGAGGAGGCCGGCTACACGGCGGGCTTCGAGCTCGTCGTCTCCGGGCTGCCCGGCGACGTCGCCGAGCGCGTGCTGGAGCAGGGGAAGCAGTACTGCCCGTTCACCAAGGCCCTCGCCGGCGCCGACCTGACGGTGCGCCTGGGCTGAGGTGCGGCGAGCGCGTCAGCTCCGGTCGTAGGAGGCCTTCACCGCCAGGACGGGGCAGGAGACCTCCAGCAGGATCTGCTGCGCGACCGAGCCGAGGATGAGCTTGCCGACGGGGCTGCGGTGCCGCATGCCGATGACCACGAGGTCGGCGGCGGTCTCGTCGGCCGCGTCGGCGATCTCCTCGGCCGGCTCCCGGCCCCGCAGCGGCTGGCGCACCTCGTGCTCCAGGCCGCTGGCCGCCAGCACGGCGTCCAGGCGCGAGCGCGCCTCGCCCTGCACGACGAGCGGCCCGGTGACCTCGCCGCCGCGCGCGGTGTTCACCACGACGAGGCGGTGCCCGCGCCGGCGCGCCTCCTCGATGCCGGTGGCCAGGGCTGCCTCGCCCTGGGCGGTCGGCACGTAGCCGACGATGAGGGTGCCCATGGAGGGCCACGGTAGGGGGCGCGCGGCCGGCAGGCGCGCAGAGCGGCCGTGGACGCGCTCCCACCCCGCCCTGGATCCGTCCGCGCGCCTCGGCCAGGATGAGTCGCGACGGCGTCGTCACCCGGCGCCGCACCCAGACGCTGGAGGGCGCGCAGTGAGCCAGGACGTGCACCGGGACCGCTTCCCCGAGGGCTTCACGTGGGGGGCCGCCACCGCGGCCTACCAGGTCGAGGGGGCCGCCACCGAGGGCGGTCGCGGCCCCTCGATCTGGGACGTGTACAGCCACATCCCGGGCAAGACGCTCAACGGCGACACCGGGGACGTCGCGGCCGACCACTACCACCGGATGCCGGCCGACGTCGCGCTCATGAAGGACCTGGGCCTGGACGCCTACCGCTTCTCCCTGTCCTGGCCGCGCATCCAGCCCGGCGGCTCCGGCCCGGTCAACCGGGCCGGCCTGGACTTCTACTCCCGCCTGGTCGACGAGCTGCTCGCCGCCGGCATCGCCCCGGTCGCGACGCTCTACCACTGGGACCTCCCGGCGGAGCTGGAGGACGCCGGCGGCTGGCCGGTGCGCGCCACCGCCGAGCGCTTCGCCGAGTACGCACGGATCGTCGGCGAGGCCCTCGGCGACCGCGTGCACACCTTCACCACGCTCAACGAGCCGTGGTGCTCGGCCTACCTCGGCTACGCGTCGGGGGTGCACGCCCCCGGGCGCACCGAGCACGCCGCCGCGCTCGCGGCCGTCCACCACCTCAACCTCGGCCACGGCCTCGCGGGCCGGGTGCTGCGCGAGACCGCACCGTCCGCCCAGCTGTCGCTGACGCTCAACGTGCACCTCATCCGGCCCGAGACGGACTCGCCCGAGGACGTCGACGCCGCCCGCCGCATCGACGCCCTGGCGAACCGGGCCTTCCTCGACCCGGCCCTGAAGGGGGAGTACCCCGCCGACCTGCTGGCCGACACCGCCTCGGTCACCGACTGGTCCTTCGTCCAGGACGGCGACACCCAGGTGATCGCGGTGCCGCTGGACTTCCTCGGCGTCAACTACTACAGCCCCACGCTGGTCAAGCGGTGGGACGGCACGGGCGACAAGGACGGCGCGGACGGGCACGGCGCCTCGGCGGCCACCCCGTGGATCGCCGCCGACGACGTGGAGTTCGTGCGCCTCCCCGGGCCGTACACGGCGATGGGCTGGCCGATCGACGCCAGCGGCATGACGGAGCTGCTGGTCCGCCTGGGCCGCGACTACCAGGGCACCCCGATGATCATCACCGAGAACGGCGCGGCGTTCACCGACGAGGTCGCCGCCGACGGCGGCGTCCACGACGGCGAGCGGGTGGAGTACCTGCGCACGCACATCGCCGCGGTGGCCGACGCCGTCGACGCCGGCGTGGACGTGCGCGGCTACTTCGTGTGGTCGCTGCTGGACAACTTCGAGTGGGGCTACGGCTACGACCGGCGCTTCGGCGTCGTCCGCGTCGACTACGACACCCAGGAGCGCGTCCTCAAGGACAGCGCGCTCTGGTACCGCGACCTGCTCCGCGGCGGCGCGCGCGGCTGAGACCCGGGCCGTCGGTGGCGGGGCCCGTGACGCGGGCCCCGCCACGCCCCGCCACACGGGCGGGGGTTGTGCTCGCTCCGCCGGTGGAGTACTCCCTACCCATGGCCACCACCAACGGCGGTGCGGCCCGAGGCACGACCTCAGTCGCAGACGCCTTCCCGACCCGCTACCTCCCCCGACCCGAGGTGCGCGAGCTGCCCGCTCCGCCACCGCGCTGGCTCCCCTTCATCGGCCCCGGCATCATCGCCGCGGGCGTGGGCCTGTCCAGCGGGGAGTTCGTCCTCTTCCCCTTCATCGCCTCCCAGGTGGGGCTCGTCTTCGTCTGGGCCGCCCTGGTCGGGGTGCTCACCCAGTTCTTCGTCACGATGGAGATCGAGCGCTACACCCTGGCCACCGGCGAGACCGCGCTCACCGGCTTCAGCCGGTACTGGAAGCACTGGGGCCTGGTCTTCGCGATCCTCTGCTACTTCGCCAACCTCTGGCCTGGGTGGGCGATCAGCTCGGCGACCCTGGTCACCTTCATGACCGGAGGGACGCCGCGCTACATCGCGATCGGCATGCTCCTGCTGATCGGGGCGATCCTCACCCTCGCTCCGGTGGTCTACGTGGCCCTGGAGCGGATCGAGATGCTCAAGGTGGCGGCCGTCCTGCTGCTGCTCGTGGTCGGCGCGTTCGCGGCCATCACCGCCACCGCGTGGCGGGCCGCCCCGCAGATCATCACCCAGGCCGACTTCCCGGGCGCCGAGCTCGGGTTCGCCACGCTCTTCGGCGCCATGATCTTCGCCGGCGCCGGCGGCGGGCAGAACCTGGTGCAGGGGAACTGGATCCGCGACAAGGGCTTCGGGATGGGCACCTACGTGCCGCGCATCGTGAGCCCGGTGACCGGTGAGCCCGAGGCGGCACCCAGCACCGGCTACGTCTTCGAGCCCACGCCCGAGCACCTGGCGCGCTGGCGCGGGTGGTGGCGCTTCGCGAACGTGGAGCAGGCCTCGACGTTCGTCGCCATCACGATCGTGTCGATCTTCTTCACCTCGCTGCTGGCCTACTCCACGGTCTTCGGGCTGCCCGACCTGCCGAACGACATCACCTTCGTGCGGGTGGAGGGCGAGCAGCTCGCCGAGGCCGTGGGCGGCTGGTTCGGCACCTTCTTCTGGGTGATCGGCGCCTTCTCGCTGTTCAGCGCGTCGCTGGGCATCACCGACTACACGAGCCGGATGGCCGCCGACGTCATCAAGACCTCCTACCGGCGCGAGGCCTCGGAGAGCAAGCTCTACTTCTGGCTGGTCTGGGGCCTGGTCGCCTTCGGCTGCCTGATCCTGCTGATCGGCTTCGACCAGCCGATCGCCCTGGTCGTCGTCTCCGCGACCGTCGGCGGCCTGATGATGGCGATCTACTCGGGCCTGCTCATCATGATCAACCGCAAGCTGCTGCCCGAGCCGCTGCGGGTGCGCGGCTTCCGCCTGGCCCTGCTGGTCTTCGCCGTGCTGCTGTTCAGCACGGCGACCGTGCTCACCTTCCAGCAGCAGATCCGCAACCTGCTCGGCAGCTGAGCAGCGGTGCCGCCGCCGTCCTGCGCAGCCCTCAGAGGCTGCGCAGGACGGTGACGACCTTGCCGAGCACCGTGGCGTCGTCGCCGTCGATGGGCGAGTACGCCGGGTTGTGCGGCAGCAGCCACACGTGGCCGTCGCGGCGCTGCAGCGTCTTGACCGTCGCCTCGCCGTCGATCATGGCGGCGACGATCTCGCCGTTCTCGGCCACGGGCTGGTGGCGCACCACGACCCAGTCGCCGTCGCGGATCGCGGCGTCGACCATCGAGTCACCGACGACCTTGAGCAGGAAGAGCTCGCCGTCGCCGACCAGCTGGCGGGGCAGGGCGAAGACGTCCTCCACGGCCTGCTCGGCCAGGATCGGGCCACCGGCGGCGATCCGGCCGAGCACCGGCACCAGGGCCGTCTCGGGCTGCTCCTCGCCGGTCGGGGCCGGGGACGCCGTGGCGGCGGCCGCGGGCACCGGCTCGCCCGAGCGCTCGCGCCGGTCGACGACCTCGATGGCGCGGGGACGGTTGGGGTCGCGGCGCAGGAAGCCCTTGCGCTCCAGGGCCGCGAGCTGGTGGGCGACGCTGGAGGGGCTGGTCAGCCCGACGGCCTCGCCGATCTCGCGCATGCTGGGCGGGTAGCCGCGCGTCTCCACCGCCGTGCGGATGGTGTCGAGGACGCCGCGCTGGCGGGCGGTCAGGCCGTCACCGGCCGCCTCGGCCGGCAGCTCCGTCACGCTCGCCGGGTTCCGCCCACTCGTCCGCGCCACTGCTGCTCCTCGCTGCCGGCCCGCTCGTCGCAGGCTCCAGGTCGGATCACAGCGTAGGGGTTCCACGGCTGTAGTTCAAACACGTGTTCGACGCCCGGGTCCCTAGGCTGGTGCGGTGAGACGGCGACGCGCGAGGGACGCCCCTGCGCCCACCCCAGACGCCCCAGACGCCCCGGACGCCCCCGACGACGCCCCCGACGACGCCCCCGACGGCGTCCCCCAGCCGTCGCCCGACGTGGAGCCGCCGACGCTGGCCCCGGCGCCGGTCTCGCCGTGGGCGGACGGGTTCGGGCGCGCTGCGGTGCGCTGCGCCCAGGCCCTGATGGTCCTGGGGCTGGCGGCCCTGGCGGTCTACGCCTACAGCCAGCTGCGCGTGCTCGTCGTCCCGGTCCTCGTCGCCACGCTGCTCGCGGCGGCCCTCAGCCCGCTCGTCGGCGTGCTGGAGCGCCGCGGCCTGCCCCGGCTCCTCGGGACCTGGGTCACCCTGCTGGGCGGTCTCGCGCTCCTCGGCGGTGCGGGGTGGCTCGTGGTCAGGGCGGTGCGCGGGCAGTGGGACGACCTGTCGAGCAGCGCGGCGGAGGGCTTCGCCCAGCTGCAGGACCTCGTGGTCGACGGCGGCCTGCCGGTCACGGTCGAGCAGCTGGAGCAGGCGCGCGACGCCGGCGTGGAGCTGCTGTCCGGGGAGAGGTTCCGCTCCGGGGCCCTGACCGGGGTGTCGGTCGCGGCCGAGGTGGTGACCGGCGTCCTGCTCGGGTTCGTCGTCCTGTTCTTCCTCCTCGAGGACGGCCGGCAGATCTGGCAGTTCCTCCTGCGCCCCTTCAGCGGGGCGCGGCGGGAGCGCATGGAGCTCGTGGGGGAGCGGGCGACCGGCGTCCTGGGCGGCTACGTCCGGGGCACGGCGCTGATCGCGCTGGTCGACGCCGTCCTCATCGGCGTCGGGCTCCTCGTCATCGGCGTGCCGCTCGTCCTCCCGCTCGCCCTCGTCGTCTTCGTGACGGCCTTCGTCCCCGTGGTGGGGGCACCGCTCGCCGGCGTCATCGCCGCGCTGGTCGCGCTGGTCTCCGGCGGACCGGTGAGCGCCCTGCTCGTGCTGGCCGTGGTGCTGGTGGTCAACCAGGTCGAGGGCAACGTGCTGCAGCCGGTGCTGATGGGCAGGGCGCTGTCCCTGCACCCCCTGGCCATCCTGCTGGCCCTGACCGCCGGGACGATCCTCGCCGGCATCATCGGCGCGGTGCTCGCCGTGCCCCTGGCCGCGGTGGTCTGGACGGCGGTGACGACGTGGAACGAGGAGAAGCGGACGAGCACCGCCGCGCTGACCCGGTCGCTGCCCCCGGCGGGGGGACCGGCATCCTGAGCCCGGGCGCGACGTCGCGCCCGCCACCGTGACGACGAAGGAGTCGTGCCGATGACCTCCAGCCCCGCCCCGCACGCCGGCCCCGCCGCGCCGAGCCCGTTCGCCGCCGCGCTGGACGCCGTCCGCGCCGGTGGCGACCCGGTCGAGGCGGCCGCGGGCCTGTACGCCCTGCTCACCGAGGACGAGCGGCTGGGCCTGCTCGACGGCGACGAGGACTTCTGGCCCGGCTTCACCGAGATGATCACCGAGGGCTACAACCTGCGCCCCTACGTCCACGGGGCGGTCGACCGGCTCGGGATCCCGGGCCTGCGCTTCAGCGACGGGCCGCGCGGGGTGGTGATGGGCGCCTCGACCGCCTTCCCGGTCTCCATGGCCCGCGGCGCCACCTGGGACCCGGAGCTGGAGGAGCGCGTCGGGGACGCCATCGGCACCGAGCTGCGCGCCCAGGGCGCGAACTTCTTCGGCGGCGTCTGCATCAACCTGCCGCGCCACCCCGCGTGGGGGCGCGCGCAGGAGACCTACGGGGAGGACCCGCTGCTGCTCGGGGAGATGGGTGCGGCCCTCGTGCGCGGAACCCAGCGCCACGTCATGGCCTGCGCCAAGCACTACGCCCTGAACTCCATGGAGAACGCCCGCTTCACCGTCGACGTCACGTGCGACGAGGCGACACTGCACGAGGTGTACCTCGCGCACTTCCACCGGGTCGTGGAGGAGGGCGTCGCGGCGATCATGACGTCCTACAACGCGGTCAACGGCGAGTGGGCGGGGCAGAACGAGGAGCTGCTGGAGGGGGTCCTGCGCCGGGACTGGGGCTTCGCCGGCGTCACCGTCTCGGACTTCATCTGGGGCCTGCGCGACGCCGGGCGCTCCCTGGTCGCCGGGCTGGACGTCGAGGAGCCCTTCCGCCAGCAGCGCGGGGAGCACCTGCGCGACGACCTGGCCGCCGGCCGGGTCGGCTGGGACCACGTCGAGCGCGCCGGGCTGCGGGTGCTGTCGACCCAGCTGCGCTCGCTCGCCGCGGTGCACGGGCGCGCGCCGGCGCCCGACGTCGTCGCCGGGCCCGCGCACCGGGCGCTGGCCCGCGAGGTCGCCGCCCGCGCGATGGTGCTGCTGCGCAACGAGGACGTCGGCGGTGCGCCGCTGCTGCCGCTGGACGCCGCGTCGCTGTCCTCGGTGGCGGTGCTGGGGCGGCTGGCCGACGTGGCGAACACCGGCGACCAGGGGTCCTCCGACGTCCGCGCGCCGGAGGTGGTCACGGCCCTGGCCGGCCTTCGCGCGGCGCTGCCCGGCGCCGACGTGCGGCACGTGGCCGACCAGGACCCGGCCGCCGCAGCGGCGGCCGCCGCCGACGCCGACGTCGCCGTGGTGGTCGTCGGCTACACCGCCGCCGACGAGGGGGAGTACGTCTCCAACTCCGCCTTCGGGGCCCCGGAGCTGGTGGCCCTGTACCCGCCGGCCACCGACGAGCAGTCGCGCGCGGTGCTGGAGCGGATGACCGCCGGGGCGGCGTCGGCGGAGAAGGGCGTCTCCCTCGTCGGCAGCCAGTCCGAGGGCGGCGACCGCGCCGACCTGCGGCTGCGCCGCGAGGACGAGGAGCTCATCACCGCCGTCGCCGCGGCCAACCCCCGCACGGTCGTCGTCGTGGTCACCGCCGGGGCGGTGCTGGTGGAGGCCTGGCGCGAGCAGGTGCCGGGCCTGCTGCTGGCCTGGTACGCCGGCATGGAGGGCGGCGCCGCGCTGGCCGACGTCCTGCTGGGGCGGGCCGAGCCGGCCGGGCGGCTCCCCTTCGCCATCCCCACCACCGCCGAGCACCTGCCGCCCTTCGACCGCGAGGCGACCTCGGCCGTCTACGACCAGTGGTTCGGCCAGCGCCTGCTCGACCGGCTCGGCGTCGCCGCCGCCCACCCGCTCGGGTCCGGGCTGTCGTACACGTCCTTCGCGCTGTCGGGCCTGCTGGCCGAGCGGTCGGGCAGCACCGTCAGCGTCCACGTCGACGTCACCAACACGGGGGCGCGCGAGGGGCGGCACGTCGTCCAGGTCTACGGCTCGCTGGCGCGGCCGAGCGAGGACCGGCCCCGGGAGGTGCTCGTCGGCTTCGCGTCGGTGCTCGTGCCCGCCGGCGGGGGCGTGGGCGTCGACGTCCCCGTCTCGCTGAGGCCGCTCTCGCGCTGGGACGCCGACCGGCGCGAGCTGGTGGCTCCCGCCGGGGAGCTGGTGCTGCGGGCGGCGTCCTTCGCGGGCGACCCCGACGCCCTGTTCACGCGGGTGCCGGGCCTCTGAGGAGCCCGCCGACCCCTCAGCCGGAGGTGGCCCGGGAGGTGGCCACCAGCAGAGCGCACACCACCTGGGCGCTGCTGGCCGCCACCCGGACGTCGTCCGCGCGCAGGAGCCGCCGGTGCCGACGCCCTGGTCACGCGGGTGCCGGGCCTCTGAGGAGCCCGCAGACCCCTCAGCCGGAGGTGGCCCGGGAGGTGGCCACCAGCAGCGCGCACACCACCTGGGCGCTGCTGGCCGCCACCCGGACGTCGTCCGCGCGCAGGAGCCGCCGGTGCGCCGGGGCGTCCCACCCCGCCGCCAGCACGCGGTGCTGCGGGACGGCGCCCAGCCACGTCGCCCCCAGGACGACCAGGGTGGCCGCGGCGCAGGCCCAGGCGAGCAGCGAGGACGCGCGGGTGAGGACCAGCAGGGCGGACGTGGTGACCAGGGCGGCGAACAGCGGCCCCACGAGCCAGGTCACGCGCCGCTGGTGGGCCACGGCGTAGGCCGGGAACCCCCAGGGGTCGCCGTGCCCGACCGCGGCCAGCTGCGGGTAGACCACGACGCGCACCGTCCACTGGAAGCCCGCGTAGGCGCAGGCGGCGGCGAGGTGCGCGAGGGCGGCGTCCACGCAGGCAGTCTCCGCTAGCTCCCGGCGGCGCGCAGGAGCTCGGCGGCCAGGTCGTCGGGGCGGGAGAACATGGGCCAGTGCCCCGTGGGCAGGTCGACGACGGTGGCGTCCAGGCGGGCCAGCTCGGCGAAGTACGGGCTGCCGCCCGCGACGAGGGAGCGCACGTCGTCCGCCTCCAGCGAGCTGGCGATGACCGTCACCGGGACGGCGAGCACGCCGTCCCCGCCGCTGAGGCTGACCGGCTCGCGCGCGGGCCCGGCCGGCTGGGCGACGGCGCGGGTGCGGAACTCCGCCAGGTCGGCCGGGGTGAGCCCGGCGAGGCTGTTGCCGTCGTCCTCCAGGGTCTTCCAGCCCGGCAGGCGGACCTCCGCCAGCGCCGGGTCCAGGTCGGGCATGACGGCGCTGCCCGCCGGCAGGGGCCAGCTGTCGACGTAGACCACCCGGCGCACCAGGTGGGGCGCGCGGTCGGTCGCGGCGTGCACGACCGGCCCGGCGCCGCTGTGGCCGACCAGCACGGCCGGGCGGTCGGCGTCCTGCTCGAGGGCGTCGACGACGGCGCTCACGTGGTCGGCCAGCATCACCGCGCCCCGGTCGGCCCCGGGGCCCTCCAGCCCGGGGAGGGTCAGCGCCTGCACGTCGGCGCCGGCGGCGCGCAGCGGCTCCGCGACGCGGTCCCAGGCCCAGGCGCCGAGCCAGAAGCCGGGGACGAGGACGAAGCGGGTGCTCGTGGAGGAGTCCATGGGCCCACCCTGGCGCACCGGGATGACGGTCGGGCACCGACCACCACCGCGCGGCACGCGCGCGCACGTCCGGCGGTGAGCCGCGCCACGGTTCCTCGGCGATGACGGCGTCCGGCCCTAGGCTGCGGCGACCCTGACCGCCGGAACCCTCCTGACCACCGAGGTCCAGCCCCCATGAGCACTCCCGCGACGCCGTCCGCGCCGTCCGCGCCTCCCGCCCCCAGCGCCCCGCTGAGCGGGATCGAGGCCAACGGCATCAACGTCATCGCCGAGGGCGAGCGCAGGGGCGCCCCGCGCAGCCTGTTCTGGCCCTGGTTCGCCGCGAACATCTCCGTGCTCGGCGTCAGCTACGGCTCCTTCGTGCTCGGCTTCGGCATCTCCTTCTGGCAGGCGACCTTCGCCGTCGTGGTCGGCACGGTCTTCTCCTTCCTGCTCTGCGGCGTCATCGCCCTGGGCGGCAAGCGCGCCTCGGCGCCGACGATGACGGTCAGCCGGGCCGCCTTCGGGGTCCGCGGCAACGCCGCCCCCGCCGCCGTCTCCTGGATCCTCACCGTCGGCTGGGAGACCGTCCTCGCCTCCCTCGCGACGCTGGCCACCGCCACGGTCTTCCGCGAGCTCGGCTGGGGCGGCGGCACGCTGACCTCGGTCGTGGCGCTGGTCGTGGTCGCCGTGCTCGTGGTGGGCGCCGGCGTGCTCGGATTCGACGCGATCATGCGGTTGCAGACCCTCATCACCGTCGTCACCGGCGTGCTCACGGTGGTCTACGTGCTGCTCGTGCGGGACGAGGTCAGCTGGGACGCCGTCTCGGCCCTGCCCTCGGGCTCGACGCAGGCGGTCCTGGGCGCGCTGGTGCTGATGATGACCGGGTTCGGCCTCGGCTGGGTCAACGCGGCCGGCGACTACTCCCGCTACCTCCCGCGCCGCACCTCCAGCGCGGGCGTCGTCGGGTGGACGACGTTCGGCGGGGCCGCCGCGCCGGTCGTGCTGGTGGTCTTCGGCCTGCTGCTGGCCGGCTCCGACCCCGACCTGTCCGGCGCCATCGCGCTCGACCCGATCGGCGCGCTGACCACCGTGCTGCCGGTGTGGTTCCTCGTGCCCTTCGCGATCGTCGCGGTGCTGTCACTCGTCGGTGGCGCGGTGCTCGACATCTACTCCTCGGGCCTGGCCCTGCTGTCCCTCGGCCTGCGCGCCCCCCGCTGGGTCGCCGCGTGCATCGACGGCACGCTCATGGTGATCGGCACGATCTTCGTGGTCTTCGTCGCCGACTCCTTCCTGCCGCAGTTCCAGGGCTTCCTCACCACCCTCGGCGTGCCGATCGCGGCGTGGGCCGGGGTGGCGATCGCCGACCTGCTGCTGCGCCGCGGCGACTACGCCGACGCCGACCTCTTCGACCCGCGCGGCCGGTACGGCTCGGTGTCGGTGCCCGCCGTGGGGCTGCTGGTGCTGGGCACGCTCCTGGGCTGGGGACTGGTGACCAACGCCGCTGCGGGCTGGTTGGACTGGCAGGGCTACCTGCTCGGGCCGGTCGGCCTCGGCGGGCGCGAGGGCGCGTGGGCCTACGCCAACCTCGGGGTGCTCGTGGCGCTGGTCGTCGGCTTCGCCGGGCACCTGCTGCTCGGGCGCTCGCGGGTGCGGGCGCAGGAGGCCGTGGGCGGCGCGTCGCGGTGAGCGCTCCCTGGCTGGTGGTGATCGACGTCCAGCACGTCTTCGCCGACCTCGGCAGCCCGTGGGGCTCGCCGATGGTCGACGCCGCCCTGCCGCAGGTGCACCGGCTCGTGGCGGCCTTCGAGGGGCGCACGGTCGCGACCCGGTTCGTCGCGCCCGAGCGGCCCCGGGGGGCGTGGGCGCCCTACTACGAGCAGTTCGCCTTCGCGCTGCAGCCACCGGACGCCCCGCTGTACGCCCTGCTCGACGGCGTCGTGCCCCCCTCGGCGCCGGTCGTGACCCGCACGACGTTCGGCAAGTGGGACGACGCCCCCGACGGGCTCGCCGCGGTCACCGGCGGGGCCGGCACCCTCGTGGTCGCGGGGGTGTCCACCGACTGCTGCGTGCTCTCGACGGTGCTGGCGGCCGCCGACGCCGGGGTGGCCGTGCAGGTGGTGACCGACGCGTGCGCCGGGGCGACGCCGGCCGACCACGAGCGCGCCCTGGCCGCGATGGACCTGTACGCGCCCCTGGTCACGCTCACCACGACGGACGCCGTCCTCGCCGCTGCCTGACCATCTGCGCTTCGGGGCAGCCGTGCTCCTCTCGTGCCGGTGCCGGGGACCTCGACGGGCCCTGCGGCGCGGCACCGCAGGAGCATCGCGGCACCGCAGGAGCGCGGCGTCAGAGGACGGTGAAGCCCTCCGGCAGCGGACGCCGTCCGGTCAGGGCCAGCAGCGCGTCGCCGCCGCCGCCGGAGGCCGCGGCCAGCCGGCCCACCAGGTCGAGGGCGGCCACCGCGGCGGCGGGCGGCGGCACCGGCCGCTGCCCGAGGGCGGCCGCGAGGTCGCAGGTGTGGACGGTCAGCTCGAAGGTCCGCGTCGGCAGGTAGGCGCCCAGCAGCATGCCGCCGGCGGGCGTGGCCATCGCGGCGTCCGGGCCCCAGGAGGCCACCAGCGCCACCACCCGCTCGGCGAGGCCCGCCACGGCGGCCGCCGGGTCCGGGCCGAGGGCCGTGCCGGCGTCCCGGCCGCGCTGCGCGACGTCCGGGCTCCTCATCGCCTCGGCCAGCGCGTGGAAGTAGCCGACCGGGGAGGCCACGTCGACCCGGACGCCGTCCGCGCGGCGGTACTGCTCGACGGTGGTCAGCGAGCGGCTCGTGTGGCCGAGGAGGTCGCGCACGCTCCACTCGCCGAGCCCCGGCCGCTCCTCGTGGCCGCGTGCGGACGCCGCGGTGTCGACGAACCAGCCGGCGGCCGCGGTGAACGCGGCGCGGGTCTCCTCCCAGGTGGCCATGGCGCGGACGCTAGCGTCGAGCGGTGGCCAGTGACGACATCAGCTCCAGCGTCCGCAAGTGGGTCAAGCCCGAGGACCTCAACGCCCACGGCACCCTCTTCGGCGGCCAGCTGCTGCGCTGGGTCGACGAGGAGGCGGCGATCTACGCCGTCCTGCAGCTCGGCAGCGCGCGCGTGGTCACCAAGTACCTGTCGGAGATCGAGTTCGTCAGCACCGCCCGCCAGGGCGACCTGCTCGAGCTGCGCCTGGCGCCCACGGCCTTCGGCCGCACGTCGCTGACGCTGCGGGCCGAGGTCGTCAACATGGTCACCCGGCGCCGCATCCTCACCCTCGAGCGGCTCGTGTTCGTCACCGTGGACGAGCAGGGGCGGCCCTCCCCGCACGGCTTCACCGACGTCACCGCCCGGCGCGACCGGATCCCGCACGAGCACGTGGACGAGGGGTGAGCGCCGCGGCCCTCCTCCTGCGGCGCGCGCGCCTGGACGGCCGGGTGCGCGACGTCCTGCTCGCCGGCGGCCGGGTCGTCGCGGTCGCCGACGACCTGGGTGCGGGGGCGCCCGGTCTGGACGCCGCCGAGGTGGCCCGTGCGGAGGTGGTCGACCTCGACGGCGCCGTCCTGCTGCCGGGCCTGCGCGACGAGCACGTGCACGCCGAGCAGTGGGCCGCCGCGCGTCGCCGGATCGACGTCACGACCGCGACGTCGCCCGAGCACGCCGCCGCGCTGGTGGCCGGCGCCGTCGCCGCGACGCCCCCGGACGCCGGGGCGCTGGTGCTGGCGCACGGCTTCCGCGACGCCCTGTGGACGGCGCCCCCCACCGCCGCCGTGCTGGACGCCGCCCTGCCCGGCCGCGCCGTCGTGGTCGCCAGCGGCGACCTGCACACCGCCTGGTGCAGCACCGCCGCCGTCCGCCTCCTCGGGCTGAGCTCGCCCGACGGCGTGGTGCGCGAGCAGGAGGCGATGGCCGTCTACGCCCGCGCCGAGCAGGTGCCGGTCGCCGTCCTGGACGCCTGGGTGCTGGACGCCGCCCGCGCCGCGGCCGCCCGCGGCGTCACCTCCCTGGTCGACCTCGAGCTCACGGACGCGCCCGCCGCCTGGGCCCGCCGCGCGGCGTCCGCGACGCCGGCCCTGCGGGTGAGCGCTGCCGTGTGGCCCGAGCGCCTGGAGGCGGCGATCCAGCGAGGGCTCCGCAGCGGGCAGGTGCTCCCCGGCCTCGACGCCGAGCGCGACCCGGTGGCGGCCGAGCGGCTGCGGGTCGGCCCGCTGAAGGTCTTCGTCGACGGCTCGCTCGGAACCCGCACGGCCTGGTGCGCCGAGCCCTACCCCGGCGTCCGCGGGCCGGCGGCGCACGGCGTCCTGCGCACCCCCCTCGGCGAGCTGGAGCGGCTGCTGCGCCGCGCCACCGCGCACGGCCTCGACGTCGCCGTGCACGCCATCGGCGACGACGCCGTCACCACGGCCCTCGACGGCTTCGCCGCGGCCGGCTGCACCGGGCGGATCGAGCACGCGCAGCAGGTGCACGAGCGCGACCTGCCGCGCTTCGCCGCCCTGGGCGTCGTCGCGAGCGTGCAGCCGCGGCACGCCCTGGACGACCGCGACGCCGCCGACCACCACTGGGCCGGCGCCACCGGCCGCGCCTTCCCCTACGGGGCGCTCGTGCGCGCCGGGGCGCAGGTCGTGCTCGGCTCCGACGCGCCGGTCGCCGCCCTGGACCCCTGGGACGCGCTCGCCAGCGCCGTGCACCGCAGCGCCGACGACCGCGAGCCGTGGCACCCCGAGCAGCACCTGGCCCTGGCCGACGCGCTCGCGGCCTCCAGCGGCGGACGCCGCGCGGTGCGCGTGGGCGACGCGGCCGACCTCGTGGTGGTGCCCGAGCCGCCGGCCGACGTCCTGGCCCGCGACGGCGCTGACGGCCTGCGCCGCACGCCGGTGCTGGGCACCCTGGTCGCCGGCGCGTGGACCCACCGCGACCTCGGTTGATCGCCGCTGGCGGGCCGCCGTAGCGTTCCCGCGTGCTCGACGCCAGCCGCCAGGACCTCACCACCGCCCTGCGGGCGCGGGACGCGGTCGCCGTCTCGGCGCTGCGCTCGGCGCTCGCCGCCGTGGGGAACGCCGAGGCCGTCCCGGTGCCGGACGCCGGTGGCACCGGTGGCGCGACGGTCGGCGAGCACGTCGCCGGGGCGCGGGTGGGTCTGGGGGCGGGCGAGGTCGAGCGCCGCGTCCTGAGCGAGGGCGACGTGGTGGCGCTGGTGCGCGCCGAGGTCGACGAGCGCCTCGCCGCCGCCGCCCAGGTCGAGGCCCTGGGCCGCGCCGACGTGGCCGAGCGGCTGCGCGCGGAGGCCGCGGTGCTGCAGCGCCACCTGCCGGCCGGCTAGAGCGCCGGACCGGGCTGCACGCGCAGGACCAGCAGCGCGATGTCGTCCTCGACGGCGTCGGGCAGCAGGCCGAGCAGCGCGTCGCAGAGGTCCTCCAGCGGCAGGTCGGCCAGCTCCGCTGCCGCGCCCACCAGCCACTCCAGGCCCTGCTCCAGGGGCGCGCCCCGGCGCTCGACGAGGCCGTCGGTGTAGAGCAGGACGGTCGACCCCGGCTCGAGCACCACCTCGTGGTCGGCGCGCCGGGTGTCCGGCACCAGGCCCATCAGCAGGTCGGGGTCGGTGGAGAGCAGCTGCGCGGAGCCGTCCGGGCGCAGCAGCACCGGCGGGAGGTGGCCGGCGCTGGACCACCGCAGCACCGGCGAGGGGCACCCGCCGTCCTGCGCGCCGGAGTCGACCTGCGCGAGCAGCAGGGTCGCCAGGGCGTCCACGCGGAGGTCGGCCATGGCGCCGTCCAGGGACGACAGCACCTGCGAGGGCGGGGCGCCGGTGGCGTAGCCGATGCCGCGCAGGAGGTTGCGCAGCTGGGCCATCGCCGCCGCGGCGTCGCGGTCGTGGCCGGAGACGTCGCCGATGACGAGCGACGCCACGCCCTCGCTGCCCACGAACGCGTCGTACCAGTCGCCGCCGACCTGCGCCTCCTGCGCGGCGGGGGCGTAGCGGACGGCGACCTGCAGGTGCTCCAGCTGCGGCGGCGCGGTCAGCAGGGAGCGCTGCAGCGTCTCCGACATCCGGGCCACCGCCCGGGCGGCCCGGCGCTCGGCGCTCAGCGCCAGGAGCCGGTCCAGCGCCTGCGCCGTCTGCGCGGCGAAGGACTCCAGGAGGCTGACCTCCTCGCGCTCCAGCGGACGCTCGTCGACCCAGGAGACGGCCAGGGAGCCCAGCACCCGGCCGCGCGCGCCCAGCGGCAGGAACGCCCACGCGTCCCGGCGCGTGTCGACGTACACCTCGGCCATGGCGGGGCTGAAGGCCAGCCCGGACTCGCGGGTGGGCAGCAGCACCCGCTGCCCGGTGCGCGCAGCCCAGGCCGCCGGCAGCGGGCTGTCGTGGGGCAGGTGCCCGTAGGTCAGCTGGACGTGCTCGCCGAGGACGGCGCTGACCGTCACCCGCCACCCGCCCTCGTCGGCGGCGGAGACGACGGCGCCCCCGTCGGCGCCCAGCAGGCCCAGGCCCTGGCCGACGACGATGCGCTCGAGGTCCTCGACGGTCTCGGCCGTCGTCAGCTGCAGCGCCACCTCGCCCAGGCGCGCCAGCCGGCGGGCCGCGACGTCCTTGGCGTCCTGCGCGGCGCGCAGCTGCTGCA
>Ga0210040_10005373_pt1 | contig 16351 bp, 10 predicted proteins | sample CryGeyCG12114_NA_FD_185462 | JGI IMG/M metagenome (GOLD analysis project Ga0210040, IMG submission 185462) | Groundwater microbial communities from aquifer - Crystal Geyser CG19_WC_8/21/14_NA (SPAdes) (version 2) | ecosystem: Environmental > Aquatic > Deep subsurface > Groundwater | place: USA... | reverse complement strand
ACAGCGGCAACGACACGCTCTTCGGCGGCGACGGCAACGACCAGCTCTGGGGCGACATCGGTGCGGACCTCCTGACCGGCGGCACCGGCAACGACACCCTGCGGGGCGGCGTCGGCGATGACGTGCTGGATGGTGGCGATGGCAGGGACCAGCTCTGGGGAGGCGCCGGGCTCGACATCCTGACGGGCGGCGCGGGTGACGACGAGCTGGCGGGCGAGGACGGCAACGACAGCCTCGACGGTGGCGAGGGCAACGACCTCCTCAACGGCGGCGGCGGCAACGACACGATCCGTGGCGGCGCGGGCGACGACCGCGTCCTCGCCGGGGACGGCAGCGACCTGATCGAGGCCGGCACCGGCAACGACTATGTCCAGGCGGGCGCCGGCAACGACCGCGTCGCCACCGGCGCGGGCGACGACAACATCCTGGCCGATGCCGGCGACGACGACGTCGAGGCCGGGGACGGCAACGACTATGTGCAGGCGGGCGTCGGCAATGACCGGGCCGTGACCGGCGCCGGCAACGACACCATCCTGGGCGACGAGGGCAACGACTGGATCGACTCCGGCGCGGGCAGCGACCAGGTTTACGCGGGCGCCGGGGACGACACCGTGGTCCACCGCCGCGCCGAGAACGCGGGCGCGACCGAGCGCATGGAAGGCGGGGCCGGCAACGACACCCTCAAGCTGGAGTTCACCGCGGCCGACTGGTTCGACATGGCCGTGCAGAGCGACCTCGGCCGCTACCGCGCCTTCCTCGCCGGGCCCTATGCGGCGAATGGCAGCTTCTACGCCTGGTCAAGCATGGGGATGATCTCGTCCTCCTTCGAGAACGCCGCCCTGACCGTGGACGGCGCCGCCGCTTCCCTCGCCGACGACGCCGTTTCCGCGCGCGACGACCTGTTCAGCGTGCTCGAGGACGGCACGCTGTCCGGCAACGTGCTGGGCAACGACGGCGTGCCGGACCTCGTGCGCTCGGTCGCCGTCCTGTCCGGCCCGCTCGCGGGCAGCCTCGTTCCCGCCGCGCGCAACGGCGCCTTCTCCTTCACCGCCGATTCCGGCCTGCAGTCGCTGCGGGGCGGCGAGGTGCGCGACCTGTTCTTCACCTACCGCGTGACCGACGCCGACAACGACACGGGCGATGCGCGCGTCACCCTCCGTGTGGTCGGCGTCAACGATGCCGCGCTCTTCGGCGGCACCGGGGCCGGTGCCGTGACCGAGGAGGGGACGGTGCGGGCCGCATCGGGCGTTCTGAGCGTGTCGGACGTGGACACGGGGGAGGCCGGGTTCCGGGCCGCGGCCACGCTGGCCGGCGCTTACGGCGACTTCACCTTCGACGCCGCGACCGGTGCCTGGACCTACACCCTCGACAACGCGCGCGCCGCCACCCAGGCGCTGCGCGGCGGGCAGGTCGCCACCGACAGCCTGAGCATCCGCTCCGTCGATCTCACCGAGAAGGTCGTGTCGGTGGGCGTCACCGGCGCGAACGACGCCGCGACCTTCGGCGGCACCCGGTCGGTGACCACGAACGAGGACGCCGCCGCCGCGGTGGGCGCCACCCTCACCGTGTCCGACGCGGATGGCGGCGAGGCCGGCTTCCTGCCCACGGCCACCCCCGTCGTCGCCGGGCGCTACGGCAGCTTCACCTTCGCGCCGGCCACGGGCAACTGGACCTACCTGGTCGCCCCGACGGCGGAGGTGCAGTCCCTGCGCGCGGGCCAGAGCCTGGCCGACAGCATGACGGTCCGCTCCACCGACGGCACCACCCAGGTGCTGTCGGTCACGATCGAGGGCCGGAACGACGCGGCCACCATCGCCGGCACCGCGGCCGCGAGCGTGACCGAGGACGCGCCCGCCAGCACCGCGTCCGGCACCCTCGTGGTGTTTGACGCCGATGCCGGGCAGTCCGCCTTCCAGGCCCCGGCCGCCGCCGCGCTCGCCGGCACCCACGGCACCTTCGCCTTCAACAGCACCACCGGCGCCTGGACCTACGCCCTGGACAACGCCCGCGCCGCCACGCAGGCCCTCAAGGCCGGGCAGAGCGTGGCCGAAACCCTGACCGTCACCTCCCTCGACGGCTCGGCCAGCAAGACCATCAGCGTCACCGTCAACGGCGCGAGCGAGCCGGTCACGGCCCGGGTCCTTTCGACGAGTTCGCAGGGCATCGCCAATGGCAACCACGCCCACACGTCCAACGGCACGGTCGAGGTCGGGCCCTGGAGCGGCGAGGTGGTGCGCGGGGCGGTCGAGTTCGATCTCGGTGCCGGCAGCTTCACCACCGCGCGCTTCTCCTTCCACGAAGGCGCCAGTTCCGGGATCAGCTATCCGCTGGCGGGCGTGTTCAAGGGCACCGTCTCCGTTTACGCCTATCGCGGCAACGGCTCGGTCAGCACTTCGGATTTCAATGCCGCGACCCTGTCCCTGGTCACGACGATCAACACCTCGGCCAAGAACACGGGCGCGGCCTATGACCTGGACGTCTCCGCCGCCCTGGCGGACGACATGGCGGCCGGTGCGGATGCCGGCTTTCTGTTCACCTACCAGTCCACCGGCGGGCCGAATGCGCCGATGCATTTCTCGGGTTTCGGCCTGACTTTCGCCTGAAGCCCGAACCCTGCGGCCGGCACAGGGCGCAGGGATGCGGAACTGCCGGCCGCGCGGGCCGCATCCCCTGGTCCCGGATTTCCCGGCCCAAATCCCCTGGGGACCGATCAGTTGTCCCGCAGCGCCAGCGCCAGGCTCCGCAGCATCGTCGCCGTCGCGCCCCAGATCACCTGTGTCTCGTGCGGCCAGGCCCAGAACTCGCGGGCGCGGCCGCCGAACACGCCGTGGCGCCGCTCCGGCGAGGCCGGGTCCATCAGCCGCGACACCGGGTACTCGAACACCTCCGCCACCTCGGCCGGCTCGGGCGTGAGGGTCACCGGCGGGTCGAGCAGCGCCACCACCGGGATCACGTGGAAGCCCGTGCCCGTCACCATGGCGGGAAGCCGCCCGGCGATGCGCGGCAGGCGCGGGTCGAGCCCCACCTCCTCGGCGGCCTCGCGGATGGCGGCGGCCTCGGGCGTCTCACCGGGCTCGATCCGCCCGCCCGGAAAGGCCACCTGCCCGGCATGGGCCGACAGGGTGGCGGCACGCAGGGTCAGCAACACGGCCGGCTCGGGGTGCAGGATGACCGGCACCAGCACGGCGGAGCGGCGGATGGCCGCCTCCGGCGCGTCGTCCCCGGCCTCGCCCAGCCCCCGGGCGAGCCGGGCCGGATCGGCCAGGCGCGCCTCGACTTCGGCCGGCGGGAGCGAGAACAGCGACGACGGCGAAAGAAGCGCCGGCGGGGCCGTCGTCACGCCACCTCGTCGTCCAGGGCCGCGAGCGGATCGTCCAGGTCTCCGTCCGGCATGTCGTCCTCGGGCGGGCTGTCGTCGATGACAAAGAACACGCCCTCGCTCCAGACGCCCGTCACCTCGCGCCCGTCGATCACCTCGGTCTGGGCGAGCGCCACCAGCTCATAGAAAACCGGCCGGCTGATCCGGGCCTCCAGGCCCGGGCGCACCGTGACATAGGGGCGGGGCTCGCGGGTCACCGGGTCGATCTGCACGCGGATCGGGTGGGCCTCGTCGGCCGTCACCATCTCGTCGAGGTTGGTGCGGAAGGTCAGGCATTGCCGGGCCCGGCGCCGCGCCGGGGCACCGCCTCCCTCGCAGACGCCATCGTTGTTGCTGCAGCAATGGCCCCAGTTCAGCTCCACCGCGACGAAGGGCGCGTCCTCCACCTCGACCCGGCCTTTCTCCACCGGCGTTTCCAGCCAGTAGACCCCTTCCTCGTCCCGCTTCAGGACCGAGGCGAAGAGGCAGACCAGCTCGCGCCGCCCGATCGGGCTGCCCTGGTAGTGCCAGCTTCCGTCCCGGGCGATCCGCATGTGGAAGTCGCCGCAGATCGTTCGGGGCATGCGTGCCAGACCCGACGCCGCGACGGCCGCAGCGGGTTTTCCGCCGCCTGTAACATCATGCATCCCCAGCGCCATGTGACTTCCTCCGCGCCATCGAAGGGTCCTACCCTCCCCATTCGCCCGGCACGCCTCCATGTATCCCGGAGTGGCGGGGGTGAGGGCGTTACCCTCGGGCAATATGAGAAGGGGCCACCCGTGGTTGAAGTGCCCGGCACAAAGGAAGCGACGGCTGATGCGGAGAAGCTGCTCGGAGAGGCCGAGGCGCTCTCCTCGCGGCTCACCCGGGTGCGGGCCGCCGTCGGCCGGGTGATCCTCGGGCAGGAGGAGGTGGTGGAGCAGGCGCTCGTCACCCTGCTGGCCGGCGGGCACATGCTGCTGGTGGGCGTTCCCGGCCTGGGCAAGACCAAGCTGGTGGAAACCCTGGGCACCGTGATGGGCCTCGACGCCCGCCGCGTTCAGTTCACCCCGGACCTCATGCCGTCGGACATCCTGGGCTCGGAGGTGCTGGAGGAGGCCGAGGGAGGCCGGCGCGCCTTCCGCTTCCTGCGCGGCCCCGTCTTCTGCCAGCTTCTCATGGCGGACGAGATCAACCGGGCCTCGCCCCGCACCCAGTCCGCGCTTCTCCAGGCCATGCAGGAGCGGAAGGTGGCGGTGGGCGGCCAGATCCTGGACCTTCCCGCCCCCTTCCACGTGCTGGCCACCCAGAACCCGATCGAGCAGGAGGGCACCTATCCCCTGCCCGAGGCCCAGCTCGACCGCTTCCTGCTGGAGATCGAGATCGGCTACCCCGACGAGGCCGCCGAGCGCGCCATGCTGCTGGCCACCACCGGCGCCCGCGAGGCCCGGCCGGAGGAAGCGCTGCGGGCCGAGGAACTGATCGCCGCCCAGGCCCTGATCCGCCGCCTGCCGGTGGGGGAGACCGTGCTCAACGCCATCCTCCGCCTGGTGCGCGGCGCCCGGCCGGACACCGCGACGCTGCCCGCCGTGAAGCAGCACCTCGCCTGGGGCCCCGGCCCCCGCGCCGCCCAGGCGCTGATGCTGGCGACAAGGGCGCGCGCCGTGCTGGACGGGCGGCTTTCCCCCAGCGTGGAGGACGTGCTGGCGCTGGCCGAGCCCATCCTGCGCCACCGCATGGCGCTGGGCTTCGCGGCGCGGGCGGACGGCGTGCAGCTTTCCGAGGTGATCGGCGCGCTGAAGGCCGATCTTGGCTAAGGGAGCGCCGGAGGCCGCGCTCGCCCTCCGGGCCGAGTCCGCCGGCGCGCGCCTGCCGCCCCTGGTGGTGGCCGCCGAGCGGGTGGCCGCCACGGTGATGCAGGGCGTGCATGGCCGCCGCCGCTCCGGCCAGGGCGACGCCTTCTGGCAGTTCCGGCCCTATCTGCCCGGCGACGACGCCGCCCGCGTCGACTGGCGGCAGAGCGCCAAGTCCGATCGCCTTTATCTTCGCGAAACCGAATGGGAATCCGCCCAGACCGTGGCGCTGTGGCGGGATTCCGCGCCCGGCATGGACTGGTCCGGCGCCGCCTCCCGGCCCACCAAGGGGGCGCGCGCCGACCTTCTCCTTCTCGCCCTCGCCTCCCTCCTGCTGCGGGGTGGGGAAAGGGTGCGCCTCCTGGGCGGCGGGCGCGGGCTGTCCGGGCGGGGCGCGCTTCCCGCGCTGGCCATGCGCCTCGGTGGCCAGTCCGGCCCGCCGGCCGACGAAAGCCTGCCCCGCCATGCCCGCGCCGTGCTGTTCGGCGATTTCCTGGCCCCCTTGCCGGACCTCCGCGCCACCCTCGCGCCGCTGGCCGCCGCCGGGGTGCGCGGCACCCTCGTGACGCTGCGCGACCCGGCAGAGGAAACCCTGCCCTATGGCGGCCGCATCCGCTTCGAGCCGCTGGACGGCACCGACCCCGCGCTGGTGCCGCGCGTGGAGGGGATCCGCGCCCTTTACGAGGAGCGCATGGCGGCCCACCGCGAGGGCCTCTCGGCACTGGCGGCCTCGCTGGGCCTGCGCGTCCTGTTCCACCGCACCGACCATCCGCCGGAGGCGGCGCTGATGGCGCTCTGGCAGGCCCTGGCCCCGCAGGGGGCGCGCTGAGGTGGGCGCGCTTTCCTTCACCGCTCCCTGGCTGCTGCTGGCGCTGGCCGCCCTGCCCGCCCTGTGGTGGCTGCTGCGCGTCACCCCGCCCACGCCCCGCCGCCAGTCCTTCCCGCCCGCGCGCTTCCTGCGCGACCTCCCGGCGGTGGAGGAAACCCCGTCCCGCACGCCGTGGTGGCTGCTGCTGCTGCGGCTTGCGGCGGCGGCGCTGATCATCCTCGGCCTCGCGCGCCCCATCTGGAACGCCGCGGCCGGCGATCCCGAGGAAGGCCCGCTGCTGGTGGTGCTCGACAACGGCTGGGCCGCCGCCGCCGACTGGCCGGACCGCGTGGCGGCGGCCGGTGCCGCGCTGGACACCGCCGCCCGGGCCGGGCGCCGCGCCGCCCTTCTCGCCACCGCTCCCAGCGCGACAGGGGAGCCGCCCCGCCCCACCGGCTGGATGCCCGCCGAGGAAGCGCGCGCGCGCCTCGCCGCCCTGCGCCCGCAGCCCTGGGCGCCGGACCGGCCCGCCGCGCTGGGCGCCCTGAACGCCTGGCGCACGGAGGGCTTCGCGAGCCTTTACGTGACGGACGGCCTGTCCCATGGCCCCGACGACGGCGCGGCGCTGCTGGCGGCGCTGGCCGCCGCCGGGCCGCTCCAGGTGGCGCGCGGGGCGCCGGGTGCCGCCCGCGTCCTGCTGCCGCCGCGCGCCGAGGCCGACCGCCTCGTGCTCGGCCTCCGCCGCCCGCCGGGGGGAGAGGCCGGGGAGGCCGGGGTGCTGGCGATGACGCCCGATGGGCGCGCCCTCGGCCGCGCCGTGTTGCCCCTGGCCGCGGGAGCAACGGAGGCGGAGGGGGCCCTGGAGCTGCCGATCGAGATCCGCAACAGCGTCACCCAGCTTTCCCTCGAGGGCACCGCCCCCGGCGCGGCCGGCACCGTTCTGCTCGACGAGCGCTTCCGCCGCCGCCCCGTCGGCCTGCTGGCGGCGCAGGAGGAGGCGGCGGACACCCCCCTCACCGGCTCCCTGTACTACCTGGACCGCGCCCTTTCCCCCACCGCAGAGATCCGCCGCGGCACGCTGGAGCAGCTTCTCTCGCGCCGCCTCGCGGTGCTGGTGCTGGCCGACCGCCCGCTGGCCGACGGCCCGGAAGTCGAGGCGGTGACCCGCTTCGTGGAGGGCGGCGGCCTGTTGCTCCGCTTCGCCGGGCCGCGCCTCGCGGAACGGGGCGACGCCTTGCTGCCCGTGCCTCTGCGCGCCGGGGAGCGCGCGCTGGGCAGCGCCCTGTCCTGGGAGCGCCCGCAGACGCTGGCCGCCTTCCCGGAGGGCAGCCCCTTCGCCGGCCTGACGCCGCCGCCCGAGGTGACCGTCACCACCCAGGTCCTGGCCGAGCCCATCCCCCGCCTGGCCGAGCGCAGCTGGGCCCGCCTGTCGGACGGCACGCCCCTGGTCACCTTCGAGAACCGCGGCGCGGGGCGGATCGTGCTGTTCCACGTCACCGCCAATGCCGACTGGTCGGACCTGCCGCTCTCGGGCCTCTACATCGACATGCTCCGCCGCATCGTGGCGCTGTCCTCCGGCGTGGCCGGGGGGGAAAGCGCCGCCACCCTCGCGCCGATCGAGACGCTGGACGGCTTCGGGCGCCTCGGCGCCCCGCCGCCCGCCGCCGGGCCGCTGGCCGCCGCCCAGCTCGACGCAACCACCCCCGGCCCGCGCAACCCGCCCGGTTGGTACGGCACGCCCGGCGAGGGCGGCGAGCGGCGCGCGCTGAACCTTTCGGCCCATCTGCCCGCCCCCGCCGCCATGGCCCCGGCCCCTTCCGGCGCGCGGGAAGGCCGCATCGGCGGCGTGCCGCCGGAGCGCGACCTTGGCCCCTGGCTGCTGGCCGCGGCCCTGGTGCTGCTGGCGCTGGACCTGCTGCTCTCGCTGCAAAGCCGCGGCCTGGGCCTGCGCGCCCGCGCGGCGGCGGTGGCGCTCGCGCTGCTGCTGCCGGGCACGGCCATGGCACAGGGCGTTCCCGCCGAAGGCGCCGCCGCCCTGGCCACCCGCCTGGCCTATGTGGTGACCGGCGACGCGCAGGCGGACGAAACCTCCCGCCAGGGCCTGACCGGCCTGTCCGACTACGTGAACCGCCGCACCGCCGCCGGCCTCGCCGAACCCGCGGCGCTCCGTCCCGGCCGGGACGACCTGTCCTTCTATCCCCTGCTCTACTGGGTGGTGCTGCCCGAGGCCCCCGCGCCGGACGCCGCGGCCGTGGGCGCGCTGAACGCCTTCATGCGCCAGGGCGGCATCATTGTCTTCGACACGCGCAACGAGGGCTCGGGCGAGGGCGTCTCGCTGGGCGCCGACGCCGCGTTGCGCCGCCTCACCCGCAACCTCCAGGTGCCGCCGCTGGCGCAGCTGCCCGAGGACCACGTCCTCAAGCGCGCCTTCTACCTGCTGCCCGACCTGCCCGGCCGCTATGCCGGCGGCCCCGTCTGGATCGCGCGCGACACCGACCGCGCGAATGACAGCGTGTCCCCCGTGATCATCGGCGGGCACGACTGGGCGGCGGCCTGGGCCGTGGATGGGCGCGGCAACAATCCCTATGCCGTCATGCCCGGCGGCGCGCGGCAGCGGACGCTGGCCTACCGCTTCGGCGTCAACCTCGTGATCTACGCGCTGACCGGCAACTACAAGGGCGACCAGGTGCACGTGCCGGCCATCCTGGAGCGGCTCGGCAACTGATGACCCGCTCTCTCTCCTCCATCGACCTCGCGCCCATCCTGCCGCACTGGCTGCTTCTGGCGCTGGCCGTGCTGGCGGTGCTGGCGCTGGTGCCCGCGCTGGTCCGCCGCGCGCGCGGCGCCTGGTGGCGGGCGCTGGCCTTCCTGCTCATCCTCGGCGCCATCGCCAACCCGCGCCTCGTGCAGCAGACGCGCGAGGTGCGGCCCGACATCGCGCTGCTGGCGGTGGACAACTCCGCCTCCACCGACGTCGCCGGGCGCCAGGCCGCGATCGCGAGCGCCCGGGCCGCCATCGAGGCACGCGCCGGCCGCCTGCCCGACCTGGAGCTTCGCACCGTGACGGCGGAGGAAGGTGGCAGCCAGGGCACGCGGCTGTTCGCCGCCATCGAGCGGGGCCTCGCCGACATCCCGCGCGCGCGGCTGGCGGGCGTGATCGCCCTGACCGACGGCCAGGTGCACGACGCGCCGCGCGACCTCGGCGCCGAGGCGCCCCTTCACGTGCTGCTTCCCGGCCGCGCGGGCGAGGTGGACCGGCGGCTGCGCATCATCGAGGCCCCGGGCTTCGGCATCGTCGGGCGCGGCGTGGAGCTGCGGCTGGTGGTCGAGGACCTGGGCGCCACCTCCGGCGGTGCCGCGCCCCTGCGCCTGACCATCCGCCGCGACGGCAGCGCGCCGCGCACGGAAAGCGTGCAGCCCGGCCGCGAGCAGCGCATCGCCGTTCCCATCGAGCGCGGGGGCCCGAGCGTGATCGAGATCACGGCCGAGGAGCGGCCGGGCGAGGTCTCCACGCTCAACAACACCGCGGTCGTCACCGTGAACGGCGTGCGCGACCGGCTGCGCGTGCTGCTCGTGAGCGGGGAGCCCCATGCCGGCGAGCGCACCTGGCGCCGCCTGCTGAAGGCCGACCCCAACGTCGATCTCGTTCATTTCACCATTCTCCGCCCGCCGGAGAAGGACGACCTGACGCCGCTGAACGAGCTGGCGCTGATCGCCTTTCCCGTGCGCGAGCTGTTCCAGCAGAAGCTGCGCGAGTTCGACCTGATCGTCTTCGACCGCTTCTCCAACCGCGGCATCCTGCCGCCGCAATACCTGCGCAACATCGCCGAGCACGTGCGCCAGGGCGGGGCGCTGCTGATGTCGGTGGGGCCGGAGTTCACCGGCGGGGGGTCGCTGGCCAACACGCCGCTCGGCGCCGTGCTGCCCGCCCGCCCCCTGCCCGGAGGCCAGGCGCTGCTGGAGGCTCCCTTCCGCGCACAGGTCAGCGAGACCGGCCTGCGCCATCCCGTGACCGAGGGGCTGACCGGCGCCAATGCCACGGCCGCCGCTGCGGCCAGCTGGGGCCGCTGGTACCGCATGCTGCGCGCCGAGCCGCGCGGTGGCGCCAGCATCATGAATGGCCCCGACGGCAACCCGCTGCTGCTGCTGGACCGCGTGGGCGAGGGCCGCGTGGCCCTTCTGCTGTCGGACCAGATCTGGCTGTGGTCGCGCGGCCATGACGGCGGGGGCCCCCAGGCGGAGCTGCTGCGCCGCATCGCCCACTGGCTGATGCGCGAGCCCGAGCTGGAGGAGGAGGACCTGACCGCCTCCATCGCGCAGGGCCGGCTCACCGTCACGCGCCGCAGCCTGGCCGATGCCCCGCCCCCGGGGATCACGATCACCGCGCCGGACGGCACCGTGACGCGCCACGCGCCGGAGCGCCGCGAGGGCGGCCGCGCGATGGTGGAGTTGCCCGCCGACCGCGCCGGCGTCTGGGCCGCCACCGATGGCACCCGCACCGCCTTCGCCGCCGCCGAGGCCGCGAACCCGCCGGAAATCGCGGACCTGCGCGCCGATCCCGCGCGGGTGCAGCCCGCCGTGCAGTCCTCCGGCGGTGCCGCCCGCTGGATCGGGGACGGCAGCGGCCTGCCGGACATCCGCCGCACCTCCGCCGGCCGCGACGCCGCCGGTCCCGGCTGGATCGGGCTGGTGCGCCGCGAGGATCACACCGTGACGGGCATCTCCGCGCTGCCGCTCCTGCCACCCTGGCTGGCGCTGCTGCTGGTGCTCGGCGTGGCGGTGATGGCCTGGCGCCGGGAGGGGCGCTGAGCGGGAAGCGGTGAAGTTCGGGTTCCGGAGCGATGCTGAACCGACACGGCTTTCGAGTTGTTTTCCGCAACGATGATCGGGCCGAGCCGCTTTTCCCGGCATTCCCCGGCGGCTGCCCGTCTCGACCGTTGCGGTAAGGCAACAATGCATCGCGCCCCGCCTCGCCAAATCGTGCGGCAAGGTCGCCCACCGCATTAACCGAGTTAGGCGCTTGGTTATCGGCGTTCCGTCACACGAAACACCCGCGGTGGCTCCCGCCACCCGGCTGGAGAGAACCATGCGATCCCCAACCCTGGCCCTTGCGCTCTCGTGCTTCCTGGTGCCGGCGGCCGCCTCGGCGGCCCCGGTGCTCTACGAGGCCGTCCTCGCTCCCGCGAACAACTCCGGTGTCACCGGCACGGCCCGCTTCAGCCTCGACGGCGACATCCTGTCCTTCAGCCTCGTGGCGAACAACGTGGTGGCGAACCAGCCGCACCTGCTGCACGTCCACGGCAAGGACATCGCCCCCAGCGTTCCCTTGGATACCCCGGCGCCGCCGCCGCCGGTTCCGCCCAACGGGGACCTCGACAACAACGGCGTGGTGACCACGCCCGAGGCGATCGCCCAGATCGGCCCCGTCATCCTTTCCCTCGCGCAGCACGCGCCCGGCACCAAGGCGGAGCTGCTCGGGGTCACCGCCGCGGCGACGACGCTGATCTACAACGCCACCTTCGACCTCAGCCAGAACGTGACGGAGCCCGGCTTCACGCGGGCGGACCTGCTGCCGCTCGACTTCCGCGTCTTCGACATGCATGGCGGCTTCATCCCGAGCGGAGCGGGCGCCGGCACCTATGACGTGAACCTGCCCGTGGCGGCGGGCGCCATCCAGCTCGTGGCCGTGCCCGAGCCCGCTTCGATGACGCTGATGCTGAGCGGCATCCTCGGCCTCGGGGTGGCGCATCGCCGGCGCAAGGCGCGGGGCGCGCGGGCGGCCTGAACCGGCCTCGTTCCGCCGCGGCCGGGCCGCGGCGGAACGGTTTTCGTCAGGCCTCCTCCACCCCGCACCAGTCGGCGATGAAGGCGGCGATGGACAGCGTCGTCCGCCGGAGCAGCGCGAGGTCCGTCCGCTCGTCGAAGCCGTGGTTGCCCTCGCCGCCCGGCCCGTAGCAGAGCGCGGGCATGGCGTAGTAGCGCCCGTAATAACGCGTGTCGTTCACCGCCGTGGAGAGCCGCTCCTCCATCGGCGCGCCGAAGCTGGCCTCGTGCGCCGCGGCCAGCACGCGCTCCGCCTCGCTGCCGGGCTCCTGCACGAAGCCGTCCGCCTGGAAGCCGTGCCACGTCACCTCCGGCGGGTTGTTCGCCAGAAAGGCATCGCCCGCCCGCGCATCGGACACGCAGCGTTCCACCCCCGCCATCACCTCCGCCACCTCCATCGAGGGGGTCAGCCCGATGCGGCAATCCACCTCGCACCAGGCGGGCGTGGAAGAGGCCCAGTCACCGCCACGGATCACGCCCGGGTTGAACTTGATGGGGTTGCGCACGGCGCCGAAGGAAGGGTCCTCCTTCGCCCGCTCGTTCAACGCCGCCGTGTGGTCCTGCAGCGCACGGATCAGGTGCATGGCCGAGAGGATCGCATTGGTGCCGGCATCGGCGACCGCGACGTGCACGGGCACGCCGCGCACGCGCAGGCGGAACCACAGCGTGCCCGTGTGCGCGCGCGTGATGGTGCCGGCCGTCGGCTCCGGGATCAGGCAGGCATCGGCGCGGTAGCCGCGCAGCAGGGTGGCCAGCGCGCCGTTGCCGGTGCTTTCCTCCTCCGTCACCGTCTGCAGGTGCACGTCGCCCGCGGGGGCCAGCCCGGCCTCGCGCAGCGCGTCCATGGCGAAGATCATGGCGGACACGCCCGCCTTCATGTCGTTCGCGCCGCGGCCGTAGAGCCAGCCGTCGCGCACCACCCCGGCATAGGGCGGATGCGTCCACATCTCCGCCGGGCCTTCCGGCACCACGTCGATATGCCCTTGCAGGATCAGGCTGCGCCCGCCCGCGTTCCGCGCCCGCTTCGTGGCCACCACCTGCACGGAGCCGGCGGGATCGGTGCCGACCATGGGCGCCGCCTTCTCGTGCGCCTCGAGCGGCACGTCGGCCAGGGTGAAGCGGTCCACCTGATATCCGCGCGCCGCCATGCCGCGCGCGATCCAGTCCTGCAGCGGCGCCTCCCGTCCGCGCAGGCTCGGGAAGCGCACGAGGTCGGCGAGGAACCCTGTTTGTGCCTCGAAGTTCCGGTCCACCGCGGCGCGCAGGCGATCGAGCATCATGGGGTCTGGCAAGTCGGTGCGTCCTTTGCGCTGGAAACGAAGCGCGCATCTTTCGCCCCCTGGCGCACGCGCGCCAGCCCCCGGACCGGGGCTAGGGCGCCGCCACCGTCACCTCCAGGCGCATGCGCGGGTGGATGCCGCAGAAGGCGACGTATCGCCCGGCGGTTGGAATGCGCCAGGTCACGGTCTGCCCGGGGTCCTGGATGCCGCTGTTGCGCTGAAGCTCGGGGGAATCGATGCGGATGTTGTGCGCGGTGGTGTCGTCGTTCACGATCTCCAGCGTGCCGCCGGGCGTCAGCGCCACGCGCAGCGGGGCGAACTGGCGGTTCTTCTGCGACACCCGCGCCCGCGCCACGGGGGTGAGGCCCGGCGGCGGGGCGGGCGCGACGGGCGGCGTCGCCATTTCCGGCAGGGCGGCGTCGGGCGCGCTGGTCAGGGTGTTGAGGAAGGCGATCAGGTCCGCCCGCTGCGCCGGGTCCAGCGAAAGACGCCGCGGCAGTTCCGGCGGCAGGGTCGGGCGGTCGGCGACCCCCGCGGCATAGTGCTCGATCACCGCCTCGATGGTCGGGATGGAACCGTCGTGCATGAAGGGCGCGCGCCGCATCGCCTCGCGCAGGGTGGGCGTCTTGAAGGCGCGGTCGGCGCGGGCCAGCCCGAGCACCGGCCCGCGCCCGAGATCCGGCGCGACGCCCGGCCGGTCCGGCAGGCCGATGTCGTAGAAGGCGTGGTCGGTGAAGGCCCAGCCCTCGTGGCAGTTGGCGCAGCCGGCGGGGCCGTGGAACAGCGACAGCCCGCGCCGCTCCGCCGGGCTCAGCGCGGCGTCGTCGCCGTCCACCCAGGCGTCGAAGCGGGTGCGGGGGGAAACCAGCGTGCGCTCCCAGGCGGCGAGCGCGCGCACCAGGTTGTCCTTGCTCACGGCCGGGGACGCGCCGGGGAAGGCGGCGGCGAAGGCCGAGCGCCAGCCGGGGTCGCCGGCCATGCGCTCCACCAGCGTGCCCAGCGGCTGGCCCATCTCCTCATGCGCCTCGATGGGGGCGGCGGCCTGCGCCTCCAGCCCCTCCGCCCGCCCGTCCCAGAACAGGAAGGGCGCCCAGGCCAGGTTCCAGATGGTGGGCGAGCGCCGCGCCAGCGCCTTGCCTCCGGCGCCGCGTGCCAGCGGCAGGCCGTCGCTGAACCCATGCGCCGGCTGGTGGCAGCTCGAGCAGGACATGGTGCCGGTGGAGGAGAGCGACGGGTCGAAGAACAGCCGCCGGCCGAGCTGCGCGCGCGCCGCCGTGGTGGGGTTGTCGGACGGGGGTGGCGGCATCTCGGCCGGGCGGCGATAGGCCGCGCGCAGGGCCGCGACCTCCGCCGCCGAACCCGCATCGGCCGAACCGGCGGGCGGGGCCAGCGCGAGGAGGCTCGCGGCCGAGAGCAGCGCGAGCGCCCCCGCCAGCAGCCCGTCGAGAAGGCGCGTCCTCACCGCCAGCGCAGGGCCGCGTGCTCGAAGCGGCCCACGGCGGCGATCAGCTCCGTCACGCCCATCACCGGGGCCGCGGGGGGCCGCGCCGTGGGCCATACCGGGCGCAGATCGGCCAGGGCCGATTGCAGCTCCGCCCAGTCGCGCGCGCCCTGGGGGCCGGCGCGGAGCGCGGCGGCGTTGCGGTTCAGCAGCGCCTCCGCTTCCAGCAGGAAGCCGCGTCCGTCCTGGTATTCCACCACATTGGCCAGTCGCCCGTCCTCGATCGCCGCCTCGTACTCGGCGGCGGCGGAGCGCATGGTGCGGGCGGCCACCTCGGCCACGAAGCCGGGCGCGTTCCGCACGCGGGCGGGCAGGCCGGCGACCCAGGCCCGGTCCACCCGGGCGATGGCGTCGCGATAGGCCGCCTCCATGCCCGCGCCGCCCCGCTTGGCCCTCGCGCGGTTGGACAGGGTTTCCAGCGCCGCCGCGAAGCCCGGCGCCCGCCGGCGCAGCAGGTCGGGGCGGAGGTCGTCGTAGATCTCCTCGCGCGGGTGGAGGAAGTGGAACACCGCGTCATCCCAGGCACCGGCGCGGGCCAGTTCCATCCCCACGGCCAGGTGCCCGCGCACGAGCATCAGCCGCCCGGCATAGGCGACATCGGGCGTGGCGCCGAAGGTGATCCCGCCCTCGCCGCCTTCGCCTCCCTCACCGCCCTCGGAAGCCGCGGGGGTGCCGTGGGCATGGGCGGGCGGCGTGGCGGGAGCGGCTGCCGGCGCGGGAATGGCCGGTGCCACGGGCACCGCGCTGGCTGGTGCCGGGGGCGAGGCGGGCGCGACGGCGGCGGGCGCCGCCGGTGCGACCACCACCGGCGGGACAGGGGCCGGGGCGGGTGCCGGGGCAGCGGCAGGGGCACCCGGCGCGGCATCGGGGAACACCACGGGCAGGTCGCCCGGCGGCGGCTGCGGCGCGGGCACCGCGCTGGATGGGATTTCGGGCGGGATCTCGGGCGCTGCTGCGACGGGCGCAGGCTGCGGCGCCGGCGGGGCAGCGGGGGCGGCGGCCGGCGCCTCGGGCGCCTGCCCCTGGAACATCACCGGCACATCCGCCGGCGGCTCGGAGTCGGGGATGGCCTCCGGCGCGATGGCCGGGGCGGCCTGCCCCTCCTGCGCCACGGGGGCGGCCCCGCCGGCCGGCTGGGCCAGGACCGGGGGCACCGGAGCACCCGCCAGGGCGAAGGCCCCCACGCCGACCCAGAGCCGCAACGGGCCGAAACGCACGGCACCAGACCGCACTGGGCCACTCCCCATGAACAAATCCTCCTGGCAGGCTGCGAATGATGATCGTCTGCATTCCCAATGTGCTGTCCCCGGACAGCCTCGGCAAGCTGCGCGCCCTGCTGAGCCGCTCCGCGTTCGGCGACGGTGCCGCGACGGCCGGCTGGCACGCGCGCACCGTGAAGAACAACGAGCAGGCCGACCCGCTCGACCCCTTCGCGCGGGAGGCCGGGGACATCGCCCTGGCGGCGCTGGAGGCGAACGAGGTGTTCCGGGCCGCCGTGCTGCCCCGCCGCCTGCGCGCCCCGCTGCTGTCCCGCACCACGCCGGGCCGCACCTACGGCACCCATGTGGACGACGCCGTGATGGGCGGCGGCGCCCCCTCGGACCCGCGCGGCGAGGCGCCGCTGCGGGCCGACATCGCCGTCACCCTGTTCCTGTCCGACCCCGACGGCTACGAGGGCGGCGAGCTGGTGATCGAGACCACGGCGGGGGAGATGGCGGTGCGGCTCGCGGCGGGGGAGGCGGTGGCCTA
>Ga0210040_10005372_pt1 | contig 16351 bp, 19 predicted proteins | sample CryGeyCG12114_NA_FD_185462 | JGI IMG/M metagenome (GOLD analysis project Ga0210040, IMG submission 185462) | Groundwater microbial communities from aquifer - Crystal Geyser CG19_WC_8/21/14_NA (SPAdes) (version 2) | ecosystem: Environmental > Aquatic > Deep subsurface > Groundwater | place: USA... | reverse complement strand
ATTTTTTAATCAGCTATTTTATTTTTCCTGCCACCAGAAGCAGTTATTAAATATCGCTGTTTATTAAACTAAATTTGTAATTGGCGGCTAATTGTTTTCCTTACAATTTTCCCGTTTACTTGTATCTTATAATTAAATTTCTGGCAGTACGTCATTGACTTTCACCAGAAGTACTTTGTTAAACTTAATTAAGCGAAATACATCTGATTCCCCCATTCTAAGGATGCAGGGCAAATTTAAAAGTATTTCTCCCAATCCAATATCATTCCTATTAATATCATACTAAAGTTTGGTATAGAACTTACTCATATCGTACAGGACCATCCGGGTGTTATATTCATCGCAGATCGTTATAAAAATGATCTGCTCCAGGTGATGGCTGACCAATTCTCTTATTCCTGAAATTGAGCTGTTAAATTGTGTTGTATAACACTTAACAAAAGTATATAATTACTTAAGTTTAAGTGCTTATACAAATTTTATGAAGCTATCCGATGAGTTATTTCAATTGATAAAATCCCTGACAAAATCTGAAAAAATATACTTTCACGTACACTATTCAGAGGATGCGATTTACTAGAAAATTTTCGACATAATCGAAAAACAGGAGAATTATAATGAGAAGGAGATTACAAAGAGTTTAAATATTAAGCAGCCTCATGTTTATAAATATTACTTGTATACCTGTTATTAGGCAAAACTAAGGACAAAAAGTAAAAGACGTACATGTAAGAATGAAAACGGATATGGATTTATACACGGATTATTTGTTGAGCAGCTTTGGTCCGACCACGGCTACGGGCTTAAGTAAGATGTTAGATAAAGCTGTAAGCCATGCTGATGTGATCAGATTTCTGAGCCAGGTGGAATCAGGTAGCAAAGCTTTGTGGGAGCAGGTAAAGCCGTTTGTAAGGTCAGCGGAGAAAGAGTTAGATAAACAAGAATCAGGCTTCTTGGTCATAGATGATTCTATTATAGAGAAAGCCTATAGCGATGAGAACGGATTGGTAACGGTGCATTATGACCACAGCAAGGCATCAACTTAGTTTCTGCCCTGCTGGTGTTGGGTAGGGTGGTGTTGCCGGTAGCCTATGAGTTAGTAGTAAAGACGCTCCGCTGTACAATAAAGGATAAAAAAGAGGTATGGAGATCGGAAAGGACCAAAAATGCGATGTTGCGGGATATGATAAGTCACTTACGTGCTCAGCTGGTACACGAATTCAGACAACACCAAGCTGGGACTTAAAAAGCACCTGATCGGGTCAGTCAAGTCTAACTTAGAGGTAGCCCTGTCACTATCCGACAAGAAAGCTGGTAAGTTTGTCAAGTTAAATCAACTACCGCTAGAACTAGGCCTTCAGCAAGTTTACATCCGGCAGTTAGCAGTGCGGGTAAGTTTATGTAAAGACAACTTCATAAAGGAAGATGGTAGCCAAGGCATTCTGTATCTACTCTGCAGTGATTTAACGCTTTCTTTCCAGCAAATCACTACTACCTATCAGAAACGGTGGGGTGTGGAAGAGTACCATAAATCATTAAAGCAGAATGCCGCCGTAGCCAAAGCTCCGGTGAAAACGATCACTACCCAAGCCAATCATCTGTTTGCCAGCATCTGTGCTTTCATCAAATTAGAACGATTAAAGATGGTAGAACATATTAATCACTTTGCTCTTAAAACTAAACTTTACATCAAAGCTACCCAAGCTGCTTTCAATGAATTAGCCTAGCTTAAGCTCAAGCTTGCGTAACATCAGGTAATAATAAAACATGGGTAAATTCTGTTCTAATAAATTTATCTGTTAGTTTTAAGTTATAAATAGACAGAAACCAGCTCATTTTATATTAAATGAGCCTAATAACTTCCTTTATAATTATGAAGCGGAGCCCAGTTTTTTTCCTAATTTGTAATTTTTTTACCCTTTTTACAACCAGTGTATACGCCCAAAAACAAACTAATATCTGGTATTTCGGGTTGCGGGCCGGCCTGGATTTTAACACCAGTACGCCCACGCCGTTGGAGAACAGCATAATGGCTACAAATGAAGGCTGTGCCAGCATGGCAGATGATGCCGGTAATTTGCTTTTTTATACCAACGGCGTATACGTCTGGAACCGCGATCACCAGCAGATGCCCAATGGTTTTCGTTTGATGGGCCACCGTTCCTCTTCCCAATCGGCTGTAATTGTACCCAAACCAGGCAGTCAAACACTTTATTATATCTTCACCACCGATTTGCAATCGCAGGCTTACGGCCTGCGCTACTCCGTAGTAGATATTACCCATCAGGCGAATACCGGCGATGTGGTTGAGAGAAATGTATTTATGACTTCGCCTATAACCGAAAAAATAACGGCTGTGCAGCATCAGAATGGCCGTGATACCTGGGTCATTGCCCATAAATGGAATTCGGATGCTTTTGTTGCCTTCCTGGTAACCGCCCAGGGAGTAAGCAAAGAACCGGTTATCAGCCGGATTGGTACGGTGCATAAAGGCAAAAGCAAAGGCGCCATTGGTTATATGAAAGCTTCGCCGGACGGCAGCAAAATTGCCGTGGCTATCTGGCGCGAATTAAACCGGTTCGAAGTATTTGATTTTAATAGCAATACTGGCATGTTGTCTAACAGCATTCATTTGGAGCCTTATGCCGAAGCGTATGGGGTAGAGTTTTCGCCGGATGGTTCTAAATTATACGGCACTACCAACGGTATTGGCAAGGCCAAACCGCAACTTTGGCAATTTAACCTCCAGGCCGGCAATAATGCGGCCATAAGTAGTTCGGCTATTTTAATTTTCACCTCTCCCGAATACAAATTTGGCGCTTTACAACTAGGCCCCGACGGTAAAATATACCTGGCTAAAGAAAACAGTAATTACCTGGGCGTTATTCAGAATCCCAATGCGCCGGGTTGGTCTTGCCGGTACCTGGATGAAGGTATTTCGTTGGGTAACCGCCAGGCTAAGCTGGGTTTACCTAATTTTGTGCAAAGCTATTTTAACTACGTACAACCCATCCTCAACTCCAAGCAATAAAATGAGTAAGTACTTTTGGGGCCGGACAATAAAGAAAGTAGTCTCCGGATTAGGTCATCATCGTCCATCAGTAAAGCATTAAGTGGTAAAGCGATTTTATGTAGATCAGTATGTTGACCGGATTTTAGCCGGCGACCGGGTAGTACTGAGCCGGGCGATAACGTTAGCCGAAAGCACCTTGCCCGCCGATCAGGAACTGGCGCAAAAAGTAATTCAGCGTTTAATGCCCCACACCGGCCATTCTATCCGGGTAGGAATTACGGGTTCGCCGGGAGTAGGTAAAAGTACCTTTATCGAAGCTTTTGGCAACTTGCTGGTACAGGAACAGCAAAAAAAGATTGCGGTACTCGCCATCGATCCTTCCAGCCAACGGTCCGGCGGCAGTATTCTGGGCGATAAAACCCGGATGACAGCGCTGGCAACTAACCCGGCCGCCTACATTCGTCCTTCCCCGGCAGGCAAATCGCTGGGAGGGGTAGCCCGCAATACCCGAGAAGCCGTACTGTTATGCGAGGCCGCCGGCTTTAATGTTATTATTATCGAGACGGTAGGAGTGGGCCAATCCGAAACCATGGTGCACAGCATGGTCGATTTCTTTTTGCTGTTGCTCTTAGCCGGGGCCGGCGATGAATTGCAGGGTATTAAAAAAGGGATTATGGAAATGGCCGACGGTTTAGCTATCACCAAAGCCGACGGCGCCAACTTAACGAAAGCCAAAAAGGCTAGGGCCGAGTATCAGCAAGCTTTACATTTATATCCGTTGGGAGCAGCCGGATTGGCTCCCCAAGTAAAGATTTGCTCCGCGCTGGAAAACACCGGTATAGCCGAAATCTGGCAATTAATAACAGACTTTATACAGCATACCCGACAAACGCAGTTTTTTACCCAAAAACGCCAGGAACAAAACCTCTTTTGGCTGCACCAGGCCATTACAACTGGGCTGGAAGATCAATTTTTTTCTAAACTCCAGGTACAAGCGCAACTCAACGAAATGAGACAAAAAGTTGCTTCAGGCGAAATTTCACCTTTCCTGGCGGCCTCGGAATTGCTGAACATGGCCTAAAACATGTAAAAATATGATAACCAAACTTGTAAGAAATTAAAAATTTAGTACTTACGCAAAAAAAAATTAAGGTTAAACGCCCTTGCAGGGTCATTTTCACCTGCAACTTGCCAGTCATAAGACACGCCAAAAGCGAAAGGTAGTACTTTTCTTTTGCGTTTTCCCTAACTTTAATCAAAAAGGTGATGGGCTAATAGATGTCCAGCCGCCATCAATTATCAAACTCTGCCCGGTAATATGTCGCGCTTGTTCAGATACCAAAAATAAAGCGGCATGGGCAATATCGGCAGGATTAGCCGGTCGGCCTAAAGGGGTAATCTTCGACCAGGTACTTTGGTAAGTTGCATCTGCAGCGGTCCGTTCGGTCAGGGTAGCACCAGGGGCAATAGCATTTACATTTATGTTATATTGTGAAACTTCAATAACCAGGTTCTTAGCCAGCATTTCCAGGGCAGCTTTGGTCATACCATAGGCAGCCAGGTTTTTATGTGCCTGGTGCCCCGTAACCGAAGACATAAACAAAAGGCTTCCGCCTGTGCCTTGCTTTTTTATTTGCCGTACTGCTGCCTGGGCTAAAAAGAAACTGCCCCCTAAATTGGTATGCAGCACTTTATAAAAAGCCTCCGGCGTATATTTTAAAAAATCACCGAATAAGGTTATGCCGGCATTGGCAATAACAACGGTAAGCTTTCCAAATTTTTCTACTGCCGTAGCTACCATTTTTTTAATGAAGGCTACATCTGAGGCGTCACCCGTTAAGCCATAGCAGGGGCCATATTCTTCCTGTACTTTTTTAGCTGCCCGTTGGGTTAAACTATCATCAATATCATTTAACAAAACCGAGACCCCATTGGCCGCTAGTCGACAGCAAATTTCAAAACCAATTCCTTGTCCGGCGCCGGTAACAATAGCTACCTGCTGATTAGAACTTGGGGATGTATTCATGAAAGGAAACAGCTTCTAAAATGGTTGTAATAAAATGTTTTTCCAATAGCCGCCGTTCCGGGCGGTTGACTAAAATTGATTTACGAAAATTTTCATATTAACGTAGTTATGGGATTTATTTATTGATTATAAATTACTTATAATGATAAAAGGTTAATTTTTCAGAAAAACGAACGGAAAATTTTTAAACTCTGAGGTAAATACGATTATTTAGGAATAAGCCAGGAAGCGCTACAAAGTAGAATTTAAAATACCTTGATATTTACCTTTCTAATTTATAACTCACGTTACTTTATTACCGATTCTATAACGGTGGCAATTGCCCGCAAAAGTGTCACATCAACCCTGGTGTTTTTCTGCAGCTGGGCAGCATCCAATATTGCCCGATAATTTCTTTCTTCATCCGGTTCAAACATTATTAACTGATCAGCTACTTCTACCTGTATTTTATGCGTGTAACCCGTCATGATCAGTTTGGCCGGAAAAGATAATTCCTGGCCTTTATAGATAACTGGTATTTCAAAATCATTATCTGTATTTTCCATCTTATATAAATAATTTGGGGGCAGCATGTATGCCCATAAAAAAAAGCCACTTAACGATTTTACTCGTAAGTGGCTTTTTAGTAGCTCCCCCTCTTGGGCTCGAACCAAGGACCCCATGATTAACAGTCATGTGCTCTAACCAGCTGAGCTAAGGAGGAGTTTGTTATTCTGCTTTAGCGCTGAATTCGGATGCAATATTACGACGCTTTCGGCAATCATGCAAACTATTTCTTTAAAATTTTAACTTTAATTTATTCTAAAACCTGCTAAATTCATTAGTTAGTGATATACAGGAAATTGCCGCTAAGCGCAGTTGCATACTGGCGCAACGGATAAGTAGCGGGTCCTTTAAGAACCTGACCTAATAAATCAAACTGCGAACCACAGCAAGAATCTATGAGGTAAAAACCCGAAGCATCTACTTCTACCTGAGCGCAAGTATTCTGAGACTGGTAAGTACAGGTACGCTCAATGGCCACGTATTGGGTAGCACTTCTCCGGATTACAATAATGCCCCGCGCCCCGGCCGTTAAATAAACATATCCATTATCTTGGCGCAGTTTGTTGTACTGTATATTAGTAAGATTAATCTGCTCGTTTACGATTACATTCGGGAAATCCGGAATAGGGGTATTTTCGTTGCATGCCCCCATGCCGAGCAGGAAAAAAAAGAAGATTATTTTACGTGTTATCATAGAACTCCTTATATAATTCGCTGCCCACTTACCTAACATCAGTTTTATGCTTTAGTACACAGACACACACACACATCAAAATAAATCCCCGCTTAAAACAATTTCTGTTTCAGGACAACCATTGTAATAAATTCGAAGTTCACGCTAACTGCTAAAGCGATTCAAACTGCCGCAAAAAGCGAATGTCGTTTTCAGTAAATAGCCGCAAATCCTTTATCTGGTATTTAAGCATGGTTATGCGTTCGATACCCATACCAAAGGCGAATCCCGAATATTTTTCCGGATCGATACGGCAGTTTTTCAGCACTTCCGGATCTACCATGCCGGAGCCGCCAATTTCTACCCAACCGGTTTGTTTACAAATATTACAGCCTTCTCCTTTGCATATAAGACAGGAAATATCGATTTCGGCGCTGGGTTCGGTAAATGGGAAGAAAGACGGCCGGAAACGGATTTGCGTTTCTTTGCCGAACATCTCCTGCACAAAGTAATAAAGCGTTTGCTTTAAGTCGGCAAAGCTTACGTTTTCGTCTATAAACAAACCTTCTATCTGGTGAAAAACGCAGTGCGCCCGCGCCGAAATAGCTTCGTTGCGGTAAACGCGCCCCGGCGATAAGGTGCGAATAGGCGGCTGCTCGTGTTCCATAACGCGCACCTGCACGCTGGAAGTATGCGTCCGTAACAACTTATCGCCTTCTACAAAAAAGGTGTCCTGCATATCCCGGGCGGGGTGGTTTTCGGGGAAGTTGAGGGCAGTAAAATTATGCCAGTCGTCTTCTATTTCGGGGCCTTCCGATAAGTTGAAACCCAGGCGCTCAAATATCCTGATTATTTCGGCCTTTACGGCCGATAACGGGTGCCGGGTGCCTAGGGTATTAGGTACCGGAGGAAGGCTAAAATCTATGTCCGGCGCTGAACTGGGGTTAGTTTCTGTTAACTGCTCCTGCGCCTCGCTGAATTTAGTTAAGGCCTGTTCTTTTAGTTTGTTTACTTCCTGGCCATAAGCTTTCCGCTGCTCAGGCGGTATATTTTTTATATCGTCGAATAAATCGGCAATCTGGCCTTTACGGCCGGTATATAAAATCCGGAATTGTTCTAACTGCTCTTTGGTGTTAACGGCAAAAGCAGTTACTTCCTGGGCGATTTGGTTTACTTTTTCGAACATAATACGCAAATATAGGTAGTAATCCGGTACGAACCAGCAAACTGTTCACCTGGTTAGGCTAAGGCCGGTACCCATAAAATTATTTTTGCCATTCATTCCGGCATTTAGGTCATTCAAAAATATAAATATTGGTTTCAGTGAATATTATTTTCTTTGTCTTTGGTTTCTGAACACTTTTGTAAACAGGTATTTAAAAAGCTGGTAGCCAGACAGGTGATCAGAGGAAATTATATTTATATTAATGTGGAAACTTTGGGAACAATAAAGTTTCATAGGTTTTGCGCTCATCAAATAAGTTTAGATCGGATTAAAATAGAACATCTTTATCCGAAGGCTTTAAGTTATTTATGCGCCGGAGTATTAGTTTAATTCGGTTTCAAAGACTATTATTATTTTAGAAATCGTGTTTAGTATTATCGGGGTACTGTTGGGTTTCTCTATTTTCAAAATGAATATTTCCATTGAAATGATGGGAGTGGGTATTATGGCTTTGGCCGGTATTGTGGTTAAAAATGGTATTCTGATAGTAGAGTTTATCGATCAGTTATTAAAGGCAGGGATTTGAAAGAAGTGATTGTGCAGGTGGGTAAAGAACGGTTAAATCCGGTTGTCCTAACGGTAGTTTCCACTACTTTGGACCTGATACCGTAGGCAATTGGCCTGGTGTAATATATTTGGCTTAACATTTGCTACTTTAATTACATTCCTGGTAGTTCTCGTTATGTATATGTTAAACAAGAAAGTAAAAAATAAAGTATTTCCGCGGCGGGCCATGCAACCATTTACCCCTAAACCGGATCATGAATTTGAAGAACAAATTGCCTAATAAAAACCATGAAAGCCTTCGCCACTCCCAACATCGAACACCAAGTAATTAATATAATCAGTAAAACAAAAGAAATCAGGCCCTCCCGATTACGCACTTCGGCTAACTTAAGCCAATTTGGTTTCGATACCGTTGATGTGGTAGATATAATTCTGGAACTGGAAAAAAAATTCAAGATTGTTATACCGGACGAAGTGCCGATTAACACGGTAGGAGATTTTGTTAAGTACGTATCGAGCCATACCGTGCGTCAGGCCAGCTAAAATATTACCTGTTTTCTTTAATGTAAAGAGGCTACTTTAAATAGTAGTCTCTTTTTTTTATGTCCTTGTGTAATAGTAATAGGTATTTGTCCGCTTTAAAAAGAGATAAATACCTGAAAGTAGATTTTTCTTGTGTTTTGATTAAGCTTGCTTTTAAGGTTTTATCCAAACTATTTAATTTAATCCAGGTAAGGCTGAAAAACTACTTTCTGCAACTTGCCTTTTTTAAATGATAAAAAGAGGTAATCCATGCCGTTGGCATCTACAATTATAATATTATCCGGAATCATTTTAGTGTCGCTTAGTTCGGGCAGGCATTTCCGGATATCACTTTTTGTTTGGCCAATCAGCATAGCCCGCTTAAATACCGGCAACGGATCATTAATTTCGGCTTGTTCATAAAATAATTTATCCGATTTACTTACCGCGTATAAACGAATATAAGAATCTTTTTTCCGGATGGTAATTAAGGTATCTATTTGATCCGAGATAAACCTGTTCGGAATACTCGTTTTAAAAATCTGGAAACCATCGCCCAAGAGCTGCTTTATAGCTTCTACCGAAATAGTATCGATAATAAAGGGCCGCATAGCAAAATCGTGTTCTAAGGTGAGGGTATCGCGCTTAGGAGTAGTAGGGACTTGTATACGCAAAGCCGTTTTCTTTACAACTGAACAGGAAGCTTGTAAAGAAAAAACAATAAAACATACTACTAAACAGCAACGCATACCAGGTATTATTGAGGGTATTTCTTCCTAACGGGAAGGTACTGTTAGTATACGTAAATTTTTAGAATATATCAATACGATATTGCTTCATTTCTTTGTCTAAACCATGCGCATCACCACTTATTTTATCTAGTAAAGCCCAGAACCGCGGCCCGTGGTTTTTTTCGATAGTATGCGCCAGTTCGTGCAGAATCACGTAGTCGCGCAGATGTTCCGGTAACCGCATCAGGTGCAGATTTAAGTTTATATTATTTTGGTAAGAGCAACTGCCCCAACGCGTACCGGCTTTTTTGATAACTACTTTTTGATACTGAAAATTAAACTTGCGGGCAAAGAAGTGTACCCGGGCGGGTAAAAATTGTTTGGCCTCCAGCCGGTAAGTTTCCTGGATAACCTTACGAATGTAGGTCTGTATATCCGTATCAGTTACATTACGGTAATCAGGGTAAAAAACCTGCATCTGGCCTTCGGTGATGCGGGCTTTAACGATAGGGGCGCCGTGAGGATTAACCAGAAGCTGATGGGCAAACGTGCGAAAGCTGGTATTCTCCTGGAATACGGTGCAGCTGTTTTCCTGCTGTTCTATTTGGGGCAGGTGTTGCCGCACCCAGTCAAGTTTGCTGTTCAGAAAGCGTTGCCCGTCCTCAAAGCTGGCGTGCTGCGGAATAATTACCCGCACGCCTTTTAAGGGTTGTAATTTAATGCTGATACGTTTGGCTTTCAGGCTTCTTTCCAGGAGTACCGGGCCAATGCCATCCAAATGTATTTGTAAAGTGTGTGATTGGTAAGGAGAAGTTTGCGACACGGAAATCGATCAAGACACCCGCAAATATAAACATTTAGAGGAAAAAAAATCGGCCGGAATACATTTGTATTCCGGCCGATTTCAGATTTTTTATTTAGTGAACATTACCACCGCTGTCGCCATTATCGCTGTAAGAGTTAGGCATACGGGAGTTGTCAGTAATTGGAGGCTGCACGTTCGACTGCCCCGTTCCGGAAGTTGCCGCCCTGGTTCTTTCATCGTTGCTGTTGGAGGGGGTATTCAGGTCATGAGCCGTGAAATCTTTCACCACAACTTCATTGCTGGGGTTGGTTACCGGCGTTATGTTGTTTATGTCGGGAGTAGTAGTAGTGGTGTACTGATTGGTGGCCGCGCTGCCGGCCATGGCAGCATGGTTGCCTCTTTCCCATTCGGTAAACTTATCCATCTCCGTTTTAATGCTGCTCATAAACCAGGCCAGCAAAGCCACATCGTCCAACAAACCAATTACCGGTATAAAATCCGGAACAAAATCGATGGGCGAAATAAAATATAGCAGGATAGCAATTCCGGCTACCACGGTGCCGGTAGGTATACCGGTATACTCACCGGTAGCGGCGGCTTTAATCATGCGGGATAATGTCTGGATGTTTTCCCATACATCGTGGGCAATGGTGCCAATATCTTTCTTCTCACTGGCCTTTTTGTAAGCATCATTAATTAGGTCTTTAAGGCGCGATGGTTTTTTTAAATATTCTTCGGCCCGGTTCATAAAATTTTTAAAAATACCGGATTCCGCTATTTTTTTTCCTTGGTTATTATTGTTTTCCATAGTTTATAATATATGTGTATAAGTTTGTGTACACAATCGCATCAGATTGGCTACTAATAATTGATAAACCTGTAAAATCCGTAATAACTTTTATAACCAGCAGGTTACTTAATTTTACGTATATTAAAAACCAACGCTAAACAGGTGATTTAATACAGTTTTACCAGTTTTTTCTTTTACGTTGTATTGTACGGAAGGATTTAGAAAAATCTATATAACTTCTCTGGTAAGTTAAAACAAGAAAGCTTGTCCGGATAAGTGACAAGCTTTCTTAATAATATAGACGGTAATATAAATTTAGTTTACCCGGCCAGCGGCGTAATAATTACGATTATAGTAAGGTTCTTTTAACGAACTGATACGAACGCCGCCATTTGAAGCAGAATGAACAAACTTGTTGTTTTTTAAATAGATGCCAACGTGGTAAATAGGTTGGCCCGGGCCCCGACGGAAGAAAATTAGGTCGCCTTCGTGTACTTCGTTTTTATTAATACGTTTTACATCGTGAAACATGGAGCGGGAACTGCGGCTTAAATCTATGCCATACACCTCTTTGTAAACCCGGGTTACAAAACCGGAACAATCGGTACCGCGTTTAGAATTAGAACCGCTGCGGTAAGGAGTTCCTATCCATTCCGATACTGTTTCAATGAGCTCTTTATTTTCGGTATAATTAAGTTTAAGGCCTAGGGTTTGGGAATAATAATTGTAAAAAAGGGAGTCTTTGTAAGTGGGGCTACCCTCGTCAGTTATTTTCTCGGTAAAATCTGAGGATATGGGCAAGTCCGGAAAAACAGAAGCTGTTTGAAACGGGGTAATATTATTTTGACTTGTTGAGGTAACCGGTGTTTTTTCATAAAAGTAAGAGAGAGCAAGTGAGATGGCTGCAAAACCACATAAAATCCTATTTTTCATACTTTAATTTTTTTTATTTAACTAATTAATTTCCCCTTATCCGGAATAATTATAAGTTAAATAACTGTTTAGATAATAGATTTTAAGAGTAAAACATTTATTTTAAATGCTGAATAAGCCCCTTTTTAGCTTATTTCTTTATTAAAGTTAAATACGGCTTTTGAAAGTGCCAAATTAGAAAGGTTGCAATAAATACATATTTTTTTTAAGATGTTTTAAAATTAATATTCTTCATACTAAAATACAAGTACTGTTAAATTAAAATTGCATTATCAATTGTATTTTTCTTCTAAGCTTTTCTGCTCTTTACTTATAACCAGTTCTGATGCAGTATCTATAAGCTAAGGCTCATACTATCCCAAATATTTTGGTACCGATAAGTTGAAGCCAAAAGAAAACTGATGCAGCAATTAACAACAGAGCTAAGTAATCTCCATTGTTGCATGTTTTTCCGGAATAAAGGTCTTCAGTTAATGCTTTTTGACTAAAGTGCAGCTGGAATGAAATTACTTTTTAGAAGTAAATTTTATCTGGAAAGGAAAGTAAATTAAGATTGAAATTGCTATAGCAGAACACGCCCATAAAACTGTTTATTTTACAAAAACGTATTATCGAACTTGCGTTGTACCTGGCTTTAATATTTAATAAAAATTAGAGATGCACCTGCGTATAAAAGAAAACTCTTTTTTTGCCCGCATTGCCTGCCGGGTGCTCAAATCGGCAAATGTAGCCATGGTTTTGGGCAAGACCATTCATCTGAGTGGCGTGAGCCGGGAGACTTTTCTGCAAAACCCATCCTGGGTGTCGCATGAGCTCTGTCATGTACGCCAGTTCCAGGAACATGGGTATATTAAGTTTCTGTGGCACTACCTGTTAGAGAGTTACCGGCATGGATATTATAATAATAAGTTTGAAGTAGAGGCCCGCGAGGCCGGTTCTAAAAAAACTTTTTATGCGTCTGCCACTACCGAATCAGAATTTACTTTTGATCAGAAAACTTAATTGCCCACCCATGCTTAGCCGCTGAACAACAATTAAAACACACAAAAACAATCTTATTTGCTTTTTATTAACCAGTTAACCCAGTTTATGAAAGAAGATATATCACAAAATTTAGTCAAAATTCCCGAAAGTAACTTGTTTGTGCGGTTTCAGGATTGTGACCCTTTCGGGCACTTAAACAATGCCCGGTACATTGATTATTTTCTGAATACCCGTGAAGAACATAGCAATATGTATTATAATCTGAGCCTAATGGAGATTGCCCGGGAACAAAATGCCAATTGGGTTATTTCGCAGCACCAAATTTCTTATTTGCGGCCCGCCGATTTAGGTGAGCGGATTGTGGTGCAAACAAAACTTATTCACTTCGATAATTCTACCATTGTACTGGAAGGTACGATGCTGAGCGAGGGGAAAAACCATTTGAAAGCTTTACTTTGGTCGACGATGCGCTTTGTTAATTTGCAAACCGGCCGGCCCACCGATCATACAGACGAATTAATGGATTTGCTGGAATTGCTGGATGTAGCCGAGATAGACTATGATCCGGACGGTTTCCAGGAAAGGGTTAAAGCACTAAACCGGCAAATAAAAAAGCAAGCGTCCTAAATTACCATTGCGGGTTTAATTGATTTAATTTCAAAAGAAGTAAAGCTAAAATGAAGGCTAACTACCAGTATCAATCCGAAAAAAATAATGCTTAATTTGGATTGAAAAAGTAGAGCAGCAACATTGAAGCAAGCAGATAAGTAAATTAGCAGAGAACAGAGAAAGCGGAAAATAACTTCCACCTACTTTACGCCTTTTTTTCCAGGAGACCTTAAAATCCTACTCCCAGGTAAAACTGGAGCACATTGTTCTTAAATTCATTACCCGGACTAATCATATTTTCTGCATTATAAATATTTTCGAAACTGCAGTTATAGCGGGCACCAATCCGGAAAAAAGAAAATCGGCCTTCTAAGCCACCTGCTGCCCCATAATCGAAACTATTATAGCCAGCTTTGTCCAGTTCCCGGTCATTTTCTTTAACTGTTATAACCAAGGAAGCTTGCGGGCCTACTAACAGGCTGAAATTTTTTAAAAAACGAAAAGAAAAAAGTACCGGTACATCGAAGTAATCTAAGCTGATGTTGTTGGTACCGCCGGCAACTCCGGAATTGCCGGCTTTAAATCCTTTCCGGGAAAGCAAAACTTCTGGCTGTACCGAAAAGTTATGGGTAATGCTGAACTGGGCATAAGCGCCGGCATGAAAACCTGCTATTCTTTCCGGAGGCGAGAAGTAAGTGCCCGGGTTGCCGTTTACGTCAGCCAGGTTTATGCCGCCTTTAAGGCCAAACCCGGTATTTTCGGGAGCTGTACTTCCTTCTAAATTATGGTTGATCGGATCGGTAGAGGTAACTCTTTTCTGAGCAATACCACTTAAGCTAAATGAAAGGGTTATTAAGAGTAAAAGTATTTTTTTCATTTATTTTATATTTGTAGCAATGTAGCTGATAAGATGTGAAGTTAAAAGAAAGGCTTGATATTATATGCTTAAATGTATATATTGTGTTGCAGCTATCAACCTGGTCTGTCAGTCTGTCGGAAAACAAAATAACGTTAATTTTTTCTGAATAGCGGGCAATTGTATACCTTTGTTTTCAATACCATTGAGCCGGGATGTTAGCTCAGTTGGTTCAGAGCGCTACCTTGACAGGGTAGAGGTCACTGGTTCGAACCCAGTACGTCTCACTTTTATGAAAAGCCTTTTCTATGAATTTTAGAAAAGGCTTTTATATTTTGGTTAAAACTTTTTCTAAAGCTAAGTAATTAGCATAAGTAGCAAGTATTAAGATAAAACACTTATTAGCAACTTTATTAATAAAATAAATATAAGCTTAATTAGATTAATAGTTAAAATGATTTTATCCGGGCACTTGTTATCCTTGAACGTTTACGATACAGCTGCGCCTATCAGCGCAGATCAGGATAGATGGTTAACGTTGCCTTCCGTCAGGCTGAAATCAAATTTCAGGGCCATGTTGCGCAGGTGCTCTTTTATTTGTTTCAGGTTTTTGCGTTTCCGGATCAGGCGTAGGTCCAGCATTTGCTGGGTTCCATCCTTCATTTTTAATCTAAGCGCCAAAGCCGAAATATGCATAGCAGCTACTTCGCTTAACGGAATCACAATTTTGGGCCGGAAGTGCCCTTGTTTCTGTACTATATAAGCTGGGGTGATTTCAAAATAAGCCTGGGTGCCAAAAATTGAAGTGTTTTGGGCTACAATATAAACCAGATATCCAATGGCCAGCACCAGGAAAACATAATAAAAAAAGTTCTGGTCATTGGTTGGATTATCAGCAAAAATGAGAAAGAGTGCCGAAATTATCCAGAAGAAAACCAGCATCAACTGAACGCCAAACGACAATTTTGCATGGCGGGAAGGCCGTAAACCTACGCGTACCAATGATCTCATAATTTAAATAAATAGTGTAAGTAAAGGGTAAAGATATAAAACCGGCTGCTTTCTAAAGAAAACAGCCGTAAAACAGCTATGTTTTATTTTAAAGTAGCGGTCAGCTTTATTTCAGGAACTGCTTTCAGAGCTGCTGATATCGGACATTTTTCTTTAGCTTCCTGGGCGTACTTTTGAAATTCAGCTTCGGTTAAGTCTGGTACTTCTGCTTCTGTATTCAGTTCTATCTTGCTTAATAAAGGGCCATTAGGCGTTACATCTAGCTGCACGGTAGCTTCTGTGCGAATATGATTGGCAGTATGTCCATCTTTTTCCATAAGGCTGCTCAAAAACATAGAAAAGCAACCCGCATGGGCAGCGCCAATCAATTCTTCGGGCGTAGTACCATTTTTATCGCCTTCGAAACGGGTTTTAAAGGAATAAGCGCTATCTAAGGCGCCGCTGCCGGTGGTTAAGTTACCTTTGCCTTCTTTTAAACCACCATTCCAGATGGCATTTGCGGTATGTTTTGACATAGTTTTGTTGTTATATAGATAAGGAATGTTTATTATAATCTATTAATGTACTGTAAAAACAGGTTGGAAGTTAATTTTTTTAAGAACTAATATAAACCGGTCAAAAATTTTGTTTTGAACACCGGTACAAATTAATTTAGTTATTTAACAGCTGTCTCTTTAAATTAGCATTTTAAATAAACCAAAAACAGCTGCTCTTACGCGCACTTTATGGGTATAAAAGCCTTTTTAAGTAAACCACTCGCCGCCTACTCTCACCGCCACAACCAAGCCTGGCTACAGCAGCCGGAAAAAACACAGGCCGATATATTTAAGTACCTGATTAAAAGGGCGGCAGATACTACTTTTGGTACCGATCATGCCTTTAATAAAATTAAAACACCTTCTGATTACCAACAAGCGGTACCGGTACGGGATTATGAGGGCTTGGCCTCTTATTTTAACCGAGTTAAAACAGGAGAAGCAAATGTGCTCTGGCAGGGCAAACCGCTTTATCTGGCTAAAACTTCCGGTACTACTTCCGGCACCAAGTACATTCCGATTACCCGCGAATCTATATCAAACCATATAAACGGAGCCAAAGACGCCCTGCTGAATTACATTTA
>Ga0210040_10005371_pt1 | contig 16354 bp, 10 predicted proteins | sample CryGeyCG12114_NA_FD_185462 | JGI IMG/M metagenome (GOLD analysis project Ga0210040, IMG submission 185462) | Groundwater microbial communities from aquifer - Crystal Geyser CG19_WC_8/21/14_NA (SPAdes) (version 2) | ecosystem: Environmental > Aquatic > Deep subsurface > Groundwater | place: USA... | reverse complement strand
TACTTCATGAATTCATGCATGTGTCGCTTAAGCTGTGCAATGCAATATAGAAGAAAGCTCTACACAAAGTATCGCATGGTTACTCGTTTCAACATTGTTCTATCTATCGGATTCTATCGGATCATCAGATCGGATCACCCCAAATCCGATCCGATTCGATAGAAATTATCGGATTTCGGATCGGATCACCGTCAATCCGATCCGATCCGATAGAGGCTATCGGATGAAAAAGCTTGATCCGATCCGATCCGATATGATCCGATATGATCCGATCCGTTGCCACCCCAGGTCTAAACACACACATACACTATATGAGAGCACTGATAGTCAAGCAGCGAGTAAAAGTACCCAAGGATAAGACAAGAACAGGATGGATTCTTTCGTAAACGAAGACAGAAAACAAGTTGCTAGAAAAAAGATGGATGCGAAAGTTGTAGCTTCCCTGTTTTCACCTTGTACACGTTATAATGTATGTGTGTATGGTAGGTACATAGTTGTAGTGGGTGGGTGAACTAGAATCTATAGTAACTTTCATCTTGTATCCTACAGTATTAGTACTATCATCAAGCTATGTTGTTGCCTATAAAAAAATTGCACGGCAACGAAAACCCTTTTAGAACCCAGAGAGTAGTGAAAGCAAAGTTTTTCAATTTGTAACAGTCGCAATTGATGGAATCTAGAATTTCAAGAGGGAAGAAAATAAATATGTATGCTTCTTTGTTTATCACTGAAATACATTGCATAGGATAGTAAGTAGTCCATTTGGTATGGAATACATGTACTGTCTACAAGATTTAAAAATGTACGAGTCTTGTAGTCTTAAATATGCGCTTTTTATTAGTAGTTGGTAGACAAAATGTTTCTAGATTCTACTAGGCTACGAATACCACCATGTGGATATACTGCACAGGACGTGAAATAATAGAAAGTAAAAGTATAATAGACTATAGAAAAAAGAAGGTCTTTACAAAGCGTTAAAATATGGGTCTGTCTTGGTTATCAAAAGAGAGATTTAGGAAACAACAACAACTGATATCGTTGTGATGGTAGTTGAATGAGCCAATAGAGAAATGGTTTTGGCTCTATAGCTGTTTCTTGTGCCTATATACCTTTCTTCCTCCGGAGGTAAAAATGTTACTGATGTGCCTATGTATGCATGAGTTGAGTAGAGTTGATCTCAATTTTGTGGACTATAGCACTTAGGGAATGAAAGGTTCCTTTTTAGATGTACTGCCAAAATAACTGAAGACTAAAAAAAACTGTCGTAGAAAAGATTGCTTTAAACAGAGGGGAAAATCCATACGATGATTTTTGGTGAAATGTAGTTTACTTGTAAAGGATAGATGGCCATGGATGAGGAAGTGAATGAGTCTGGATGTTTTATTGAGTTTCCCGTCTTTTTTCTTCATTTTTGGAACAGGACCAGGAGGACGAGCTGAACTGGCTGGACTCTACCCAGGGCCCTACTTTGACTTGGAGAGAAATCAGGAGAATGTCTCAGCACATGTGGGCACACATGCTTACCTGCCCTGCTACGTGAAGCAACTGGGGAACAAATCGGTGAGTATTTTTCCACTATTAATAACCTGTCAAGTGTCATAAAAGAAGTAAATCTTATTTTGCCTTTCGTGGGTTTCATCAGATTTCGATCCTTTTTTGTGTGCTTTTCAACTTTTGTTGTGTCCATACTTTTGGTCCGATATTTTCGTTCAGCATTTTGTTCTATTAACTATTGTTTGTAAAGTTATCTACAATACAATCCAAATGATTACTGTTATTGTTTTGAAGATGAAGCTGATTAGAAAACGATTTTGTAGAATGCATCGTAAACTTTATGCAAGCAAGCGCATAGAAATTGTAAAAAAAAAACTTAATTCTAGATCATGCAAGACGCAGTTGGCATTAGTTATTATTTCTAGCAAGTAAAAAATGGTTACTATACAAGGAAACAACATACCTACTAAAAACTATCAGTTTCAGACATGAGATTTTATAGAATGAAAAATCTTGATAGCATAACCAAACTACTGCCATTGAAATAACTTGTCAATAAACTAGTCAATTTAGTTACCGACTGCTACTGATGCTACATTAATGTGCTTCAAAACTCATGTGTATCTGAAACCTACCAAAGGATATGCATAAATTAGGAACCCTATTTCCTTTCAAAAGTGAATTCTAAGGCAGTCTTTAACAGCATATTTATCATTCTATTATTTAAACAACGAAATTTAATCCCTTTTATTTTCCATTGCCCTTTTGTTGTGCTCATCTTCTTAACTTTACCCGACTTTCAAATATTTTTTTAACCTACATTTTCTTGCATAACTTTTTCTCGCCTCTCCCTCACAAAAAAATTTTAAATGCCTTGCCATTGTCTGCAAATTTAGTTTGAATTGAAACAAGACAATTCTTTTACACGTCTTGAAGTGCAAAGTTTGTCTAAATGCATAGTTGTTTTCAACTGCCTTTACTTGCAAAAAAATATTTCAAGACATTGTTTTGTAGGGAAAAACAAACTTATTGAGCCGCTGTTTACGTGTCACCCAGCTTTGAAAAAATTGTTAAATTCTTTATAAAAAGCAAGGTCTTTCTATAGTAACCAATCAACAAATTTCCATATTTAAATTTGTTGATTGGTTACTATAGAAGGACCTTGATAAAAAGGGAAGCACAAAAAGTTACCGTTCATGTTTCTTTTTGATTGAATGATTATTTTACGTCCTGTTATGTGCTCGTGCTAACAATAGTGCATTATGCAGTCTACGGAAATGAATAGCCTGTAGTACATTGGTATCTATCGTATTGATTTGACCAGAGGTGAAAAAAATTGGGAGTCTAAAACGGATGTTGTGTAAGTTTCAGTAACTCTACCTACCCGGTTAGAAAAGCGTGTGGGTTCTTGGCTGAATATCGTAATAAGATTATACAGCCGATAAAGGACTTTATATCTGTGATGGAAATAATCCCCGGCTGTGCCAAAGGGTCTGTCTGGTTGTTAAATATATGGAATTAGTGTCGTGATTGTGTTTGATGAAAAGAACTAAGTGGAAAAAAAATGTGCAGTAGATTAGCTAGTTGCATGACATGCATGGTAAAAATAAAGAGTCAACTGATTGTGTGCTGTTGAGTTTTCCTTTCTCTCATGTACAATATAATAGCGTATGAAATGTTATCTAAATGGTATCACGAAACTTGTACATGCATGGATTAAACATTTTTTGTACATGTCAGAACGCACAGCAGGATACGTCTCTGCAATTTGTGCCCCACGTTAATCAAATAGAGTCATTTGCAAAATATAATGGGGAAATTACTTGGATTAGCTCAGGCCAGGTTTACGTTAAATGCAGTGTAAGGGAAGGTTGCACGAAAATCTATAAAAACTATCAAGGTTGCTGAATAGAAAGCACAAAGAAAAAAGTGTAGTGGATTTGATGCCATCAGGATCCGTTTTTACAGACCATCTCACACTCATTTTTTTATCCGTCTAGGGCTCTAAAGTATTCCTAGTTGTACATAGACTGCACTTGATATAGGACCACGAAAGGGTCTAATGCGGTGCTTTTTTATGGTGTCAGAGCACAAAGCAATGTCAATTTTGTATGTATTTTTACATCACGGTTGTAGAAGCGTGGATCGTGATTGAGTGAGTTGAAAAAGGGGCAATTCATTGCACTCCACGTGTTTTTTACAGCTTTTCTTCACTGAATTCAAACCAATATGAATGGTACACGCAAAAAAGTATTGCTGTTGGATTATACAAGATTGGTGCTATGAGGGAATCTGTAGTGCAAAAACATGTATACTCTGTAAGAAAAAATGTATTCAAGTACACCTCCATTCATACATACGTAGTATATTCAGCTCGGTTTCCTTCCGCCATCACATTTTATTGCTTGAGTGTCCATAATAAGGAAGAAGAAAAAACTGGTGCTCCATTTTATTTTCTGCATTCGAATCTGGGCGAAAAATCATGCACATTCATTTTATCTACGTGTGTACAGGGACGATTTTAAGCTTCTTATGGAATCCATGCACATGGGGCACACACAAAGTGGAAAGCCCAGACTGTCGTTAGCCGCTGCAGATGAAACATAGCTTTTGAATAGAGCCCAAGACATGAAGATATTACCATGCGATCAAATGGCTTAGGAAGCGTGTATTGTATGTTTGATGGGATGGAAGGAGACGAAAAGCAAATTCAATTCAAAAATGGCATGTCCAAAGAATTCTAAAATGAGAGGAAGACGAGAGGAAGTTTGGAATGCATAAAAGGGTGGGAAAAGTGCCACACATATAGGAGGCTTGTGTGGACCACATAGAGTGAGATCTGATGGATTCTCCCATATGCATGTTACTGCCACTATTTTGCACAAAGACCGCATATAGGAAACCATAGTTTCTCCTTCCACATTTGTACTATCTTATATTACGTAGTGCGTAAGAATGTAACAGCATTTGGTGATAGTGACACTTTCATTTTCCTGGCAGGTTCATTCGTAATACACAAAAGAGAGAAATCACAAGAATGACAGTTTGACTCAGCATGATTTTTTTCACGCAACTCATCACTTTTTTAAACCCAATTTACGAGTTGACCGAAAACTATCCAAGTTTTAGTTGCTAGGAAAATGTGATGGGCAGTAATTTTTCAAGATAATCCCCCCTATGGGAAAAAGTCAAGTTGCGTTGGTTTGTTGAACAATGCATGCAGTTCAAGTCCAGTCATAAAATGAACGTCATGTAATAGGTCTGTGAAACCACTTTTCTTGTTCCATTTGAACCTACTGATGTAAATATTTACGGGTCAATTTCATATTGTGTGTAATGGAGTGAGAAAAGTTGTCTATATTGTTGTGGTGGGCTTTTGCAACAATTTCAAAGCAATTATTAGACAATAAAATTAAAAACTACTGCCCAAAAGACAACCAAATAATGCAAGTGCGTACTAATGTTTTTGTTTATGTAAACTGTGTGGGGTAACATAAAAAGTGACTCAGGAGCAGCTGATGTGTTCATTGACTGAAAAACGTAGAAGAAAGCAATAGCCTTCTTTCTTAATTTTAACAAACTTAAGCCTTTAATACTCTTAGTTGCGCTATAAATTTGAGACCTTTTTAATTAACATTTCCACCAAGTTTCCTGCGCTTAGCGCTGGGTTCGTACTACTCACAAGGACGGGTGAGACCATGCACATGACAAAGTACACATGTGGAAAATAAATCTAAAAATTTTTTTGACTTGCGGCCAGACAAAGTTACTTTGTTGGCTGAACAAAAATTTTTACTTTCCACTTACTTTATTATCTTAACTTGGATATGTAAGAAACAAGTTGGAAACGTATAAAGCTTCTGGTACCACTTTACTTATAGTTAGTATCATGGAATCTGGTTTTGTCGTAAGTACCAACAAGAGAATATTTTACAGCAAAAATGTCGCCTTTCTCACCCCGTAACATGTTCTAGCTACTTCCATAAGTGTTGCATGGATAAAATACTACGTACCTACACAAGTTGTAACAATTTCCATTCTCTCATATATAACTTCACAAGAGAAAAGTTTTTTTTCAACCCACCACTATTCCCAGTCTCTACTCGTATATATCTCATCATGAGAGTAGCAACATTCTCCTTTCATTTTTTTTACTTTCTCTTCCAATATGATGTACACAAGTTTACGCTTATTCAATGATATTACTTTCACTACTTGTGAATATCCATGTGCCATAATGCACTCACAGTTCTATGTGTGTACATCAGTACTTTCACATTTAAATTGACTTGTTTATTAAATAGTTTCTCTTTCTCCGTGTTCACTTTTTTCTTCAACTCGGTCCACCAGCCGTATATCTAGTTCTAGTTAGTTGGTTAGCAGTACATGTCCTTCCTTACGTAATGGGCATATTCCACAGTGTACTATTTATGGTGATAGTCGGCTAGTTCACTTCCACTGACTGAGAATGTGCTCAGAGAGAACATTATTACTCTTTCCTCGTGAATCTTTCCCCCCACGACATATATCTGTGTAGTTGAGATAAAATATGTCCCAATTCATGCACACATACAGTACCCCTTTGTGTTCAGCTTCATTTTACATTCTTGAGTGGAGAAGGTGCTCTTCTTGTAGAATGGAAATGGCACTATGTAAGATTATTGCACAAGACTGCAGGACGTGGCAAGTCCATGCTTGGCCGCATTAGACACCATTGGAATGATGAATGCATTTGCTTATTCTATTTTATGTCAGTAGCAACCTTAACCAAGAGATACGAACCCTCAGAATTGTAGATATAAAAAAGAGAGATAACTTGGTTTTGGGTCGAGAGGAATAGTACAGCCAGGGAAAAAATCGTGTTGCTTCTTGTGACTGAATAAAATCTTGTAGTATGAGCTAAATGTAGTAAGGGGTAGTGAATTTAGTGTGTAAAGTTATGATGATGTTCACTACATAAGGGAGAAAAAAGATAGTATTTGTTGGATTTTTGTGAATAAAAGTTCACATATTTTTTCCTTTTTACCAAGCACATACTTTTTAGATAGAAAAAGGTATTTACGGGCTTAGTATGGGTTATAATTTATAAACTCATGCTTAACGGGTCTCAAGTTTCTAGCCAAAACAAATCTGTTGGAAACTTACTTGTACCTTGTACTCACACTATGCTATAAATGTTTGAAATCGCTACAAACTCTTTGTCCCTATTCTTAGAGGCACAATAAATCGGGCTTTAACTAAAATTTATTATAGCAAGCTTTTCCACGTTACTTTCATACAGGCTTGCTAATATGTGAGCAAAACGATATCTTGTCTACATCCCTGTTTTGTCTATAAGTATGCTTCATTCTGTCTCAGCTCAGGAATTGAAAGGGCAGTCATGTGAATCTAATTCACAAGTTGGCCGACCGGACGCGCCATGTATATAGCTATAGACTCTTACAACAATAATAATCATAATATGTTCATTCATGTGGTCTTTGTTTAGTGGTTGCGTGCTCGTCTAATGTAATATATTTATGATCCTTTTCCAAAGCCTGTCTGCCATCTTTACCGTCAAAATGTACAGCCCCTCTGAAAAAAAGAGCCGCAACTTCTACAGAAAGGAAGTGGAAGCGGACCAAGACACTTTTGTTCTCCAACTTTAGCATTCCCAGTCAGATTAAGCTCGCGGAAAATAGGATAGAAAGAAAACATTGGCGTGATGCAATCATAAATTATTTCATCTAATCCTAGCCTCAACTAGGTTGCTCCACTTCCCTAACATTGTTTGCGCCTCTGACATTTACTTAAGTTTATCTCCCAATAGATTTTTTTTCTTGTGTCTTTTACCAAACCTAAATCACTCTAGTGTTGACACAAACTTGAGGCTTTCTACCAATAAATTGAATCAAGAATGCAAATGCAGGTGGTGTCTTGCAAATAAAAAATCCTTTTCTTTTTCCATTTTTGCTCCACACAAATCTTTCTTTGGATGGTAATTCATGTTGAAAGATGTGAGCCTGGAATGTAAAATTTCGCCAAGTGAAACCTGTTACCAAAGTTAAGTCTCATTGAAGTTACCCGGCTGGTGTATGCCAACTTGTACTTTCTATCTACATGTAGATAGATTCCAAAAAGGATGAAACCAGGTGGGCTTTTCAACATGTTCGTACAGTTTGTGGTCGCTTTGCTTATACAATTCTCTATATAAGACTCCTTCTTATAGTTGAGTTAGTAACCTGGCTGAACTGGCTTGCTAACTGGTTGTCCCATTAGATAGGCGTAGTGTATGATGTATGTACTCTGTACCAGCAGTTAGTTTGACACAGTTAGTTAGTTAGCTCTATATGTTACAAGCTAACTGTATGTGCGAGTCCAACTGAAACGTAGTAGTTGTCGACAAGCCCCAAAAGTTTTTTCTATCCATCGTAAGTAGCTCAAATTTGAGCCTATATGTTTCGAATACCAATGTTGGAACACTGGTACTCCATTATGGAAATTACTTGGTAGCTTGACGGAGATGGAAATTGGGATGTGTTCTCCGATTATAAGCAGAGTGCATGGTTGAGTCGCTCGGAATCCCATGTTTTTACGCTCCTCGTTACCATAAGTAAGTAAGTACAGCAGTCAAGTCATATAGGAAGGAATGCACCATGTTAGAAAGCAGCTCTGCCATGATGGTCGCAGTGCGCTCCACACACACACATACAGCGTACTACCCAAAGTCCATGAATCCTGGGAAATGGAGAAAGTGGCAGAGATGATTCTCTCACTCTACTGAGTTCTGCTTATCTGTCGTGTATGCGTGAGAATGTGAATAAAATCTGATTTCTATCATGGACGAGACTTCACAGTATGATGCTCCCAGCTAGCTATAGGATCTAGTAGGAAACTTGGATGCAACAATCCCTAAAAAGAAATGAATACAATTTGTAATTTCTAGATACCATACGGTAAAATGTGTGAGTGGAAAAGTTGCTGGGAATAGATTTAAGCTTGTACTTTGCTCGTAGTATGGTTTAGCTTCTGCAAATCCAGTGAGAAGCTTTCTCCACACATACTTTAAACACGTAACATTAGATGTGTATTGTAGTTTAGGAAAGATGAGAGGAAGAGCACTTTTTTCAGCCTTGCAGTCTTGTTCACCTTCCATCCTACTTTTAAGTCAACATAAATCCTAAGCTGTGGTTGGTGGCTGAATATAAGAATTCCTTCAACAATAATATTTGTACGAATGAAAGTTACTTACCCTTTTTATGTTACTTTTCAATGCAAATTAGTACACAAGAAATGGATTGTGCAATGACGAGAACTACATTTATCCTTGCCAGACACATTATTAAGACCTTTCTAGTTTATAAGTTGGAAACATTTTATTGCCCTGCATTACTTTAGATACTGACAAACTTTACTTTCTGTGGTTGTATAGTCTGTGTAATTTCAACCAAGATAGCAACAAATAATCTTTTTTGCGAATGATCTATACATACATACTGAAGGCTATACATGCTTGTTCAATCTACTATACTAACTTTTACTTCTCATCATTTTGTTGTGCCGCTGCATACATGAAATGGAACAACTCCTCCATTAAATTATAATTCTGACCTCAATATTCATAGCATAGAAATTGGTCTGTAAGTTGAAGCTCACTCTTATTCTATAGGAGAGACTTGCTGGCTCGATTACAAAGTCGTTCGATACGCGTCATGAAAAAAACATGACTTTGTAGTTGAAGCGCATAGGAAACTATTGATTGAAATGATTTTTAAAAGAAGCAATTTTAAAGAAAAATGAGCTCCAACAAATATATTGTAGATTCTTAAAGGTAGATTTTTGAAACAAGTTCACGTTTTCTCCCATGTCATATTGTATGAGTCATGGAATGGAAAAGATAGGTTTCCTATTTATTATTTTTTTTGCACACCAGTATCATTATGGCTCACATGGCTATATAGCTTTCTGACTGGAATGATGAGCGTCATATTTTTTTCTCACGATAGGAGGGAATCGAAATACTATTCTGTTTTTCATAGCAGTTCTGAAACTGTCAGATTTCATGCCTCGTGTAGCCCGTCACCATTATTATGAGTCCATCTCATATTTGGTTACTTACTCGTATTTTCTCTTAACTTCTAGCATAAGTAATGGTCAAGGGAGATGGAATTGTAAGAGTTTTTTCTTGGTCATGCTCTGGTAGACACATACAATTTCACTTCCCAAGATTGATTGCACTTTCAGAAAGAAGGAGCAGAAAGAAAGAGGAAAAGTTTTTTCTGTTGCTATCTTCTTGCTCGTACATACGGATTGGATGAGCAGAGTGCTTACAAGAAGCCTGCAAGTGATATATCTGAGATTTCTTCCTTTACTTGGAATATTAATTTCTCCATTAGAGCTCCATCTAAGACCCAAACCCATATATCGTATAGATATCATTATTGTAAGCAGAACATTGACTGGTTCACGTATAAAACTTTTTACTGACTTCTATAAACTAGAGAAATTGCTCCTACTTTCACCAAAGACTAAAAACTATAATGGCAATATAGAGAGCCGTAAACATTATATGGATGGTGACTGGCTGACTTTAGGGCTGGCCTTTTCCACCAGTAACATTTAATAGTGCTATGTACGTCATGAGAGATATGATATTCCAGTTATTGAACAAAGTTGCAAAAACGAGGAGACTTTTAAACCTTACATCAGTCCTAACGATTTCCTTTGGGATTCAAGTAAGGAAGCTCTGCTTATAGACAGAAAGGAGATGATAACAAAAGGAAAATTGACAGAAAATTGTTTCCCATTATATGAGGATTTCATTCCATGTCCGCTTAGGCCCGTCTAAATACTTGTGCTGATCACAGAGTAATGGAACGTTTACAGTAGGTTGCACGTAGTTTCCCACTATAATGCGAACGCAATGGGGATAGAAAATGACTATATTATGAGCACGGTTGAAAATTTAACGGTCAGGAAACCCCATTAAATCTGCACTATTACAATTAAAGAAGGTGGTTTCGTCCAGATCCCAAAGTAGTTGAAGGTTTATTCACTGGAAGAATGGGCCACATTTGGAAATCATAACTAACAGCACACATTAGACGCATACGACTATTTGCGGCTCATTTCAAGACATAACACTAATTGCCAACAATCAAATATTGAAGTCCAAGAAAGCAGGCGATGACAAACCGTACAGTTCAGCCTTTCACACGTACCCATTCTATATATAGAGAGCAAAAAGGAAATAATAAAAATGTTCCCCGTAAATTACTCTCGACTGACTCACTGACTGACATAAAAAAGAGAAGAAGCTCAAAAGACTTGGCACTGTTCGAATCATTTTCTCAGTTGACTGAAAAGATCAATAAGTTCAGGAACACTAGCTGAGAGTCCCATATAGATTTGATCTAGTTGTGGTGCCACAATGAGTATACAGTTAGAAATCTTTCTTGCACTATAGCACTATCCTATGACAGTAAATGAATGCTGTCATAAACCTATTGTTACACAAAGGATTGGCTGAAAGCCCCGGATTCCTGATTGTATATTCATTAGTTTCATTAGAATAATTGGTACTGCCGTTAGTTTGACAAAGGGTGAAAGACTTGAGCTATTTTTTTTTACTTTATTAGATTCATTTTTCCAGTTTTGCAGACTCGAGTAGAAAAAAGAATATTTTAACGATGGCTTTAACCTATTATGCTTGTTATAAGCCATCTGTCTTGCTTTTGCTTTGATGCTTATACTGTGTGCATACAGTAAAGGAATTTTTAGTGAAAATTATGCGAAACAGCAAATGCACAGTGTACAGCTTCAAGTGGTGCAATAGTTAGTCAGTTAGTTAGTGGCTGTTACGCTAATTAGCTTTTATATCATCAACTGACTGAATGGTGCAATGGGTTGTTCTGCATATGAAAACCAGACTTAATTGTCTTTTAGTCTGAGTGAGACAGACCACATGACTTTTAAGTTACTTTACAGTAGAAACAAGTAATCTCCCTTTAGACTGTATTTTAGCCATCATAGACTGTGCAAGCATGCACAAAGTGGAATATTTTCATGAAGATATTTATTATTTAAAGGCATTTGATTCACTGGTGTCTACATTATGCGTCATGGGAACCAATGGCCTTCAGAATTTCCGTAGGTCTGTATTTCATGAATATCAGGTGCATTTATCAAACATTTCCTGCTCATAAATTCTGTAGGCAGACAAGATGCGGCTGACAGATGTAATATTTTCTTCGTATTAAACGTTTGAAGGAAACTGGTCAAGGCGAGTTTTCAACTCTTATGTATTTTTCGTTATTTAACATTCATCATTTTTGCTCCCTTCTAGACATAATTGAGTTTTGAGAGTGTTTTTGTTAGAACCTTGGTAAATAGTGCATAAAATAAACTAAAATAATATAAATTTTTTAGCTCTTCGGAAATTGGACGAATCAGAAACATTGAAACTTCAGTACAAGTTTGATTTACTTCTGTTGAGAAATGAGAAATTCTACATTAAGTTTTGAAAAATTGACTCTAGATCATTTCCTAGAAATTAAGCAAATTAATTGAAGGAAAAGTTTCATGAAACAGTTACAAGATTTTTAGCAAGAAAAGTTTTAGTTAGCTTAGGTCGTATAGTGCCTGAATATTTAATTATTAAGAACAAAGTAATTCTTGATGTGCCTGTCAGTTGCATGTAAAAAGTGGTCTTGAAGGCAACATATGAGACAAGGGGGATTTAGCTGGAGACCTTGGGTCTGGCACAGTTTAAGTAGTGAAAACCACAAAAAGAGCAATGTTCACTCATCATTCACGGGCTCATACCAGTCCTAAAACGTAACACACAAAGAAAACTGCTTCAACATTGACTGTACACGATTCCCTTTTCCCCTAAATTCTCGTTTTTCTCTCGGATTTTACAAAACATATGTGTCACGTTCTGTGGCCTCTACATTTGGCCTGCAGATGTTATTTTGTCATCAATTTTCATTATAGGATGATTCGATTTGTCCCAAACGGACTGTTTGTGTTTTCTAATGATAGAACTAAAAGGATTTAAAAATAAAGCCAGAAAAATAAGACGTATATTTTTGGATTTAGTATGTTTTCAATGATTGTAGAAAAATATTTACAAAACACTGATATTATTTGTATAACAATAAGAGAGGACCAATGGTGAACCAAATGGAGTATTTGTTCCCCACGTAGGTAGCAGTTCCATTCAATGACTAGCGAAATAAGAACATAATATAACTTAGTCTTTCATAAAGCTAATTGGATAGCAGATTACACGTACAAAAGACTGCAATCCGACTAATAAATTGAATTGAACAAAATCACATTTGCTGTGGGCAGAAGGGCTTTTGTAGGGAAGAATCAAATGCATTACATAATGAAATAATAAAATTTTATTGTCTTTCAGGTTTCGTGGGTTCGAAAAGAGGACTCTCACATTGTGTCCGTGGACCGATATACATTTATAGCAGATGAGAGATTTAATGTGATTGCTGCACCTGGAGGAGAGTCTTGGGTGCTCCAGATTAAATACGTGCAGCCTCGTGATGCCGGAATTTTTGAATGCCAAATAAGCACTGAGCCCAAATTGGCCTATTACATTCGACTGATTGTCCTTGTACCCACCATTAGGTAAGGTTCCCTTCCTTTTCTGCTCCAAATTCCATTTGCCTACCCAAATTAGTATGCCGAGCTGAATATCACAGAGGATCTTTAGATAGTGTCTCTCCCACTGTGTCCATGTAGAGCTATACTATGTGTTGCACGCGATTGAAACGAAAAAAGTATTTTTCCACAATCTTTTTATACGTATGTAGTATGTATATATTCCTTGTGATTCGCACCCTCCCTTGCACAGTAGTAACTAGTGAAAGTGGCGTGTGCATGCCAAAGTATAGGGAGAACACTCCGTTCCTTGTAATGTATAGAACAGAACTCCTCAGAGACTTTCAAATCATTGATTGCACACTGTTCGTTCACTCAGTCTCTTGATTTGTGGCTCACAACGAACTTGCACGCATTTAGACTTTTACTGCTACTTTCTTTCTATAGCACAAATCTTGGGCATTCTTTTCCCTTCCTAGACTTGTTCGTTCCAGCCAGCCAGTCATGTCTACTTTATCTACAAGTTTACTTGTGTACTTTTCTGATATGAATTATCCCTAAAAATGTTTGTTCGCATAACCATTTCTGGCTCTTGTATAAATATACTTGAAAACCAGAAGCAGGATGTAATTTCATATGTAGTAAAAGCTTATCATTGTGTTCATTGTGGTTGAATACAGTCTTTGAGTCCAGTATCCATCGCATGCAATAAATTGTCGATTGAATCTCTGCAAATTAAATATTTCCTCTCATAATTTTCCAATTCATTAATCTTGCTGATTGCCTTCCATGTTCAGCTTGCCTCATTCTTTTTTATCAACTACAAGTCTGGCACAGTATTACTTGTTTGACTTTCATTGACTTTACTGCTGCAAATAAACTCTTCAGGTTTTGCTCAGCTTGTTCTACAATCAATGTGCAATTAACGCAGTATGGCATGATTTATATAAGCCCTTATCGATTTATGACTTGGGTTAGTAGTTTCAAAATAACGCTTTGGCGAATTGAAGCTATGATGTAATATTGTTTTTTAAGAATTTTTTTAATTATCGAAGTTACTAACTAAGCTAACGTTCAGTTTTTTTATTTGCATTGTGATTATTAGTTAATTAATGTGTTTCTGGACTGTTGCCTCTTCTATTGAAAAAAACGATCACTTATTTGCTATACTGGTAATGAGAACATTAAAACAGGTGAGTATCATACTTCGATTCACTATATCGAATTTTTGTGCTCTTATTTTCAGAATGGACACAAGTGAAGAAAACATGTTTGTTTGGGAAGGCAGCCAGGTTCAACTTCGGTGCATTGTGAACAACACGTTGATATCAGATAACTTGGGCAAAATTGCTTGGTTTAAGGACGGCCGAATGATAAACAAGCATGATCCTCGTAAACGGATCGTCTTCCAGGTGAGAGCACACAAATAACAACTAAACTTTGCTCACATCATTATTGGAATAAACCGTATAAGTTTCTAGAATTACAAGAGAAACTTTACTTGATTCCAAACATGTATGTTACATAACACATGTGCTTAGGCACGAATTATTGTTTACCGTACACACCATATATTAGGTGATACCATATATTCTCAATAGTTGTAAACATATATCTTGTTCTGTTCCTCATTTGGATTCAGTTAATGATGTACTCTGTTCTATTTACTTGCATATTCAGCAAAAGATTCGAGGGTCTGCTATCGTTGAAACTGTAACTTTTCCGACAGTGCGCAAATCAGATGCTGGGAACTTCACGTGCTCTCTAATCTCAGTGGGTTCTGCAAGCGTAGCTCTTCACGTATTAAGTGGTAAGACAATTCATTCGTTATCTTGGAATCTGTCCCAATTACTTGTGTGCTACAATAAATAAGGGAACACTTGATGCATAAATTTGTTCCCGGTAACCCTAGTTATAGTTCTTGTAGGGAAACCGTACTAACTAACTAACTTACTAAGTGAATAGATTTATGCACACGGGCTTCCAATTCTGATATATGGAGGGTGGGTGTGCCCCACCACTTGTTCTTTGATAAAGATATACATACATTGCTAGAAATTTATTGTTTTCTTTTCATTCAAACAGGAGAGAATCCAGCTGCAATGCACCATGGGAGAGGAATTCCGACGTCCTCATTTGCTCCTCTGGTTGCTCTGTCCAGCTCAAATATTCTATTAAATATTGTACTGTCTATTCTACATTTTGCTGTCATCAGATAAAATATGTATGAGGACTTGTGTAGGAATAAATAATATATGTTTTCAACATTTGTAAATTAAAATGTGGGTAAAGCAAAGTGAATTGATGCATGTACATGACAATGTGTAGTAGTATAGTAGAGTTCTTGGTTAGTTATAGTTTGGTGAAAAGAAGAGAATTTGAATTTCCTATTTATTTACTCTACGTAAGGATAGTATTGTTATGTATGTGTACAAAAAATATTTATAATATTTACATAACTATAACTATATTTATCAATGTAAACAATAATATTGTTCTATTGTTGTAATGTTACATCATGTAGGAATATTGTCTATACTATTTTATTGTTCTAGGCTACCTTTGTAATATTGTTGATTCGTTTAGTAAAATTGTGCAGCAAACTAATATGATCTGTGAGGGATTGAATAGAATTATCTACTCACTGTTTGCATTGTTTTGTGTCAATATATTGCATTGATAGATATTATACAGTAAGCGCATGTTACAAAACGATTTCAGGACATTTTGATTTCCTCAAAGATTTTTTTTCGTATTATTTGTTACTTTACGTGATTACTTTTTTAGTTTATTGGGAGTCAATTCCCTACCCACAGTCAGTCACCACAATCAACCCATGCAGTTAACAATACTTATTCTATACTTTGCCATACAGCTACTCTCACTTAATGTAAATGAATAGTATTCTATTATTGGCAATGTTCTGCACTAAACTTTTGGCTAAATGAAATGGCCTTTTTGTCACAAAAAATGTTGAGGTAACCGCTGAATCTAATACAGCTGTGATAACTGTACACTATCAAAATCAGCACAAAACGATTGCTTGTACCTGAAAACTGATTGCAAGCTCAGCAAACTGTATAGAAAGCTGCACGAAATCGATTTTGAGGAGGGACAAAACAAAGAAACGTGGAGCAAATGCTCAGAAACTGTCATGATCAGGTATCAAGAGAGAAAGCTTTTTTCGAACCAAAGGTCATTTGTCCAGCAGTGTTTGATGACTTTTTCTAAATATGTTTGTTTGCGTAGTTGTCTTTTTATG
>Ga0210040_10005370_pt1 | contig 16363 bp, 19 predicted proteins | sample CryGeyCG12114_NA_FD_185462 | JGI IMG/M metagenome (GOLD analysis project Ga0210040, IMG submission 185462) | Groundwater microbial communities from aquifer - Crystal Geyser CG19_WC_8/21/14_NA (SPAdes) (version 2) | ecosystem: Environmental > Aquatic > Deep subsurface > Groundwater | place: USA... | reverse complement strand
AGCTGTTTTTCCGATTTTTTGCGAGGAAATGGGAAATTGATACGATTTTGACTGTTTACTGGATGTGAGTGTAAACTTGAGCGTTGGATCCTAATATTTTTGATGTTCATATCTTAAACCCAAATGCATATTTTTTGCCAATTATAGCCAAATCTGGGTGGAACAGGGTCAGGTTCCGCATAAACATTGTTAGTCGAAGCAATATATATTTAGGTAATTGATGTAATCAGTGAATTGTGCATGAAAACAAGTTTACTGTTTATACAACTTAAATTTCTAACGCTAATTTGCTTAATAATATGCTGAAAGTAATCAAAATTGTCCCATTTTGCCCGTCTAAACAATCTCGCAAAAAAGTAAATTGACGCACTTCGATCATTTATGTTATTTTCAGTTGGTTATAATAATGTTTTTATTATATGTTACATAATTTACAATCCATCATATACAATAGCACTGCAACAGCATAATATGCAAACAGCTAGTAGTAGATATATCGGGAAAAATTATGAAACTTTGCATAGTATTTCTCATATAAACATTCTTCCAGTATCGCAAACACTTCAGTGAAGAGACTATTACAAGCTAAAAGTCATCAACTTAGCTATACTTTCCGTACATGACCTATTTTACTTCAATAAAATATCGTACTAACCTATTGTAAGCTACCATCCTCATTATTTGAAGGTTGTCTTACAGGTCCGGTAAAATTTTCAATCGGAGGTAAAATGGAAGCACATTCGCACAACTCAGGAGGAGCGGAAGCAAATCTAACATTTCTACTATCCCTTCGTCCACTTGGGGTGTAATAGTCTGGCGTCATCATATCTTTTACAGATCCCTCATCCCCATAAAACAATGGAATATTGCTAACAACATGCCTAGGGGGAGGTGGGGGAGGGGGTAAACTATTTACTGCAAGCATTGACCCATTATCATCATCAGGGACGCCACTGGTAGGTTTAATGTGATCCTCGAAAATGCCAGTGGCGTTAAGCGAAAGTCAGGTATATGAGTCCTGACCTCCGATTCCTCCGTTCCTTTTATTAACAGTGTTTTTTGGGAATCCATAGTCCATAGCCAAGTCCAAAAATTGAGTGCTCCCGGGACCGTTTTCCCGGCTCCCATCATTGGACGTGCTTCGAGAATCCTTTTTCTTCACAGGTTTTGTATCTCCTCGACATTTGAGAGCAAATCGTAGCTCTTCACTTATTTCACCAAGCAGCGATCCCTATAGTCACAATTGCAAAGGACAAGTTTTATTTTACAATCAATAAGTCACATTCAAGAAGGTTAACTCAATATCATCATCGACCCAGCGTTAGGATAATAGATTAAGTAGACGGTCCTTCTAACTACTACTAAGTACTAATGGACAGAAGTAATTTTTGTTAATAACAGAATTTTTTCGTAGTCGCCGTCGTAGACAGAGCATTCAGCAGACATTTCTATACTTACCCCTTCTTTGTTTACAACCTCTCGAGACTTTAGAAATACTTCTGAGAATGCTATCAATGTAGCAAAAATACAGCCGCCTACTAACACAACGAAAACACCACCCACATGAGCCAGTCGTAAGGGCTGGATGTCGCCTGCAGAATCTGACTGTGAGAAGACAATAGTTATCAGCATTAGTTAATGCAACTCATTCTTATATTCATTTGGATAGCAGTAACAAATGAATCAAATTCTTACTGGACAAGTTGTCTCTTTTCTCTCTTCTTTCCACCATTTTCTCTTCAGGTTGTTTAATACACCTTTCTCTTGAAGACTCAAGATGGCGCTACTGAATGTAGCTCTGTACCTCGAATCTAAATGATCGATATAGTAAACGTTCCGAGTTATCCATCACTTTAATTCATTTGCACAGTTTATTTAATTTATTTTTTAAACTAACGGTTTGACTTTCTTACTTTTTGGTAACGCAATGCCATAACCTTTAGAATCCAACATTCCTCCCACTTGAGCCAGACCACATACTCTTTCTACATTATATTCAATCACAGTGGACTCCATGAAAAATGCATAGCGACCATCAGCTTCTTTCACGTGGTCCAATCCTTCCGCATTACTCTTCATGAATGGACTTGGTTTCATTTCCAACATTTTTTGCCAGATTAATCGTTTTTCAGGAAATTTTGAGTCCTACATGGAAATAAATGGCTGGCTATGATTGAGATATTCTATGAAGGATTGAAGAAAGCATGGAAATATGTTTACAAACTTACCCGAAAGAAAGCAGCAGTGGAGCCTGTATCTACACATCCGTATCGGACTCTAGTTTGCTTAGGAAGATCTGACAAACTTTTGATGCTGTGATCCATCTCTTGAACAATGAGAAAGGTGGCCAAATTGGCAGTGTAGGAAGAAACCATGATGAGTGTGAAAAACCACCACATTGCTAAAAAAAATTTTACACAATCCATGAAATGATTCATTTTATTCGCACAAAAATCGGCAGTTGTGTACCCTAATTTGTGACTTACCACCAATTATTCTGCAAATAAAAAAACAAAAAAACATTAAAACTTTTAGAAAAATCTTAGAAAACTATAATTTATCCTTATCCCATATGAATATAAATGAGTATCGTACCTCGTCGATGTTGCTCTGCAATGCGGTGCAAAAATATAAAAATAATTAATAAATTTTGTTTGACAAAATATAAAACAAACTTTGCACACACAGCAGAAAAAAGGCAGAAATTAGTTCAAGTCAACACAAATATTGGAAAAAAATTGAATTTCAATTTGATTAGCTTAGTTATTACGTTAGTGCGATGTTGGTCTTTTGTTTACAGAAACTAGCAGCCAGAAACCACCAAGAGTTATTACAGGTTAAATGGTTTACATAAATGCCTTCCACACTGCCTTTCAATTTACATTGATGTTTTAGGACCCATTGGGTAGGGGCAACTCTGTAAAACCAAATGTGTTTTTGTTGATGTCTTTAAGTTAGTACACACTAGTTAGTTAGAAAGTTAGTTTTTTCAGTATTAGTATCTACTACAATTTTTACTAACTACATCACACTGTAGTTTGCTCGCACACAAAAAGTAAGTGTATATAAAATGTAAAGATGAAATCATACTTTGGAGCGATATCAGAACCCTGCCAAAATTATATAGATTTTTTTAGAAACCAAACATAATGAAAAAAAACCATAACATGAGCCATATAGTTTACCTGTTGCATAATAGAGCCTGAAAATGCAAATGAAATATAATTAGAATTTAATGCAAACTCAAATAAAAAATTATAAACACAAATCTTAACCTATCGTAAACCAAACGCTGTTCAACAAACTAAATTGATTCTCCAATACGTCCGGGTCTTCTATGCAAGGATACGGATTATCCCATTCGTATGGAGAAAGTCTATAAATCATAAATGCATTTTTGTATTGAAATATAAACAATACAGCCTCGGTCTTTACTCCCTACCCTAATGCTAATAATCATAAAACCTTTCATCCTTATATTTTTTGTAAATAAACATATTTGCATTACAACTGATTCAATGAAAGCATGGCATTACCTCCCAATGACGACCAAGATGAACGTGACGCCAAAAAATGCAATAGACATATAAATCCAGACATCCAACGAAAAAGGTGACATGAAGGAGAATAAACTTGGAGGTTTGGGCTTCGGGGTGGTGAAAAGAATGGAGATTCCTGTAAATTCAAAACGTTGTGTAAAACAGTTATCCTTTAAACATTCAAGCCGTTTATAGTTTGTTTATACTAAACAAAACACGTATATTTCAATTAAAGAAGAAACAAGTCTTTGAAAAGCAATGTTCATTAAGCCAGGAAAAAAATTAGTTACATTTCCTTGCTTAAAAAAAAACAATATTAATTTCGAAGAATGTCATTTTCTAGTCATATAGCTCAATGTTATGTAACAAGACTCTGATATAGTTGTAACACGATCGAAAAAAATGATATTTTTGTCTCCTCACCCAAGTTCATGTAGGGCATAGTAAAGTCAACCGCCTGCTGTCTATCTTTGTTGATGGTAACGTCTGCCACTGCTATGTCTGCCACCTGTGGTGAACCATCATCATCATATTACCATAATCATATTTCCTCCTATCATTTCAAAACTGAAACACTATTGAAACTGAAACCATTCTCTACTACTAAGATAGCGAAACGAGAAGAGTTGAAAAGAAAATGATGACTTTTGTTGCCAATATACATATAATAAACTGACTATAACTATAACTAAACAACATATAAATCTAAAAGTAAATAATGTTTGTGTTGCATAATTTGCTCTCAGAGAGACATATAATCATGTTTCATGTTTACGAGAGCATTTAAATTCGAATCGGCTAGACTGGCAAAGAAGTTAGTGGCTTTTTCTGCCTGAATTGCAATTTCCAGACAATAGATACGATGTGGAGCAAGCAAACTTTATGGCTTTTGGCTAGCCCTATTTAGTCAGCACTAGGAAGCCTTTTGAACTTACGCCATCCATCACTTCCTTGATCATTCCGTTCCATTTGCCATTCTTCAAACTGCCGTAGCCTTTGTCTGCCGCCAACCTTACTTTGTACTTGAATCCCAACATTTCACTAAGCGCTTTCAGTAAGTCAATGTTGTGGCCCTCATACTGATCATTTCCCGTGAGAGGAACCAAGGAACGGGTGAACATACAGAACGGAGCATTCTGGGAGCAACAAATCAAGAGGATTACAAATTAATCATACAGAGATAGCTGAGATTAGACAAGAAAAAAACAATCTCGGGAGAAAATTAAGCCGACAGAAAAATTATATTTGGCAACAACTCAGCAAGTTGCCCACTTTTCAACTTACTAAAACCATTGTGACAGTCAAAGTTCTGTTTTTCAAATCCATTGAATCATTTTCAATAATTTTAGTTTCTTCTTCATGCTGAGTCCAATTAAATTTTGTTACAAACTTTGAATCCCAGGTTCCAATTTTTTGCAATCCCTGAGGAGCGAGAAAATTCCACATTTAAATCCATCATCAGAATATAAACGTGATTTTATAATTTATGGAATAGTACGTACGGTGCTTGTCAGTTGGACCACATCCATTTGAACATCTGTTCGAAATCCTGTCGTATTGAATTGGATCATTCCAGTGATTCCTTGCATTTGCACCTACACAGGAAAAGGATCACAGTGTTTGTCAGTATAACTAAGAAGGTTTAACATTAATCCCTAGTAAGTGAGCCAAGATGATGGTGCTGAAAACATAATGTAAACTATTTGAAACTACGTTGTGTAAATAAAAAGGAATTACCATTTTCATATAGTTAATAAGTGAATAGCCATGTTGCCAAGCATCATTTGATTCACATTTCAATGGTCGTATGTCGATCGTTTGACTGCTGTCCAAAACATGTAAAGCTTTTGCAAATAAATATACAGCATCGTATACTAATGCTGTTTCAGTCTGAAAAGAAAAAGAGTGTCGACCTGTGATTGCTGATATAAAATGAAACATTTTACTCCCTCATTAATTATCATGAACATACTCTCAGCATTTTTAGTTGATTATTTGGCTCATCAGGCGTTTCAAGTCCGGTCGATGGACCAGATGTATTGATCCCGAGCCCGTAATTGGAAAGACCCCCATAAAGATTTGTAGAATAATCTCTTGGTTGTGGAAAGGGTCCGTATGATGAGCCCGGATTTTGCCTTGAGTTGAAATCGCGAATTAACTTTTGAACTTCAGGTTTCTCAGTATCCACTAAACGGTAGCCAGTGATATTAGCATCAGCGTATTGGAAATCTTCTAGTTCCAAAGTGTGTAAGTCCTGTAAAAAATATTTGCCAAAAATTATAAAGAGTACTATGAAAATAAGGGTTTCATTTAAGCAAAGTGAATTCACGAACCAACGTTGTGAGAAGATAACTGTAACGATATGTGAGCAGCCCAACTTGTTGTGCTTGCTTGAGAAATGACACCACTTTGTCAGTATGGCAGTCCAGGACAATATTCGTTGTCCTTTCTGAACGCAAAATGTTCCTTAAAAGTGGCCTGAAATACGAGACATATTGCTCAAATTAGCTGATATTTGCCAGTTATTTGCAAAAAGTCTGATTGTGCCAACTTTGAAAGTAAACAGAAAACTTCATGGCGAACGAATAACATATTTTTAAGAGGTGCAATGCTTGCTCCAGTAGACAAGTATAATCAGCTATATCATCACGGGGATACAAACCTTTAGGCCCCAAGATTGTTCAAAGTTGACAGAATATCAAAACGATAAGATAAAACATTATTCTATGATTGCCTGTAATTATCATCCGGAGGGAGCTGTCGTAACAAAGCTTGCCGATGTGGAGGGGCCGATGCTTTTAGCAGATCCTGAAGTTGGTACAGACTCTCATTGTTTTCATAAATTATCACGTAGCTGCTCCAGTCCCAAACTTCTACCAGATCTTTGTATGCCTAAATAATGTGAGTGATTTAGTCAGAAGTGTACAACAGAGTTTACTTATAGTTCGGTTCGTTTAAAACACGCACCGCTATTTACAGCACTAAAGGATTTGCGTTGTCACATGCTTAAAAAATCTCATTGTTTGAAATACTTCTTCATTATCTCAAAATTTGTTTCTTTATTAGTATATTTGCAACAACAAAAAACTATCAGAAACTTGGTTTGGTCCGCAAAAATTTCAACTTTTAAAATTTTCAAAACTACACACTACACTTACAGCGTTTGCAAGGCTTGGCTTAAATATACTACGTAATGTGACATAAAATGCAGCATTTTGCGGTGAAAGTGAAACAAGTTCAGAGATAGGGAAAGGGGTAGACAAAAAGGAATAGAGAATAATCATAATATCAGACAAGATGGTTATTGTTGTTGCCGCATCATTTGCATCTCCCTATCACATCTACTTACTCAATCGTCTGGTCTCAAATGTTACTTCCTTTCTCATACTTTGCTCACTCTCATCACCATTATCATTCATGCAACTGGAAAACAGTTCCCCTCCATTCGTCCCGCTCAAGTTATTTATACATGGAGAATCTGTTGCTAATTTTCCTAAACGATTGCTTCAAAAGTCAATATTTAGTTTCCTAGTTTGTTGTTATAATGAATTGTGCTCGCTCACTCGGTAAACAAGGAGTGCATTGGATAAACAAAAGGAAATGATGAATTCATACGGGACTCTGCAAATCAACCGCAAAACTTTTGCAATAATATTGTAATGTAGCTAACCGTTAGATGCAAAAACGACTCTTCACAGTCCACATTAACTAACTCAAGTTCATTCTATACGACAATTCGCCGAGAATTTCTAGCATTTAAAAGTATAGTGAAGAGGATGTACAGACAGATACAATTAAATGAAAGCTTCGTTACGACATGGGCATTGTACCAAAGTGAGAGTACCCCTAATTAATGCAAACATGACATCGGCAAATAAAATATACATAATAGTGTATAACGGCCAATTAATTGAGTTGTGCTTAGAGTGGATTAAATTAGACATTCTAATGCAAACTATGCGATATAAGTACTCACTCGACTCAGCGTTTCAGGATGAGGATACAAGTTGATGAGATACTTATCCTTTCGAATTCGATGATCCCATTTGGTTTCAATGTGAGGCAGATCGAAAGCGTCACAAATTGCCTGCACATGGCTGGCTGACTCAGGACTTTGTGGTCCAAAAAGGGCAGCAACCCCTTGTGACAACATTTTGCATACTGTGTGCACAAAATTGTTGAGTTAGGTTTCAGTTAGAAATCTTTATGAAAGTTTGCAGCTTACAAATGTGAATAAATAATCGTGCCGCGGTATACGATTCAAACTAAAATCGAAGAAAATAGTTGCCTGTGTTGCCATTACTTTGTTCTACGAAGAGAATTAGTCTAATCATATATTTAAAGAATGAAAGGATTAAAAATCTCACCTTTATCAGACGCTCTGAAGGAATCTCCGGCATTCAATCTTTCAATTTGAGTGCTCAATCGGGAGCGAGGGAGAATACTTTTGTCATCATTCACTCTTTCAACTGCATGTTTGAATACAGCTTCACCAGTGGGATCTTTATCATCGAAAAGACCACCTAAAACAAAAATTTTACGATAAAAGTTATTTTTGTCAAATAAACCAATTTAAGTACCAAAAAATATGTTATAATTCAAATGCAGCAATTAACTTAAATCAAATTGGCCATGATGAAGTACTCAAACGTCACTGCGCGCATATTGAACTTAAGAAAGATAATGCGATAATTGGTTTGGTAGGCGCATTTTATTTGTTTGAATTTAATCGAGCCAATCAGACTGCGATATTCTGCAATCATCAATAGTTGGCGTTCTTTAGAAATACTCAACACAACAAGCAATAAGCATTCAACATTGATCCATTATGGAGTTTACACTTTACGCAGTATAAATGAATGAGAAATGACATCTTCTGTGATTTACAGTCATTCAGCTATTAATTAAATTCCGATTAAAATTTGGAAAAGGTTTGAGATTTCAAATTCATTGTAGCAAAGCATTGAATGGGGAGTGTAATACAATTTCATAGAGATAATTTGAAAAGCCATTTGCAATCCGAAAGAAATATCAATAGGTGAGCACTTCCTCATGGTAAACTGACTATCAAAACAATTGCTACTAAAGTTTGGCATACCAATACGTATTACATCGGGTAGTCCACTTTGATGTTGTAAATTAGTATTGAAGTTGGAAAAGTGTTGACCATGAGTTTGTGAAAATAACACTTCACTTTTGAACAACACTATGAGCACGACCACGAGTACGAGTTTTTGCCAATTCGTGCGGTCCGATAATGCCATTGTTATTATTTTGCACTAACTATCCGTCAATGCACTCTTGTTTCCTGTTTCTACATTTTCCACTATATCACATTATTTGACTATTGCTCCTAAAAAATTATTTGTTTTTCGATATTGGTGGCAAAAATGAGGTACTTGTACTATCACGACAATCAGCAAATGCTCACTACTTAAATACTATGTTTTCGTGTAGTCTATATGTGTGGAAGAAAATAGTCATGTTGAAGCTTCTTCTATATGCCAGTGCTAGTAGTTTGGTTATTCACAAAATTCTGTATAAATAGCTTTGAACATCGGATAACATGTTACGGTCTGGATGGGTTCCAAACTTTCTCAATATGTTCCTCTGTAAGAGTCAGTTAGTAAGTTAGTAAACTTAAATTGCATTTGCATTTGCATTTAATCGAAGACGCAAGATTTTGGGATGATTTGCATTCTAAAAGTAAACTGTACTTACTTATACTTAAGCGAAGTAAATTTCAGAAGAGAATGGATTTGCAATTTTTTGGAACGAAGGAGGATTCAGATGGTAACACAATTTTTGCAAACTGTAGCCGCCGAATTCTGTGTGCAGTTGTGTATGAGCTTACTAATGTGAAACAGCAGAGGGTGAAATGTTAGCGTAAGTTATAGGGAAACATATACCCGTTTCTCATGCCAGTTAACAAATCTGGTGAGGAGTAAACTGAACCACTGAAAACTCATCCAAGACACGTTTTAGCTAATTTTAGATGTAGATGAATGCATGCTAACTACATATCTTCAATAATATTTAGTCACCAATTTTACATTCATTCATGCATTTGTGCAGAAAGCATGGAAATAATAAATTTGACAGCGTCAGGTCCACGGAAATAATGTGCTGGGATTAAGTTTGTACTTGCAATAATCAAAATTTGCAATAAAGTCAGTACTGCGACGTATTAAGTGCTAACAGTTGCGGTAAAAGCGGATATGGAAGAATTTTATTTTCAGGGATTCCGGACTCTTCCTAAACGTTAATTTACGGTGTCAAAACTTTACAGAATTACCAGCTCACTTAAATATTCAAAGCATATAATAAAGAATGCCACATGATCTTGTTTACACTTGTTATTCAACATTTACTATGGATTTCATGCACAGCAACTAGCGTAATGATCTCAAATCAAACAGCTGGTTTCTACACTGAGGAAGATGAAAAGTGGAAGAAAATTTTGGCCAACCAGTCAATGGAACAATGAACATGTGGAAATAGATTTGAACCAACTTTCCGTCAGTTATAATCATTGGCAGTAAACCTAATGTATACGCATTTACCGTTTTATTACTTTCTACTGACTTTTATATAATCTTTTACTGGACGAAATTCAGATCACAGCTGCTTGTATATATTATTTTTAGTAGCAAAGAGCGATATAATCTCAGGTTATAACAATAATTCTATCATCTAGTTACAACTGGTGATCAACATAGCAGTACATTTGAACCTTTTTCTGAATTTACGAAATAAAATACAACCCTTAACACAAAATCATGTAGTAACTAACGACAATGCCGGAATAAAAATATAGGAGACAAATCGTACTTATAGTAAGCAAACAAAGTCAACTCAACAATACAAACTTTCTATCCATACTTTAGTAACAAACGGAGGAAAGTTTAATCTAGCTAACAATGTAGCATCTAAAACATAGTCATTTCGCTTATAGGAAACAGTACTACTCTTTGAATGCAAGATAAGGAACACTTCCAGCCATGCTAGATGGCTCCGTAGGCGTTTTGCTCTTTTTAATCGGTTTTTTGTTATCACCCTGGAGAGATGCGGCAAATCGCAGCTCTGTCATCAATCCGGCCCAAAACGACTCCTATACACAAATCAGAGTCAACATGTAAAACTTTCAGCTCGTTCAAACATTTGAACACAAAAGGCCCGCACAGAGCCAGTCAGCATCAGCATAGCAAGATTTCAACACAACATTAAATCAGATAGACTTTGTTACTGAAATCTCTAAACCCAAACCAAGCAGTACTAAAGACTATACAATAACAAAAACCCAACTTGAACATTCTAATGAACCAAAAATGTCAATCAAACTCACCAAGAGGGATTTTTCACGTCAAAACATTATTATTATAGCTCAACATCCAATGTTAGCATTTAGCGTGTATCTAACGCTCATCACAATACAATATTATTATTAGTCACATTGTGATAGATACATAAGGTTTAGTTAGCAGGCAGGCACACTAGGCGTCCATCATGATCGGTTGCATTTGAAAATTCACACTATTGGAGTTAGGTGTGGAAGGATTAGTAGTGGTTTCCCTGCCACGGGATTTCTGTTGTGCAAATCATTCAAATAACTCAGACACAAACTTGTTACTAAGTTGGTTAGTTAAGCAAAGTAAGTAGTGACACGAACTGTGGTGTGATAAGTAAATTCTCTTACATTATCACTGGCAACAAGTTTTCTGGACTTCCATAAGAATTCAATGAAGGCCATTACACAAGCAATGGCACAGCCTCCAAGCAATACGACGAAAACGCCACCAACATTTGCCAGCGTTAAAGGTTTCGCACCACCAGCTGCTGTAGTTTCTTTCTAAAATGGATTTAAAAATCAATATTATTGTTAAAAAGATCAGTCCAGCGTGTAATTTAAAATGTCGACTTACAGGACACTGATTTTCCGTATTTTTCCACCATTTTTGCTTCAACTTCTCAAGTTCTCCTTGTTCCGCCAATTCCAAAATGCGACTATTGAACGCCGTCCGATACTTGGAATCTACAAAACGGGGCATAATGAGATTTACATTCATACCGTCAGGCAACAAACATAAAAAACTGGCCATTTGAACTTTTACTTTTCCTCAGTGCAATTCCAAAGCCTTTGGAATCCAATAGCCCACCGATTTGTGTGAGCCCACAATTTCGTTCCGTAGCGTATTCAATACTAGCACTTTCCATGAAAAAAGCAAACTTTCCATCCGCATTAATTACTCTTTCCAATCCAGCTCGGGTACTAGACACAAAAGGTGAAGGTTTCATAGTCATCATGTTATTCCAAATTTCTTTGTACAGAGGAAATGTTGACTCCTGTGAAAATATCAATTTTAATTAGCATTGTGAAGCGACCATAAGCGGAAGGAACAACAAATTCAATCTTTCATACTCGAAAAAAGGCTGCCGTGGAACCAGAGCCAACACAACCATATTTCACTTTAGTTTGTCCTGGTAAATCGTTGACATCATTTACTCCTTCCTCCATACCCTCACTTGTAAGGAAAGCTGCCAGATTGGCAGTATACGAAGAAATCATTATCAACGTGAAAAACCTATGCACGATGCAAAGAATATATTTTTGCGTTGCACGATCACAAATTATGCACAAAAAATAATATTTGATCATTTTTACCACCAAATTCCGGCTACCGTTCGTGTGCTGAATGCTCTGCATATTTAGGCCATCCCGATAAAGAGAGTCAAGAATTATCGACTATGTTGCTATTTAAATTTAAGCTTGGTGAAGAGCAACACAAGGTAAAAAAACATGCTTGTTAGTTAGTTAGTGAGTCCTACATAATCAGCCGTAAAGAAACATTCCAACAATAGTTTGCTAGTCCAACAATAATTCATTCCGTTAAAAACTGCAGACTAACTAACTAGCAAGTGAAATAAAATTTAGCTCGCCTAGTGTTTTTTTCTACAGCTTTCTCCTTTAAACTAACTAACTAACTAACCGCAAATAATATCAATAACTCAACTCAGCTAAATACCTAAGCAAAACCATTAAACAAATCTAGTACGAAACGAATGGAATTATAATATAAAAAAATGTAATTTACGCTGGTGCGATGTCGGAGCCCTTAAGAAGTCACAGTCACAGCATCGAGAAGGAAGAAGAGGGGAAAAACAAGATTATTAGATTATTTCTTGAGATAGAAGGCAATATTAGGGATTTCGAGAACGGGAAAAACATGTATGGAGGAAAATTTCTTGGAATTTGCATACATACCTGCTGCATGAGAGATCCTACAAAGGGGAAACAGATGGAATTCACGTTAGTACTTTTTATATTATCATAGTGGAAAGAAGAGAAAAAAATTCCATGCATACGATTATGCATTTTAGTCAGCAAGCTTATAGGTAGTTGTTGGTACCGTATTAGCGGAAATTGTGGATTGATTTACGAACAGAATTAATTTACTAGTCACAATAAAAGTTCAATTGTTTTCTGCTAATACGGTAGCAGACAAAACAGGAAAGAAAATGAATTATTAACCCCAATTGTGCCACATCGCATTTTGAAGGCTCATAATGTTCTCTAGCTCTTCAGGGTCGTCTTTGCAAGGGTGTGGGTTCTTCCATTCGTCAGGTGAAATCCTATACAAAAGCACACAGAACAGGGAGAACAAATTAGGGTGTGGGACATCATGCTCCTATGTTTTTCATAACAAGTCATAGTGGATGTAATATTCATACATATGGAGAAAGTTTTATTATTTCTGTGACTTAGACTTCAGAGCTAACTTACAAACCTGCACATGTAAGATTGTGTGATTTCTTGATAGTTTACATATTATTCTATCATCTAAGAAACTAATAGACGAGTCAATGTAGTAAAGCAAATGCAAGATTATCAAAAAGCCAAAAATGCAATGCAATCATAAAGACACAGACTATAAATGTGTTTGAAAAAATCTCCAAGAATTAAATAGTAACAGGAATGCGCATTATTTATTGAACTAAACACATGCATAGCAGACGTAACACACGTAAAACACATCGTTCCATTCGACAAAAATAGCAATTAAAATTCCTTAAATGCATGCAATTCTCAACAACGCAAGCATAATAACTATGAACACTCAAAGGGCAATATATTATTTGCACACAGAATTTATTTATGCAGGCAGACGCCTCACTATCTAGAAATTTGTTTACCGAGGCAGAATGTCGCAACCTAAAAAAACGTAGATATGAAATAAAGTAATTTCAAGTTAGTTTCGCACACGTGCTTCAAATTTAAATGCCCAGTAGTCTAGCCGTGTATTTGGTAGGAAAGAGGATGAAATATAACTTTTTCTTCCTATCATAATCTCATCCAAATATACGGCCAGCAATATACATAATTTAAATGACTACAATTGTTTGAAAGCTTGCCTTGCTGCATTAAGCTCCCAATGGAGAACCAAAGGGAGTTGAGCAAATTAAACTGGTTCTCCAGAATTTCACCGTGGTCACTACTGCAAGGAGGTGGATCTTGCCAGTCCAATGGACTCATTCTACAGATTAGTCCATGTTTTAGTTTACCCACTATTTAACGGCAAAGAAAATATTAGCTGCTACAATACTAACCATACAGCATCAAAAACCATAAAGGTATAACTAACTATTGCGTTTACAAGCGAGAACTAGTAATTCACGCAATTAATTATGTGTAAAAAAAATTTTCCAACACTAATTAACTAACTAACTACATTATATTTTTTCAGGTTCCAAACAAGTAATGCTACTATGGATTGAACATTGGAAAGCTTCAAGTTTCTAACAGTGTTTTGTTATCTAATTGATTGTTGTGAATATAGTTGTTTGGTCTTAATGGTGAAGTAAGACTAGAATAAACGCATACCTGGCTAAAATAAACAGAATAAGGGAAACTCCCAGATAGGCTGTAGCCATGTAAATCCAAACGTCAGGACTGAAGGGTGCCAAAAACGAGAACAATCCGGGTGGATTCTTGGTAGGCTTTTTATACAATATGCTAATTCCTGTGGAGAACATTAAATTATTTGAATCTATTCAGTTAACTCCTCCCATCGATTTTAAATGTTGAAAAGCTCACCTAAATTCATGAATGGCATTGTAAAGTCCACAACACTTTCTCTTTGGAAGTTAATTGTGAAATCTGAAACAGCCAGGTCTGCCCTCTTTATGTAAACAACAAGTTATCACATCAAGTCAGAGCCATTCATGCATAGAAATCTATAAAATTTATTCAAATCCATACTGGAATCGAACAGAGTATGGATAGTTGAAATAGTTAAAATAAAATAATTCACTTTACTGCTACAGTACTACACAAATTAAGAATACAAGTGGACACAGCCCAACGGGCCTAAAAAACCTTCCACCCATTATAATTTGCCATTTCTAAAACGCTATCATACTCAATGCCCACACTCTGTTAAATTCCAGTCACAGTCACTGATTTTAACCAGCAATGCATGGATTTATGTATGAGTAACTTACTCCCGAAAGAATTTCTCCAATCATTCCATCCCACTGGCCCGTCCTATTGTCAGGAACTCCGTAGTTATTGTCACTCACTATAAAAATATCGTACTGAAATTCTAAAGTCTGTGCAAGCAATTCTAACAAATCTACTCCATAGCCCACAATTGTTCCATTCCCATATGGATCCATTGCATATGGGCTACTCTGAAATGCACAAACAATCACATTATTAGTGTCCAATTAAAGTCTTTAGTAAATAAAAATCATAACATGCATTTAATTTCTCATTCCATACAATTTTTGTAGTGACGATAAGCGTTCGATTTTTCAAATCTTCCTCTTGCTGCTTCAAAGTTTCCTGAGCAGTTCGAATCCACCGAAATTTCTCTTTAAAATTACTCGAATCCCAGACTCCTACTTCTACCAGACCCTATATACATCCAATAACATGCCAGTCAAAAGGAATTCAACCAAATCAATCTCATTTTGCTATATAACTTGGTCCAACCCCTTTACCTTTTGTGTAAGCTCCAAAATGTCAAGTTGCAGATGACTTCTGTACCCATTGGGATCAAAATATACCAAACCTGTCAATCCTTGGTGTTTAATCTGAAAGTAAAATTTCCCTCTTTCATTACCTTGTATCATATACACGCCCTTTTTTCTCCTCCTCAGAGTAATAATTTCAAGTATTCTTGAAAAAATCCTCCAAATTTTTAAGGATTCTACCATGTTTTATAGTTAATGTCACTGGTTACTAACTATATATTGGGGGAGCTAATGTAATGGAAAGTAAATGTCACAATTTTGATTGCTACCTTTTTGAGGGCATCCATGATGAGGTAACCATGCTGCCACGTGTCAGGCGGAGCTCTACAATTAAGTGATTTCGCATCCATTCGTTGAGGCTGGCTCGTCTCCAGAGCATGTAGGGCCCTTGCAAACATCTCGACAGCATCGTAGATAAGCGCCAAATCGGTCTGTGGGTAACACGTACAGTAAAAATCAATTACATGAGCGTCAAAAATGCCATTGCTAATGTATTATATAGCTTCAATTGCCGATGGTACTAGGTTGTTGAAATTGAATTTCCACTGACTATAGTTAGTTATAGTTACTAACTGGCTAACTAAAGTGACGTTTATATTTTGGATTCAAAGGACTGGTTTTTATATAGAAGCCGGGGACAAGAGATGAGATTAAACTTTTGGCATATCAACTGTTGGGATGGTTTTATGAATTTAACGGTAAATTCCTGTCTTCCTAGTTCATGGATGCATGCATTCTCAAAAAAGAGCAGGTTCACGTCAGATTGCTCTTTTTGATCCCATTGTACTATG
>Ga0210040_10005369_pt1 | contig 16363 bp, 12 predicted proteins | sample CryGeyCG12114_NA_FD_185462 | JGI IMG/M metagenome (GOLD analysis project Ga0210040, IMG submission 185462) | Groundwater microbial communities from aquifer - Crystal Geyser CG19_WC_8/21/14_NA (SPAdes) (version 2) | ecosystem: Environmental > Aquatic > Deep subsurface > Groundwater | place: USA... | reverse complement strand
CTTCGGTGGGCCGATGGCCACCTACACCGCCGTGCTGATCGCCAACACCGCGGTGCCGTCCTGGCACGCTCCGTACGACGAGCTGCCGTTCGTCTTCGCCGGCTCGGCGATGGCCGCCGGCGGCGGCGTCACGATGGCGCTGACCCCGGTCGACGAGGCCGGTCCGTCGCGCAAGGTGGCGCTGACCGGTGTGGCGCTGGAGCTCGCCGCGATGCACCGGGTCGAGAACGGCCACGGGATCGTCAGCGAGCCGTACCACCTCGGCAAGGCCGGGAAGCTGCTGCGCGCGGCCAAGGCGGCGACCGTGAGCGGTGCGGGCATCACCGCGCTGGCCGGGCGTACGCGGGCCGGGTCGGTGGTCGGCGGCGTGCTGCTGGCCGTGGGCTCGCTGCTGACCCGGATGGGCGTGTTCGAGGCCGGCATGGCCAGCGCCAAGGACCCGAAGTACACCGTGATCCCGCAGCGCGAGCGGATCAACGCCCGCGAGGCCGCCCGGGGCGCGACGACCGACGGCACCGAGGGCAACAGCGTCGAGGCCGGCGAGGCCAGCACCGTCACCCGCTGAGCAGCGCTGGTCGATCGGCGCTGCGCAGTCGGCGCGGCACGGGGTGGTCCGGGCCGAACCGGTCGATGGTCGGGGCAGGTGCGGGGACGCGGTGTCACACGGCCGCGCTGGCCGGTCGCTGAGCGGCTCGGGTGGCGCAGCCGGTCCAGCGCGAACAGGACCGCCGTCCCGACGGCGGCAGCCGCCCGGTCCGTCGTCGGGGCGGTCCCGAGCAGAGCCGGTGCGCAGGAGGCCCCACCGAGGCTGGTCGCGATGACATGGTGTGCACCCGACCGACCTCAGGGGGTTGCTCATGGGCCAGTTCGACGTGCGCGACATCGACCAGTCACGGGTACCGGTGGTGACCGAAGCGCAGCTGGCCGAGCACCTCCGGTCCCGGGGACGTCGCGTCGTCCTGCACCGGGGCCGCCACTGGCGCCAGCTGCTCCCCGGCTTCTACAGGCCTGTGCACGACATGGCCCGGCTCTCCGCGGCAGAGGCGACCTGCCCGACGCTCGCCTGCTGGGGTTTCCAGGCGCGCCTCGACGAACGCGACGCCTCCCGAGCGAACGCGTCGATCCCGACCCACCTGGTGTCCGACCTCGACGCCTTCGACGAGGCCGCGCTGCCCAAGACCCGCCGGCACGCCCTGCGCAAGGCGCGGGAGCGCGCGCAGCTGGTCGAGCTGACCGGGCCAGGCCTGCTGTTGGAGCAGGGCTACGAGGTGCTCCGGTCCGCGCACGAGCGCACCGGGTACGGCAGGGTGCCGGCGAGCGAGGAGCACTACCTCGCAGGCCTGGCGGACTTCGGCGACCCGGCCGCGGGCATCGTGCTGGCCGGCATCGTCGACGGTCGGCTGGGTGGCTACCTCACCGGGTACGCGGTGGACGGCACCGCCTACGCGCTCACGAGCGTGGTCGCCACCTGGGCGTTGCGGTCGAACATCGGCACCGGGCTGCACTACGAGTTCCTCCTCGCCTGCCGGCGCGCCGGGGGCATCACGGAGGTCGTGGACGGCCTGCACGCACGGGAGGACGAGGGGCTCTGCCGCAACAAGGAGCTGCTCGGCGTCTCGCTGCAGCACCTCCCGGCGCGATTGACGATGGTGCCGGGAGCCGCGACCGCCATCCGGCGCCGCGACCCGCACAAGTACTACCGCCTGAGCGGCCGCGGATGAGCTCCGCCAGCGATCGTCCGGTCCCCGCGAGCAGCCCTGGGAACCGGGCAGCAGGGACGATGCGCGTGACCTCCGGGGCGATGCGCTCCGCGCGCCACCCCGGAGGCGCGCCCGCCCGCCTGCTCTACGGGATCACCGTCCCGGGATCGGCGGACACCCTCCTGCGCGGCCAGCTGGGGTGGTTCCGGGCCCGCGGGTGGGACGTCCACCTGGCGACCTCTCCCGGTCCGCTGCTCGGTGCGGTCACCGTTCGCGAGCAGGTGGTCGGGCACGTCCTGTCGATGGAGCGGGAGATCTCCCCGGTGCGCGACGCCCTGGCCCTGGTCCGGTGGGTCCGCCTGCTCCGGCGGCTACGTCCCGACGTCGTCAACGTGGGCACCCCGAAGGCCGCACTGCTCGGTGCGGTCGCCGCCTGGCTGACCGGGGTGCCGGTGCGGGTGTACGTCATGCGCGGCCTGCGCCTGGAGGGAGTGGAGGCCCCGCTGCAGCGTGCGGTGCTGTGGCTGGCCGAGCGCTGCACGATCCGCCTGGCCACCGACGTGGTGTGCGTCAGCTGGAGTCTCCGCGAGGAGGCGTCGGCCCGGCGGCTGTTCGGGCCCGGGGACGACCCGGTCGTCCTGGGGAAGGGCAGCAGCAACGGTGTGGACGCCGCCCGCTGGGACCCGGCCCTCGCCGCCGTGGACCGCGCGGCCGTGCGCGCCGGCTGGGGTGTCGGCCCCGACGACCTGGTCATCGGGTTCGTCGGCCGCCTGACGCGGGACAAGGGCGTCGACACCCTGGTGGCCGCCTTCGCGGGCGTGTCCGACCTCCCGGTGCGGTTGCTGCTCGTCGGTTCACTGGACGAGGACGAGCTCGAACCGGCCATCCGTGCCCTCGGGGACCGCGTCGTGCGCGTCGCGGAGACCGATGACGTGGCACCGGCCTACGTCGGGATGGACGTGCTGTGCCTGCCGACCCGCCGCGAGGGCCTGCCCAACGTCGTCCTCGAGGCGGCGTTGGCCGCGGTGCCGGCGATCACCACCACGGCGACCGGGGCGCGCGACTCCGTGGTCCCCGACGTCACCGGCTGGCTGGTGCCGCCCGGGGACGTCCAGGCGCTCGCGGAGGCGCTGCGTGCGTGCGCACGGGCTCCGGAGCGCATCGGCCTGCTCGGCCGGGCGGCCCGGGCCCGGGCCCTGGCGGACTTCCGCCCGCAGACGATCTGGTCCGGCCTCGAGTCCGTCTACCTGCGCCGGCTCGTTGCGGCCGCTCCGCGCCGGCGAGGGGGAGTCGCCCGGCAGGCGGTCCGCAGCAGGCGGTGACGCCGTCCCTGTGCGCGCCACCGGCGGACGTCCTCCTCGGCGTCCTGGACGAGGTGTTCGTCCCCGACTCCACCATCGACGCCGCGTGCACCGCACCCGGACGCCCGCAACCGACGACCGGGACCCTCGTGACACCTCCGTCCGTGACGTTCTCGTTGCCGACCTCAGGCCGGACCGCGGGGCGTGGCCGGCTCCAGATGGTGCCGCAGGACGATGTAGATCTGACTCGTCCGGGAGGGAGACCTGGCCCGTCGTCGGGTGGTCCGCCGGCGGCACTCCGGTGACGCGGTGCACTCGCGTGTGCGCGCGGCGCACTGGACCGGCGGGGGCGTGGACCAACGGTCGGCAGCCGGGACGACGGTCCGCGCAGCGCCCCCGGCTGCCCCTACGCTCCAGCGACCACGCCGCCTCCGGCGATGCGGCTCTCGACTCACGGCGGTGAAGACCGTTGGTCCCGACCCGGGAGGCAACCCGATGCCAGCTGGCCCCGCGCCGGTGTACGACGTCTACGGCGCCGGCGGTCACGCCCAGGTGGTCATCGACGTGCTGCACGCACTGGGCATCCGGCTCCGGCGGCAGTACAACGACATGCCCGCGAACCAGCACCCGGCGAGCCAGGACGTGCACCCGGGGATCCGGGCGGTCGGCCCGGAGGCGTTCCCGCCGACGGACGTGCCGCTGGTCATGGCGGTGGGGCGGAACGGTGAGCGTGCCGAACTGGTCTCGATGCTCGCCGCCCGGTTCGCCCAGGCGGTCCACCCGTCGGCGTTGATCGCGCCCTCCGCCCGGATCGGCGAGGGAGCGGTCGTGCTGCACGGCGCGATCGTCCAGCCGAACGCCCGGGTCGGGCGGCACGTGCTGGTCAACACCGCGGCCAGCGTGGATCACGACTGCGTGGTCGGGGACTTCGCGCACGTGAGCCCGCACGCGACCCTGTGCGGTCACGTGGAGGTCGGGGAGGGGACGCACATCGGGGCCGGTGCGGTCGTCATCCCGAAGGTGCGGATCGGCCGCTGGTGCCGGATAGGGGCAGGTGCCGTGGTCGTGGCGGACGTGCCCGACCACTGCACCGCCGTCGGCAACCCGGCCCGGGTCCTCCCGGACCGCACCGGTGAACCGGTACCGGACCCGGCGCTGGCCCGCGACCACCGCCTCGCCCGTGTCCGCGCGGTGACGCTGTGACGACGCTGCCACTCCGGGACCGCCCGGACGGTGCGGGCGTCGGATCGACCGCGCAGCACGACCTGGCCTTCGTCGGCGCCGGCGCCTCGACCGCTTACGTGCTGATGGGGTTGTTGGCTGCGCTGGAGGAGGCGCCGCCGCGCACTCCCGTCCGGATCGCCGTCATCGAGCGCGAGCCGGACGCCTTCTCGGGCATCGCCTACGGGGGCCGGGCCGGTCGGGCCTCACTGCTGATCACGTCGCTGCACGACTTCCTGCCCGAGGGGGAACGGGCCCTGTTCAGCGAGTGGCTGGCGGCGAACAAGGACTGGGTGTTCGACGAGTTCCTGGCGTCGGCCGGGCCCCTGTCCGCCAACTGGTGGGAGCGGCACCGGGTCCAGATCGGGCAGGACCAGTTCGACGCCCTCTACCTCCCCCGACACGTGTTCGGCACCTACCTCGCCGAACGCACCCGGCGTGCGCTCGCCCGAGGCGCCGCGGCAGGGGTGGCGGTGACCCACGTGGTGCAGGACGAGGTCTGCGCCATCGAGTCCGCAGGGGACTCCTACCTGCTCCGCTGCACGAACGGGGTCGTCCGGGCCGGTCGCGTCGTCCTGGGGATCGGGTCCCCGCCGGTCATGCCCCGGCTGCCGGCCGACGGTGGTCAGGCGGCTGCCCTCGTCGACGACCCGTTCGACCGGACGGCGTCCATCGAGCCGATCCGCGCGGCCCTCGTGCGAGCGGCTCCCGGGGCCCGCCCTCCGCACGTCGTCCTCATCGGGGGCAACGCCGGCGCCATGGACGTGCTCTACCAGGTCAACGACCTGGACCTGCCCGAGGTCCGCCGCGCCGTCTTCACCGTGCTCTCGCCCCGCGGCGACCTGCCGGAGCGGATGCAGGAGGCGCGTGAGCCCCACCCCTTCCGGCCCGAGCGGTTGCACGCGTTGCAGGGGGCGGAGGCGGTCGATGCCGCGGGCGTGTTCCACGCCGCTCTCGACGACATCTCCCAGGCCCGCGCCGCAGGCCTGTCGGTGGCAGACACCCTGCGGCCCGTCTCGCAGGCGGTGGGCCGGCTGCTGCCCCGCCTGTCGCCCGAGCAGGCCCTGGAGTTCGCCGGGCGCTGGGGAGCCGAGCTGGGCCGGCACCAGCGCCGGGCCGGGTGGGAGTACTCCGAGGTGGTGGACCGCCTCGCGGCGGAGGGCCGGCTCCACACCGTCGCCGGCAGCTTCCTCGACGTGCGGGCCGTCGCGGGCGGGGGCGTGCTCGTCCGGTTCGAGCGCGACGGCGTCCTGGCCGACCTCGACCTCCCCGCCGACGCCGTCGTGAACTGTGGCGGTCCGGCACGCGACCTCCGGCACGGAGGGTCAGCGCTGCTCGCCCAGCTCATCGGCACCGGCCTCTGCCGGCCGACCCCGTTCGGCGGGGGGATGGCCGTGGACGCCTCGCTCGAGGCCGCGCGGGGGCTGCACGTGATGGGTCCGCTGCTGGCCGGGAACCTGGTGCAGGGTGCGCCGCTCTGGCACATGGAGCACTGCGGCCGGATCAGCGCCTACGGCTCGGCGATGGGTGGCGGCCTGGCTCGCCTCCTGGTGACCGGCTGATCCCAGGCGGCGCCGCGGCGAGGGCGGTCATCCGGGCACCGACGTGCGGAGCCGCACCCGTTCACGAGCGGTCGGCAGTCGTCCGCGCGACCGGTCGGCCCGCTCCCGCCCGGCGCTGAGCAGCATGACGTTGGCCACGGCAAGGGGCAGGAAGATCGACCAGACCCGGGCAGGGGCCTGCAGGTAGGGGTTGGTCGCGTTGGCGATGAGCATCCCGGCACAGGCGGTGCAGGCGACGACCATGCTCGGGACGAGGTCGGGCCGGGCGTGCGCGCCGCGGATGACCGCGTTCAGCGTCAGCACGGCCCCCAGGACGACGAGCACGGCGCCGAGGATCCCGGTCCAGAACAGCAGTGCGTGGTACTGCAGCTCCCAGCGCCAGGGCTCCTCGGCGCTGCGGGAGAAGTCGTTCAGGGTCGCGCCGAAGCCGTGCCCGAACAGCGGGGAGTCCGACCAGGCGCTCAGCAGTCGATCGGCCTGGTAGGTGCGCAGCACGTCGTCCGGTGAGGCGCCGGCGGCGGCGTCGCCGCCGGTCACGTAACCCAGCAGGACGGCCACCGCGGCGGCCACCACCCCGGAGGCGCCGGGGGCGAGACCGAGCAGGAGGACGGCCCCCAGGCCGCCCACGACGACGGCGCGACGCTGCCGCGCGGGCAGCCGGGGGCTCCCGTGGTGGTTCACCACGACCTTGATGGCCCAGGCCAGCAACGGTGACACGACCAGCACCAGCGCCAGGGCACGCCGGCCCGCTGCCAGCGTCGCCGCCGTGGCGGCCACCGCGGCGAGGACACGCAGCCAGTGCGGCGGCAGCAGTGAGTCCTTCGGCACGACCAGCGAGGCCACCCACATCGGACCGGTGGCCACCAGCGTGGTCAGCCCGTAGAAGCGGATCTGGGTGTAGCTGCTGGCGTCGGCACGGACGGCGCCGTACTCCCCGCCGAACGCGGCGCCGTACTGGTCCAGCAGCCAGGAGGGCAGGACGTCCGGCAGGGTCCCGGTCTCCTGGGCGACGAAGAGCGCGATCGTGGCGCCGAGCCAGACCGTCACGACGGCTGCGGTGGTGAAGGCGGCCTTGAGCATCCGTTCGTCGACCGCCGCCGTGATGACCCAGTAGAGGAGCGGCGCGGCGACGAAGACCAGGATGCCACCGGTGATGCCCGGGTTCGTGGGACCTGCGGCCAGGCCGGCCAACGCGAAGGCGAAGGTCGTGAAGAGGACCGGCACGAGCGGTCCGGCGAGCCGTCGGCGGCCGAAGAAGATGGTCGCGGCGGCCAGGGCGCCCATGGCGGCCAGCACCGGTACCAGCACCTGGTTGGAGGACACCGGGCGGGCGAGGACGTAGCCGAAGAGCAGCACTGCGGCCCACCGCCACGGACCGAGCCCCCGACCTGTCACGCCGGGGAGGCTAGCTCCACCAGCGCGTTCGAGGTGGGCTCGCTGCGCGCCCTCTCGGGATCTCCGCCCGCATCGGCGCCTCCGGGCGTCTGCCCGGCTGCCCGGCCCGACGCAGCTGGACGACAGGGGGTCACCCGTAGTCATCAAATGACGTCGAGCGCATGACGACAGGCCGACTTCACTGATCGTGCCGAGACGTTGACCGAGCGGCGTACGTGCTGGTCGAGTCGGGCTTTTCCGCTCCCCGGGGGGCGGTGTGATGGGCGGTGGCAAAGATGCGAGCGCGATCGACCGGTCGCCCGAGGCCTCGGCGGCATTACTTTCCGTGCGTCGCCAAGCGGCCCGGTCCCGGACCGGATCGCCCGGTAGCGACGTCGGATCGCGAAGCGGGGGGGCAGTGGAGCTGAACGACGTGGTGGAAGCCGTCCGCACCAGGAAGCGATGGATCGCCGGGGGGCTGCTCGCCGGCCTCCTCGTCGCCGCCCTGCTGAGCTGGACGGCGGAGCGGACGTACGTGTCGACGTCCCAGCTCTTCGTCTCCGTCACCGGCCCACCCGACCAGACCGCCCCGCTGGACGCCGACACCTTCGCCCAGCAGCGGATGACCTCCTACGTCCGGGTGCTCACTGGCGTGGAGCTGGCCGAGCGGGTCACCGAGGACCTCGGGCTGCCGGTGCCGGCCGAGGAGCTGGTGGGGCAGGTGGCCGTCACCCCGCTGCCCGGGACGGTGATCCTCCAGGTCCAGGTCACCGCCGACACGCCGGAACGGGCGCAGGAGATCGCCGAGTCGCTGGATCGCCAGTTCACCGCCCGGGTGGACGAGCTGGAGACCCCCAGCGGCCGGACGACGCCGGCCGTCGAGATCGACACGTTGCTGGCTCCTGACTTCGACGCCGAGCCGGTGAGCCCGGGGTGGCGGCGCAACCTGATGCTCGGTGCGGCCGTCGGACTGCTGGTCGGGACGGGCATGGCGCTGCTGCGCAGTCGGCTGGACACCACGGTGCGCGGGGAGGACGACGTGCGCCGGGCCGCCGGTGCCGAGCTGCTGGGCCGGGTGCCCGAGGACCGCCAGCTGACCGACCGCGGCGTCTCACCGGACCCGGATCGTGCGCCGGCCACCGTCGAGGCGTACCGGGCGGTCCGGGTGAACCTGCGGCACGTGGCCGAGGACCGCTCGCCGCAGGTGGTCGTCGTCACCAGCGCCCTCCCGGGGGAGGGCGCGTCGACGGTCGCCGTGCACCTGGCCGTCTCGCTCGCCCGGTCGGGCAGCCGTGTCCTGCTGGTCGACTGCGACCTCCGCCGACCGCGGGTCGCGCGGTACCTCGACCTCCCCGAGCACGTCCCCGGGCTCACCGACGTGCTGGCCGGGACCACCGACCTGCACCTGGCGACGCAGCAGTGGGACGACGACCGGCTGTCCGTCCTCGGCGCCGGTCCCCTGCCTCCCGACGCCGACAGCGTGTACAGCCCGGCACGTCTGCGGGCGCTCCTGGACGTCCTGCGGGGGAGGTACGACCACGTGGTCCTCGACAGCCCACCGTTGCTGCCGGTCGTCGACGCCGCCGCGATCAGCGCCGTGGCCGACGGGTGCGTGGTCGTCGCGCGGTTCGGCTCGACCACGCGGGCCGAGCTCACCGAGGCCGCGGTCGCCCTCGAGCGGGTGCACGGGCGGTTGCTCGGGGTGGTCCTCAACCGTATCCCGGCCACCCGGGACTCCCCGGCCCGCGGTCGCTCGTACCCGGTCGACCCCGACCGGGCGGCGCAGGGCCGGGCCCACCTGAACGGGCATCCCGGCCCCGGGCAGCCCGACCACGTCCCCACCCACGCGCCCGGGGCGGGCGATCCGGGATGACCCGGTCACCCCGGACGGCCGGCCCGGCGACCTGTTGTTCCTGCCGGGCGCAACGCGAGTGTCCCGTCTCCCGACACCTGGGCCCCGGCCCGACCGATGGCTGGAGGTCAGCATGATGCCGTCGCCCTCGGGAGCCCGCTGGAGGCTCCTCCGCTGCGTGATGCTCGTCGTGGACCTGGTGTCGCTGCAGGTGGGTCTGGTCCTGGCCACCGCCGCGCGGTACGAGGGGGAGCTGGACCACGTGAACGTCCGTGGTCTGTTCGTCACCCTCGCCCTCGCGGTGCTCGTCTTCCCCGCGGCCTCCATCGGGTTGCGGCTCCACCAGGGGCGCCATGCGGTGGGCAGCGCGGACGAGCTCAAGGCCCTCGGTGCCGCGGTGGGGCTGACCGGGCTGGTCGTCCTGGCCGCCGACGTCGCCGTCGGCAGTCCCCGGCTCGTCCCGCTGAGCGTGCCGGCCATGGCGACGGCCGTGGGCTTCGTCCTCATGCTGGCCTTCCGGTTGGCGATCAGGAGCCAGCGGGAGGGGGCCGTGCGGCCGCGGACCGGTCAGCCGACCCTGGTCTTCGGGGCTGGTGACGCGGCCGAGCAGCTCATCCGCTCCATGCTGAGCGACCCGGCCAGCCCGTACCTCCCGGTCGGCCTGCTCGACGACGACCTCGGGAAGCGGCACGCCCGCATCCGCGGCGTCCGGATGATGGGGGGGCGTGAGCACATCGCCGCGGTGGCCGGTGCGACCGGAGCGGAGGTGCTGGTCATCGCGCTGCCCTCGGCCGGGGCCGAGCTGGTCCGGGACATCTCGCAGCGGGCCGACGGGACCGGGCTGACGGTGAAGATCCTCCCCGGGGTCGCCGATCTCCTCAGCCGGCGCATCGGCATCCGCGACGTCCGGGACATCGACGTGGCCGACCTGCTCGGGCGACGTCAGATCGACACCGACGTCCGTGCCGTTGCCCACTACCTCCTCGGCCGGCGGGTGCTGGTCACCGGAGCCGGCGGCTCGATCGGGTCGGAGCTGTGCCGGCAGATCGCCGCCTTCGGCCCCGCCGAGCTCCTGATGCTCGACCGGGACGAGTCGGCCCTGCACGCCCTGCAGCTCACCATGTTCGGCGAAGCGCGGCTGGACCTCCCGCAGGCGATCCTCGCCGACATCCGGGACGGCGAGGCGCTGCAGGCGCTGTTCGCCGAGCGGCGGCCCGACGTGGTCTTCCACGCCGCCGCGCTCAAGCACGTCAACATGCTGGAGCAGTACCCGGACGAGGGCTGGAAGACCAACGTCCTGGGCACCCGGAACGTCCTGGCCGCGGCGACGTCCGTGGGGGTGACCCACTTCATCAACGTCTCGACGGACAAGGCCGCCGACCCGGTGAACGTCCTGGGGCGCACCAAGCGCATGGCCGAGCGCCTCACCGCCACCTACGCCCAGTGCACCGACGGGTGCTTCCTCTCGGTCCGCTTCGGCAACGTGCTGGGCAGCCGGGGTTCGGTGCTGGAGACCTTCGCCGCGCAGATATCCCGCGGCGGCCCGGTCACGGTCACCGACCCGGAGGTGACGAGGTACTTCATGACGATCCCGGAGGCGGTGCAGCTGGTCATCCAGGCCGGTGCGATCGGCTGCGCCGGGGAGGCGCTCGTCCTGGACATGGGTGCACCGGTGCGCATCGCGGACGTGGCCGAGCGGCTCATCGCCCTGGAGGGGCGGCACATCGAGGTGCGGTACACCGGGCTCCGCCCCGGGGAGAAGCTGCACGAGGACCTCTTCGGTGCCGGTGAGCAGGACGACCGACCGGTGCACCCGCTGATCAGCCACGTCCCCGTTCCACCACTCGAGCCCGGGGACGCCCTGCGCCCGACCGGGCCGTGGCCAGCCGGCGTCCTGGCCGGGGACCGGCTGCCGGCCCCGGACCCAGAGGTCGTCGACCGACGGCCGGTGGCACCGTGACGACGGCGCAGCGGGGTGGCCGCGTCCTCCTGTCCGCCCCCGATGTCGGGGAGCTGGAGCAGGAGCTGGTCGGTGCAGCGATCCGGTCGGGCTGGATCGCGCCGCTGGGGCCGATGGTCGACCAGTTCGAGGAGCGGGTCGCCGCCCGCTGCGGACGGCGCAGTGCCGTGGCGCTGTCCTCGGGGACCGCAGCACTGCACCTGGCCCTCCTGCAGGCCGGCGCCCGCCCGCGGACGGCCGTGGTGATCCCCACCCTGACGTTCGCGGCGACGGCCAACGCTGCGGTCTACACCGGCGCCGAGCCGGTGTTCGTCGACTGCGACCCGGAGTCGGGGACCCTGGACCCCGATCTCCTCGAGCGGGCACTGGACACCCTCCAGGCGGCCGGCACGGAGGTCGCCGCGGTCGTCCCCGTCGACCTGCTGGGCCGCTGCGCGGACTACACCCGGATCGGTCCGGTGTGCGAGCGCGCCGGGGTCCCCGTGGTGTCCGACGCGGCCGAGTCGCTCGGGGCCCAGCACGCCGGCCGCCCGGCCGGGTCTTTCGGCGTGACGGCCGCGCTGTCGTTCAACGGCAACAAGATCATGACGACGAGTGGTGGCGGGATGCTGCTCACCGACGACCCCGCCATCGCCGACCGGGCCCGCTACCTGAGCACCCAGGCCCGCCGGCCAGCGGTGCACTACGAGCACACCGAGATCGGCTACAACTACCGGCTGAGCAACGTGCTCGCCGCACTGGGCCTGGCCCAGCTCGAACGGCTGGACGCGATGATCGGCCGTCGCCGAGCGCTGCGCGCGGCATACGCGCAGGTGTTCGACCGGGTACCGGGGGTCCGCATCTTCCAGCGGACGGGCGACGAGGACGACAACTGCTGGCTCACCGCCGTGGTGGTCGACCCCGCGGAGGCCGGGTGGTGCGCCGAGGACCTGCGGGCGGCCCTGGACGTCGCCGACATCGAGTGCCGGCCGCTGTGGAAGCCGATGCACGCCCAGCCGGTGTTCGCCGGCAGCCGCGCGTTCCTCGACGGGACGGCGGACCGCCTGTTCGGTACCGGGCTGGCCCTCCCGAGCGGTTCGTCGCTGGCGCCGGACCAGGTGGAGACGGTGCTGTCCGCGATCGGGACCTTCCTTGGCCGGCACCGGTGAGGGCCGTGCGCCGGCGCGGGTACCTCGCGGTGAAGCGGTCGGTCGACGTCGTCGTCTCCGCCATCGGACTGCTGTTCGCAGCACCCGTCCTTGCTGCCGTCGCGGTCGCCGTCCGGTGGGACCTCGGCTCGCCCGTGCTCTTCCGGCAGCGTCGCCCGGGGCTGCACGGCGAGCCGTTCGAGCTCGTCAAGTTCCGTACGATGCGGAGCCTCGGGGCCCTGGACAGCGTCGCCAACGACGCCGAGCGGCTGACGCCGTTCGGCCGGTGGCTGCGCAGCACGAGCCTGGACGAGCTGCCCACCCTGGTGAACGTGCTGCGGGGGGACATGAGCCTGGTCGGGCCGCGGCCGCTGCTCATGGAGTACCTGGACAGGTACACCCCCGAGCAGGCCCGCCGGCACGAGGTCCGGCCGGGGGTGACGGGGCTGGCGCAGGTGCGCGGCCGCAACCAGCTGAGCTGGGACGAGAAGTTCGCTGCGGACGTCGAGTACGTCGACCACGTCGGCCCGGCGGTGGACCTGCGCGTCCTCGCCGCGACCCTGGCCATCGTGCTGCGTCGCCAGGGCATCTCTGCTCCCGGCGTGGCCACCATGCAGCTGTTCACCGGCGCCCAGCCGGCCCCCGCCGTCATCCCCGCCGATGTCGGGGTCGGAGCCGACCGACACGGTGCCGCATGACACCAGCGAGCGCGCCGGCAGCGACGTCGTGACGGACGTGTCCGACTCCGTCGCGCCGAGCGGTCCGGCGCCGGGACCAGCGGGGCCGGGACGGCTGGGCTCCCTGGTGCGCGGGCTGCAGATCCCGATCTGGTCGTTCTCCCAGGTCGGGGTGCAGATGTTCGTGGCGCTGCTGTCGGCGCGGTGGCTGGGCCCGCAGGACCGTGGTGACCTGGTGCTGGCCACGACCCTGTCGACGCTCCTCCTGCTGGTCAGCAGCCTGGGCGCGGGCAACGCCTCCCGGGTCTCGCTGGCCGAGCCGGGCCGCTGGTGGACCTGGACCCGCTACGTGCAGCTGTCGGCGGTGCTCACGCTGCCGCACGTCCTGCTGAGCGCGACGCTGGGGTTGTTCGTCCTCTCCCGGCTCACCGAGCCCTCCGCCGCCGTCGCGCTGGCCTTCGTCGTCTACTCCGCCCCCGCGCTGGCCGCCCACCTGCTGCGCGAGGGGCTGCACGGCCTGGGCCGGCACCGCACCTCGCTGGGCATCGCGGTGGGCAACGCGGGGGGCCAGTTGGCGCTGATCGCCGGCGCGCACGCCCTGGGGATCCTCTCGCCCACGGTCGCCCTGTACGCCTTCGCACTTTGCAACGCGGCGTCGATCGTCGTCCAGGTCGTGATCGGCCGGTCGGCCGATCACGTGGACCGGACCCGGTCGCGCGTGGGCGCCCGGGAGTGGTGGCAGCAGGCCGGGCGGTTCGTGAGCTTCAGCCGGTTCGCCCTGGTGGCGGCGCTGGGGCAGTCGTTCGTGGTGACCGGGGACCGCCTGGTGCTGGGCGCCAACGCACCGTCGGCGCAGGTCGGCCTCTACGCGGCCGCCTCCTCCCTCGCCTCGTTGACCTACGTGGCCCCGGTGGCGATGACCGCGATCCTGACGCGCCGGATCGCGGCCGAGGGCACGCTGGAGGCGTGGCAGCGGATGCACCGCCCGGTGCTCGCCCTCACGGCGGCGTTCGCCGGCGTCGTCGCGGTGCTGGGGTGGTTCGCGGTGCCGATCCTGCTGGGGGAGGAGTTCACGCCGGCGCGTGACGTGCTGCCGATCCTGTGCGCCGCCGGCGTCCCCTACGCCAGCTACCACGTCGACTCGGCAGCCTGTGCGGGGCTGCGTGACCTGCGGACCGGCGCCTGGGGCGCCCTGCTGGGGTGCCCGGTCCTGGTCGCGGCCTCGACCGCCGGGTTCCACCTGGGGGGGATGGCCGGGATCGCCTACGGCGTCCTGTTGACCTATAGCGTCATGGCGGTGGTGGTCCGGTTGCGGATGTCCAGGGCAGACGCGTCCCCGTCGGCCCGGGAACGCACGTCGAGCGGCCTCCCGTGACCGCACCGGGTGCCGGGTGCGGGCCGGGTGACACCCCGCCGGAGGTGGCCCGGTCCGTCGGTGGCGTCCGCGTCGTCCCCCTGCGGGAGTGGGACGGGCTGGTGGCCCACCTCGGGGGGCTGGACACCTACACGAGGGCGGCGTACTACCGCGCGTCCGCGCTGCTGGAGCCGCCGGGCACCCAGCCGGTGCTGGTGCACCACCGTGATGCCGACGGCGAGGTCGCGCTGCCGCTGCTGCTGCGCCCCCTCCCCACCGGGGACGGCTGGGACGCGATCAGCGCCTACGGCTACGGCGGTCCGGTGGCTCGGGGCGAGCCGGACGTCGCCGCCTTCGGCGCGGCCCTGGACGGCTGGGCGCGCGAGAACTCCGTGGTGACGACCTTCCTCCGGTTGCACCCGGTGCTCGGCAACGCCCACCTGGTGCCGCCCACCGCCGAACTGATCAGGCTGGGGCCGACGGTGCTGTGGGACGTCTCGCCGGGTCGGGACCTCGCGACGGGCATGCACCCGCACCACCGGCGGGCGGCACGCCGCGCCGCCCGCGTCCCGGTGGAGGTGACCGTCGTGCTCCGGCCGCCGTCCCTGGAGGCGTTCCGCAAGCTCTACGAGGTCACGATGCGCCGCCAGGAGGCGGAGCCCTTCTTCTTCTTCCCGGAGCCCTACTGGGACGCGCTGGTCGCCGATGACGCCGTCCTGCAGCCGGTGCTGGTGGAGGGCCGGCTCGACGGCGAGCTGATCGCGGCGCTGCTGTGCTTCGTGCACGGCTCCCAGTTGCACTACCACCTCGGCGCGTCCGACGACGCAGCCAGGTCGATCGGCGCCTCGCACCGGTGCTTCCTCGTGGCAGCCGAGTGGGCGCAGGAGTGCGGGATGACCGGCTTCCACCTCGGCGGAGGGCTGGGTGGGAGCGTGGACTCGCCCCTGCTCTCCTTCAAGCACCGCTTCGACCCGGAGAGCGGACTGCGGCCGTTCCACATCGCCAAGGTCGTGCACGACGAGGTCCGGTACCGGAGCCTCGCGGGCACCGACGCGACGGCCGGCTTCTTCCCGCCATGGCGCCGCGGCGCCTGACCGGACGGCGTGCTGGCCGCCGGTCGGGGAGGGGAACGGCACCGGGCTCGCCACGCCCGGCGCGGGGTGGTCGGGCCCGTCAGCAGGACGGCCGGAGTGCGGCCGCTCCGAGCCCACCGACCTCGCCGACGACCGCCGCCGCCCAGCGCCGCAGCGGCATGTGGCCCCGTGCATCGGCCATCTGCACCTCGGCGTCGGTGCACCGGCGGACGAGCAGGCCGGCCCGCGCGACGTGGTACCCGCTGGTGACCACCGTGATGCGGTGCCACCCGTGATCGGCGACCAGGCGCCCGAGCGCACGCGCCTCGGCGCGGGTGTCCGAGCCATCGGCCGTGAAGCAGTGGACCGTGAGGTCCCCCGGGTCGTCGCAGAGGGCCCGCGCCGGTTCGTTGTCCTCGCCGCCGGCCACGGAGACGACCAGCACCCCCGGCCCAGCGTCGGCCAACCGGAGGGCGAGGGGCAGTCGGGTCCGCGCGTCCCCGGCCAGGAGGACGACCGCGTCGCTCGGCTCGAGCGGGCCGGTCGGGGGGTGGACGAACAGGCGCAGGACCAGCGCGACAACGACCATCGGCGTGACGGCGAGCGCGACCACCCAGCGTCGCCGCACCCGCCGCCCCCGCACCCGACGCTCCTGCACCCTGCCGAGTCTGGCAGCGGGGCGCCGTGCGCGGTCGGTCTCCGGCGCGGGCCCGCTGGGGCCGTGGCCCGGTGCCGAGCGGCTGCGTCCGGCCGGGAGCCCCGGTGAGCAGGGCCGGCTCCCCGGGGACGCTGCTGCGGGGCCACCGGGCACACCTGCTGGTCGCCGCCCTGCTGGCGGCGGCCGTGGTGGCCACGCTGGCCCTCTCGACCGGCGGCGACCGGGCCGCGCCGTTCCTGAGGGTCGTCGTCCACGATGGCCTGGTCCTCGTCAGCGGCTCGGGCTTCGGTCCGTCGGCGACGGCCGTGGTGACCGCGCGGTCGGAGGAGGGGAGCGCCGCGGTACAGGCCACGACCACCCAGGACGGGACGATCGAGGTGGCGTTCCGCCCTCCGGTCGGGGCCACCGGTGACGTGCGGGTGTCCGCCGCCGTGGACGGGGTCCGCGCCGTCGCCTCCGTCGAGGCGGGTGGGGCGTCGACGGGGCTCCCGGACGCCGGCGCCG
>Ga0210040_10005368_pt1 | contig 16363 bp, 16 predicted proteins | sample CryGeyCG12114_NA_FD_185462 | JGI IMG/M metagenome (GOLD analysis project Ga0210040, IMG submission 185462) | Groundwater microbial communities from aquifer - Crystal Geyser CG19_WC_8/21/14_NA (SPAdes) (version 2) | ecosystem: Environmental > Aquatic > Deep subsurface > Groundwater | place: USA... | reverse complement strand
CGAGGACAAGGTGGAGAGCGCGGCTCACCCGAGTTGATCGCGCTTGCGGTTGCAAGCGCCCTGCCCAGCGGGGCCGACCTGCGATAAGGCCGGGGGATGACCGTTTCTAATACCCCGCTTGCCGGCTTCAAGGTTGTCGAGCTTGCGCGCATCCTGGCTGGCCCCTGGGCGGGTCAGTTGCTCGCTGACCTTGGCGCAGAGGTGGTCAAGGTGGAGAGCCCGGCGGGGGACGACACCCGCACCTGGGGGCCGCCGTTCGTCCACAGCCCGGACGGCAGCCGCGACGCCGCCTATTTCCATGCCTGCAATCGCGGCAAACGGTCGGTGGTCGCCGACTTCACCACCGCCCATGGCCAGGAAGCCGTGCGGGCGCTGGTCGCCGATGCCGATGTTCTGATCGAAAACTTCAAGGTTGGCGGGCTGGCGAAGTACGGGCTCGATTACGCCGCGCTGTCCGCCATCAACCCGCGGCTGGTCTATTGCTCGATCACCGGCTTTGGGCAGGACGGGCCTTACGCCGCACGGCCCGGATACGACTTCATCATTCAGGGCATGGGCGGAATCATGAGCCTGACCGGGGAGCCGGACGGCGCGCCACAGAAAATCGGGGTCGCCTTTGCCGACATCATGACCGGGCTGTACGCCGCCAACGCGATTCAGGCGGCGCTGCTGATGCGGGAGCGGACAGGTCGGGGCCAGCATATCGACTGCGCGCTGCTCGACACCATGACGGGGGTGCTCGCCAATCAGGCCACCAACTACCTGGTCGGCGGCGTCGACCCGCACCGCGTCGGCAACGCCCATATGAACGTGTCACCCTATGCCGTATTCCCGACCAGCGATGGCTGGTTCATCCTGGCGGTCGGCAATGACGGGCAGTTTCGCCGGTTCTGCGAGGTCATGGACCTACCGATCGCGGACGACCCGTGCTTCCTTTCCAATGCCGGACGGCTGGAGCATCAGCCCGCCCTGTTCGCGCTGATCGAGGAAGCGACCCGCCGGGTCCCTCAGGGTGCGCTGCTCGCCCGATTGGAGGCTGCGAATGTGCCGGCGGGACCCATCAACACGGTATCTCAGGCGCTGGCCGACCCTCAGGTGCGGGCGCGCGGCATGCAGGTCGACGTGACGCGGGAGGACGGGCTGACCCTGCCGGCGCTGCGGTCGCCGATCCGCTTCTCCGATGCCGAGCTCGCGATCGGGCGCGCGGCCCCGTTGCTCGCGCGTGGTGGGCAAGGCTAGGCAGGCGGCGTGACCCGCTTCACTGTCAACAACCAGCCGGTCGAATACCGGCTCGACCCGCAAACGCCGCTGCTTTGGGCGCTGCGCGATGCATCCAACCTGACCGGGACCAAATATGGCTGCGGTACGGGCCAGTGCGGCGCGTGCACGGTGGACGTCGACGGCCAGGCGCGCCGGTCCTGCCAGGTCGCGATCGGCACGATCGAGGGCAGTTATGTCACAACGATCGAGGGGCTGTCGCGGGAGCGCAACCATCCGGTCCAGCTTGCCTTCCTGGCCGAGAATGTCGTCCAGTGCGGATTCTGCATACCCGGTTTCGTAATGGCCGCCGCCGCCTTGCTGCGCCGGGACCCCGATCCCAGCGAACAGGTCATACGGGACAGCCTGACGAACCTGTGCCGATGCGGCATCTATCCACGCGTGGTCGAAGCCGTGCAGCGCGCCGGCCGCGGCATGCGAGGAGAGGAACTGATCCCGGCCGGCCCGCGCCCCGGCATCGAACCGGCTGACTCGTCGCGCCTGGTACCTGCCTTCGCTCCACAGCCTCGGCCGTAAAGCTTTCAGATCGCTGACGAGCGGGTTCAGCATTGCATCAGCCCGACTCGGCCATACCCTGATCATCATAGGGGCCGGCTCGTGCGCCGGCGATCGGAAGGATAATAGATGCGAAAGGCATTGCTGGCTCTGCTCGTGACGGCAGGCGCATGGCTGCCGGGCGTGGCAACTGCGCAGGACGCGCCGGAGCGCTGGCGCGGCAGCGCTCGGGGGCAGGCGCAGGCCGCACCGCGGTTCAACGGCGCGGGTCCGAACGGCAATTACCAGCGCGGCAATTGGCAAGGGCGGCAGGAGGCTCGCGCACCCGCTCCCGCCCAGCCGCAGGTCCAGCCACAGCGCCAGCCGGGCGGGCAGGATAGGCCCTTCGTCCGCGGTGGTGGCGGCCAACGGCCCGAGTGGAACCGCGACGCTGGCCAGCGACCCGACTGGAACCGGCCGGAACGAGGCGGCTGGGGCGGCAACCGTGGGCCTGGAGCGCCGGGCAACGACGCCCGGCCCGCAGAAGCGCAGCGTCCCGTTTTCCAGCGGCCGGATGGCCAGCGCAACTGGCGCGACGGCAATCGGCAGCAGTTCAACGGGCAACGCCCCGATGGGCAGCGGTTCAACGGCCAGCAGTTCAACGGTCAGCGGTTTGGCGGGCAGGGCTTCAATGGCCAGCGCGACTGGCGCGGCGGTGATCGCAATCGCCCCTCCGCCGGTTGGCAGCGCGACCGGGCCGATTGGAACGACCAAGGTCGCGACGATCGTCGCTTCAACGATCGCGCAAACTGGAACCGTGGATGGCGCGACGACAACCGGTACGACTGGAACCGGTATCGCGTTTCCAATCGCAACGCCTTCCACCTGCCGCGTTATTACGCGCCGTCGAACTGGGGATATGGCTACCGCCGCTACGGCGTTGGCGTCCGGCTGAACACGATCCTGTTCTCGCAGAACTACTGGATCGACGATCCGTGGGATTATCGCCTGCCAGAGGCGTACGGCCCGTATCGCTGGGTCCGCTACTATAACGACGCGCTGCTGGTGGACGTGCGCTATGGCGAGGTTGTGGACGTCGTCCACGACATCTTCTGGTGATTGGTCGGGGCGTCGTGCCGGGTCACTCCCGGACGGCGCCCTACGGCTTGCCTTTCGCGCCGCCACTTGCAACATCCGGCGGATGTTCGGTTTCGGCAAAAAGCAACCAACTTACGCCTCCCCTGCCCGCGGGGAAATCGGCGCCAGCGTCGCCGCCCGGCTGCAGGCCGATCCGCGGATGCAGCAGGTGGAGCTTGCCCAGGCGCAGATCTTCTATGGCGTGGATTACTTGCCGCCGGATCAGTGCGACCTGTTGATTGGCATGATCGACCAATATCGCCGCCCCTCAACCTTGTTGTCGAACAAGGGCGGCCCCGGCTTTCGTACGTCCGAAAGCTGCGACATGGATCGACATTCGCCGATGGTGAAGCCGATCGACAACGGCCTGGCCGACCTGCTTGGCATCGACCCCGACCATGGCGAAACCATGCAGGGCCAGCGCTATGCTCCGGGGCAGCAGTTCAAGGCGCACCATGACTACTTCCATGAGGCCGAGGATTACTGGCCCGCGATGAAGGCCGGCGGCGGCCAGCGTACCTGGACGGCGATGATCTATCTGAACGACGTGCCGGAGGGCGGCGCGACCTGGTTCCCCTCCGCCGGCATCAAGGTGGCGCCGCGCCGCGGCATGTTGCTCGCCTGGAACAACATGAAGCCGGACGGCAGCCCGAACGAATGGACCATCCATGAAGGAATGCCGGTCGTCGAGGGCGTGAAGTACATCGTTACCAAATGGTTTCGCGAGGGCCGTTGGTCGGGCGCGTCCTGACGCCGCTCAGCGAGGGCGGCGGAGGCGGACCAGGGCATAGCCGGTGAACAGGCAGACGATCAGGGCAATTCCGAACCCGATCACGGCACCCCATCGCGCGCCGAGCGGTCCGGCGAACAGACCGCCCAGCACAAGGCCCGCGATCGGCAGGATCACCAGCAGCAAGCATCCGATCGCGATCATCTACGCCCACCCCGCTTCACCCGTCATCGGGAACCTACCCGGCCCTCAATCCTCGTCATCGATCGGGGCCCGCGCCCAGCTTGCGTAGCAGGTCGGCCCGGCCGTGTAGATCGTGGCCAGGACGAAGGCGAGCTTCATGATCGTTGAACGCAGGGCGTCGGCCGTCCAGCCCTGAACCAGTGACAGGCCGACGATCGCCCACAATCCAATCACCGCGACGGCGGCCAGCGCAGAGAAGGCGGCAAGGAAAGCGCGGGCGCGCAAGGCACGGTCGAACTCATCCACCCGCTCCGGGCCTCCCCATGGTTTCACCGGTCCCAGGATGGGCATCAGGTTCGCTAGGCCAAAGCCGAGCATCAGTATGGCGTACCCCCACCATTGGTTCGGCTGCCCAAAGCCGACCAGGAACCCCGCCGTTGCCAGGACAAGTACGGCGACGGAGGGCCAGCGCAGCGAGCGTCGACGCGGGTGCCCAGCCGCAATGGCCGGTATGCCCGTCCAGCGTACACTATCGTCGAGACGCTCCAACATGCCCTTGCGACCGCTATTATGGCTCATGACTGTTCTCCCGCGCGACGCAGTGCGTCGGTGATGGATGGGAAGGGTTGGAGCGAGAAGACCAGCTCGACCTGCACGCCGAACACGCCCGCGATCTTGAGGGCCAACTCCAGGCTGGGCTTGTAATCACCCCGTTCGAGGTAGCCGATCGTTTGAGGGTTCACGTCAACTGCCTCCGCCAGATCCTTGCGGCTTAAGCCGCGATCATGACGGAGCAGGGCAATCCGGTTGAACATACCAAATTGCTAACGAGCTGTTGTGTAAACGCAACGATTCTTTTTCGGGACTGACATGAGCAGGGCTTAGATGCAGACGTGTCTAGGGCTGGCTTGCCTGCCCCGCATCCGGTGTCGGAGCGCGAACGCTACAGCGGTGACTACGTGCAAGCCTCTGTCCTCTAACGCCTTCTCATGCGATAGCGCGACGGCAATGCATCCCCCGTCCACCCTGTCCTGCTCGAGCCATTCGATCGTCTGTTGTTGCGCCCAAGTGACTGGGCGTGCGGCCCCCTTTCCTTCCCGCTGCAAAGCGTCGGAGGGGGCGCGATGAGCCATGTTCTCGGCATCGAACGGTCAATCCTGGGGCAGCCGTGGCGCTGGCGGCGGCTTGCGGCGGATGCGCGGGCGGGCGACCTGTCGGGCGACATGGGCGGCGATGACCTGCTCACCCAGCTGCTGCTCGCGCGCGGCGCAACGCGGGAGTTGCTTGAGCATCATCGCTCGCCATCGATCCGCGGCTTCATGCCGGATCCGTCGGTGTTCCGTGACATGGACCGTGCAGCCGCGCGCCTGGCCGACGCGGTTGAGCGTCGTGAGTCCGTGGCAGTGTTCGGCGACTATGACGTCGACGGTGCAACCTCGGCCGCGCTGCTGACCCTGGTTTTACGTGACCTGGGCGTCGAGCCGCGGGTGTATATCCCCGACCGCCTGACGGAGGGCTACGGCCCATCCGGCCCCGCCATGGTCCGCCTGGCGCAGGAGGGCGCGTCGTTGATCGTGACGGTGGACTGCGGGGCGCAGGCGTTCGACGCGCTGCTCGCCGCTCGTGACGCGGGAGTGGACGTGCTGGTGGTGGACCACCATCAATGCGCCGCCACCCTGCCCCACGCCCACGCTGTCGTGAACCCCAACCGCCTCGACGAGGATGAGGGCAAGGCGCACGGCCACCTCGCCGCGGTCGGAGTGTGCTTCCTGCTTGCCGCCGCGCTGGTACGGACGTTGCGGGCGCGCGGCTACTTCGGCGGCCGCACGGAACCGCGATTGCTCGACCTGCTCGACCTGGTTGCGCTAGGCACCGTGGCGGATGTGGCGCAATTGCGCGGGCTTAATCGCGCCTTTGTGGCGCAGGGGATCAAGGTCATGGCCGGCCGTCGCAACATCGGCCTGTCGGCGCTGATCGACGCGTCGCGCCTGACCAAGGCCGTGGGTGCGAGCGACCTGGGATTTGCGCTCGGGCCCCGCATCAATGCCGGCGGCCGGGTCGGGCAGGCGGACCTCGGCGTGCGGCTGCTCACCACGCAGGACCCGGCCGAGGCGCGGGCGATCGCCGCAGAGCTAGACCGCCTCAACGAAGAACGCCGCGCGATCGAAGCGGGCGTGCAGCAAGCGGCAGAGGCCCTGCCCGCCTCCGCGCGGGTCGTGGTGGTGGCCGGCCAGGGCTGGCACCCCGGCGTGATCGGCATCGTTGCGGGACGATTAAAGGAAAAGCTTGGGCGACCCGCCATCGTGATCGCGCTGGACGAGAATGGCCTGGGCAAGGGGTCGGGCCGGTCAATCCCCGGCGTGGATCTCGGGTCGGCCGTTCTGGCTGCCAAGGAACACGGGCTGCTGGTCGCGGGCGGCGGCCATGCCATGGCGGCGGGGCTGACCGTCGCCGCAGACCGGGTCGACGAGCTGGCCGGGTTCCTCGAAGAGCGCCTGGCCGGATCGGTCGATCGATCGCGCGCCGATCGGGCGTTGTTGGTCGATGCCGTGCTGGCGACGGGCGGCGTGTCCCCGGCGCTGGTTGAACAGCTCGAAGCGGGGGGCCCTTACGGCACAGGCTGGCCCGCGCCGCGCGTCGCGGCCGGGCCGGTGCGAGTAATCCGGGCCGATGTGGTCGGCAACGGCCATGTCCGTTGTGTGGTGGCCGGCGATGATGGCCGCAGCCTGAAAGCGATGGCGTTCCGATCGGCGGACACTGCGCTTGGCGCCGCACTCCTCGGCGCGCCGCCGCATCGCCGGCTGTGGCTCGCCGGGCGGGCAAAGCTCGACGACTGGGCACAGCGCCCGGCGGCCGAACTACACGTCGACGATGCTGCCTGGGCAGACTGATCGTCTTTATGCGCGACCCGCTTGACCCCCGCCCCATGCCCGGCTAGTTCCGCCCCCGCTACGGCCCCTTCGTCTAGCGGTTAGGACGCGGCCCTTTCACGGCTGAAACACGGGTTCGATTCCCGTAGGGGTCACCATTTCCGCCCTAAGTTGCGGGTCTTGGCGGAAAGTCAGCAGAACTAGCGCTTTCACCACCCCTCGATGCTACATCGGGCGTCGAACGTTGCATTCGGTCAGGCGCATTAGAACGAAAGTTCAAACAGATCCGCATCGCCGTGCCGGAAGATGTGCCGGCCATCACCGGCAAGACTGCGTGAGCGAAGTCGCGAACACGACGGGCCCACTGCTATCCCGCTAGCTCTGGGCCAAGCTGGTCGTCGAATACACCACCGAAATCCGAAATACTCGTGCCGCGAATGGTCGTCGGGTCGACGAGGCAGCCGTTGCCGCCCTGCACCGCGCGTTCTCGCGCCTGGCGCTTCTCCGCGGATCGATGGACACCGCTGTTGTAGAACAGCTCAGTCTGCTTGGCAGATCGTGCGGTCTCTGGGCAGGCACGGACGAAACAGAGCAGCGGCAATCGTGGGCGAGAAGTTTCCCTGAGCCGGTCACCAAGTCGAGTTTGCTTCGACACTCGTCATGATCGATGGAAAACGGCGCCCATAACCGAGGCGGTCACAATGGCCGCGAACCAGTTCCCGGTTTCCGAGGACCCGAATGCAGTGGCTCCGACACGCCGCTGCCCTGTCCTGGAGCGAACGTTGGTCATGTTCCGCCTGAACGATGAGATGGACAACGAACTGTCCGGCACGGCTACCGTACCTGCGAAGAAGGTCTTAGCCTGGCTCTCGGGTCGAGCGCCCCTAGCGTCGATCCGTCTTGCGCCACACGGGTTCGGCTGAATGCCGATCAGGATCCCTGGAGGGGCCGGTTAGCGGAGCTCTTCACACCATCCTTCGTAGAGACAGCCAATCGCAAAGTCCCCTACCTGATTTCGCCTAGGATCACCTTCTTCAGCCCTCGTTCCTGTCGTGTTAGCTTGCCCTGACCAGGCCTAGGGGGCGAACTGAATGGCGTCAGGAGTGACCTTTCGTTGGCGCTTACGGCTGCCCGAGACGCTACCAGTCCCGACGTCGATCTTGGTGCGCAGAACACGCGTGCTCTGGGCCGCATTATTGGCCTTGGTCATAGCCGTTCAGCTAGCCGGCTTTGCATTCGCCTTGTTCGATGCCTACCGGATCAGGCCAGCGATGCGGGCCGTGGGCCTAGCGATCGAATACGGCGACCAGGACCAGGTCGTCGCTCGGCCGCTGCGCACCGACGTTGCCCAAGCCGGCGTAGCTGTCGGGGCGCAAATAGAAAAGATCGGCGGGCAGGTCTTCGCCCCGAGCGCATCGCTCCTGTCGCTAACACGTGCGCTGATGGCGATGCCCGGAGACCAGGTCTCGATGCGGCTTCGTAATCACAATGGCCAAAGCGTGGCCGTGTCGATCAGCCGTTCGTCAAATGCCCGGCTGCTCGATCCGCCGTCGCCACTCTCGGTCGACCTGCGGATGAGCCTGCGCCTGTTTTCTACTCTCTTGTGCTCCTTGTCGCTTCTCGGATCGAGTTGCCTGCTTCTGATCCGGCGTCCAGACGATCCCGAGGCGATGCTGTTCGGGCTAGGCTTCCTCGTGACGGCTGCGTGCGTAGACCCGGTCCTGCCCCTGTGGATGGCGATGGGGGCGGGTTTCATGATCGATGCACTGGCGGGCATCTGGTGGACACTGCTGGTAGTTGCCCTTGCAGCATTTCCAGATGGTCGCTTCACGCCATCCGCTCTGCGCTGGTCGGTGATTGTGGCGCCCTTGCTCGGTTTGCTACTAGCCTCGGATCGTATCTCTAATTGGCTATCGCTGACGATTGCGATCGGCATTCCTCTCCTGCTCCTTGCGGCTCAGGTCTCGCGCTATCGGAAGCTAGGGGCCGGGCGAGAGAGGCAGCAGATCAAGTGGGCCGCATTGGGCTTTGCGATCGGATTTGTCCTGGCAGGGATCTCGCTGGCCATGTCGCTGGCGCCCTACGATGCTTGGCGGTCCGATCGACAGGCAATCTGGACTCTCGCCACAGTTTGTCTCTTCAACCTGGCCTTTGCGGTCCTACCCCTCGGTCTTCTGATTTCCTTGGTTCGGTTTCGGCTGTGGGAGGTCGATCGCGTTATCAGCCGGTCGGTAGCCCTCGCCTTGGTTACGACATTGGTTGGCCTGTTGTGGGCTGTCCTGTCCGACATCGCCAAGCTCGTCGTCGCCTATGTACTCGGTAAAGAACACGATGCGCTGGCTCTGGGGCTCGGGGCGGCCCTGGTCGCTTGTGTGTTCGCCCCCACACAGGCCGCTGTCGTCCGTTGGTGCAAGCGAAGGTTCAACCCGACCGGCCTCGACCTGGAGCAACTGCCCGAACGTATTTCGGCCTGGCGAGCGCACTGCGACGCAGCCGAGGTCGCGACGCGAGCGCTCGATGTGACCATAGGTGCCCTGCATGCTCCAGGAGGAGCGATCTTTGTGCGTACTCCAAAAGGGCGAACGCTTCTCGCGAGCCGAGAGCTGGCCCCTGGGGAAGCCGCACATCCGCCTGCGCTGGTCGATGATGCGTCAGGTGGTCATGTCCTTCCCCTCGAAGATCAGGACGGCCTGGCTGGCTGGCTCATGGTCCACCCCCGCGACGATGGATCCCGCTTTTCCAAGTCCGATCTCGCGGCGCTTTCCGCGCTTGCTGCACCGCTTGCGGAGACGATCCGTTCGGCGCCTCCTGCCAGTCGGAATGACCCGGCCGCCCATGACGTTCTGAACGAACTGCGGCAGCGCATCGCTATTCTAGAACAAAGCGCCCCGCGACCGGTGTGACGAACCGCCGGACGTCAATCAAAAGAACTGCCGAAAGAAACGGTTGGCTCGACACGGCAGCGCTGCCGGCTAAGAGCACCGGACACTCCAGGAAGGGCCCGACATGCCGTTCACCGCGACCATCTTGCTACTCGGCTCCGGGGTACTCGGCCGCGAGTTCACCATCTCGGCTAAACGCCTCGGAGCCTATGTGATCGCGTGCGACAGCTATGCTGGCGCGCCCGCAATGCAGGTAGCCGATGGCGCGGAAGTGTTTTCCATGCTCGACGCGGACCTGCTCCGCGCCGCGATCGAGCGCCACCGTCCCGACTTCATCGTGCCCGAGGTCGAAGCGATCCGCACGGAGGTGCTGGCCGACGTGGAAGCGCGCGGGTTCACCGTGGTCCCGTCCGCCCGCGCGACGCAGCTGACCATGAACCGAGACCGGATACGCGACGTTGCCGCGCTGCAATTGGGGCTCACCACCTCGCGCTATCGCTATGCCGAAAGCCTGACCGAAGCGCAGGCGGCCGCGGCGCACACCGGCTTTCCCTGCGTGGTCAAGCCAGTCATGTCCTCCTCTGGCAAGGGGCAGAGCACGGTTACCGCCGCCGAGGAAGTCGAACGCGCCTGGGACTACGCGGTCGTCAACATGCGGGGCGATCGCCGCCGCGTCATCGTCGAGCAGTTCATCGCGTTCGACTATGAAATCACGCTTCTTACCGTCCGCACCCGCGATGGCGTGCGTTTCTGCCCGCCGATCGGCCACCGGCAGGAACGCGGCGATTACCAGGAGTCCTGGCAGCCCGCGGCGATGTCGGCCCATGCGCTCGGCCAGGCGCAGGACATGGCCCGGCGGGTGGTGGACGACCTTGGCGGCTACGGCCTGTTCGGGGTGGAGTTCTTTGTGCGCGGCGACGAGGTAATCTTCTCCGAACTGTCCCCGCGCCCGCACGATACCGGTATGGTGACGTTGATCTCACAACCGCTGAGCGAGTTCGACCTGCACGCCCGCGCCATACTGGGCCTGCCCGTGCCGGAACCACGCCTGCTCGGCCCTGCGGCGTCCGCGGTGATCCTGGCCGACCGGGACGCTATCGACTTCTCATTCGAAGGTCTCGCCGACGCGCTATCAACGCCAGAAGGCGAGATCGACGTCCGCCTGTTCGGCAAACCTGCGACGCGTCCCTATCGCCGCATGGGCGTGGCTCTCGCCCGCGCGGCCGACGTCGATACCGCTCGCGAGCTTGCCGGGCGTGCCGCGGGACGGGTCAGGATCAACTACGGCCGGCAGAAAGCAGATCTGTAGGGCATAAGATCTAGACGCGGTCACAACCCGCGATCCAGCGATCTCCGTTACCCGCACACTCATTCGGCGGGCGCGCCGACCTGCCTGCCATCGGCCAACTGGACGGCGCGTACCGGCTAGACCTGCCGCATGCCGCCATCGACGCAAAGTTCGGCACCTGTGACAAAGCTGGCGGCGTCGCTGAGAAGAAATACAGCAGCGGCCGCGACCTCGTCGGCGCGCGCCATGCGACCGAGCGGAATGGGGGCGATCAGCATCTGCCGCATCTCGTCGGTCACTGCGGCCATCATGTCGGTGTCCGTGGGCCCTGGCGCGACGACGTTGACGCGGATGCTGCGTGGCGCGAGTTCCGCGGCCCAGCTGCGCGCGTAGGACCGCAGCGCCGCCTTAGTCGCGGCATAGGTGCTGTAGGGCGTTACGCCCATGGCATCGGCGATCGAGCCGACCAGCACCACTGATGCTCCGTCGCTCAGAACAGGCAGTGCTGCCTGGATACCGAACAGCGCACCGCGCACGTTGACGGCGAAGTGCCGATCAAAATGTTCGGCCGTCTCTTCGGCAAGCGTCGCAGGCTCCGATAGTCCGGCGTTCAGCACGAGTGCGTCGATACGGCCGTGCAGCCGTCGAGCCTCACGTACGACTTGGTCCAAATCGTCCCGGGAGGCCGCATCGGCTTCGATGCCGTGCGCGGACGGACCGATGCTCTCAGCCGCCGCGAAGACATCGTGCTGCCTGCGTCCAGTCAGAAGCACGAAAGCCCCTTCGTCCGCAAGCGCGCGGGCCGTCGCGAGGCCGATCCCCTTTGCTCCGCCAACCACCAGTGCAATCTTTCCCGTCATTTTTGCCATCGTCCGTCCTTCAATCGTGACGGCTGACCAGATATACGAAGCATATCTGCTATCAAGAACGCACCTGGAGTAGAGTAGATATGGCCAGCGATACCGACCTGGAGGCGCTGTCGTGTAAGGCGATGATGGACGTGCCCCGCATTCGCCCGGTGTTGGACAAGATTGCGGACAAGTGGACGATCATGATCCTGACGGTGCTATGCCCCCAGCCAGCGCGCTTTAGCGAGATCAAGCGTCGGCTGGATGGCATTACCCATAAGTCGCTCGCCGACGCGTTGAAGCGCCTCGAGCGCCACGGACTGATTACCCGAACCGTGCTGCCAACCAGCCCAATCGGCGTCGAATACAGGATCACGTCAATGGGCCACTCGCTTCGCGAACCGTTCGATGCGCTCTGTTCGTGGGCGCTGGACCATGAACAAGCGTTGGCGGCCGCAGCTGTCGCTTACGACCGGTCGCGCGAATGACCTTCATGGTTACCCGGTCGCCGACGTTCATGACGACGGGTTCACATCTTGAGAGCGGAACCTCGCTCAGATCATACTATAGGGAGCCTTGTGCCGACCTCCCGCAGGCAAGAGCTCGATCGACGTCCTGAGCTCCCTTGCCAGTCTGATCCTACGGTCGCTCGAACATATCGGGTCCGAAAAGCGGCAGCATCAAGAGCGTGCTAAGCCTCGCCCGAAGGCGTCGTCATCGATCAGCCCGCTACCGCCGCTACATCGAACGCATAGAACAGATCGTGGAGTCGAGCCTCTGTGGTCGACAAGCCGCCTACGCCTGATTGCGAACTAAGTCCGCGGTCACGGCCGCCATTCACTGCGTGGTGTCGGACGCTAAGATGTGACTGACCATCTCAAATCCGCGAGAGTGAAGCCGATCAGCAAGGGAACGGCGAGAGCAGCTCCGACGATGCTGGCGCCGCTGTAGTTGCGCCGCAGTCGCTGCCCCGCACGCATCACAAGGCCTTTGTTGAAGCGAGGCATCATATCGCATTCACCGGTTTGTTCGGGACAACACTCGTCGCCTTGAGGGTGATTGCGGGCTTTCGGGAGCAGCCGGGTCAGAAAGCCGAACAGATGCTAGACCGGATAGGTGGCAGTGTAACTGACCACGTCCCTTCTACGTCCGTCCTCGAGCCCGCGATCGGCAGTGCCGGATCCCACTAGCCGCTGCCATTGCGGTCTACGAAGGGCTCGGTGGGCGTGGGCGGCTGCGCGGGATCGTACCGACCGTTCCCGATCACGTCTGTGCGGTCTTCTGACCGGCTATCCTCAAAAGTATCTTAGACGACGATGATGATGAGGGCTACCGCCTATACATATACGCTCGCGTTATCAGGCATTGGGCCGGCTTTCTCATAAAGCGGTCGCGGCTTGCATGTCCCTTCAGTCATCCTGGCAAAAGATCACAAAACCGGCGCTTCGCTCGCGGGCACCTCTGTCCGCGCAAATGCGAGGCTGACAGCTTGAGCCTTGTTCCCGGAAGCTCCGTATTTCGGTCCTCGACGGACACGATCACAGTCAACATCGTTCCCGCAACTCTCGAGGCTTCGACCTGGGCCGTGCTATTCGTCGGAACGGAGATGTCGACCGAAGATTGCAGTTGGGCTGGTTCGCCTGCTGATCGCCCTAGGCGGCTTGCTGGCCTTCGCCGACTTCGCACGAGTATATTGCGCCTGTTGCACAAAGTTCGTTTGCGACCCGCTTCGTCCGGCGCTTCGCAGTGTTGCTTAGGTAAGACCCGCTGCCGCGTCCGGCAAAACCGAAAGTAAGCTGCGCAAGGTCTATGGGAGAATGGGCGATGAAGGTTGCAATCGGTGCTGCGCTGTTCTTCGCTTCTCCGGCCTATGCAGAAGTGGTCGAAATACCCTTCAGCGGTTCTCTGTCTTCGGCATATGGCGACTTTCGAGTGGGGGAAGCGTTCAGCGGCAGGATAACCTACAATTTCACCGAGTTCGATCCAGATCCAGACGCGGTCTATTACGGATTCACGACATTCTCGTTCAAAGTGGGGTCGTTCGACTATTCCACGGACATCACCTATACTGGATTTCAGCCGGCTACGGGCTATTTCAGTACCGCGGGTCAAAAATCAGACTTGAATCGAATAGAGTTCTTCGGAGTGCCGAGTACACCCGGATTCTTCCCTACCACTGAACAATTTGCTGGTGCCAAAGGGTATATCAGCTTCGCCACCATTCAGGCCGTCGACGCGAACGGCGATGCCTTTTATAGCGGCGGCGACGGTGTCGCTCTTGTTGCGCCCGTTCCGGAACCTGCAACTTGGGTGGCCATGTTCCTTGGCCTCGCGCTTGCTGTGAGCGCAGCGCAGTATCGGCGGCGCCAGTCGCGAATGACGTTCGCTCACACTTAGTCTCGGGGCAATATCAGCGCAGCGCCGCGGCCGCGCTACTCACACTCGCCGCAGGTTACTTTTCCGTCATGCCTGGCGGCGCTGTGCCGATCTCCGGAACGTTGGCCCCCTTGCCCGCCCCAACCGGCGCTGAAGGCTGACTGTCTGGCACCGTGCTGACAGATGAAGAAGGCGCGGGACCCGTGTGTCGCGCTCGCCACTTCGGACTATGCAGCCGATCGATCTCGGCTTTTCGCCGCTCGAGATAGTACCTCCGAGCCGCAGCATATGGATCGGAAGAGTTCTGGATTTCCATCAACTTGTCATCAAACGCGACGCGGTAATCGAGCGCGCTCAGCACACTCGTTGGTATCGTGTAGTAGGATTTATTGAAGGGCGCCCCTACTGCCGTGGGTAGCACAAGCCGATCGCCAACGATCCCGACCAGATCTCGAACGGTGGTCGGCCCGATCACAGGCAAGAAGAGATAAGGTCCCGGCCCGACGCCGTAATAGCCTAACGTATTAGCCAAACTATTGGGGCGATGAGGGAGGTTGAACGGCTTCTCCTTGGCGACGTCGACGACGCCCGCAATTCCGACTGTCGAGTTGATCGCGAAACGGCCCAGAGTTTCCGCAGCTTTACCGGGCTTGAGCTGAAGGAGGTAGTTCAGGAAGACGATCGGCTCCTGGATATGATCGAGAAAGTTGTGGATACCGCGTCGTATCGGCCCTGGGATGCCCTTTTTGTACCCTCTGGCCAGCGGGGCGACGACTGCTCCATCCACCGCCTGCACGGCCTTGAAGGACTGTACGTTCGCTCCTTCGAGCGGGTCAGTGGAAGAGGAACGACGCCCTGAGACAACGACGTCCTCGGCAGGCACCGTGGCTTGACCAGAAGCCTTGCTCTGGCCCTCGACCTCCGATTGGGGAGCAGGGACGGCCGGTGCCGGGTCAGGGCCGAACTGCGGGGCGTCGCTTTTGACGCTCGGCAGTATCGCTCCAGGTTCGCCAGAAGCGGGCGCCCCCTGCCCTAAATCAACCTGCGGCAGCGCAGGAATTGGACATGCCGACCCGGCGACGTCAATCGGCGGGCTTACCAGCAGAAGGGCGGCGTTGATCAGGTTGAGGCTCATGCTTGTTCCTTGCAGCCTGGCGGCTGAGCGACTTCGTCCGTAAGTACGGCTGGTTATATCCGGGGCACGGCTGGCCTGGTACCGCGTATGCTCCCACCTCTCTCCAGCCCGTAAACGCTTGTTGAGCTTGCCGTGAATACGCACCGACCCGCCCACTGAGGCGGCCCTGTATCACGGTCTCGCCCGAGTAAGTTAGCCCGCCAGTTGCGCTCTTGGGGTCACTAAAGCCCTGGCCGGATCCGACGTCCTGCGGGTTGGCCGGCCGCAGGAGTCGAGAGCGATCATCGAAGTCACCGCCCAGGAAGAAGCGTTCGTGAGCGGCGTCGAAGTCCGCAACGGACCGGATGGCACGATGGAGGCTGAACAGGACCGCGACGACAAGAACGACAAAGATTTCGCCAAACGCCCACTTGTCCGGTCCGACGCCCTCGGACCACCGTGCCCACATCAGACCCGAGAAAGGGTCCATGCCTGAGAGGGGCCGCATAGAGCCGGTAGTTCGGGAGGATCGCGGCACCCATGCAAGCCCCCCCAGCGACGAGCAGCAATAGCGCTCCGCCAAACAGGAGCCAGACAAGAAGGCGCGGTATGGCGCTCGCATGGCAATGCGCATTTCTAAAGATTGCTTGGGTTATGAGGCTACTAGCGTCGAATTGCCTGAGCGTTTGCTCCAGCACACAGCTCGTCAGCGAATATGCGCAATCTATACGCCAGCTATATGCGAAAACTGGGAAACGCTCTCGAATGGCTACGCGACATGGGCCTAATCGCACACCCCTGAAGGCTCGTCCGATTGTGGATAGAGGCCCGTCCTGGGGGCAAAAATGAAGCATCTTTGGTTGGCTACGGCTGCGGCGCTCGTCGCGATCCCGGCCGTCGCGCAGGCGCAATCCACGGTGGAGGACAAGAATCACGCCGAGACCGCTCCACCGCCTGCTCTCACCGTAAGCGGTTCGGCCTCCATTGCGTCCGACTACCGTTTCCGCGGGGTATCGCAGTCCGATCAGGAGATGGCAGTACAGGGCGGCATCACGATCGCGCACGAGAGCGGTCTTTATGTCGGCACCTGGGCATCGAACCTCGCTGGCTGGGGGACCTTCGGCGGTGCCAACATGGAATTGGACCTGATCGGCGGGTACAAGGCGAAGCTCGCCGACAATGC
>Ga0210040_10005367_pt1 | contig 16364 bp, 11 predicted proteins | sample CryGeyCG12114_NA_FD_185462 | JGI IMG/M metagenome (GOLD analysis project Ga0210040, IMG submission 185462) | Groundwater microbial communities from aquifer - Crystal Geyser CG19_WC_8/21/14_NA (SPAdes) (version 2) | ecosystem: Environmental > Aquatic > Deep subsurface > Groundwater | place: USA... | reverse complement strand
TCGGCAAGTTGACGCTGGCGCGGTGCGTAAGGCTGCCTTGTAAGAATGGCGGCTCTCGGGCGCAGCCAGTTGAGGGCTGAACGACCAACATGGGGCGTCTCCTGCTCGACAGCTACGCCGCGGCGAGGACCCAGAGATGGCCATTCAGACCGCCCTTGCCGCTGCCCAACTTCGGCGGCTAGTTCATGTCGATCGGATGACGGCTCTCGGGCTTTCGCCTGCCTCGCCTGTACGACGTTGAATGGGTGGGAAGCTGCCGTTGGAAGAAGTGCAGGTCAGCTACGATGGTGCCCGTCGTACATGGGAGACAGCCACCCTTACGATCAGGCTCAGAAGCAGAAGGACCAACGAGATTATCAGCAGCATCTGGAAGAATGAGCTGCTGCTCGGACATTCACCGACCTTGGTTATCTGAAATCCACTGTGCGGGAACGGAAGCTGATCGCAGTAGGTATCGACCCAACCGTAGAGCCCGTTTGCAGCCACCACGAGATACACGGCGAACGCTAAAGTCATTATGCAATTAGCGCTTGAAAATCGATGTAGGTTGCTGCGTCCAAGAAAGCCCGCCAGCGCCCAGTAGACCCCCACCGCCGCCGTCACGACCAGACCAGTCTTGATGGCTGCACTCTGAGTGCCTGATATTATCGCCTGCCGGAACTCCGCTTCTTGCGGCGCAGCCTGCACAGCCACTGTCTCTGCCGACAGGTACAGCCACAGAAGCATCGCAATCACCGGGATCTCCGAAACCAGAAACCCCCGCGCAGCTGATTTCCAAGGGCGTTGTCTCACGTCGTTGACCCTCTCAATATCATGGACCGTGTAAGTGTGAGCACGGGGACGCACGCCCAAATCTACCGCCCACTCTGATGACCGCAATTGGGCGGAGCTGAATGTACTGTCGAAATCCACCTGCCGCCCCGCTGAGTGATAAATCGCAAGGTGCAGGGGCGTCGCCCAGTCAGGTGATGACGGTCGGGGCCGTACGGCCGGTGTGGCGGGTTATGCCGGCGAGATCATTTGCGGCGGCAATTAGATCGGCAAGCGCCGCCGCAGTTTCAGCGTCTAGGACGCCGTGCGGCCCCTCGTAGCGTTCGAGATAGACGCGCAACGTTGCACCGCTGGTGCCTGTGCCGGACAGACGAAATACAATCCGTGCATCGCTTTCGAACTGCAGCCGCAGCCCTTGGTCGCGGCTGAGTGAGCCATCAACCGGATCCAGATAATCGAAGTCGTCGGCCTCGGCGACAGTGAGGCTGCCGGTCGTGCGGCCGGGGAGGGCCGGCAGAGCGGCGCGCAGCTCGCTTACCAGTTGCTCCGCCGCAGCGCTTTCGAGCCCCTCATAATCGTGCCGAGCATAATAGTTGCGGCCGAACCGCTCCCAGTGGCCGGCCATGATCGAGGCCACGCTCTCGCGTCGCACCGCTAGAATGTTGAGCCAGAGCAGCACCGCCCACAGCCCGTCCTTTTCGCGGACATGGTCTGATCCGGTGCCGGCGCTCTCCTCGCCACAGATCGTCGCCATGCCGGCATCCAGCAGGTTGCCGAAGAACTTCCAGCCGGTCGGCGTCTCGTGCAGAGGTAGGCCGAGTGCGTGCGCCACCCGATCGGCGGCGCCGCTAGTCGGCATCGAGCGGGCAATGCCTTTGAGGCCGCGCGCGTAGCCGGGGGCGAGGTGGGCGTTGGCGGCGAGGACAGCTGCTGTTCGGCCTGAAGCAAGTCCGAGCTGGCATGGAGGGCGGCGAAGCCGCGTTGCTGATGGACAAGGCGATCGGCAACCTGCTCCGGATGTGGGGCGAGGATTAAGATCTACCCCAACGAGATCTGGCCTCGATCGCCAAGACTCCCCGACGCCCCGTCCATGACGCTAAAGTCCAACAGAACGAAGACACGAACGACGGCTGCCAGGCCAGCGACGCGGCATCCCGCAGGGCTGCCCGGCCTCAGCCGAGAAGCAGCACCTGAACCAATGCCCGTTTCCCGTGTCGCTACGGGTGCACGTCGACTTTTCCTTTCGCGCGGGCCGTCTACGATTGCGCGCGATGTCGAAGCGCAATCAGATGATCGGTCGCCAAGGCGAGAAGAGGTTCAGCCTGCTTTGTTCCGAGGCGGGGGTAACCTGCAATCGGTCCGAGGAGGACGACAACGGCTGGGACATGGTAATTGAATTTCCCGCGCGGCCACAACCGCTCGTCGCTCTCGACATGCGCGCCGGCCCTACGCCAGCGCTCGTGCAGGTAAAAACGACGGAGGGGGCCGGCCGTACGGTGTCGATCAGCCTCGACAACGCCCTCCGCTATGTTCAGTCGCCGCTGCCGACCTTCGTCGTGCTGGTCGTCCTCGGCGAAGACGGCAACGTCAACTACTATGTCCGGCACGTATGGCTTTCGCTCATCGGAGCCTGGCTGAAGACCGCACGCGAGGCGGACGCGGAAGGCCTCACGGCGACCAACTTGAAGACGGTCTCGGTGACATTCTCGGAAGAGGATCGTCGCGGCCCGGACCTACTGGCGTGGATCGAGGGCGAGGCGCGTTCTCAAGGACGAGACTATTCCGCGAAGAAAGGTGAGATCGCACGAACGATCGGCTTCGCGGAGCATACCGGATCCGCCCTGCTCACGATCAGGAGAGGCGAAGCGTTCGATCCAATCGACATGCAGCTTGGTCTGCAACCGAGAATTAGAGTCGAGCGGTTCGTGTACACGTCCGAGCGCTTTGCGATTGTGGCGGGCCGGCCAGAGATCGACTTCTCGGACGTGCTACTCGAGATCATGCCCGAAGGGCGCGCGGCGATTTTTGATCTGGACTTCCCGGACGGTCGTCGGCGTTCAGTGAAAGCGCGGCTCTTCCTTGCCCGTGACGGCGACCGCACCGCGTTTCGAGTAAAGACCGCCTGTCTAGACGTCGTCCTCGGTCCGGCCCGGCGCATCGACGTGAAGTTGCACATCAACGAGATGACCGCTGTGTCGGTCGACGATCTCTCGCTGTTTGCCGGCGTAAACGATACCGAGCCGAGCGCCAAGATCGGGATGGAGCTTCGCATAGAGGACGACGTCTACCGTCTCGGCACGATCTCTATGGACGGAAGAAGGGCTGTGGACTGGCAGTGGTTCGCTATGGCGGTCGACGCGCTGCGCTCGATCGCGTCTTTCGCCGGCAGAGCAACGCCGACCTGCAGCCCTGGAGCTGTCTTTGCCGTCTCTGGGGCCTTGGAGTTGCTCGGTTCTATGACGGGTCACAGCGCGATGCGCCTCAATATCTTGCCTGCGCCGGGAATCCCGAAAAGGTTCTCGTGTTTCCTAGGCTACTGCTGCGTCACCGTCGGTGACCTGACGTACGGTGCCGTATCGAGCCGGCCGATCGTGAACGATCGAAGAACCGGACGACGGCGCGAGTTCGATTTTGCTCCCCCAACGCTCCTTCACGCAGCGGTCGACGGAGAGGCGGACCGGCTCCGCAAGCGCGTCGTGGATGCCTATTTGCGCCACCTCGAACGGTTGTCGGCGTCGAGCAAGGTTCTGGCGTTAGGCGATCTCCGGGTCATTGCTTCGGGCGGTCCTGATGAGCCGATAATGGGTCACCGGCTCATCGATGATGGCAACCCTACTGCTACGGAATAGCCAAACCGCCGAGGCGGTTCAGATCCTGCCAACGGCAAATCGTGACCGGCCCGCGAACTGTCATTCAGCCGATATGAACGAACGACTGCTCTGAGGAAGCGGTTCAGCGACGCTGAACGGCCGGAACTGGGTCCAAGCTCGTCTGCGCCCGCACCTGGTGTGCCGCGTGATCAGGTATGGCCTAAGAAGCGTAAGAGCTCGGATACTTTTCACAAGCCGCCGGTAAACGGATCTGTGCAGGTTGCTCGATCCTTACGATCAATGCGGCCGCTTAATCGCCGCCGAAAAGCGGAAGCTTCAGTGCTGGTCAGGGTGGCATCGTACCACCCGAAATCCGGCTCCGTCGACCAATGATGGCCTTCAGCGCCAAGGCTGGTTGAAAGCGGCGGCGCCCCCTTCCGCAAGCGTTCCAGCACCAAGCCCAGTTCACTGACATCCGCGGGCACCTGGAAGGTTACCATTTCAGGGCTGACGTTCCAGGCAAGAGCGCCTAGCGCAAGCGGATCATTGCGATGGCCGGCGAAGTGGCGGTGGAAGCCATTCGGACCGAGAAGCCAGAGATCGTAGCCGCCGCCCGCATCGAAGGGCCTATCCTCCTCGAGCGCCTCTCCGGGGCCGATAGTGAATCGGTGCGGCGGCGAGTCCAGGCGGCTCATGTCATAGACATGGAAAACCGCTGCACATGTGTTGGCTCCCACCTCCATCCGAAGGCGAATGCCGCTTGCGCTCACGATGGCGCGAGCGTCGAGCCAGTAAGGCAAGGAGCTTGATGGACGGATGCCGGCTTCCTGCTGTGGCATGATTTGGCTGGCTGGCGCGAGCGGGCTGACCTGTCGCGGAATGGCGGCCGCACGAGCCGAGTCCGTGCTCGGATCGGGCAAGGGCGTGAAAGGGCGCGGGTTTCTGGCGCTGAAGTCGAAGGCGGAGGTGAGATCGCCGCACACGGCCCGACGCCACGGAGAGATGTTCGGCTCGTGGATACCGAAGCGCGCCTCCAGGAAGCGGATGACCGAGGTATGGTCGAACACCTGCGAGTTTACGACGCCTCCGCGGCTCCATGGCGAAATGGCGTAAAGCGGCACGCGTGGGCCGAGACCATAGGCCCGCCCGCGATATTCAGGCAGGTCGACCGCAGCATCACCGCGGCTTGGCTGAAGGTGGTATTCACCGGCAAGATCGACAGTCGACCCGCCCAGAAGCAGACCACTCCCGCCGCGCGACGGGGGGGCGGGTGGCGGCACGTGATCGAAAAAGCCGTCGTTCTCGTCGAACATCACCAGCATCACGGTGCGTGCCCAGACTGCCGGATCGGCGGTCAGCGCATCGATAACTCCCGCGGTGTAATCGGCGCCCTGGGCCGGGCTGGACGGACCGGGATGTTCCGAACCGGCCGCCGTGGCGATGATGTAGGACACCTGTGGCAGGCGCCCGGCCAGCACGTCGCCTTTCAGCAGATCGATCCCCCGCGTTGTCAGCCCCCGCTCGCGCAGTGCCGGATCGCCGCCGCCCCGATAGGCCCCCCGAAAGGCGGCGAAACCGACCAGCGGGTTGTCGGTGAAATTGTCGGCCATGTCCTGGTAGATCTGCCAGTCCACACCCGCCGCCTGGAGGCGCTCGACCGTGGTGGTCCAGCGATAGGGCTCCTCGGCCCCGCCGTTTTCGGGCATGCTGTCGTGGGAATTGCCGATCGCCGGGCCGCCCATCGTGCCGCCGGGATCGTTGGTGCCGCTCCACAGGAACAGGCGGTTCGTGTTCGTCCCCGTCTGCACTGAGCAATGATAGGCGTCGCACAGCGTGAATGCTTCAGCCAGCGCGAATTGAAACGGGATGTCCTCGCGCCGGTAATGGCCCATGGCCCGCTGGCTCTTGGCTTCGGGCCAATGGGCGATGCGTCCTTCGTCCCATGCGGCCTGCGCGTCGGGCCAGCTATGTGGCGTTCCTTCCATGCGCATCAGATCGAAGTCATGCCGCGTCGCCAGGTGGAAGGGCAGCACCGTGCGCGCCGCGGTGAGACTGGCGCGGTCGCGCTGCTGCCAAACGCGGCGCTCGCCCGGCTCCTCCGGGACGGGCAGCACTGGGATGGGAAAGCGGTCGGCAAAGCCGCGCACGCCGCGCATCGTACCGAAATAATGGTCGAAGCTGCGGTTTTCCTGCATGAGGATCACCACGTGCCGCACGTCCATGATCGTGCCCGTCTCCACCTCGGGCGCGATCGATACGGCGCGCGCGATCGATGGCGGCAGCGCGGCCAGCGCCGCCCCGGACAACCCCGCACCAATCAGGCCGCGACGCGATATTCGGCTCATTCGTACTTCCTCAAGCGAGAACGGGCCGGCCTTTGACCTCTCGTAAGAGCGGCTCGTTTATCATCAGAAATCAAGCGTCAAAGCTGCGGTGATCGTCCGTGGTGTGCCAAGGAAGGCGGATCCGCCATCGGCGCCCGCAAGGTAGCGTTCGTCCGTCAGATTGGTGGCCTGCAGGGTCAGGTCCAGCCCTTGAAAACGATCGTCCATCTCGCCCAGATTTACGCCGATATAGCCGTTCAACAGGGTGAAGCTCGGCGCAACATCTGCGCCTTGCGTGTCAATGTTGCGATCGCCGACGAACTTGGCGGAAAGTCCGCCCTTGAAGATCGAACGGGCATAGTCTGCCGACAGCACCCACATGTGCCGGGGCGAGTTGATCACCTGCTGGCCTGGCGTGACGCCCACATCCTCGTCCTGTTCGGCGTTGCCGGTGCCGATATAGGTTGCGTGATTGTAGGTGTAATTGCCCGCGAGGGTCAGCCCCTCGGTTATGCGGTATGCAAGGGCGGCCTCGATGCCGCGGCTCTCGACACCGCCCACATTGAGGTAGGAGCGGTCCTGCTGCTCAAGATAGTCAATGCCGGTGACGAGATTGGATGCGATCGAGACGATCTGGTTATCGAACCGGATGTCGTAGGCGGTGAGCGAGGCCTGCACCCGGCCGGTGCTATAGCGGGCGCCCACTTCGATGTTGTCGGCGGTTTCGGGTTCCAAAACGTCGATCACCTCGCGCGGCTCGCCCAGCGGACCGTTGCCGATCGCGGCGAAGTTCTGGGAGAAGCCGGCGAACATTTCCAGCCCTTCTATCGGCGCCAGATAGGTGACGCCCGCAGAGATCAGCGGATCGGACTGCGAGCTGATGGCCGTGCTGGTGAGCGTGCCGATGCGCTCGCTGCGGCTCTGGTCGAGGAAGAACTGCTTGACGCCGATCCGCGCGGTCACCGGTCCTAGGGTCACTGCATCCTCGACGTAGTACATGATCTCGTCGAGGTCGTAGTCGGTGCTGAACTGGATGTAATAGGGGTTCTGGTCGAACGCCGGGCCGACCAGCGCATTCGAAACCCGGTGCCAGTCACGCACCTGGTTGGCACGTCCGTTTTCGTACCAGAGTCCGGCGCGCAGGAGATTGTCGACTTGGCCGAAAGACTGGCGCCAGTCGACGTCGGCGGTGAAGCCGAAGCGATCGGTCTCGTAATGCGTGTGGCGGTACGACATGACCGGCGTTGATCCGGGAGCGTAGCACGCCGGGGAGGAGAGGGCGGGGATGCCGGCCGATCCTTCGCATCCGGGGATCAGCGTTGCTTGGGCGCCGGTGGGAGTGACGTAGAAATAGGTGCCGAGGCTCGGCTCGCCGATCACGGGCGGAGCACCCGTGAACTCGCTCTCGGGCTGGCCAGCGCCGTCGTCGCGCACGTCGACGAGATACGGCGGGAGCCAGTCGCCGCGGCCGCGCAACCGGTGCCCGTAGGCTCCTGCTCTGAGGTTTACCGGGCCAAGCTCCGCATCCGCCTTCAGATAGCCGAACAGGTTCTTGCGCAATGCGCGGGAGCCGGCGCGGTAGGCCTGATCGATGTAGGGGATGCCGACCCATTCGTCAGTCAACGCATCCTGGTTCGGGTTCTGCTCGAACCCTGCCACCGACACCGAACCGAATTCAGGCTCATCGACGTCGTCGTAAGAGGCGTAGGCGGTCAGGTCGACGTTGCCGACGGTGCTTAGGAGCTTGCCGGCGAGATGATCGCGCGTGGTTTCCCCGGCGCCACCGATCCAGTCGCGCACATAGGAAGTGGAGCCGCTGATCCAGGCGCGCGTATCGGGGGCGAATTCCCCGGTGTCGCCCCGCACGTAGAATTTGCGCGCGCCGAAATCGCCGGCAGCACCAGTGAAGCGCAAGCGCGCCTCTGCAAGCGGATCGCCCGTGATATAGTCCAGCGTACCGCCCAAAGCTTCGTTGGAGCGCGAAGAGATGTCGGCCGTGCCTTGCGAGACGACCACCGTCGCTAGGTTCAGCACGTCGACGAAGCGGTTCGCGCGCGAGCCGCCGCCATAGCCGGAACCACCGTTGGGCATTCCGTCGATCGTCGTGCCGATCTGCTGGCCGCCGCCGCCGCCACTGTTGAATCCGCGTATGCTGATAGAGGTCACCCACGAAGAGGAGCCGAAAGCATCACCCTCGGCCACGAAGACGCCGGGCAGTTCGTTGATGACCGTGTTGACGCTTGCCAGCGCAGACTGGCGCTCGATCATCGCAGGCGTCACGCGGGTGTTGGCAAAAGTGATCGCCTGTCCCACAACGACGATTGTATCGTCCGTGGCATCGTTATTCGCTTGGTCGACAACCACCGGGTCGCCGTCGCGACGCTCGCTTGGTTGCTCCTGCACGGCGCCAGTCGTCTGTGCTGCAGCTCCGGTCGTCCCTGCCGCGATCGCAAGGATTGCAGCCCCCAATTCCCACTTCATCGATGATCTCCCCCCGGCGGTTGAAGTCGCGCTGTCGCGTCCCCTCCGGTCGAGGAGCCCCTGGCGACGGCACGTGACGCGAGCGTGACATTGCGTCTCGCAGCGGCTTGAGCGTGATGGCGATGAAGCTAACTTTGCCATGTTCGCCGAGGTCACTGAACCCCGCGGCGCCCGGCAAATGTGAACGCGTTCCGTGAGGATGGGCGCTTTGGAAGGACTGTTGCGAAGTCGTACGCCTGCTAGCACGTACTTGGAGCGGCAATTCACATGGTTGCCGTTGGCGATCCTGCCGAACAGCGCTTATCCGCTGGAGGTCCCCGTTCTCTCAACCTAGCCTTCCAAAGACTTACCGAGCGCGTTCTACGCCACACGTCATAATCGACGTGCTGAACTGCTTGGACCTGCCGCAGCCGGGTATGAACGAGCGTCCGCTTACGGGAACAGCTGAGCGCCTCTGAATGACGGGGTCTGGGTACGCCCCGCCGCGGAGATTGATCTTGGGCGGCACTACAACCACATCAGACCGCAATCATGCTGGGCGGGGGTACCGCTGCCGGGATTGCCCGGACGTCGGCCGCTCATGGAATCAGCATCCTGTCGTACAGCGGAAGCCACCTTCCTTCACCCATCAGCGCATTTGCTGCATCCTCAATCAGCAATGGCGATCGGCTGCTTTTTAGTTGAAGGTCGCCATCGCGATGGGAGACGAAGGGCCGCAACACTTTACCATCGTACCTCACCACGCACTCTTGCCCCCCAACTATGCATTGGTACTCCGGTATTCCCGGATCTTCGGTCGTGACGTCAACCACGCCCAGGTTCTTCCAGCGTCCTCGATAGACTTCGGCGTCGTTCGTCCAGGAGCAGAGCCTGGGTTTGCTCGCGCTTGCCACAGCAGTCTCTCGTAGATCCGTGAAGCGCTCGGAGAACACTGCGAGATAGAAGCTCAAGCCGGGATGTAAGACCTGCGACATAGCCCACCCGCCTACCGATAGGGGGATCGCTAGCACGGTCCCACGTTCAATCTTCAAGTCACTACGGCTCGCATTTCTCGCCATGGGGAAGCATCTCAGTCGTGCGTTGTCTGCTCAGTTGGGTAGCACCCCAACCCGCCTGTCAGCAATTCACCCACCCTGAGATACCCGGCCGGCTCATCCGGAGCGCCGAGAGCAGTCGCCGTGTCGACCTTAACGAGTGTCGGGAGCTGGGGAGCGGGAAGGGCAGCCTGAACGGCCGCAAGTGGGTCAGACGCCGTACGAGCGCTACAGAATTCCGACGCTCCCGTGTTGGCGTTTGGTCATCGGAGCGACGCTGCCGCCGGAAGTAACCCGTTCTCACGATGTTCCGCGGGTGCTAACAGTCGCGAATGACTGTCCATCCTGAAATCTTAGCCCGCATGATCCATCGAACATCGGCTCAGGCAGCCTGATGGCGCAACGTGCTGGTAGTGCCGACCTCCCCCTCCACGGCCGGCGCGTGCCTGCCTGGCTAGGCCAACGCATGACCCGGCTCGGCGCGGTCATCGTAGAGGCGATTGTGCTCGAATATGGCCGCGACGAGTGTCTGCGCCGCCTGGCGCATCCGTTCTGGTTCCAGTCGCTGGGGGCCGTGATGGGCATGGACTGGCATTCATCCGGCATCACCACCAGTGTCATCGGCGCGCTGAAGCGCGGGCTGGCGCCGCTCTCGGGCGAGCTCGGCATTCACGTCTGCGGTGGGCGAGGGCGGCACAGCCGCGCCACGCCCCAGGAGCTGGCGGCGATTGGTGATCGCGTCGGCATCGACGGGGCAGCCCTGGCGCGGACGAGCAGGCTGGTCGCGAAGGTAGACAGTGCGGCCGTCCAGGACGGCTTCGATCTCTATCTTCACGGCTTCATCGTCACCGATGATGGCCGCTGGGTCGTCGTCCAGCAGGGCATGAACGGCGATCGCCGACAGGCGCGGCGTTATCATTGGCTGTCCGAGGGGCTGGAGAGCTTCATCGACGCGCCGCACGCTGCAATCGAGGGGCGCCAGCAGGGCCGGATCGTCAACCTCGCCGATCGGCGCGCGGCGCAGTCCCGCGATCGCCAGCTTGGGCTGCTCGCCGACATGGGGCCGGCCGGGATCGCCCGTGAACTCGCACGCATCGAGGGCAAGTCGGTCGCAGCCCCCGCTGCGGAGCCGCTCCTGCCTCATTTGGTTATGCCGGAGCACCACGATGTGCGCGCCGAGGACATTATCGGCCGGCGGCTACATGCGGCATTCGCCGCCGCCGCAGATCGCGGCCCAGCCGACTTCGCGGAGCTGCTGCTGGTTCCAGGTGTCGGCGCACGCACGGTGCGCGCGCTGGCGCTGGTGGCCGAGGTCGTTCACGGTGCGCCATGCCGCTTCAGTGATCCGGCGCGCTTCTCGCTCGCGCATGAGGGCAAGGACCGGCACCCCTATCCGGTGCCGACGAGAGTCTATGATCAGACGATCGCGGTGATGAAGTCCGCGGTCGTGAAGGCGAAACTCGGGCGGGAGGACGAACTGGCAGCAATCCGGCGGCTCGATGCACAGGCGCGGCGGCTCGAGGCGAGCGCCACGGGCCCGTCCGTGGAAGCGATCATCGCCGAGGAGCGTACGCGCTCGCACGAATACGGCGGCCGCAGCATCTTTGGGTGGGAGCCGTCCGCTGACGCGGGGCTCGCATCCGACCAGCAGCCGGGCTGATGGCCATCGAACGCATCGGCCTCCCGTTGGCGCGGCGCATTGCCCTTGCCGCACAGGGCTTCGGCACGCAACGTCCTGAGAGACCGGGGCCGGCACATCTTCGCCGCACCATCGAACGGCTCAATCTGCATCAGATCGACAGCGTGAACGTGCTGGCGCGCGCCCATTATCTCCCCGCCTTTTCGCGACTGGGCGCGTACGATCGGGCGGACTTGGATCGGCTCGCATGGGGACCGAAGCGTCAGCGCAGGCTGTTCGAGTATTGGGCGCACGAAGCATCGCTCCTGCCGTTCGGCATTCATCCGCTGCTGCGCTGGCGCATGGCACAGGCCGATCGCGGCGACGCCGGCTGGGGCCGCATGCGCCTCTACGCGACCGAGCGCCGTGGCGAGGCGATGGCGCTGCTCGATCGTATCCGCGCGGAGGGGCCGCTCGCCGCCTCCGACTTCGAGAGCCACAAGGGCCAGTCGGGCTGGTGGGAGTGGAGCGACACCAAGCGCGCGCTCGAATGGCTGTTCTGGGCCGGTCACATCACCACCGCCGCGCGTCGAGGCAACTTCGAACGCGTCTATGACCTCTCCGAGCGGGTGATCCCCACAGACGTGCTGGCGCGAACGACGCCCACCGATGCCGAGGCGCATCGAGCCCTGATCGAGCGTGCCGCAGCGGCGCTCGGCATCGCGACCGATGCCGAACTGCGCGACTATTTCCGTCAGTCGCCCGACCAGGCGCGGCTCGCTATTCAGGCACTTGCCGAAGACGGCGTGCTGATCCCGGTTGCGGTTCCGGGCTGGCGCCAGGCGTGGGTGCACCGCGATGCCCGTCGGCCGCGAAGGATCGATGCTCGGGCGCTTCTCGCTCCGTTTGATCCTCTGATCTGGGAACGGGGCCGCACCGAGCGGCTGTTCGGTTTCCGCTACCGGATCGAGATCTACGTGCCGGCGGAGAAGCGCCAACACGGCTATTATGTTCTTCCTTTTCTGCTCGGAGACAGGCTTGTCGCCCGTGTCGACTTGAAGGCCGACCGTCAGGCCAAGCGACTGATCGTTCGATCGGTTCATCTCGAGCCCGGCGCGCCGGAGCATACGCAGGAGGCGCTTCGCCTTGAGCTGGACACTATGGAGCGGTGGCTGGGTTTCAGCTGATCTCGACTCTCGAAGAATGGCTGGAGCGCGGTGGGTACGGCTTTTCTCATCGATCTGGGCGCCGGTGCTCCGCCTCTCGTCACTGCTTCAAGATTGATGCTGTGTTGAATGAAGGGCAGGTTCGGGTGCGGGGCTCGGTTCCGCCGGCATGATCTTTTTCGGGTGCAAACGTCGCTTCCCCCAAGATGAATGAGTGGCCGAAGTTCAGAAGCGGGCAGGGCGGTCCGAACGTCTGCAAGTGGGTCCGAGCATCCAGCAGTTCGCTAGACAATGGTCCGCTTCCTAGCCTGGAGCTACTGGACAGCTGACGGCCCAGACCAGCTGAGAGCAGCCCGTCTGCGGGGCAGCCGATGGTGTCGAGATCCGCTTTAGCGATCCAATCGGGTAAGGCGCCGAGGATCGCGACTGGCTGCCCACGCGCTCAGTCCGGCAGACGATCGGCGGGTACCTGGATGGCAGTGGTCCGCAGCAGCTCGTGATAGAAGTCCATCATCTTTTGTAAGGCATGCACTGACAGATGTTCGTCGGTGCCGTGAATCATCTCCGTTTCCGCAATCGACAGCTCGACTGGCTGGAAGCGGTAAACGTTGTCGGCTATTTTATCGAAGGCGCGGCTTTCGGTCGCGGCGATGACCGGGGCAGGGGCGGTGACCACGCCAAAAGTACGGCGTGCCGCGTCGGAGATCTGACGGAAGCCGGCGCTGGTCGAACTCGAGACCTTCGAGGGCTCGCGGAAGGGTCCATCCAGTGAAAGCTTCACCGGCAGGCCCTCGACCGCGTTCCGAGCGCGTTGTACGACAGCTGCCACCGAGTCCGTGGGCGCGATCCTGTAGTTGATCCAGGCCGATGCTTCTGTTGCCAGGACGTTCGTCTTGGGCGAACCGACCAGCATCGTAGGGGCCATCGTCGTGTGGAGCATCGCGGCCCCTTGCGGACTCGCCCCGATGACGCGCTCGAGGACGGGCGCGAATAGCCAGCTGTTGGCGATCGGGATTCGTGTCGTGAACGGCACGCTCGGCGCAAGGGCGTCCAGCATCTCCTTTGTCGGTCCGCCATAATGAAAGGGAAAAGGATCGGCGGCGATCCGGCGGAGAGCTTCGGCCAGAGTGCTGACGGCGGTGTTGGTTGGCGGGGCGGACGAGTGCCCACCTCTCGCAACAGCGGTGATCCGCAGGGTTGCGTAACCCTTTTCCGAAATGCCGATGAGCGCGACGCGTCCTTTGGTCACCGGGTGGTCCGAGATGACCAGAGAGCCTTCGTCCAACACGAACTCAGGGCGGATATGATGTTCCTGGAACCATGCGGCCGCGGCTTTGGCGCCTGATTGCAGGCCCTCCTCGTCGTGGCTGGATACGAGATAGACGTCGCGACTGAGCTGCTCTTCAGCTTCGACAATCCCACTCAGGACTTCGACGATGGCGATCAGCGAGCCGCGATTATCGATTGCGCCCCGGCCCCAGACCGCTCCATTGCGCAACTCTCCGGAGAATGGCGCTGCTGTCCAGGCGCGAGGACTTTGGACCGGCACCACGTCGTGGTGTGCCAGCAATACGATCGGCCGGCCGGCAGCTCCGCTCCCCGCGAGGCGGAAGATCAACGTGCCTCCGCCGACCGTGATGGGCGGTGCAGCCCGGTAGAGCGCCGGGTAAGTTCGCGACAGCCAGTCATGAAAGCGGCCAAGAGCTGCCTCGTTCGTCGGCACCCCGTCCTGAGTCACGACAGGAAGTTGCAGCGCCTCGCTCAGATGGCCTGCAGCACGCTGAAGGGAGACGGATGCATGCGCCACTGGCGACGTCGCCGCAGGTGGCACTTGCCCAACGCTCAGCGCCCGCACGAAGAGAAGGAGCAGCAGCCCGAACAATGCGACTCCCGAGAGGAGCAGTAGCTGCTTTAGGCGCATGCAAGCTTCATTCGTCGCTTGGCCAGGAAAGTCTACGGGAGAGGCTTCGAAATCCAAGCAGTCCGATCAGCGAATTGGTGGAGCGATCGGTCCGCGCAGTGGCGAGGTCCTTGATGACCTGGTGTGGGGCTCTTGGGACGCAGAGCTGCCGGGCAGCCATCGTGAAGGGTAGACAGCGCTGACGGCGCAAAAGACATCGGCGACCTTAAGCGAGGTGCGCAAGCGACCTCAGCTGGAAGGCGGCGCCTGTGAGGGTGTGAACAGGCCGAGCCCGGTCGAGCGCACTGGTCACCGCCCGGGCGGTCTTGCTCGCCACCTCGGTGTAGAAGCCGGTGTTCTCCAGCGTGGCATGGCCTTCCCGAAAGCGGCTACATCGGGATCCATCGCGCTGTGCCATTCAGCCGGCGCGAGTGGTCGCCGGAACCGACGGCGATGAACAAACGGCAGATTGCGGGGAGCGCCAAAGTCAGGCTGGATGTCCGGACCGTGAAGGGTATCGGGCACCGGCAGGTGTACGATATCCTCCAAAGCAGGAAGCCGCGGGCCACAGGCGCTACGCTATGGGTATTTCGGTTTTTGGGTGCCGGACCGGCGGGTGCGGCGAGCAGCGGCAGGCAAGCCGATCCAGGCCGCAATGGTGCCCAGACGCGGTGTGGGGGCGTGATGCCGGGTGGGGGCGGAGGGTCGGATGTGCTGCGGCTCCCACGGTCGGCGTGCCTGGCATGAGCGGGAGCGTCGCCGGGAGCGCACAGGCTGCCCGGCGGGATGACGACGAGCCATGCCGGGTCATGGCGCGCTGGTCCCGGCTGTGGCGGTGCGATGCGGCGGCGCGCGAGGCTGACGCCAGCGCTCGAAGGTCTCAATGACGACCATGTGTCCACCGCAGCATGGGCACAGCGGGCGGAAGTCGTCCGGTTCGTCCGGCACATCGGCTGTGACGGGCGGTGCGACCGCGAGCAACCGGCGGGCGTCTTCGAGATGGGCCTTGCGGGTGGAGCCTGCGAGCAGGCCATAGTGACGGATGCGGTGGAAGCCCTTCGGCAAGACGTGGAGCAGGAAGCGGCGGATAAAGTCGCCGGCGGCGAGGGTCATGATCTGCTTCCGGTCGGCGCCGTTGCGACGGTAGTTCTTGTAGCGGAAGGTGACGCCGGTCTCGTCGAAGCGGAGAAGGCGGCTGTTCGAGATCGCCACGCGGTGGTGTAGCGCGACAGATAGGCGAGCACCGCCTCGGGTCCGGCGAACCTCGGCTTGGCATAGACGACCCAGCGCTCTTTCCGGACCGGCGCCAGATGGCGCAGGAAGGCACGGTGATCGGCCAGAGGGGCGATGCTGCCGAAGAAGCCGAGCGGTCCGGCCTCGTGCAACGCCATCAGCCGGGTGAGGAACAGGCGCTGGAACAGCTTGCCCAGTACGCACACCGGTAAGAGGAACGCCGGACGTGACGAGATCCAGCGCTGGCCTTCGGGTGCGATGCCGCCACCCGGCACGATCATGTGGATGTGCGGATGGTGGGTCATCGCCGAGGCCCATGTGTGCAGCACGGCGGTGATGCCGATGCGGGCGCCGAGGTGCCTCGGGTCGGCAGCGATGGTGGTCATCGTCTCGGACGCGGCCTGGAACAGTAGGCCGTAGACCGCGGCCTTGTTCTGGAGCGCGATATCGGCGACCTCAGCCGGCAGCGTGAAGACAACGTGGATGTAGCCGACCGGAAGCAGGTCGGCCTCTCGCGCGGCAAGCCAGGCGCGTGCCGCCGCGCGCTGGCAGCGCGGGCAATGCCGGTTGCGGCAGGAGTTGTAGGCGATCCGCCAATGGCCGCAGTCGGTGCAAGCCTCGACATGGCCGCCGAGCGCGGCGGTGCGGCAATGTTCTATCGCCGACATGACCTTCAACTGGTGTAGGCTCAGATGCCCGGCATGGCTCGTCCGATATGCAGGCCCTGCGCTGCGAAAGATGTCGGCAACCTCGAGTGCAGCGCGCACTTCCCGGCCTCATCCGGGGGGCGCCTTGCCTTCCATCAGCGCCATCAGCCGGTCGAGTGGGCTGGTTACCGCATGGATCGTGCGGGTGGCGACCTTGGCGTACAGCCCAGTGGTGTCGATCTTGCTGTGGCCGAGCAGCACCTGGATGACGCGGATGTCGACGTCCTGCTCCAGCAGGTGGGTGGCGAAGCTGTGGCGCAGCGTGTGCGGGCCGACGCGCTTGCGGATCCCGGCGGCTTCGGCTGCTTCCTGCACGGCGC
>Ga0210040_10005366_pt1 | contig 16365 bp, 3 predicted proteins | sample CryGeyCG12114_NA_FD_185462 | JGI IMG/M metagenome (GOLD analysis project Ga0210040, IMG submission 185462) | Groundwater microbial communities from aquifer - Crystal Geyser CG19_WC_8/21/14_NA (SPAdes) (version 2) | ecosystem: Environmental > Aquatic > Deep subsurface > Groundwater | place: USA... | reverse complement strand
TATAGTTCTTATAGTCTATATATATTATAATAGTTAACTTCTACTTTACTCTATATAGACTACTACCTATATAGTACTTATAATAGTATTTAACTACTAAATTATTATATTTATATCTAGCTTTACTTATATATTTATAATATATATAGCTTTATCTATTACTACTCTTAGAGCTAGTTATATATAGTAAAGAAAGTTACTATATACTTAACTACTTTTATTCTAGTTTTAAATTAAAGTAGTTAAAAATACTAAGTAAGCTTTTTTTACTTACTTAAAGTTAGTAATAATAGCTTATTACTATAAGCTTAACTATAACTATAATAAAAGAGTACTAATTTTAAAAGTATTTATTTTATTATAATAAAGTACTATTATTAAGCTATAAAGAAAGCTAGCTACTATTTTACTATATTTATAATATAGGCTTATAATAAAAGTAGGAACTTTACTTTCTATTTTATAGATTAATATTACTACTACTTAGTTATAGAGTAATAAGTAGACTTTTAATACTCTAAAGATCTAATCTTTTCTAGTATATAACTTAGACTTTACTTTTACTCTTATACTTAGTTAAACTTAGTAATTCTAAGATAATAGTAAAGTACTAAAAAGTTAAAGTTAGTAACTTAGTAACTCTAAAGTAATAGTAAAAATACTAATAAATTAGAGTTAGTAATTCTAAAGTAATAGTAAAAGTACTAATAAGTTAGAGTTAGTAATTCTAAAGTAATAGTAAAAGTACTAATAAGTTAGAGTTAGTAACTTTAAAGTAATAGTAAAAGTACTAAGAAGTTAGTTTTAGTAACTCTAAAGTAATAGTAAAAGTACTAGTAAGTTAGAGTTAGTAACTCTAAGATAATAGTAAGATTACTAAAAAGTTAAAATTAGTAACTCTAAAGTAATAGTAAAGGCGCTAAGAAGTTAGTTTTAGTAACTCTAAAGTAATAGTAAAGATACTAAGAAGTTAAAATTAGTAACTCTAAAGTAATAGTAAAGGTACTAATAAGTTAGAATTAGTAACTTAGTAACTCTAAAATAATAGTAAAGATACTAAGAAGTTAGAGTTAGTAACTCTAAAGTAATAGTAAAGGTACTAAGAAGTTAGTTTTAGTAACTCTAAAGTAATAGTAAAAGTACTAAAAAGTTAAAGTTAGTAACTCTAAAGTAATAGTAAAAGCACTAATAAGTTAGAGTTAGTAACTCTAAAGTAATAGTAAGATACTAAGAGTTAGAGTTAGTAGTTTACTACTACTCTTCTTTAAGATATATAGCTTAAAATTACTCTTTTAAGTTAGTTTATAGCTTAAAGTTTCTTTTTTTTAAAGTACTTAAGATTTTATAATATTAGTAATAGTATCTTAGTAATAGTAAAGTATACTTATATAAGAATAATATATTAGATATAAAGTATATATATATATATATCTTTATAGTAGTATAGCTATTTAATTATTAGTATTAATATTACTATATTATTATTTATAAGATTAGTTTATATTTTAATTTTTACTATATCTTTATATTTTTACCTAACCTTAACTTTTTTTTAGAGTATAATATTACTATAAGCTCTTTTAGCTATAGGTAGTATTAAAGATAGTACTATTTCTATCTTTAATACTTTCTTACTATACTCTAAAGTACTTTTAGTTTAGAAGTACTTTCTTTTATATATTCTTACTTAGTTATAGTTTCTAACTACTCTTTAAGCTTATAAATATAAGTATTAAAAAGTATATTTTAATATAGTATAAACTCTACTTTTCTTATAAGCTAAGAGAAGCTACTTTTAGCTATTATAAGAGAGTATTAAAAAGAGTTATATATAAGCTTTAACTATAATCTAGACTCTAATATATTACTAGGCGTCTTAAACTACTATAGAGTATCTTTTAGTAAGAATACTAGTAGAGTATATAGCTATATATTAAGCTAATCTAATATAACTTATATATTTAGAAAAATAGGGTCTAAAGCTTTAAAAGCCTTATAGTAGTTTTATACTATAAATATATTAAAAAAAAATCTTTAAAAGCTAGAAAGAAGCTTTTCTTATTAATATAGAAAATATATTTATATACTAAGTTTCTTACTTTCTAAGAGTACTTAGCTTTTAAAAGTATAAAATATACTATATCTAGTAGTTAGAAGATATAAGAAGAGTAAGCTAGTATATAGAGTATAAGAATTTTATTTTTAAAGTAGTAGTCTTTAAAAGCTTAGTTAAAGTAGCTCTTATAGCTAGGAAGTATAAGTAGCTTATATACTTTTCTTTAATATACTATTATATATATACTAAAGTATTTTAACTACTTTAGACCTAGCGTATTATTTATCTAGCTATTTTTTAATACTAAAAGCTTCTAATTATATAGTATTAAAGCCTCTTTATACTATATAAAGATATATATATACTTTTTATAGATAATAAAAAGTAAAGTATAACTACTTTTAGTATATATACTCTAGATTATAGTAACTTACTTATAGTTACCTAGCTAAATAAGCTCTAGCTAATAATACTTTTTAAAGCCTATAATAACCTTTATAGACTTAATAATACCTATCTAAAAGCTAGTTTTATTAAAGTTATATATATTATTTAAGTAGATAGTATACTTAGCTATTATCTCTTCTACTAGCTTAAACTATATACTAATAACTTTAGAGTTTTATTATAGTATCTTTTACTTATCTATAGGTTAATTAAAAGCTATTAAGAGCTCTAGTTAATATATAATAAAGTATCTAGTCTAGTTCTTACTAACTATCTTACTAATATATATATCTAGTACTTTATTTACTATATTAGCTACTTTAGAAATCTAAAGCGTAAAGCTTTTTATATTAAAGTTTAAGATATACTAAGTAATTTTTTACTCTTTAAAGCTTATAAGCTTTTAGCTATTAAGTAGAGCTTCTATAAAAAAGAGGATTTCTTTAGTATATTTAGTAAGTTAATAGTAATTAATAGTAAAGAATACTATAGTAGTATAGTAGCTTTAGAATTAGCTAACTTAAAAGGCTTTAAGAGCTAACTAGAGCTTTCCTTTATATTAGAGTAATTATATATTTATAGTAGTAGGTATAATAAGAGTAGAAAGTAAGTAGTAAGCTTAGTAGTTTTTAGCTAGTTTAGTAGTTTAGCTAGCTTAGTAGTTAAATATATTATTTAGAATATTTAAGTTTTATTTATATAAAACTAAATATAGTTATATATACTATAAGATATAGCTTATACTAAATAGTTTAGATTTTACTAAATCTAAATCTTTTAAAGTATTTATAGTTATATACTAAATACTAAATAATTTAATATTTTAATACTATATAGATATTTAAATACTACTAATATATTAAAAAATATTAAATATAGACTAAGAAATATTAAGTAGATATATAGATATATTAAGTATATATATAAAAATATTAAGTATATATATAAAAATATTAAGTTTATACTAAGAAATATTAGGTACTAGTATTATTTATATATATACTAGCTTAGTAAAAGTATTAATTTAATATTTAGAATTCTAATATATATAGGCTAGTATTTCTAGTAGTTCTATTACTATTAAGCTTTTACTTTCTAATAAGTTCTATAAAGCTAGAATTATATATAATAAAACTTATAATATAAATAAAAAATAGCTTTATACTTCTTTAAAAAGCTATACTTTACTTAGTAATAAGTTATTTAAAGTACTTACTTATTTAAAGCTATAGTTAGAGAAATAAAATATAATTAATTAAAAAAAAACTATTATAGTTATAATAAAATAGTATTATAAATTAAGATTATATAAGCTATATATAATATACTAATATAAAGTATATTAAATATATTAAAAGTATTATAATTATATTATTAGTATATAATAGATATATAGATAGTATATAATAATAAACTATATACTAGAATATATTCTACTAAAAAATATTTATTAAAAAGTAAGAAACTTTTATTAAGAAAATTTCTATCTCTAAACTATTTTTTAGAGAAATATCTAGTAAAATCTAAAAATCTAATAATATTATAGCTTTTACTATAGTTAAGTAGAGTTTTTTAAAATAGAAAAATATTAGTTTATAATACTATTACTACTAGAATATTATAAATATATACTTTAAAACTTATAATAAGTTATTATATACTAAGTAATATAGTTACTACTAGTACTAAGCTTTTATTAAGTTATTTAAACTATTTAATTAAGATTTTTTTTTAATATATTTATTAGTTTACTATAAAAAAATCTAAAAATTTAATAGATTATACTTTTATATATCTATAATATAATATAAGAATCTTTAACTTTAGTAATAATATATAGTAAAAGTAATAAAAAGTAAATTTAAGTAAAAATAATATAATTACTTTTAGCTTCTTATATTTATAACTTTAGTTATACTAGATCTATTTAGGTAATTTTTAGTAATTCTTAAAAACCTAGTCTAGGCCTTAAAATAAACTTAGATTTTATTAAATCTAACTATATAAATAAAAGTTACTAGAAAAGAAAGGTATAGTTAGAAATATAAAGTAATTCTAGACTACTTACTAGTTTAAGCCGCTTACTAGTAGATAATATTATCTTCTACTATACTAGTAAGTATATAAGATATTAGGTACTCCTTGTCTTCGCCTTCGCGTTCGTCTTCACCTTTGCTATCTCTACTACATACCCTCCGTCGCAGCTTGGTCTTCCTCACTATCACCATACAGAGCAGCATCCTGAGCCTCGATATCCGCCTCACCCAGTCCACGTTTGCGCATGGCGTCCCTGTACGTGTCGTAATAGACCCTCGTCGCAGTCATGCCAGGTCGAACGAGCATCCGGCACGATTCGCCGGCGTCGCACATGTAGTAGTCGACCTTGAGCGTGATACCGACGCGGAACAGTGTGTCGACCAGCGACCTCAGTAGATGGACAGCTGGTTCGTTCATGGCGAAGGAGCGTGACTCGCTGTCGATGGTAGAATGAGGCCAGTCCTGCAGATTGATGGAGACGCGCAGTTCCTTCATCGGGAAGGAGGCGATAAGTCGCTGCAGACCGCCTGCAACGTCAGAGCGAGTCTTGCTGGTCTCCAGATGCGCAGCGTACATCAGCTTGACTAGCTTCCACCCGATGTCCCCGATGTCTAAGAAGTCCAGTTGGGCCGGGAAGTAGTCAGTGGTGCCCGCGAGATCTGGCACGTGGTCCTGAGGGGAGCCTTCCGCTGGCGCTCGTATGACGAGGTCGTAATCGAGACCGAGGTCCTTCAGCCGGGGGAACGAAGCGAACGACGCGAACGGAACGAGTGTTCTCTTCGCGCATGAAATGCGTGCCATGTCCATCCACGCAAACTGCTCGAGGAGGGGTAGATGTTCTAGCATAGCTTGCTGAAGCCGGCGATAGTCGTATACGCTCGGAGGGTAAACGTGATGGAAGGCACCGCTACTCCCGACGCCATAGACCCGGAAGAACTTCAAGTTTGAGAGCCACGATGACTTGATTGTGGCTTCCAATACATTTGGGTCCAGATCAACGTTGTGGAAGTAGAGCGCGCCGAGTGCGCTTGTATTGACCTGGGAGCGCATAGGAACCGTGGGGCAGTTACACCCACCGTATATCTTTAGATCCCTGAGGCCGGGTTGTACCATGACACGCGAGGAAGATTCATAGCCTCCAAGATGATACAGCCGAAAAGTGTCCAGTTGCCAGAACTGCTGAGCGGCCTCATCGATCATTGACATTTGGTTTCCAAACAGCGCCAGTGTGACAGGTAAAGGATGAAGCGCAGAGAGTTCCAAATGGATGTAGGTAACTTCGGGCACTAGACAGAGGAGCAGCGAAAGAGCGCCGTCGAAGTATGGGAAGGGCTGGAACACCTTGGAGAACCATATTGTTCGGTATTCGTGGTCGAGATTAAAACGCGCAGCAAGGCTTTCCAGAGCATCTCGGATGGCGGGCATGTACGACCACAAGCGGTCGCACAGTGCGCTTCCTTCGCGACTGGGATGATACGAGACGGCGTGATGCATTTGAGGTGGCGGATTCAGTGGATCGTGGGGGTTGTTTGCATCCTGGAAAAGGCTGAAACGTTTGAGCAATGGGCGAAGATCCTTGCGGCTCAGAAACGTGGTGAGGAGCAATTTGATGCGGTCATGTTCCGTGTCGAAGACCGATATAGTATGGTACAGCAGGGGCTCGCTGACCTTGCGGTAGTACTTGGACACGCGGGTAATTTGACTTCTGTCCGCAACATTCAAGAGCTCGATGATGCGCACATCCAGTTCGGTGGGAAGTGCCTGCAGTGACATGATGTAGATGGGGGTTGCCAAGTTGACTGAAGCTGAGCGGTGTCGAGCGTCAAGACTGCGGGAGTAATACCGACGAAGAGCCAAAAGGGACTGCGGACAAGACCCTCATCGTAGCGCCGGGAAAGTTTGTCACGTGAGTTTGCGCTAAGCACGTCGCACTCGAGTGAAAGTGTACATCCGGTAATTCGGACTTTACGCGAAGGAAAGTGCAATAAGAAGAACGCTTGTGATGCGACGTCGGAAGACCTCGGGAGACTGAAAGCGAGAGCGCTCACCACAATTTTCACTCTAGTAGATCATCACAATCCCACCTCGCTACAACCTTGATGCAACTATAACTCGAAGGTCTGTACGCTACGAAATGCGATCGGCCGGTTATGGTGATGTAGACGAAGGCACGGAGTCTAAAGAAGAGAACAACTAAAAGTGAGTCGAAGAGCGCCAACCGCATACCGTACCTCTCATGAGGAAGTCACGACAGTGTCGCAACACACACCGAGCCACAATTACAAGATGAGAACCAGTACAACACCGTAGCCGAGCGCGAGAGACGACGGAGTTCTTGAAGGACATCTAGACTAAACGAAAGTACGAAAGCGCGTACGGAGAAGCCACCAGGAACGGCCAAGAAGCACGCGCTTGCGGTCAGCCTCAACCGCATGCAACGTCCATCCAACTACGCTCAAGTAGGAGAATAATGGGAGCCACGGCTAAGCCTCACCGCTCGCATCTCGCTGCTGAAGAGCCTTGCAGGGCTGCGCACCCGACATCATACGACCTCATGCGCACGAAAGTTCAGCTTCCAACGCCCAGCTCAGCGTTCAGCCTCACCGCTCGCAAGCTGCCTCCATGAGAGAGATCGACATGAATTTTACTCCAGCAACGTGTATATAAGAAGGTGGGATTAGGCTCTAAGTCATGGTATCCTTCGCGACTCCATCACTGTCTTTCTCTTTGACTAGTCCTCTCTTTTATTTCTTCTCCTGTATCTTACGACCATCGCTTCGCGCAAACTTCCATGTTCTTTCAACCCACCATGCGCTCAGTATTCTATTCTTCTGCAATTGTGTCCACCCTGCTATCCGGCGTCTTGGCTGATGGCGGTTCCTGCGGTACTCCGACCCCAAAGCCAGCCTCATGCCGACCTTCATGGGACTCGACGGCGAAAGCCCCTTCTGTCGGCCGTCTCCGCGCCGGTCTGATCTTCGTCGACTTCATCGACGCTCCCGCCGAAGACCCTTCGCCGCTCTACGCGCCGCTCGCGAAGCAACCCGCAGATCTGTACCGTCAGATGTCGTTCGGCAAGCTAGATTTCGGAATCGTGCCCCTCTTGGACAAGTTCTACCGCATGCCCAACATCTCTGCGGCGTACGGCTTCGCCGATGCCGAAGGTCTGACTGCTGCAGAGCACGGTCGATACATAGCCGACGCGCTTGCCGCTGTCGGTGACGCTTTCGATTTCACGAGCGTCGATATCCTATTCATTGCGCCGCCCAGCGGCGCCGATGAGATCAATCGCTCATCTGCATATAACAACGCCATTAAGGCCTCGAATGGCCATGTGTTCCCATCAGGCACTATCATCACCTTCGGAAACGACCTGTACGCCGAGGGCTCATGGAAGATTGTGAACCATGAGGCGGGTCACACGATGGGCTTGCCCGACTTGTATCCCTACGGCCCCGGCGGCAACGGTCTCTGGGTCGGCGAGTTCGACATGATGGGCATTGTCTGGGGCCAGGCTCCAGATCTCTTCGCGTGGCACAAGTGGCGGCTGAACTGGATTGAAGAGAACCAGGTGGACTGCGTCATCGAGGCAGGGACTACCACGCACCGCCTGAGTCCGATTGAAGTGGATGGGGGCGTCAAGGCGGTTGCTATCCCCGTGAATGCGACAGGCTATGTCATGGCTGAGGTGCGCTCGAAGCAGGGTCTTGACTACGCGGCCTGCGACTCCGCGACTGGCGTGCTGCTTTACACGGCGGATGCGGCACTAGGAAGTGGCAGTGGCTCGATCAGGATTATTGACACGAGTCCTAAGACCTCGGGGTGCGGCAGTGAGTGGAACGGCGCGGTTTTGAACGACGCGCCGTTGCGTGGGGTGGATGCGACATTCGATACGCAGCTAGGTGTGAAGGTGAAGATTGTTAGTCAGGATGGAGACGAATATGTTATTGAGGTTGAGAGAGAAGCCACGTGGTAGTCGGAGGATAGTCCACAGTGCGTAGGAAGAGAACCATTACTTATACGTTGCGTAAGCTTATAGAAAATTCCAAACCATCAGCTTACCGATATCACTTCAAGAACTCGCCATCCGTCTTCGCCAGCACCTCATCATAATAGCTCTGGAACGCCAGCCACCCCTTCTCTGGCGTACCCACCTGCCTATACGTCTCCGCCGCCTCCTTATCCCCAATGATTCTAGGCTTATGTCCGCTCCCCGCACTCGCCGCATCCACCAGCAGCTGCGCCTGGCACGTCTTATCAAGGCTCAAAAACCAGAATGCCGCCTCGTCCACGGTTTTGCCCACCGTCAAGATGCCATGGTTCTGCAGAATCGCTGCTTTGCCATCCCCCAAGGCGTCGGCGATGCGTTCGCCTTCTTCGCTAGCGAGCACCATGCCGCCAAAGTCCTTATACACGCCATGGCTCCTATAGAAGCGCACGCTGTCCTGCGTGAGCATATCCAGCTCCCGCCCAAACGCGCTGAACGCCTTGCCACATACGCTGTGCGCATGACACGCCGCATCGACGTCCGGCCGCCTCTTGTGTATCGCGCTGTGTATCGCAAATGCCGCCGAGTTGATGGGTTCGTTGCCCTCCACAACCTCGCCCTGCTCGTTCACGAGTATCAAGTCGCTCACGCGAATTAGCGAGAAGTGTGTCGACAGTGGGTTGAGCCAGAAATGGTCGGTGAGAATGGGGTCGCGCACGGAGATGTGGCCAGCAACGCCTTCATCGAAGCCGCGCGAGGCGAAGATGCGGTATGCGGCTGCGAGGTGCTGTTTGCGGTACAGGCGCTCGTCTTCGAGGGAAGAGAATTTGGGATAGGCTCGTATGTTGAGGGATCTGCCGGTGGTGGTGCGGCCCATTGCTGCGACGTGCTGGTTCGAGTGCGATTCGGCGTGGTCAACTCGTACGCCGGCCGCGACTGAGGCTTGGTGCGGTTTCGAGGATGTTGCGAGCGCGCGATGGCGTAGTGAGACATGCCATTGCGGGCGTGGTGTGGATGGTATAGCAGCGCGTGGCAGAAGGCGTGATGACAGGCGTACTGTATGCATCATCAGTGCTGTGAGTTAGTCGTTCGTCTGAAGAGCTTGATCAAAGAGTTGTATAATATGCGGAGAGCGACAGCTTCCCCGCAATCGCGTGCCGGATATAAGATCCGTCGGATATGTCGACAAACGCATGTTATTCGTCATCACTACTACTATGCGATGCCGCAAGCAAAGTGAGGGATGGCATCGATGGTGGGAGCAGAAGGGACTGACTGGTGACGGGTGGACCTCTTTCTGCTGACGTAATAGCTGCACTAAGCTTCTCACTCCACCGTCAAGCTTTCTTCTCCACTCCCACTCCCACTCCGACGAACGAAACATCATGCTCCACTTCATGGTACTGGCCAGCAACAAGCCTGATCCAGCACATTTTCCTCATGCATCATACCTTATCCGCGACTTTACGCTGCAAAACAGTCTCGATCACCACACAAATGAGTTCGGGGAATTGACATTAGGATTACTTAGACTGTAAAACGCTTCAATGTTCTGCTCAAAGTCGCTAGCTATCCATGGCGTCTTCGACGTGGCATATGCGAGGAGACTGTACTTTCATGAGCCCGAAACTAACGACCATGCACGATGAGCTGTTTCTCCTTCCAAGGTTCTTCAGACCCAGAACGACATCGAGCAGTTGAGCATGTCAGCAACAATGTCTGCAGGCATGAGAGCCAACCACTGCGTCAAAGAGACATCAACAACGCGTTCAGACCTGTATATCTCGATAAACGTCAAATTCTGCGTCGCCGAGGTGTTCTTGATATAATAGCATGAGATGCGTCAGTCACTGAATTGGTGCTTCAAGAGGTGAATTCACATACCAGAGTTGTGAGGGAAAGCGGTGGTGCGCTAGGCTTGAAGTTGAGAGTGCGTGAATTAGCATTGCCGGTGAAGATCGCAGCGCGAGCTTCGCCGGCGTAGAAATACAGCCACTCCTCGGACTGAGGCAAAGTGTCAGTCGGATCTCACGGTCATGGCTTGAAGAAACCTGACAGTAGGATGCGAGTGCAACTCTCTAATAATCTTAGACTCTATAGTTGTAAACAATTAACTTAATTAATCTTTAGCGCTAGAGTTAAGTTAATTATATATTAGAAGCGCTCTAGTTAGATTAATTAAGTTAAAAAGAGTTTTAGATTAGTTAATTAGTAATTAGTTACTTAATTAGTATTATATAGTATATATATATAATAGCTTAGTAGTAAAATCTAAAGTTATAAAAGAGTACTTAATAGAAAAGAATTTTATAGAGAAGTATTTTATAGAAGAGTATTTAAAGAAGTATTTAGAAAAGTACTTAATAGAGGAGTATTTAATAGTAATTACTAATCTTAAGAGATAACTTAATACTTAATATTAGCTATTATAAGATTATAAATATAATACTAAAAACGTACTAAGCTTATAATTAATAGCTTAATAAACTTCTAAACTTTAATTTACTATAATAATATAATAATAATAATAATAATACTTCTATTACTACTATTATTACTTATTACTACTTATATAACTACTACTACTACTCTATATATTATTTAAAATACTCTTTAACTTACTTTACTACTTATACTTATATTAAGAAATATATTTATATAATAGAAAGATAAGTTAGTAAAATCTATACTTTTAGTAAATTACTTTAGTATAGTATAAAGTTAATTTAAGCTATTAGTATAATCTTTTATATAGTTATAAACTTAAAACTTTATAGTAAGCTTATAGTCTTTTAACTCTTAAGTATAAAGTATTATTTATTATATTATAGTACTATAGCTACTATAGCTACTACTACTACTAAATATATTTAATATATACTAATTATTTTATTAGTACTTTTATTTTCTAAAGTATTATCTAGTAGTTAAAAGCTCTAGTTCTATCTTATCTTATATTACTTATATATATATAATAGTAATACTATAGTTTAGTAAATTTTACTAAGTTTTATAGCTTTTTACCTTTTATCTTTATTATATTAGACTTACTTAATTTACTTATCTAAACTTATATAGCTTACTTATATACTATCTTTATTATTTACTTTATACTAAGCTACTAGTATAGTACTATCTCTAAAGAGTATATAAAAGCTACTTCTTTTATTTTTTTAATACTATTACTACTTTTAATAGTATAGCTTTTCTCTAGTTTAACTCTATTACGCTTCTTAGCTCTAGCTATAGATATTATATTTACTATACTATAGATATACTTCTACTTTTATCTTTAGATAAAGTATATAAATTATAGCTATATTAAAAGTAAGATATTTTATATATTTATAGTAGCTAAGTTTATCTTCTATACTCTCTAAGTATATACTTAGCTTTTTACTTTTAGCTAACTATACTTTAAGATATATACTTTTAAGTAGTATTAGGCTAAGTATAGTCTTTACTTACTAAGTATACTAAAAGTAGTTAATAACTAGTATTTAAATACTTATAATAAACTAGTAACTAGTAGCTTTATTAACTACTTTACTATTAAAGTTATTATTCTTTACTATAAGTAACTATAGACGTTTTAGAGTTAAAGTTCTTTAATAAGTTAGTATAATAATAGCTTACTATTAGAAAGCCTTTTTTAAGCTTACTTATAGACTTTATAAGCTTATTTTAATATAGCTAATAAGCTTATTTTAATATAGCTAACTAGATTATTCTAGTATATATATATATAGTAGTTTTAGTATAGGGCTAGTATAGTAGTTATTTTAGATCTAGCTAAGTACTTCTCCTCTCTTCTTTAAGCTATACTAATACTTACTAATAAGCTTATCTTAACGCTTAAGCCTATTTTAATAGCTAATAAGCTTATCTTAATATAGCTAATAAGCTTATCTTAATATAGCTAATAAGCTTATCTTAATATAGCTTATAAGTCTATCTTAATATAGCTAATAAGCTTATTTTAATATAGTTAATAAGCTTATTTTAATATAGCTAACTATACTATTTTAGTATATATATATATATATATAGTAGTTTTTTTTCTAGATCTAATAGTCTTAACTTAAGTAGCTATTATAGCGCTTATATTATTAACTAGAGTAGCTATTATAGTACTTAATCTTAATAGGTAGCTATTATAGCGCTTAAAGTTTTAGTAATAAGTTTAGAAGTATAGTAATAGCTATAAAAAAACTTAAAGTAACTATTTACTAGTAGTTTTATATAAATAAAGCTTTAGTTAATACTTACTACTCTTCTTAGCTAGCTTAATATAAAGTTTATTTAATTATCTAATAAGAGTTAGTAAGTAAAGAGAGTATACTTAATATTTAGAGTAACTTAGTTTTAGTTTTAAGAATCTTTTAATTAAAGTAAGAATACTAAACTAGAGCTTATTAAACTAATTACTAATAGTAATTATTTAAGAGATTTTAAGTTATAAAGTATTATATATAAGGCTTTAAGGTATATAAAGTATTATTAGTAGCTTATATATAAGGCTTTAAGGTATATAAAGTATTATTAGTAGCTTAGCTTATATATAAAGCTTTTAAAGCGTATAAAGTATTATTTATTAATTATATTATATATATAATATTAATTATATTATATATATAAGCTAGTATAAGAGTATAGAGTTAAAGTATAAGTATAAGTATAGCTATAAAGTATAATATATTAAAGTATATTAAAGTAGCTTAATTAAGAAAGCTATAATAGTAGCTATAATAATATAAGTTTTCTTCTATTTTACTCTATTATCTAACTTTATATAATAAAGCTATCTATTATAGCTAAATACTTATAAGCTCTTACTTCTAGTACTACTCCTACTAAATATATACGCCTATTATAATTATTTTAGTATATACTTCTACTATTTTTCTAATACTTATTTTAGCTTTTATTTTAGTATATATCTTAGTATATATTATTACTTTATAAAACTCTAGTAGCTATAAGCTAGGCTACTAAGTCTATATAAATATTTAAGTTACTACTTAGAAAGTTATAACTAGAAAGTATAATTAACTTACTTATTAAGAGTAGTATTACTAAAATAGTAGCTATAAGTACTATTAGTATAGCTAAAGATAAAGATATAAATAAAGTTATAAGTATAGATAGAGTTATAGATATAGATAAAGATATAGATAGAGATAAAGATAATAGAGATAAAGATATAGATAGAAATAGTAATAGTAATAAGTAGTATAAAAGTCTTACTAATAACTTTAAAAGTATTAATTAAATACGTCTATAAGAGTTTATTAAGTCTTTATTAATACTTAAAAGCTATAAAAGTTAGATATTTTAATATAGCTATTAAGTTATTAAGAAAAAGAACTTATCTTATACTTAGTTTATATATAAATACTACTATATTAATAAAATTATTAGTACTAGACTATTTAATATTTTAAGAGCTACTTTATTAGCTATAGCTTATTTTAGCTCTTTAAAATAAAGTTATAACTTTATAAAAGATAGTTTAAAACTTCTTTTATTTCTTAGTAGAAAGTAGCTCTTACTATACTAAGTATTAGGTTCTAGTTATTAGATTCTCTAAGCTATTACTAATATAATAAAAAACTTTAATATATAAGGCTTTTAAACTATAGCTATTCTTTAGATTATAGATAATAACTACTTTCTATATAAGCTTTTAATACTAGCTTTTTATAAGATAATCTAATTTACTAATCTAGAAATAGAAGTAGCGTTATAAGTAAGTTACTTAAGTATTACTACTTTTATATTATAGTTATATAAGTTTTTCTAGCCTTAAGTTATCTTAGCTCTCTTAAATACTACTAGTAAGATCTATATAAGCTTTAATAGTTAGATAATAAAGAGTAAGAAGTATAGCTTCTATAAAGTTATTATCTACTTTACTAATACTTTTAGAGTAATATATAATTTACTAATTAATTTACTTTAGCTATTAGGCGCCTATATAAGTATAGCTATTACTATAGCTATTTTAGTAACGCTCTTATCTTTTAGAGTAATATTAAACTAACTAAGTTATTTTATACTTAATAATACTACTAATAATAATACTATAGTAGCTACTCTTATAGCTAACTATAACTTTAATTTTACTTACTAATACTTTTAGTATAAGTACTATATACTTAACTTTATTAGCTAAGTACTTATATTTAGTACTAATATAACTATATATAAGAATACCTTTAAGTACTATATAGAAGAAGAGTTATATATATATAACTAGTACTAAAATAGCTCTATTAGTATCTTTTTTAATATTATTAACTATATTAAAATACTATAATAGTATAACCTCTTTTAAAAATACTAATATACTATAAATAGCTACTTCTCTATTTCTAAGTAGCTTAAACTACTTAAGCTAGTTAAGCTAGTTATTACTTAATAGAACTTAGTATATATAGCTCTTAAGCGTACTATATATCTATAAGATATATTTAATTACTATACTAAATACTATATTAATAAACTTACTATTAAAAATATAAATATAGTAAGGTATAAGAAAAAGCTTATAGAAGTACTAAAATAGATAAGATTAGAAAAACTTACTACTACTAACTAAGTAGTAATTATAGAGTACTAAGAAGCCTTAAAGCTACTTAAAAAAGTAACTTTATACTTTAAAAGCTATAATAATAAGCTTAATAATAACTATAAATATAAAAAGGCCTATAGTAAGAATAGTAAATATAGTACTATCTATAAAATTATACTAGTATATAAATATATTCTTAACTACTTTAAAGAATATACTTATTTATATAAAAATATTAACTTTATTACTTATAAAAAAGTACTAGAGAATTACTTTAAAATAAATATTAACGCTACTTAGTATAAAGTAGATACTTACTATATAAAACTTAATACTATACTTATATACTACGCTACTATATACTTCTACTTATACTATAAATACTACTATAAGAATAGCTAGACTAATAAGCTAAAGTAGTTTAAATAAGTAAATACTAGCTTTTAAGAGCTCTAAGTAGAGTATAAGCTTTAATAGCTATACTTATTATATAAAGTTATACTAATAAGTAGCTTAATTAAATAAAGTAATTAGTATCTATATATACTATAGTAGTAATACTAAAGTTTTACTTAATAAGTTTAAAAGCTAAAAACTATATAAGCTAGTATAGATAACTAAGTAGTATAAAGTAAATAGTAATCTAGTCTTATACTAGCTATAGCTATAGCTAAAATATTCTAACTTATTATAGTTTACTATTAATATTATAATAATCTTAGTATTAAGCTATAATTATAAGTAACTCTTTAGTAAGCTAAGTAATATACTTAAGCTTAAGTATTATAGTATAAAAAGTAAAGTACTTATAGCTTTCTAGCTAGTATACTTATAAGTAAAAGCTAGATTTAAAATACTAAGTATAATAAATAAGATAGATATCTTAGATAAAGAAATATTTTAAGAGTTTAGTATATATAAGTAAGATACTCTACTAGTATAAATAATATAGTATAGTAGTATAATATAATATTTTATTAAAATATACTTTAACTTATACTTTATAACTATCTATTAAATACTTTTCTATAAAATACTTCTTACTTACTTATAAGTATCTTTAAAAGTCTTTAGCTATAAGACTTAGACTTTAAGATTTTTTACTATTTATAATACTAACTAATTAGTATAATTAACTTAATTAATTTTTACTTTTATAATTAAGTTAATTACTAATTTTTAAAGCTATAAATTAAGTTACTTAGTTAGTAAGAAGTAATTAACTTAATTAATTAGGTTAATTAAGATTAATTATTTATAACT
>Ga0210040_10005365_pt1 | contig 16366 bp, 21 predicted proteins | sample CryGeyCG12114_NA_FD_185462 | JGI IMG/M metagenome (GOLD analysis project Ga0210040, IMG submission 185462) | Groundwater microbial communities from aquifer - Crystal Geyser CG19_WC_8/21/14_NA (SPAdes) (version 2) | ecosystem: Environmental > Aquatic > Deep subsurface > Groundwater | place: USA... | reverse complement strand
TTTATTCAATATTAAATATGGCCAGCCTGTTCATTTTCGATGATGCTTGTACATTACATAATTTTGTATAAATGCAAACAATGAAAAGTCTAAAAGTACGGCTCTTTCATTTAAATTTTGGACGAAGGAATATTGATCGATGCATCTTGGAATAAAATATACTCGATATCATAGCTGGGCATTTCAGTTACCCTTCCTTCACCCCTCCTTCCTTCTCAGTTTATTTTTTGCCGTTTCCTTCACCTTCCTTCAGAAGGGTAAAATTTTGGCCCAAATCTCAAGAATCCTTTTTTACCCCTTCCTTCTGAAGGATTCGTTCAAAAAGGCTCAAATATTTTTCTAATCAAAAGTATACTTGGCGGCAAATATGAAATAAAATTTAAAGTTTGTACAACTTTGACGTCTGTGCGCGAACTTGAAGGGATTTTTTCCAACAAACGTGCGCAGCATGAAATTTTTTGTAAAATTATCCCCGAAATGGCCAATTTTTGTATAAAAATGAACGATTTTGAAAACTTGAGAAGGCCTTCTCTAACCCTTCCTTCTCAAAATTTCAAAACCAGCACCTTCCTTCGTTTTTCCTTCTGAAAGGGTTTTTTGAACCAGCCCTTCCTTCTCCTTCCCTTCTATGCCTTAAAAAAAACCAATCCTTCCTTCACCCTTCCCTTCTCCGACCCTTCCTTCTGAAGGAAGGTGCCCAGCTATGCTCGATATACTCATATCTCCATATCTGATCTGCCTTCCTTACTATGATTTCAACTTACTGAAATCTTTCAAATATTCAAATCTCGAACAAATCCAGAAAAAAATGCATGGACTGCGGAAAACAACTTACAAAACTGCATAAATATTTTATTAAAATTCTCCCTCTCACTTTTGACATAATATATAGTTCAAGCAGACGAACTAATCAACCAGGTTAACTATGCAACCTTAGTTCTTCCACTTGTAAATAAATCTAGGACGCAGAGTGAAATGAATAAAAAAGAGTAATTGAATGAAAAAACATTGAATATTACGCCACAAACCTATCCCTTAAGAATTACAGACAGAAGTTAAAATACCGTTCTAAACTAAAGTAAAATGAAAAGTAGCAGCAGGCGATGGAGGCGGACAATTTTGCATATTTACATTCTCAAAAGAATTTTCATGCGAGTTTGTTTGTATTGGTATAGAAGGCTGACTTTGGCCTACCATAGTTGATATAGAATATGGTTGATTTTGGGAATCCTCAGTGTGACGCAGCTCATGTTTCTTCAGAGCACTTTGTTGATTGAATCCTTTGTCACAAAAAGTGCATTTGAATTTAAGCTTACTTTCATGCTGTGAGAGCATATGATATCTGAGAGAAAATGGGTCCTTTAAACGCTTTTGGCATTTTTCACATTCGTATGGCTTTAAACCTAGCTCTTTGAAATGCTCAGCATGCCTATGGTATCTGAAATACTGAGCTGAAAAAAAAGATTGGTCACATAGCTCGCACACGTACTCCTCAATATTTTCGTGACTTTTTTTGTGACTTCGTAGTTGATTTTTCCATAGAAAGCATTTTCCACAGTCTTTGCACTTATATTTGCTGAAGTCAAATTTGGTACGATGTAATTTATGAATTCGTGCAGCATGAATCGTTAGAAGATGTCTTCCACGAAACTTTTTGCCGCATACTGTACACTGAAAAGGTCTTGCGCATCCTTCGTTTTTAAAATAAGATACCACTTCAATGTATAAATTATAGTGATCAGTTGAGTTAAAATGTGAAATATCGAGGAATTACCTTGATGATTTTTATAATCATGAGCTGCTTTTTGAGCTTGAGATCCAAATATAATTTTACATTCATCACAAAAGTAAGGCAAGTCCATGACCCGTATTTTAATTTCATCTTTTTTATGGTCCATTTCATCAGTTTTGTCAGGACAATTACTTTCATGCACACATCTCGAAAAGTTTCTGAAAAAAAACTCACTGCAAAAAGAACACTTGTAGGGGTTTCTGAATCCTAAAAAGAAAAAAGAAACTCTTACTGCCTCATTTTAAATTAGGTCATATTTGAATTTGGACTAACATAACATGCACATTTCATAAACTAAAAAAATAATATTTATAACCAGAATGGATCCTCAGGATGTGTTCACTCAGTGTGCGCTTAGTGTGTGCCTGATACCCGCACTGTGAACATTCATTGACACGAAAGTTTTCAAACGGCTTGCTAAATCCAATCTGCGTAGATTTGTCAACTTCTGAAAGATTGGGTGATTTTTTTTTAGGTTCAATACCATGAGCTGATTTCTGATGCATTTCGAAATAAATTGATGATGAGTAGGATCTGCCACACTCGGTACATTCATAAGGTTTCTTTTTGCCTATAAAAAATATTTAAGTTGCTTGACAAATATGAAGGTATTATATCACTCTACTACCCTACCATCTTCCAAATCAATTGAAATCAGCTTTGAGCTTACCATAGTGAACCTTCTCTAAATGCATTCGTTTTTTCTCCTCAGATGGGAAAATCCACCTACAAGAATCGCAAAAATACTTCACAAGCCGTTCATAATACTCCTTTTCTGTTTCCCCTCCTTTGAAATTGAACGATTTTATGGGGCGTGATTTATAAACACATCTAAAATTTTCATGTCCATTTCTGCGTATTAATGAAACATGTGCATCAAAGCAATATCTGCAAGTGTACGCATTTTTTATATCTGTAAAATCAATTAAAAATACAATTAACATTATTCATAAACTATTTTTTTTCAGAACAAAACGTATGCAGTTTTTTTAAAGGAACTATAAACTTACTCATATGCTTTTTCAGCACGTGGTCATCTTTGCTCCACCGAGTGGTAAACTGGTAACCACAGACAGAGCAAACCAAAGAAGAAAAATCCTCTTCTTCTTGAATCAATATAGAATCTTTTGAGTTTCGTATCATTAAACCATGAAAATCTATTAAAATCAAGTTTTATTAATGAATCACTGTAAATAATTAAGACTTAAACTTGAACAAATACAAGATTGTCGCATTAAATTCGGAAACCTCATTTTCGGAAGGTAAATTCTCGAAATGAAATGCCCATGGAAAGCATCATATTCGGAAAATCTTGAACTCGGTTTACTAATGCTAATTTTCCAGTCCGTGGAATGTGAACGAGAGAGTTAAAGAACGGTTACCTAGAACCAACAACTGTGTGGAAGGCTGGAACAATCGATTAAATAGCTGCTTTCCTTGCCATAATCCGGGATTTTATTGAAATAATAAAAAAAGAACAACAAGCTACGGAAGATATGGCCCTCAAACGGCTCTCTGGTGTTTCAAAAATAAAAAACAAAAATGCCAGGCATGGTTACTGCCTGCTGTAGGTAGCAGTTACGAAGACAAATCGTTGGGCGATTATTTGGTAGCTGTAGCACATAATATGCACTCTGCGAACTTTAAGAAAAGAAAAGCGTCTGAACAGGAGTAAATCCCTACCCTAGTATTAGTTCTCGAATAGTAAAAATAGTAAAACCTATTTTTTTGCTTTAAGAATGTAATAAAATGTGAATCAGTTGTGATAGTCTTACTTAGTAAAACATTACTTATGGTTTTCCGAATATGATGCTTTCCGATTATCATACCTTCCGAATATGAAGCGTTCCAAAGCAAATACCAAACACAAATCATCCTTACGTAAACTTTTCTTCTCTTCACTTGGAAATATAATTCTGCACCTTCCGCAGAAGTATTGAACAAGTCGCTGATAGTACGTCTTTATAGTATCACCGTCCTTAAAATCAAATGTTGTAACAGGATTCTGTCTTTTGCTACATGGAGCTTGTTCATGTTCATTTCTTTTCGAAACGGCCTGGTAAGGAGCATAGCAGTATCTACACCTGAACGGGTTTTTCACGTCTACAAAAAAGTTCAAAATTTGTTCGAAATCGTAATTCAAAAAACTCCAAGTCGTATTGACGGAGCGGATAAAACTTACTAATGTGCATTTGTAGCACATGGTCATCTTTGTCCCAGGACGAAGGAAACTTAATATTGCAATAAAAACATCGTAAGGAAGAAGTATCAACTGGAGTATGTTCGTAGTCGGAAAACAGTATTGGTAGCAGGTCTTTATTACGTTTCTTTTTGTTAGTTTCACACTTTGCATACTTTTGATGATTTTGAAGCCCAGTGAGCGTCCCATACTTTTTGCCACACTCGTGACAAACTAATGGTTTAGGATTCCCTACAAGGAACAAGATCACATTCCTCAAGTATGCTTAAATGATGGGTTCTAACTATGTACTGAATATTTAATACCTTTGTGAAATCGTTCTATATGAACAGATTTTTCATTAGATGTTGCAAACAATTGACTACAATCTTTGCAAAAGAATTCAGGCTCTATGAAATTACGATCACATTCAGGGTATAAATCAGGGCTCGGCTGTATTTTACATTCCATTTGGTGCTCATTTCTACGTCCAACGGAGTTAAAATAAGTCCCACATTGTTTGCATTTGTGTGGATTAAAGAAGCCTGAAATGGAAGTTAAAAAATGATTTTCACTTTAAATCAATTAAGCAAAAGTTGTGAATTCTCAGTAAAAAATTACCTAAATGACGGCCGAGTACATGTACACTTAGTTTCTCGGTTGTAGAGAATTTTTTAAGGCAACGAGGACAAGGCATGAGCTTATGATCAACGTCTGCTAATGCATCTTTTCCCTCTTCAGCCCGGATGGCCGGAAGAGTTTTAGCTTTAGCCTTTCTTGGAATAGATTCTTTGTCGAGCTTCCTTTCTGTAGTAGCCGTAAACCTATGAGATGGTCGGACGGAATGACGTTTACTCCCTTTTCTTTTACCATTTCTGGCCTTCTTGGGTTTCGAAGAAAGTTGCACGTCGTAGTCTCTAAAAAATAAAATTTTAAAATTACAAAAAGAAAAAAAATCAAATGTAACTCCCAAAATATCCATACATTAACTTTTAACCTGTCATCCATTTCATTTTCTTCTCCCATTAAAAAGCTTGAACAAGGACTTGGAACTGAATCATAGTTTTCAAGTGATTGAAGGGATAATTCTTCTTGTTCTGCCACCATTATTTCCTTCTCAACTTCTTTACTATGCGAGGCAGAATCCGATTGACCACATCTGTAAGAGGTCTGCACATACTTTTCATGATGCTCACAAAAAAGACAAGCCTCAGACTTCAATTGGTTATCTGCAAAAAAATACTAGAAAATTATATACTTCTATTTATCATATGAAGTATAAAATTAATTGAACGGGTTTTCAAGTAAAACCAACCAAACAAAAAGTCTACCAGTCTTGCCTTTGATAATGTTGGAAAATATTGTATACGCTGACTTCTGCGGGAAATGTTTAGCCAGAAATTTTGCATCGTTTTCTGCATGAATCTGAAAGTCTGATCGAAGAGTGTCAACCAAGATATTATACGCTTTCATATGCGCTCTCAATTCTTGATGAGCATGAAAGACTTGCTCCACCCTTGATTTACATTTTCGACAGAAAGAGATTCCCCATTCTGTAGGGTTTCCTTGTTCTTTTAAATATTTACAACACAAACTTGATGGCATATTAAACACGTTCTGCAGCAAGAATATAATTTGCAGTTGACTATTTGGTGACTCGACAACATCATCGGATAGTATTCGTACGTCATGATTTCTATCAGCCATTTTGGGGCACAGAAAGCACCCATGCTTCCTTTCTTGATTTTTCCCCATGGCTTTATACTTTCAAAGTCCAAATGGGCAGTTTTATGAAACGATAGGAAAAAGCGTCCTGAAGTTGAATGACGTTGATTGACGGGTCTCTGTAACAACAGGATGCTACTTTCGCGGTTTCGCTTACGCGTTCGCAATAAAATTTTTATATTTCAAATTTCCTAATTCCCCTCTTTACACACTCAATGGCTGTTGGCATTGTACTATTGCACACGGAATGACGCGGTTTTTTCTTCGTTGACTTCGCGTTCAGTTTATAAACAATTCTAAAATCGTTAAATTACACAAAAAATTAATTTCGAACATTTATGTCTGCAACAATACGTTGAAGGATAGATAGTTGAGAAGTCTATTGAAAGCACGAGTTTAGTACACCGTCAAAACTTCATATTTGCGGACGTATAGTTACCAGTTTTGTTTTTTGATCATGTTCGCTCGTCGCGAAATTGTCCCTCCATCCAAATGAGCCAATTGAGGGCAGGGAACGCATCCATGTTTTAATTTATGTTTTTTTCGAGAGCTTTTTCCGCCACTGATTTCTATTTTGGTTTTTCATGTATCTGTCTATCTGTTTCAATATCTCTTTATAAGCCCGCAGTTTAATTTTCGGTTTTTTCTTGTTGTTAATATTTTATAATTTAAATATCCTATTCCCACTCTTCACAACACTCAGTCAGTGGTAGGTCATGTTCAGTCGGAATGGCATAGGCATAAAAATGAACCAAAAAACATTTTCAACTGCAGCTGTGGTGGATTGCATATTGCTATTTCACATCGTAGAAAATGCAGCAGTTAGCAGTTTTTACTTCCAGCGTGAGACCGCCTTTGCTGTTTAATGGGGAATGGAGAACGGGGAATCAATATTTTCAAGTAATATTGCAGGAACCCTTTAAATAATCTTTCATTCTTTGCATAAAATTACCAAGTGGTCAAGCACCCATTTACAGTTCAGTTACCTATTGTATCAAATCAGTGCGTTTCAAATATGTTGAGCTAATTATCTTGAGAATCTTGACTAGCCGGGCGGGGCCCAATGGCCCTAGTAGCCAGACTCACTCTTACCAGAAAAATTTAAAACCTGCCAAATTTTCAATGATCCACTGACAAAATGATAAAGAGAAAGTGTAGAATAACAGAAAAAAACTCCCTGTAGAGTCGTTTATCACATATCACATTCTAAAATCCTGCTGTACGTCAGATTTGGCACGTTTTGAATTGAGCCCGTAGGAGTGGGTCAGATCTGACAGGGCCAGCGCCAGTTGGCCCGGCTAGTGTTTTATTAAAATTTCCAGCAAAAGGAAACGTAAGTTGAAAGTGCACTCACGTCACGACTCACAACTTAACCAAACTAAGGCAAGGTACACAAATAGAATAAATAAAAACTAGGTAAACTATTTAAAAAACTCTATTTCACTATCAAATGACTAAACTGGGACAATAAATCAATCTAATTATAAACGAACACCTCAAATGTCGCAGTGAGAATTGCACAAAAACGAAAGTATACAAAATGATATATTAAAAAACTAATGATTGACTACAGTATTGTAAAATGATGCGGAGCAGCAGGCGAATCATGTATTTTTGCGTGCACATTTTCCATGGGTTGGTCTCTTAAATTGTCATATAAACTTGGTGTATGTATTGGTGTAGAATGTATTTGGACTTGGGATGCCTTTGTTTGTGGATAATCGGTGTTTTGCCACGACGAAGCAACTGGGTCCCATGGTTCTGGTTCTTCTCGTCCAGAAGCATCATCCCCACTGCCACTAGCATTTGTGGAACCAAGGTTGGTCACAGGAACTAATTTAGTGAAAGACCTTTGGTCATGCACATTCCTCATGTGCAGAGTCAAGTAGTCCGAGACTGGGAACCCTTTGGAGCATAGTAAACAAACATATTTGTTGACATCATTTTCATGAACTTCTTCATGTCGCTTCTTTTTGTATAACTGTGCAAAACCACGTCCACAAAATTTGCATTTATGTGGTTTAAAACCAGTATGGGTGTTGACATGACATTTTAGTGCACTAGCTGCTCTAAATCGTCTTTTACATACGTCACATTCGAACGGTTTTTCTCCGGTGTGACACTGCACATGTTTCTTCAGTGCACTTTGTTGATTGAATCCTCTATCGCAAAAAGTGCATTTGAATCTAAACTTTTTTTCATGCTGTGAGAGCATGTGATATCTGAGAGCAGAGGGGTCCTTCAGAAGTTTTTGGCATTTGTCACATTGGTATGGCTTTAAACCTAATTCTTTGAAATGCTCAGCATGCTTATGATATTTTAGATACTGAGACGAAGTAAAAGATTTGCCACATAGTTCGCACATATAGTCCTTGATATTCTCGTGAGTTTTTTTGTGAGTTCGTAATTGATTTTTCCATAAAAAGCACTTTCCACAATCTTTGCACTGGTACTTGCTGAAGTCAAATTTGCTACGATGTAATTTATGGACTCGTGCGGCGTGAATCGTTAGAAGATGTCTTCGACGAAATTTTTTGTCACATACTGTACAATGAAAGGGTCTTGCATGTCCTGTATAAAACAAGATACTATTCAGATTCTACTCTGATACTTTTTTTTGGCAACATAAAATTTGGAGGAACTACCTTTATGGATTTTATTGTCATGAGCGACTTTCAAAACTTCAGTTCCAAATATAATTTTACAGTCTTCACAAAAGTAGGGCAAGTCCATCAAACACATCTCAATGTCATCTTTTTTCTCATCAATTTCAGCAGTTCTGTCTGGACAACTACTTTCATGTACACGTCTCGAAAAGTTTTTGAAAAAAAATTGGCTGCAAAAAGAACACTTGTGGGGATTTTTGAATCCTAGAAACCAAATTGCAACTCTCATTCATTGTCCAATATATGTTTACATCCAATGCACAATCAGTTAGCTAAAATATTAGCACATCAAATTACCATGATGAGTCCTCAACACATGTTCACTCAAACCGCGCTTCGTGTGTACCCGGAGTGAGCATTGTGAACATTTCAATAAACTGGAGCTTTCCAGCGAGTTGCGAGATGCAGTTTTGACAGACCTTTCAGCTTTTGGAATTCTAGCTGGAATGTTTTCAGGTTGAATGCCATGAAATGCTTTCATATGAGCATTCAAACTTCCCATTCTTGTAAAACATCGATCACATACTTTACACTTAAAAGGTTTAGTGTTCCCTGCAATAAATAACATTTCGCTTTCGTCATATCATCAAACATAAGGGTAAAGGGAAACTCAACTCAACCTATACTATCGTCTGGTTAGTTGGATTAATTATATATATCCGAATCCAAGTGCATACCATAATGAGTCTTCTCTACATGAATCTGTTTTTTGTCCTCAGAGGGGAAAATCCACTTGCAGTCATCGCAGGAATACTGTACAATTCGTTCATAATAATCCTTTTCTGTCTCTCCTTCTTGAAATCTAAACAATTTAATGGGACGCGCTTTATAAGGACATGCCAATCGTTCATGCTCATTTCTGCGCTTTGTTGAAGTATACGCTGCAAAGCAGTATCTACAAGTGTACGCATTTTTGACATCTGCAAAAATCAATGAAAAACAAAAGCGTTGCAATTCAATCCAACTATTATTTATAGGACTTGGTGTTGATTTCAAAACGTGCTGAAAAACGTACTCATATGATGTTTCAGCATATGATCATCTTTACTCCAGCGATTGGCAAACTGTTTATCGCAAGCAGAACAAATAAGAGAAGCGGAATCCTCTTCCTGTTGCGTGAATATAGAATCTTCTGGCCCTATTAAAGGATTAAAATTGCAATCACCATACACATTCGTAGAATCTCACGCTACAAATGCACTGCACAAGCCAAAATAATACCTTGATGTATCCTTTCCATATGAAAACTTTTCTTCTCCTCACTTGGAAATATGATTCTACATTTTTCGCAAAAGTGTTGAACAAGCCGTTGATAGTACTCATGTACGGTTTCACCGTCTTTAACATCAAATGTTGTCACAGGATTTTGTTGTCTACTGCATGGGATACGTTCATGTTCATTTCTTCGCCTAGTGGAAGTGTACGGTGCACAACAGAATCTACACCTATATGGGTTTCTCACATCTGCAAAAAAAGTTCAAAATTAAGTAAAACTTTACAAATCAAAAAATTAACACTGCTCCCAAGTCAGATGTTTAAATAAACGGGCTATGGAGCTTACTCATATGCAATAGGAGCACATGATCATCTTTGTCCCATGAAGATGGAAACTCTTTACTGCAATAGATACAATTTATGGAAGAATTGTCAGCTAAAGCCTCATCATTCCTGGTAACAATCACTGAGTCTTCATTTTTATTCCAAGAATTAGCAAGGTCCACCTTAATGTGTACAGGGTCTTCATTAGCTTCGTTGCTGCTAGAGTTCGATTCTCCTGCCCCATGCACACTAATTCGATGCTTTTGCACCTCGGCTGGCCTACGAAACCATTTGTCACACTGGTAACAGGCATATGGAAGAGGATTTCCTAAGAATAAACGTTTATCCCTTACATTATTAAATGTGTTAAACATTAGTTCAAACAACCAAAGTAAATACCTTTGTGAACTCGTTCTTTATGAACAGATCTTTCATCGAATGTTGAGAACAGTTGCTTGCAATCTTTACAAAAAAATTTCGGTTTTTTAAAATCAGATTCACATTCAAGGAACAAATCAGAGCTCGGCTGGATCTCACAATCCATTTCGTGGTCATTCCTACGTCTTGTGGAGCAATAATAAATTCCACAGTTTTTACATTTGTAGGGATTCTTAAAACCTGTAATTAAATCATATCTTCTCAGTCAGTGTAACCAGTGATAAAATGATGTTCAGTACGGAATAAAAAAACTTGCATACCGTACTTAGTTTACAACTATTCTAGGATATTTAAAAAACTAGTTAAATTACCCATATGACCACCCAGAATATGTTCACTTAGTTTCTGCTTTGTACTAAATTTTTCAGTGCAATGGACACATGGTATGTCAGCTACAGCTAATGCGTCCATTGTATTATAATCCAGAATGTCACGAATAATAGACTTCGAAGACATCTTCCTTTTATTATTTTTTCTGAGACTTGGACTTGCTTTAGCTTTACCTTTAGTCTTTTTACCTTTAGAAGGAGTTTGGACCGCAACTATAGGCACGGAGTGCCTAAAAAATACAATCGAATTTCAAAAACCGAAAAAATTGAAGTTACTCAAAACTCATTAAAGTTAAACCTGTCAGACTCTTCAATTTCAGACCCCATCTCAATGCTAGAACAAGGACTAGAAACTGCACCTTGGTTTACTGATTGAAGATCCAACACAAATTCCTCTCCAAGTTCTTCGCCGTGACAGTCAAACCAACCCCTCTGGCGAGTAGTCTGGACATACTTTCTCTGTTGCTCGCAAAAAAGACAAGCCTTGGATTTGAATGGGTTGGCTGCAAAATATATTGCCGAAAATAAGATGATAATCAATAAAATCAATAGAATGTAAAATTAAACAGTTCCTCAAATGAACCAAAGAGAAGAAACCAGTGGTACCTTTGATAATACTGGAAAATATTTTACGCGCTGACTTATGCGGGAAATGTTTAGCCAGAAATTTTGCATCGTTTTCTGCATGAATCTGAAAGTCTGATCGAAGAGTGTCCACCAATTTGTTATACGCTTTCATATGCGCTCTCAATTCTTGATGAGCATGAAAAGCTTGTTCAACGCTGGATTTACATGTCCGACAGAAAGATATACCCCAGTCCGTGGGGTTTCCTTGCTCTTTTAAATATTTACAACACAAACTTGATGGCATATTAAACACGTTCTCTAGCAAGAATATAATTTGCAGTTGACTATTTGGCGACTCGACAACATTATCGGATAGTATTCGAACGTCATGATTTCTATCAGCCATTTTGGGGCACAGAAAGCACCCATGCTTCCTTTCTTCATTTTTGCCCATGGCTTTTAAGTTTCAAAGTCCAAATGGGCAGTTTTATGAAACGATAGGAAGCAGCGTCTTGAAGTTGAATGACGTTGATTGACGGGTCTTCGCAACAACAGGAAACAGGATACTTACTTTCTCTTACGCGTTCGTCGTGAAATAAAATTTTTATATTTCAAATTTCCTAATTCCACTCTTTACACACTCAATGGCTGATGGCATTGCACTATTGCACAAGCAATGCCACGGTTTTTTCTTCGTTGACTTCGTTCAGTTTATAAACAATTCTAAAATCGTTAAATTGAATAAAAAAGTAATTTCGAACATTTATGTCTGCAGAAAATACGTTGAAGAATAGAAAGTTGAGAAGACTATTGAAAGCACGAGTTAAGTACACCGTCAAAACTTCATACTTGCGGACGTAAGTATCAATTTTCTTGCACAGCTCCAAAAAACACTCCGCGACGCCCGCGACCAAACTATCTGTTTTGATCACATAATTATGTAGATATAGTACTAGTAGAAGTATATAGATTACGTTGCACATGACACAGTTTGTATCAATTCATGGTTTGATAAGTTAACTCGTGTGACTAGTGAATAGCTAAGGGATAGGTGCCCTACCCACCCATCGACTAGCTTGTAATTAAAACGGTCTTCCTCATTTCCATTTGAAGTGATCGATAGCTTATACTGTCTAGTTGTAATTTTAAAAACACCAAAGCAGATTAACTAGATCATGATTAACGTTCAGTATTCCAGATCCGGACTGCTACAGATCCATTATCCATACGTATTACGTATGAAGAAATGTCCACTGTAGATGACGAAGAAGTAATACAGGAGGCTGTGGAAAAGGAAGCGAAGAATGACACTTTAACATCATCTGACGAAATTGATGGTTCTAAATTTACCAAATGCTTGAGAAATTCTGAAAATGACAGCAAAGATCGTTTCGCTGATATTCCTTGTTTGCTGGATGTAAGTCGCAAAGTCGCGAATGTTAAAACATCTTAGAAAGTTCACGTAGTTTAAATATTGGTTTATTTCGTTAATTTTTCTTCTTCAGGAAATCAAGCCAGAATCGGTTGAGTCCATTTCTGTAGAAGAGTCACATATTCATCTGCCCGACTCAGAAATCGTGGATTTGGAAGACTCAGATCGTCACATATTTGTTTTGTCGGAAGCCGGAAAACCAATTTATTCCAAGTAAACTGTCACTTTTTGAGTCTTGAAAAAGGGGGAGTGATTTTTACGTGTATAATTGCCATGCTGGTATTTTCTAGATATGGAAATGAGGACAAGTTTGTCACACTTTTTGGGGTCATTCAAGCTTTAGTATCTGTTGTCCATGACACAGAAGATGATTCCATTGTTGCCATAAAGGCTGGACAAACTAATATCGTATTTTTATTGAAATCGCCTTTAATTCTAGTCGGGGTCATCAAAATGGACCATTGTGCTCAACAAGTGCAGACTCATCTCTCGTAAGTCGAGCGAAGATTTTATCACGTTCTCGGGAGCATTTTTTAACTGTTCCACATATTCATTCCTATTTTCAGATATTTTTACAATCAGATAGTAAGTATCTTAACAGTGAAGCAACTGAGTGGAATTTTTGAAAAGCGTCGTAATTATGACCTTCGTCGGTTATTAGCTGGTTCAGAGAGACTGTTGCACAACTTGTCACATTATATTGACCGAGATCCTTCATTTCTTCTTGGTGCTATTCGCTGCCTACCATTAGCTACTTCTGTACGAGAAATGATCAGTACCTCCATTACCCAGTCTCTTGCCAAATTAAAGGTGCCATGTCTTAAAACATAGTAGTTAATTAGCTTGATATGTAAAAAGTCTGAAATATTGAATCATTCCACACTTTAGGATCCGAATGTAGTTTTTGCAATCTTGGTGGGAAAAAACCAATTGATCAGTCTCGTTCGTATGAAAAAGTGCTTCATGCATCCTGTCGATTTGCATTTAGTCTTCAATTTGATTGACTCTTCAGAGTCTTTTAAAACTGCTGAAAGTTGGACACCTGTTTGCCTACCTAAATTTGATTCAAAGTAAGTGCTCATTACAAATTGATTCATTTAAAGATTTTTTATTAATTGACTTTTAACTGCAGAGACTAAACAATTGAATTATTAAGTTATTAAGTTTATGATCTTTTTCAGGGGATTTCTTCATGCTCATGTGTCTTACTTATCTGATGATTGCCAAGCATGTTTAGTTCTACTGTCTGCCAGTCGGGACTCCTTTTTTATTCTTTCAGAAGCGAAGAAGAAAATTGTAGAGGTAATATTATATTTAGCGTCATAAATAGTTTAATAAGTCAATGCGGAAACTCAGCTGTCAATTTGGTTTGCTAAAATCTAAAGTACACTCAAACATAAAACTTTTTTTACTTATAAACAGAGGTTGGGAAAAAATAATTGTCTAGAGGCAATAAATGCGTCAATGGGTAACGAGTGGCCGTCTATGTCGTACGTTAACATTCCCGAGATGCGTCATTTTGTGTACAAAAATCGATCGATTGCTCAGTTTTGTATGCCTGCGTTTGAAGCTCCATATTTGACTGACACTGAAAGGAAAGAGTCTGGTGATTATTCTAATTTCCCGTGGAATCAAGAACTGAAACGATTATTTTCCAATTATTTTCGCATGCATTCCAAAATTCACAATACGTCTCGGTCCATTAAATTGATGTACACCGTGCATGATACTGAAAATTGGCTTGCTTGGGTAAGCTCCAAAATTTTGTTTTTCAGCAAAGCTGTTGACTGTTAGTTAATTAGCATATTTCATTATAGTGTCTGGGAGTGCCAATGATTTGGTTTATTTTCGTTTACTTTTTCAGCAAACCTCGACATTTGAGCTATACGTGACATTCGAGCCCTTAGTTTCCAAACCAATAGCTATGAATGCTGTTAATAAGTTATTAAAATGGATAAAAAAAGAAGAAGATCGCCTATTTATCCTAAATTCGCCGACATTCTGATCGCTGAGAGAACATCATCAATGCCATATTTTTTAATGATATAACATAACGAATAAAATCGCAATTTCACAGGAGTCATTTTGCACGGGAGACAATTTGCTGATTCAATTCATCGTTTTCATGCAACACAACGCAAAAAGACAATTTTAGCACCTAAAATATCTGGCTAGAGCAGAACAATATTTTCTCACTTTATATAACACAATCTATCACCACTGAAAAATCTACAAAACTATAATTCAATAGACAATTTTTCAGCAACTACAGCCCTAGCCCATGACCATGTTTCCAATAGAAGTCTACTAAAAATGTATAACAATAATCTCATGAATGAAACACAAATAAAATCTCAATTTCTCAATACATTTTAAATAAAAAATCGTAATGTACTTTAACAGCCAAATAATATCTTAAACAAGTTAAACATACCTATATTTGTCAAACTAGTAAGACTAGCTATGTAGAATATTTAACTGATGCAAAGTCTGAACGTAGAAATGGCAAAAGCGCGCACACAACAAGATTCTCGACTTTACAAAATTCTGTCTGGAGTTTCCATATTACAACATGAATAACATGGAAATTAATTTGATATTGAAACCAGATTAAACATTCGAAAATAAATCTGCAATTTTTTATGACATCAAAATAATTAACGTAGACTAAAAAATAAACGATTATACGTTACGTTAGTTAATGGCTATGACTATAGATATCAATTAATATATTACAAATGTAACAGCGAATAGCATACAATAACGACGATGATACTTAAAAATGCAAAAATATTGGAATTATAGACTATCCGGAAAAAGGAGGTAAATTTTTCCTGTCCTGTGTGTGATAGGATATAATTAGTACAGGATACTAAGGATAGGATAAAAACCTCCTTTTTGCGGACAAGGTATATTTATCAATCTTTGGATTTTCCAGGTTTGATATATTTTCTCCAGATTGGTGAGCACACTTGACAAACTTCAGGACAAATCAAATCAGGTCCTCCTCCATACCTTTGAATTAAAAAAAAATGGAATGAACAGAAAATCACATCATTGTGATTACACCTCACTTTGATCAAGTCGTAGGCAAGTTGTATACACAAATGGCGGACAGACAAATTGAACTTACTCTTTCTCTAAAACTTCCCAAACTGGATGAGGAATCCAAGTCGCTCCAAGATGAACAGTCTCGTAAGGAACAATAAATCCGTGTGGACACACAACATCGCTGTTGTCAATAGGACCAACTTCTTCCCCCCACAGAAAATGAACCAGCCACTTGCGAGATATCAAATGAAGCTTAAAATCACTAGATTCTTGCTCCTCAGTATGGGCCCAGGTAGACATTACTTTTTGTTTAGTTACGACATCTTTATCATCACCCCATTTTCTAAACATAAAGCAAATAATTTAATAAAATATATTTAGTTTATACCGTGAGATGACAAAAAAACAGGAAAATTCAATCCAACTTTTGATAATTAATATAAACGCACTGGTAAAATAGGACGTAAGCCTCTGACTCAGCAACTGCTTCAGGCGAAACTGGAATTACTCGAGAATCATCACAAAGATACCATTGGTCTTCCCTACGAATGTACGAAGTGTAATGTCCCCCTAAAAATGAGCCGATGTGGCAAATGACTCCCAGAAGACGGTACGAGCTTAAAGTGTCCTTGCAATCTTCAGAAAAAA